>APMI01000392.1_pt1 | contig 305124 bp, 228 predicted proteins | sample 667938 | NCBI WGS metagenome assembly APMI01 (sample SAMN01084076, study PRJNA167559) | wastewater metagenome | biome: Wastewater | place: Denmark: Ejby Moelle, Odense | collected 2011-11-28
CGCTCTCAAGTAAACGCTATCTCCGATTGAGAAACAGACCCGTTTTTAACTGATTGTGGTATAACTACGGCCAAGTCGGCGGCCCCCGGCGGCTTCAGGCGAGGCCGAGCTCTTTTTTCACGATACCGACACCCGCCACCATGCTGGCCAGCTTCTTCTTCGCCGCCCAGCGCGCGGTCTGGGAGAGACCACAGTCCGGGGCAAAGACGAGCCTGTCCGCCGGGGCGTGCTTCAGGCAGGCGCGCACGGCATCGGCGATCTGGTCCGGGGTCTCGATGTGGTAGCTCTTCACATCGATGATACCCACGGCCACATCGTAGCGTTCGGCCATGGGTTTGATGACCTCCAGTTCGGCGTATTCGCGATTGGCCATCTCCACGTGGACCTCGTCACAGTGCAGGTCCAGGAAAGCGGGGAAAAGCGGTGCGTATTTGCGCCAGCCCACGGGGTGGCCTTTGAAATTGCCAAAGCACAGGTGGGTGCAGATGCGCGCCTTTCCATAGCCGCTGCTCACGGTGCGGTTGAAGATGTCCACAAAGCGCCGTGTGTCCTCGCGGTAGCCGTAGCAGCTCATGCTGGGCTCATCCACGCAGATCTCCTCCGCCCCGGCGGCCACGAGATCGGCGATCTCCTTGTTTACGATGGGCAGCAGAGCCTCGGTAATGGCGTAGCGGTCTGCATACCGCGCATTGGGTGCCAGCCGCCCGCTGAGGGTGTAGGGGCCGGGCACGGAGACCTTCAGGCGCCTGCCGGTGTGCGAAGCTAGGCGCTGTAGGCGCTCAAACTCCTCCACAGCACCCAGGCCACGTGGCGCACGCAGCTCTCCCACGATCTCGTGCTTGCCACGCTGGTCATGCGCCGGTGGGCCAAAGCGCCGCGGGCTGGCAGGCTCCAGCGCGATGCCCTCGATGAAGCCGTAGAAGGAGAGATTGAAGTCAAACCGCGTCTGCTCGCCGTCCGTGATGACATCCAGCCCGGCGGCCAGCTGGTCCTGGATGGCCACCTGGGCGGCGTCATCCTGCATTTCACCTATGTCAGCACTGCCAAACTCGGACAGATGCCGGGCTGAAAATTCGAGCCAGCCAGGGAAAGGATAGCTGCCAATGACCGATGTGCGGAGAGGGTGGGACTGCATGATGGATTCAGCATATCGCCGCAAGCAATTCAGCGTCAAAGCCAAGCGGCAAATCACAACTCCTCCGGCTGAAAGCTGCAATGCCTCAGACGTTTCTAAACTAAACCTTAGTTTAGATTGTAATATGCGTACTAGGTATGGATAGTACGCAACCAACCATCTAACCTTATGAGAATTAACCATGCATTATTGTTCTCGTTAGCTAATTATTGTATTGTCAATACGCTCTCGGCTCAGACGACGCTCGTGGGCTCTGGTAGCAGCAGCTACAGCAGCATCTTTCCATCCTCCACTCCAGTGACCTATGATGTTCCCGGCGGAGGGCTAGTTTCGATCACGCTATCCAATGGATCTACCACCGAGACTCGGGGGCTGTGGGACCTGACGGCGCAAGGAGGGGCCAATGCCACCATCCTGCTCAGCCTGACGGAATCTGCCGCGCAGGCCACCCTGACGGGCACGTCCCTGCAGTTTGGCATCACCAACGACAACAACTCGCTGCTAGGCCTGCTGGGTGTGGGAGCCAGCATTCACTACGCGTGGGATGCCGTGGCCTACTTTGACACTCCGGGCAGCGTGCTGAGCTACAGCCCGAACACGACCTACAGCGTGAGCTTTGATGTGGACGGCAACAACGGCCTGCTGAGTTCGGTGTCCGGACTGAACCCGAGCTTCACCTTTGAACTGATCGACGGATCCGGAAACGCACTGACCAGCGACAGCAACGGCGCGCAGATCAACATCGCTGGCCTGCTGGGCAGCGGTGTGCCGACAGGCACCATCACGCTGGACTACACCACCAGCGGCAGCGCCCCCACAGGCCCCATCGGGGTGCGCTTCATCGGAGATGCGCAGGTGGGCTCCACCGCCCTGAGCCTGGGCACCACCTACGCCACCATCTCCAATCTCGACATCTCCTCCACGCCCGTGCCGGAGCCTGGCAGCTGTCTTTTGATCGGCTCTGTGGGTGTGGCGGCGCTGCTGAGGCGGAGGCGGCTGGGCTAGGCCCCCAGCCCCGCATAATACGGGGCGATGCGCCGGGCGTGCTCGTCATACGCAGCCTCGAATAGCTCGGTCGCTTTCGCAGCGCCAACGACGGCTCCCGCCGTGAGCACTTTCGGTGGCTGGCCGGCTTTGGTAAGGCGGTCGGCCACTTCAGCTTTGATGCTGTTCACCAGCAGGCAGCCGCCCACGGTGCTGCCAGGGGCCACGGGAGTGTCGAGGTTTTCGATCTTGATCATCGCGTCTCCCACCGGCGCGCCGGTGTCGAGGACGATGTCGGAGAAGTCCTGGAGCTTCCTGCCGTCACGGTGGCGGCTGGTGCTGGCCTGGCTGTGCACGGTGCTGATGATGCCGACGACTTTGACGCCGCGCTTTTGAAACTCCTCGGCCATTTCCACCGGCACCACGTTGCAGCCGCTGCTGGAGATGACGAGGGCGCTGTCTCCGGGCTTGAGGTCAAAGTTGCGCAGGATGCGGTTGGCCAAGCCGCTGACGTTTTCCAGGAACATGGCCTGCCGCTGGCCGTTCGCACCGACGACGAGATTGTGGAAGGTCAGCGAGAGCTCGACGATGGGATTGAAGCCCGGGAAGGAGCCGTAGCGCGGCCACATCTCCTCCACCAGAATGCGGCTGTGGCCGGAGCCAAAAACATGCACCATCTGTCCGGCGAGAATCGTCTGCGTGAACATGTCGGCGGCCTGCTGGATGAGCGGAAGCTGATCGCGGACACGGTTGAGAAGGCCTTGGCTGGCGTCGAGGTATTGGAGGGCGGGAGTCATGGATCTAAACTGTATTACGTGATGACATAGACGCTTCGGAGCTCAGAACAAATGAGCTCAAAGCATGTGTAGTATTCCTGAACAAAGTTCTGCTTCGGAAGGCTGAACGATCTTTTTATAGAATGCAGATGCAACATCTTGGCGAACTGAACTGCTTCCTCGTAGAATGGCTCATACAGGTCTCCGGCCGTCATTAGATCGCCTGCATTCCTAATGCTATAGTCTGCGACCCACACACAATAAATCAACCGCTCGACCGAAGTGAGGCTACTCATACCGGCTTGAGATTTCTTTTGAATAACCGCATCTCCGGCCTCAATCAGCCATGTTTCATGATCCATCTCTTCATTCATAATGAGGGTCGTTGAATCAAGTTAAAAACAGAGCCGAGGCATCCGGCGCTGTCGCCGAGGGTGGCGGGAACGATGCGAGCCTGATTCCCGCCAGGACGCCATTCGAAGCCGTCCAGCGCCTGCTGCAGCGGCGCGAACAAGCGCTCCCCTGCCCCGGTGGCGATGCCTCCGCCGACGATGACGACTTCGGGGTCGAGCACGTTGATGAGAGAGGCGATGGCGGCGGCAAGATGGCGCACGGATTTGAGCCACACGACGGCGGCGTGGGCATCGCCCGCGCCGTAGGCGTCGATCAGCGCGTGGGTGGTGGCATAGCGGCCCTCGCCACGTTGGGAGATGGTCTGGTTGCCGATGGCGTCCTCCAGGCTGCCGGGAGTGTTGAAATCATCGCACACCGCATTCGCATCGACAGTGACATGGCCGAGGTGCCCGGCGCGTCCGATCTTGCCCTGAAGCAAGCGGCCCCCGCTCCAGATGGCGCCGCCCACACCCGTACCGAGGGTGAGCATGAAGGCGTCCTGCGTGTCCTTCGCCGCTCCGGCCCAGACTTCCCCCAGCAGGGCGGAGTGGGCGTCATTCAGCACACGGCAGTCGCGCTCCAGAAAGGCGGACCAGAGGAATTTTTCCAAGCCGTGCATGCGCCCGGGCATCCAGTCGATGCAATGCCCGTCGGGATTGGCCAGACCGGGCGCGGAGAGCCCGACGCGGAGCTTTTGCCCGGCCTGCGCTTCAAACTCATGGACGATCTCGCGCACGGTGAGCGCGAAGCGCGGTGTGTCGCCATCGAACTCGCCATCGCGCGTCGGTTTGGACAGCGTGGCCACCGTGCGGGCGCTGGCCGTCTCCACGAGCGCGGCTTTGATGTTCGTGCCGCCGAGGTCGATGCCGATGGCGAGGTTTAAAGTTTCAGGTTTCAAGTTTCAGGTTTGGTTTGAACTCACGGTTTATGGGAACCTTCATGCCTTTTACTGGCCAGCCTCAGCACGTCGTCGTGGCACTTCAAATCCTCTTTCGCGGGCGCATAGCCTTGAGCCGCTGCCTTTTTCAGCCAAATCACAGCATTTTCCCTCACTTTGCGATCCGGATTCTGGACCAAAATTGAGTAATAGCTGCATTGCGCTTCCGGGACGCCCTTCTTAGCAGCAAAGAGCAGATATTCATCAGCCCTAGCGTCGTGTTGATGCGCATAATAGTTATGAAGCATCCAAGCAGAATAGCCATCCCCAGCTCTGGCATAGTGCTCGAAGCTTTTCACGTGCTGGGGCGCTAAATGCCAGGGGTCGAGCTTCATCAGCTCAGACAATGGCTGAACGTTGGCATCCCGCTGATTCAACAACCCGCAAGAATTGAAACAGCACAACGCGCCGAACAAAATGACTCTGAAGTTCCCCCTCATAATCAAGATGAGAGCTGCCCCTCACTCACTGTCCACCCGCCATCCACGGCGAGAACTTGGCCGGTGATGAACTTTGAATCGGGAGAGAGCAGCAAAAGGGCGGCGGCATCGCAGTCTTCGGGGTGGCCGATGCGGCCGCCGTCGAGGGGCTGCTTGGTTTTGATGAAGGTCATAATCTCGTTGTTTCCCGCAGCACGCTTGGACATGGGCGTCTCCACCAGCGCGGGAGCGATGACGTTCACGCGGATGTTTTGCGGAGCGTAATAGGCGGCGATGGATTTGCTGAAGCCGATGATGCCCGCCTTCGCCGCCGCGTAGGCGTGCGAGGCAAAGAACTGGGGGGAAGGTGAGTAGCCGAGCACGCTGGCCATATTGAGGATCACCGCGCCGCCGCCCTGCTTGAGGAACTGCTTCACGGCAGCGCGGTTGGAGTAGATGACGGAGTTCAGGTTGAGGTCCAGCGTGTAGTCTAGGCCCTCGTCGGTCAGTTCATGCAGGGGGCCGTCTCCGCGACTGCGGCCGCTGCCGCCGGCCACGTGGTAGAGGGCGTCCAGGCGGCCAAATTCGGAGACGACCAGCTCCACCGCGCGTTCTGCGGCCTCAGGCGTGGCGGCATCGGCAGCAAAGCCGCGCGCCTGCTGGCCAAGCTCGGCCAGCGCGGCGTCCACATTCTCCTGCGTGCGGCTCGTCACCACCACCCGCGCCCCGGCGGCCACGAGCTTTTTGGCCGCAGACAGGCCCAGGCCTGTGGTGCCGCCCATGAGGATGATGTTCTGGCCGGAGACGGAATGCATGTTGAGTGAAGGAGTCGGACGTGCGATGTCGTTGTTCAAGCTCACTCATGAACACACGCCGTACTTTCCTGCGCAACCTCTCTGCTTTGGCTTTTACAACTCCGCTGATGGCGGAAACGCCGAAAACGAAGAACACCGTGTGCTTCTTCACCAAGCACCTGATTGGCCTGAGCTATGACGACATCGCCAGCCTGGGCGCCGAAGCCGGCTACAACGGCGTGGAGTCGCCGATCCGCCCCAAGGGGCACATCGAGCCTGAGAAGGTGGTGGATGAGCTGCCGAAGTACATCGAGGCACTGAAAAAGCAGGGCCTGGAAATGACCATCATGACCTCCGGCATCAATGAGGTGAGCAAGGAGCAGCGCACTGAGGAGGTGCTGCGCACGGCGGCCAAGCTGGGCGTGAAGCGCTTCCGCATGAACTACTACAAGTACGACCTCAAGCAGCCCATCTGGGACCAGCTCCAGGCCGTGCGCCCCAAGATCAAGGACCTCGTGGGCCTGTGCAAAGAGATTGGCATCCAGCCCATGTTTCAAAATCACAGCGGCAAGGACTACTTCGGCGCGCCCGTGTGGGACATCTACTCCATCATGCGCGAGTATCCGGCGGCGGACTTCAGCTTCGCCTACGACATCCTGCACTCCACCTGCGAAGGCGGCCTCTCCTGGCCGCTGGAGTTCAACCTCGTCAAAGACCATATCGGCGCCGCCTACTTCAAGGACTTCAAATGGAACGGCCGCAAGCTCGTCACCTGCCCCCTCGGCGAAGGCCAGGTGGACCCGAAATACGGCGAGATGCTCATGAAAACCGGCTACAGCGGGCCGATCTCGCTGCATCTGGAATACCTGGAGGGGAACCCGAAGGATGCGGCGGTGCTGAAGGGTTTCCGCGAGGCGCATGTGCGGGATTTCGCGACGCTCAAGGGTTGGCTGGGGTGGGCGTGATTTGATGCACGTGCCGCAGCGCATTCGTAATAGTCTGGTGCGGCGAGGTCAGCATGGCTGTTCCCCACATTAGAAACTTTGCTTTTGCCACCATCGCATGGTGGCATGGCATTAAGTTCAGCGTTTCGCCAGCCGCTCATCGCTCTCCAGATGTCCAGCCCAGCCAAAGTGGCAGCGGAACTCAAAGCAGTCCTTCATCTGCTCAAACGGGCCTGACCATTCGGGTTTGTTGGATGCCACAGTGATGTCTGAAGGCGCAAAGCCGGTGATCGGCAGATGCTGAATGGCAAAGGCATCATTGAGCAGCCTTGTCTTTTTCCAGTTAAAGCCCATGAGCTGGGCGCTGACACAGTCGACAGCCACAGGATGCGTACCGGCCAGGATGACACCGCTGGGCACGGGATCGCAAGACATGGGGCCGTCGCCATCCCCACCGATGATGCCGTCCACGATGGTCAGGTAGCGCAGAGGCTTGTCTCTCCGCACACCCCGCCCGTCGAAGTAGAAGAAGCATTTGTGCAGGTCCAGGATCATGCGCCACGCAGTGTTGTTGCCATGCCAGTTGCCGGATCGCACCACCTCTTTGGTGTCGCCAAAAACCATGCGCCCGAGTTTCTTCAGCGGCACAAACAGCTTTGAGAGAAAAAAACGGCCGAAGAGGATTTTCTTGGCGTTGCGCATCAGCGTTCCTTCCAACGCACGCTTGGCGCTGGATTCGGCAAACTGGTCGCCCCCCTCCGCTGGTGTGCCTTCTGTATGGCGCGGCAGCCAGTTGGTGCGTGGTGTGGTGCCCACAAGGTTTTTCAGAGCCACGGTCAGGCCGACTTTTTTGTGCGTCTTGAGCTTCGGCACATTGATCAGCACATCCGCATTCATCGGCGTGCGGCAGATGCGGTACTCGTGGTTCGGGTCGGTGTGTTGCCGGTTCGTCGTGGCAAAGTCGTATGAGGCTCCATAGAGCCTGCCCAGCCCCGGATGGCCTAAAAACTCGCTGTCGGCATCCAGATGAATATCAACTGCTCCACTGGGGTCGCTCGGCAGCTCACGCTTGGCGATGGTGACCCCGTCGTTGATCGTCCACTCCTCGCAGCGCATGTCAAAAAGCAGGAACGAGACCCCGGGAAACTCCAGCGTGAGGTCAGTGATCAGTGCGTCCAGCCGGTGCAGACGGCGGATGGTGTCAAAGGAGGAATCGCTCTGCGGTGCGTCGCACAGCGTCACTGAGCCGCGGCCCTGCAGCTTTCGTGCAGCCCAGCGGGCTACCTCGCCTACCACTGTGGGGTGTGTGATGATGGTCAGCCACCCGCCTTCATCCTCCGGCTTGCTGGCGTTGTGCTCCTTGACCCAGTTGGGCTTGATCACCACACGGTCGCCCGGAGTGATGAAGTCAGCGGAAAGCTCCAGGGCGTCGATGGCTGCCTCAATCTGCTGCCGCAGCGCCTCCGTGTCGTCATAGCTGGCTGTGCCGCTGAAGACGGAAACTTTTGGAGCGCCAAACGATGAAGGGGAGAGCGTGTTCACAGGGATGCTGCTATTTAAGGGCGGCAGGTTCTCTTTGCAACGCCGCCTGCAGCGTCGAAACATCGTGCATGAAGAACCTTCCGCGCATCATGCGTGTGATCCTGCTGCTCGCTATTGCAGTCTTGATCACAGGGTTGATCCTGCTGCGCATGAGAGAGGCAGGCACTTCAGGACCATTTGATCCTGCGTTTGTGAGGCTGACTCCCCTGGAGGTCACGTCCCTCCCTCTGGCGACTCGCTTTGATCAGCCCATGGGGTCTTCACATGGCGCGTTTACTTATAACGCGCAGCCGTTCCGCATCCGCCGTCACCTGGGGGATGACCTCAACGGCATCGGTGGAGAAAATTCCGATCTGGGAGATCCCGTTTACTCAGCAGGTGCTGGCAGGGTTGTATATGCTGGCAGCCCGGGACCCGGATGGGGAAAGATGGTCATTGTCGCGCATCGACTGCCGGTAGGCGACGAATTGGGGCCCGTGGTGCAGAGCATGTATGCGCACCTGGACTCGATCCTCGTGGAGGCTGGCAGGAAGGTGCTCCGGGGGCAGCAGATAGGCACGGTGGGCACAGCAGACGGCGCCTACCTGGCGCATCTCCATTTTGAGGTTCGGCGCGGTCCTTATGTGAACCCTGGCCAAGGATATGCGGACAGCCCTCTCAACCGTGTCTCTCCGGAGACCTTCATCCAGGTGCATCAAGATGCTACGGATGTGTTAATGAATCCGCCTCCGGAAAAACCATGACATTCGCGAAAAGATAATTTGAAGTCTGCCGCTTTGGCCCCGTCATTCTTTGTGTTCCTCCCTGCGCATGCGATTCATCACGGCACTTTGCTTCTTTGCATTCCTGGCACTTTTGCCAGGTCAGGCGCAGCCCGTGAAATCGACCCCGTCTGTGATCTCATGCGAGACGCTCTGCGGCGAATTGTTCAATGCCATCCGGGCGGACCCTGACAAGCTCGTGATGCGTCTCGAAGAGGCTCTCGTCATTCATGAAGCCTGTGCTGGAGAGATCGTCACGGCGGCCATCGATGCCGTGAATGCTGAGCCCGGACGCGTGCGCAAGATTGTGGAGACTGCCATGGAGCTGGTGCCGGCGCGCTCGGCTGTGATCACTGCCGCAGTGAAGCACTATTCCGCCCCGGTGGTGGTGTCTGCTGCCGAAGAGCCAGTGGAAGTGCGCCGTGCGGTGATCCCTGACCTGGAGCCTCCCAAACCCAAGCAAGGGGAGGTGGTCAAACGTGCGGAACTGCCCCTGCAAACCCGCAGCATTCCCATTGTGGAAGTGCGGCGCGCTGAACCAGCAGCCCCTGTGGCGGCTCGGGTGTTGGTCATGGAGCCGGAGCTGAAACTCCCGGATGTTCCCAAAGCCCGGCCGTCGAATTAGCCAGCCTTTGGGGGAGATATGTTCAGCCGGTTACTTCGCCGGGATTTCGTTCAGCGTGTAGTACCCCACCTTGTGCAGCAGGGGCGCTTTCGCAGCACTGCGGATGCCGTCGAGATGCAGTTCATGAATGTGGCCTTTGGTCAGAGGAGAGATCCTCAGACGCACGGACTTGCCATCAGCGGCCACTTCCGCAGCTGTGATCTTGGGCAGGATCTCCTCGATTTCGTCGCCGCCGTATTGTTCGCGATACGCATAGGTGAACTCACGCATGCTGTAGCTTTTCACATCTCCAGCAGTGGCCACGTCCACGGGTTCGGTAAAGGTGACTTCAAACCCATCCGGGCGCGCGTGCATTTCATGCACTTCAAAGGGCGTCTTGCCAGTCCACTCGCACTTCTCAAAGCAGAAGGGCTTGCCGCCGCGTGCGCCCCAGCCCCGGTCGCTGCCGCCCACAAAGACGCGGCCTTCTTCATCCATGCGCCCGCCGATCAGTCCGCTCGTGAACCCGCTGCGGAAGGGGAACACCACCCCCTGCTTGATGCCGTTGACGGTTTCCAGATACACGCGGCTGAGATTGCTGTGGCTTTGATCGGCAATGAAAAGCTGCTTGCTGAAGGGGCCAAATTTTCCCCCGCTGAGATCGCAGATGATGGCGCTGGCTGAGTTGCCTATCTTGCCGTGCACGAGGTAGACGGCTGGCGGCAGGAGTTCCTTGATGCGGGTACGCTCTGTCACCATGCGATCGGGGTCTCCTCCGGGGCGGTCTTCCTTGCGGCTGCGCTCTCCCTGGAATGCCTCAGGCAGCGGATCGATCGGACGCGGACCCATGTTCGGGGCCAGATCATACCAGATGTTGCCTCCGGGATGCCCTTGAAATGAACCTGGAACCAAGTGCTGCAGCGTGCACGAGCCATGCCACGGTCCTTGATTGTCGCAGTAATAGACCTCGCCGTCTGCATCAAATCCCACACCACCCGGGCTGCGAATGCCGGAGCAGGTAGGTACCATCGTGCCATCGGGTTTGATTCGCAGTGCCCAGCCACGAAACGGCACGGCGCTGCTGAAAGAGCCAGTCAGGCACAGGGTCACCCACAGGTCGCCCGCTTTGTCAAAGCGGCTTCCGATCGCGTACTCATGGTAGTCACCTGACACACTCCAGCTGTCGTTCACATTTTCAAACACATCCGCGCGGCCGTCATGGTCGGTGTCCTTCAGCCGGGTGATCTCGTAGCGCGTGGTGGCGTAGAGGTTCTTGTCCTTCGGGTTGTAGGCGATGCCCAGCACCTCATGCAGGCCAGAGGCATAGAGCTGGTAACTCACCTGTGAGGCGTCATTGCTGCCCGCCCCGCTGACGATCCAGATCTCGCCTCGTCGTGTACCCAGCGCCAGCTTGCCATCCGGCATCAGGTCGATGGAGCCGACCTCCATCGCCGTTTCCTTGGGCGTGGCAAAGGTGGTGATTTTGTAAAAGTCGGCCTCGACCGGATCAGCGGCCAGCAGAGGGGGGCAGAGCAGGGAAAGTAGAAGAAGACGTTTCATGGCAGGGCTGTGCTTGGCGGAGGTTTACTGGGCCCACTGGTAGGTGATGGTCATCGTGCCGGTCTGCGCACGTATGACAAGGTTCTGGCCGGCGATCTGCGCACCTGCAGCTGTGATGCGATAGCCGGGCGTGCTTTTGCTGATGAAGGAGCCGTCCTTGTTTTCAAACGAGCCGCTGCCGATGCGGTACCAGGCGTTGGCAGGCAGCTTGCCGGTCACCTTTACCGTGCGGGTCAGCTTGGCTTTGCCATCCGGTTTGTTGCCATCTCCTTCCACGCTGAATGTCTCCTCCACTTCGGCTCCCTCCCACGTGTAGCGGAAGGTCGGGCTGCGCTTGGCATCGAGAGAGTAGCCCAGCCAGTGAAAGCCTTCATAGCGTTTGGCCTTGTCCCACTTGGGCCATTCGGCCTCCGGCTTTTCGGAGGCATAAAAGGCCGGTGTGGCCTCTCCTGTGGGTTGCAGCACATCATATCCCAGCGGTTTCTCATGACCTCCCCCACGGGAGTTCCAGTGGCGCGCGGCATCCATGAAGGCCCCACGCCAGATCAAAGCCAGATTCATGCTCTCCGCGCTCCAGGCGATGTTCACCCCGCCAGGGTAGCCGACGCCGATCCCGCGATTGCCCGCACCTTGGATGAAGTTGCGGTAGATCACCGCCTCATCCTTCACCACGAGCGGGATGGGATCATACTCCTTTTGTTTTTTGGCTCCGCCTTTCCAGTGTGGGTGCAGCCATGTGGACAGCGGCGTAATCTGGGTGTCGGCGCCTTTCCACGCCGCATACAGCTCGATCTGGCCGCCTGCTTGGAAGTATTCCAGCCGGTATTCGTGCTCCCCTTTCTCCAGCGTCAGCCCTGCCTCCTTGATGTCCCCTGAGGGATGAATCCCGTCGTAGGCCAGGATTTCCTTGCCGTCGATCAGGATGCGCGATCCGTCATCACTGGAGAGGTAGAATCGGTACGAGCCTTTCTTCGGGGCGATCAGCTTGCCAGTAAAGACCACGCCAAACTCGTTCTTGTAGTCGTCCAGCTTCACCTGTAGCAGATTGTCTTCGATGCCGCCCTCACGGTGAGGGGTGAGCTTGGAAAAGTCAGGCAGCTCCTTCCAGTTGCCCAGGTAGAGGGCAAACTTCAGGTCGTGCAGCTTGTCGCCCATCGGCGCGACTTTCAGCACGCCGCGCATGGTCAGTGCGTGTCCTGGAAAAGTGCACACGTAGGGGTAGTTCCCCGGCTTCTGCGGGGCGGTGAAACTGATCACCTCCTTTTCATGCGGGTTCAGCATCTTGGAGTGTGCCCAGATGCGCGGATCGTCCGGCAGCCAGTTCCGTTTCAGGGCCTCCTCGGGCTTCTCCATTTGTTTCAGCGCCATCGCAGCCGTGTCGGTGCCCGGCTGGCAGAAGACGAGGTTGTGGGGGAGGTCATCACCGTTTTCAAAGGTGATCTTCACTGGCTGCCCGGACTGCACCAGCAGGTCGGCGCTGTCGTACTTCATCTGCGCCGTCATCGTTTTTATGGAGAAAGCGGCGGGTTCCACGGCCCGGGCGCAGGCTGAGGCGAGAAACAGGGCAAGAAGCAGTCGGGGCATAATGAGTGCGCGGTTAAACGAGGGAGGCGGAGGGTGCCTTGCGAAATGACGCCGTCAATGCTCTGACTTTGAATTCATGCGCAATTTGAGCTTGGCTCAGGCTGCGGAATTTGATTATCTCTACGCCATGCAAACTTGGTACCTGCTCAAAGCATCAGACAAGGAAATTTATGAGGCCAAAGACCTCGAAACCCTGCGCGGATGGGCCGCCGATGCAAAGATCTCGCCTCTGGACAAGATCTCCAATGACAATCGCATGAGCTGGCAGCGCGCCCCCATGATCGCTGAGCTCCAGATGGATCTGCTAGTGCAGATGCCGGACAACTACCTCTACGGTCCGACCAACGTGGCCACCATTCAGGAGTTCCTGGCCACCGGTGAAATCGATGAAAACGTGACCATCATCAACTGCCTCGACAACACCGAGGCCCGGCTCGCTGACCTTTCCTGGTTCCAGGCCAGCCCTCACCACGTGCGCAGCGCTGCCACCACTTTCATCGGCACCGGCAGGGATGAAAAAATCGGGGGCGGAGACGTCATGCAGCAGTCCCGCATCTCCACCCTGGAAAAGCAGGTGATGGAGCTGCAAAGGGTGGTGGACGAATGGCAGCAGGCCTTCAACAGCCTGCGTCAGCAGTACATCGAGGCCACCGGCCGTGAGCCTCTTTGAGCTCATGGCTCAGTTTTTGTCACTGCCTTCGCTTTCGTTCAGGCCCGGCAGGTTCTTGGCTTTGTCGGCATAGCGGTCAAAGCGGTTCGAAAGGATCAGCAGCGTCGGGGCCCAGAGCCCGATGAAGATGCCAAAGCGCTCTGCATGCGCCTGCTCTTCCGGGGAGTCTCCGTTGACAAACCACCAGATCCAGATGGAAAGCACGATCGAGAGAATCCCAGCCTGAAAACAGATGGTGCTGAGGGTACGGCAGATGGATGAGTTCATATTTTGCCAAAGTGTGGCATGAACCAAGGCCTTTCGGCAAGAAATGAGTTTTCCCCAGCACAAACCCGGAGCACTGGAGCGCATCTGCGGGCGCATGGCGAGGAGACTTGAGAGACGGCGTGGCTGAGGCATATTGTGGCCGATGACTCCCTCCGCTGCCACCCGCTGTGCGACCACTCCGGTGACACCCCGGCAGCCGCTTGTTGCCCCATCGCGGCCGCGTGGTCTGCCACAGACCGCTCCTCCCGCCTTGGAGCCGCCCTGGCACGTCATCCTGCTGGATGACGACTGCCACACCTTCGATTACGTGATCGAAATGCTCTTAGTCATCTTCGGACATTCCAAGGAGCTTGGAAAACGCATGGCCGACGAGGTTAACACACAAGGGCGCGTCATCGTGGCCACCGTCCACAAGGAACTGGCGGAACTGCGGCAGTTGCAGATCGAGGAATACGGTCCTGACCCCCGCATCCCGAGCTGCAAGGTGTCCATGCGTGCCACAATCGAGTGTGCCGAGTAGCAGGTGGGATCAGCGGGTTCCCCGTGGTTCTGGGATGCCAATGAGGATAAGAATCGACAGCGCCGACATCACCGCCGCCAGACCCGCCACCAGATAAAACGATCCGCTGAGCGAGTGGATGAGTCCTCCCAGGCTCGTGGCCAGCATGAGCGACCACACATTACAGAACCCAAGCACAGCCTGCAGCGTGGAGCGCCTCTCAGGCGGGCAGAGTTCCGCCGTCAGCGTCAGATCTCCCACCCGGTCCAGAAACAGGCCAAAACCCAGGACAAAGTAGGCGCTCATGAAACCGCCGAAAGTATGCGTCGTACTGGCCCACAGGCACAAGGCCATGCAGACGACGCGGGAAAGGATCAGCAGCACCCGGCCGCCCATGTGATAGCCCAGCCAGGCTGCCAGCAGGCTGCCCAGGATGGTGCCGATGTTCTGAAACGAGACAAAGCTCCCCTCCTCCGCCTCTGGCCTGCCCGTGGTGTGCAGCGCATGCAGGGTCAGAAACGACACGACAATCAGATATCCCGTGCCGGTAAACCGTGCTGCGATCAGCTTCAGCAGATTCGGCTGGCCGCGCAGCAGCCCCGGCAGGCTGCGCAGGTAGCTCCAGTAGCTGCCCTCATGCGGGTGGTAATGATGCGCGGCAGGGAGCTCGCGCATGAATGACTGCGATATCCACGACAGCAGCAGAAAGGCAAAGGTGGTCAGATGCAGCACCGCGTAGCCTCGCTGCCCGGGGGTGTGCGTCAGTACCTGCTGGATCACACCTCCGGCCACCATGCCAATGCACGCTTGGGTGATGTAGCGCGCCGCCCAGCCGGCAGCTCTCACGCGTTCCGGCACCATGCGCGTGACCATTTCCATCCACGCCACCACCCCCACGCCTCCTACCAAGCCGGAGAAAACCGGCGTCAGCACCACCATCGGCAGCAGCCACGGGCCGGCATCCTGCCAGTACCAGAGCAGCAGCCCGGTGATGAGATACGGCAGGCGCTGCAGCAGGCCAAACCCCATCACCCAGGGTTTAAATTTCGTCAGCCGCTCCACCAGCGGGGACACAAAGAGCCCTGCCAGCGCAAACGCAGCCGGGATGATCACCGGCATGATGGCGATCACCGCCGAGGGGGCGCCGAGCTGCTCCACCATCTTGGGCATGACGGTCTCCGGTTGGAGAAACGCCACCCCGCCCATGTACAGCCCCCCCTCCAGACAGTGACAGATGAAATTCCGCCGCACGACATGCGGATGATGCTGGTGGGATGAAGCGGCGGAGGCAGTGGGCATCGCGGGACCATCCCATCGTGGCGTGTACTGGCGCAAAGAAAAGCGAATCGTCTTTTTACCCTGATGTAGCTTTTTCCCCACCCTTAAAAAATCCATGCAGCAGCCTTGCGCTGGCCGGGTCATGCTGTTTCAATTTCAGCAATTCCAAACCCAGCACGCGCCATGACACTCAATCCCAAACTCACCAAGCTGCTCAACGAGCAGATCAACAACGAAATGTCCTCCAGCTATGTTTACCTCGCCATGGCGGCGTGGTTTGAGCAGACACCCTATGCAGGCTTTGCCAAGTGGATGTTCACCCAGAGCCGCGAGGAGACCATGCATGCGCTGAAGTTCTACCAGTATCTCGTGGACCGGGACGCCAAAGTGGAGTTCCAGCCCATTGCCAAGCCCAAGATGGACTTCAAATCTCCGCTGGATGTCTTCCAGCACAGTCTCAAGCAGGAGCAGCGCGTCACCCAGCAGATCAATGACCTCTTTGAAGTGGCTGAGCAGGTCAAAGACCATGCCTCTAAAAACCTGCTGCTCTGGTTCCTCAACGAACAGATGGAGGAGGAAAAAACCGTGGGGGACATGCTCAACCGTCTCAAGCTGGCTGGCAATGACACCGCCAGTCTTCTTGTTCTGGACCGCGAGGCCGGCAGCCGCCCAAGTGCCAGCACGGCTCCGCTCGATGCCACCGGAGCCTGACCGGCTCCGCTATGGCACCAGCATCATGTCCCAGGGCCATAGCGGCGTGTATGTCGCCGACTCTACCCAGCCGCGCACATACTGTGGGCTGCTGGGGACTTCCACATAGCTCCAGGCTCCGCGTTTTTCCAGCAGCCGGATCTGGCTGCCGGGTGGCAGGGAAATGACATTGCCGGAGGTGACTGTCGCCGCCGTATAGGCGTTCACTTCCCGTGCGGTGACGACCATCACATCCTTCACCCGGTCGCTGGGCGCAGGCCGCACGGTGGCAAAAGCCGCGGCAGGGATCGCTGCCATCAGCCCGATCAAACAGATAATCAGGGCGAGTATTCCATGGCTCGTTTTCCGCGTTGGAGACAGGATCCAGCTCATGATGGCCAGTACCATGAGCCATGCGCCTGCGGACGTGATGATGATCCAGGTGTTTTTGCGCAGCAGCAGACTGAGGAAGGTCAGCAGTGAATCTTCTCCATAGCGGAAGAAGCGCAGCTTTTCATCCAGGTGCAGCAGGTTCTGCAACAGCTCAGGATTCAGCGGGTCCAGCAGCTGGGCGCGCTGGTACCAGAGCGCCGCCCTGCCCAGGTCTTCCTGCCGGTAGCGCGCGTGGCCGATGACGGTGAACACCTCCGCGCTGAGAGCCGGCGGATTCTGTTTGGTAAGCGATTCTGCAAGATACTGAGCCTGGGTGAACTTGCCCTTCTCCAAAGCCTCGCGTGCTTGTTGGTAAACCGTGTCGGGCGATGTTTCTGCTGCTGCCGCGCCGACGGAGAGTGATGCCAGCGCAATGATCAGCAGAGAGGCACGCTTGAGCAGCGGGGACAGCGTGGTGAGAATCCTGCCTCGTTCTGCTGAGCCAAGTGCTGCTTCAGCAGTGGGCACGGCGGTGAAGCTTTGGTTTTCGTAGCGCTGCACGATCTGCCGCAGCTCTTCATCTTTGATCTCACCCGGCTGGCTGCGATGGATGAAGCGGGCCGCTCTGTGCAGAAACTCACGGTCGGAAATGTCCCGCTCTTCCAGGCCGCGCCACAGCAGTTGCAGTTCACCACGCAGCCCGTCGGAGGCTTCGCTGCTGCGCCTTCGCAGCCAGGTGATCAGAGATGCCAGGATGATCAGTGCGGCAGGAATGGATTGAATGGCCCAGAAGCGCGTGCTGCTGGTCAGAGGGGCGTTCGCCGTCACCTTTGTTCCCAGCCAGTGGGCCTTGGCCGGCACATTCATGAGAATGTCGCTGATTTGCGGCTTGGGCTGAAGGACGGCCGGCGGTTTCGGGGCTGTCGCGGGGCCTCCATCCGTTCCTGCAGCCGTCGTTGCTGCTACGGCACCCGGTTTGACGCGCAAGGCGATCGGCGCAGTGCGCGCAGAAATGTACTTCTTCTGAGTGGGGCTGAAGTAGCTGAGCTCAAAGGGGGGCAGTTCAGAGTGCACTTTTTCGGGCACAAAGACCATGGAGTAACCAATGCGGCGCTGGGCTGTGGGCGTTAGATTGGGGTCAATCGGGCCGTCCACATTGTAGCGGCGCGGCGGGTAGGCTTTCCACCCGTCCGGTGGCATGAGACTGGGCGGGTTGAGCGCATCGAAATTGCCCGCTCCGTCAATCGTGATGTCCACGGCCAGTGGATCGCCAACACTCAGCTCATTGGGTGTGGCGGTGGCGCTGATGCTGAAATCGCCGACAGCACCGCTGTAGTTGGCCGGTTTTCCTTCCGTGGGCAGCGGCAGTACCTTGATTCGCACGTCCTGGCTTTTTACCACCTGCTTGCGTGTCTCTGCGCCGCCCATGACGAGGCCAAAGGGCAGACCCCGGCTCATCTGCCGCTGGGCGTTGTCATCAAAGACCTCAAACAGCAGTTCACAGTTGGCAGGGCCTACTTTGAAATCACCCGCGTGAAGGGCGGAGAGAGTGCTGCGATAGGTGACGACTATGTAATCGATATCATTCACGCGTTGCATCGTCTGATCTGCCTGCTGCGGGAAACGAGCCACGGCAAAATCGTTCTTGGCCACTTCGATCAAGCCCACGCGTCGCAGCATCACTCGGTTGCGCGGCACAAAGAGGCTGGCGGTGATGGGCACCACTTCTCCTTGATACACTTCTGTCTTGCCCACCTCGATCTGCAGCAGGGGAACACTGGTGTCCTCGCTGGCGCCCGAGACTGTAGTGGGAGATTCACTCACAATTAGCCGCACTTCATTGGTCTTGAGGATTTCTCCGTTCACCTGAATTTCCTGGGGCGGAATGACAAACTCCCCGGGCTCATTGGCCGCCACTCCCCAGGAGAGCTGGGTGGAGACGATCTGCTGTGCGCCACGGATCTCGATGTTCTGCGCCGTGGAGACAGCGGACGTCATCCCGATCTGCACTGGCAGGCGGAGCTGAGGCACGCTCTTCACGGTGCCGTTTTGTACTGTGATAACGTAATTCACCACCTGGCCGGTTTGCGCGTGGTCTGGCTGGATGTAGGCGCGTACAGTGGCCGCTGCAGCATGAGAGGCAAAAAGGACCGTCATCAGCAGCGTATGCAGGCTGCTGGAAAGGCGGAAGAAGCTCCTGCGGCCGGATTTCACGAGGCCGCTCACGATGGCGGAGCGTGCTGGAGCTGGCGGAAGTTGGGGGCTGTGAATCATTCAGGCTTGGGATTTCGGTCGTCACTGCCGGCGTATGCGGCTTACCAGTCTTTTTTGTTCGCAGGCGGGGTGTGGTAGCGGTTGGTCAGAGGTGCCGTGATTTCATCCATGTATTGACGGATGATTCCTTCGGCTTCACCGGGGGTGAAGCCGGTGCGCGGGTTGCGTTGGTTGTCCGTGGTCTTTTTATCCTTTTGAGCCTTCGGGTCTCCGCCTTCACCTCCGGGCTTGAGGCCGTCTTTGCCCTGCTGGGCTTCTTTTTCGTTCTGGTTTCCACCAGCGGCCTGCAGCCGCCCTTCGGGCAGTTCTTTGGCATCCTTGCCCCCGATGCCGTCGTCGGCCTCCTTCTTTTCGCCTTTGCCGTCTTTGGGCTCCTTGGGCTGGTTCTGGCCATTGGGGTCGCTGCCCTGATCACCGGACTCTCCTTCGTCACCTTCATCGCCCTCCTGGCCCTGGCCTTTGTCACCTTTCTGACCCTTTTGGCCTTTTTTGCCCTTCTGCCCCTGCTGCTGCTCTTCCATCTGCTTCATCACTTGCTTCAGTTGGGCCAGCATTTTGCTCACATGGTCACGGTTGTCTCGCAGCTCCTTGTTGTCACGATCCAGCTCCAGAGCAGCGTCGAGATGTCGCAGTGCATCTGTCCAGCGTTGGACGGTGATCTTTGGCTGCTGCTGCAGGCCTCGCACGCCTTGGTCATACAGCGTATGTCCCAGGCCCCGGTGGGCTCGTGCACGCAGGGACTTGTCTTGGGTGTGCAGCACCTCGCTGAAGTTTTTGACGCTTCCGTCATAGTTCGTCAGGTCGTGCTCCGTGGTGGCCAGACCATAGAGCAGCTCTTCGCGGTCATGCACTGCGAAGTCGTCTCGCTCCAGCAGCTTGTTGTACAGATCCCGGGCTTTTTTGAGGTCGCCTTTTTCCAGTGCCTGCTTGGCAGCCTCAGGGCTGGGGCCGCTGGACTGGAAAAAGAAGGCCACCAGGTCGGAAGGGCCGGCAGCCTTCACAGAAGACGGAGGCGTCAATGCGATGACGGCCAGCGCCAGTACCACCGGACGGGCGGTAGGGCGGGGCACGGCGCTGATGATCCAGGCGAGCATGAGGAGAAATATACCAACTCCGAGGGGCCAGGCAAAGCGCTCAATCGGCTTGGAAGTCTGCCGGTTGGCGGCCTGCTGCTCCGTCAGGCGGTCCAGCACTGGCTGGATGGAGTGGCGGCTAAGCGGCTGCGTGTCCAGCCTGAGATACCGCCCCCCGGTGGCGGTGGCCAGTTGCTGCAGCACCCCGCTCTGGAGTTGTGAGCGCACCACATTACCGGACTCATCCCGGATGTAGTCGCCATCCACCTCAGGATTGGGGATGAGTGTGCCGTTCTCAGTACCGACCCCCACGGTCACAACGACGATGCCAGCCGCCGTGAGGCGCTGGATGTAGGGGACCAGATTGGCGTCGGCATCTCCGCCGTCGCTGAAAATCACGAGCGCGTAGTTGCTCTTTGGCAGGGTTTTGACTGCTCGCAGGGTCACATCCAGCAGGTCAGCCAGATTGCTGCCACCCCATTCGATGATCGTGTGGTCAAAGGCCAGCAGGCTTTCAATGATGGCGTCATGATCCGTGGTCAGCGGGGCCTGGAGGTACGCACGCCCGGCAAAGGCCAGCAGGCCGATTCTCTCCCCACCCAGCTCCATGATCAGGTCGTGCGCGGCCAGCCGTGCCCGGGTGAGGCGGTCCGGCGGCACATCCCTGGACAGCATGGATCGCGAGGTGTCGATGGCGATGAAGACATTCCGGCCCTTGTCTGGAATCTCCAGCTTTTCATCCCCCCAGCGCGGCTGCGCCACGGCCAGGATCAGGCACGCCATGGCCATAATGTAGAGTGCATACACGAACCAGGAGCGCCAGCGCGAGCGGCCGATGACAAGTGCCGGTCTCAGCCGCTCCGCAGCAAAAAGGCGCTCAGCCTTGGAGCCATGCGAATCCACGAGCAGCTTCAGTCCCACAAGCGCGGGTACGATCAGCAGAAACCACAGCAGATGTTGATGGGCAAAGGTCATGAATGTCAGGTGGCCACCGGTTCCGGGGCTGAGTGCAGCACTGTCAGAGACAGCAGCAGGGCCAGAAACAAGGCGATGGCACACACGGCCAGCGGCCAGGGAAACAACTCCTCGGTCTCGACGATTTTGTGATGCTCGATCTTGGTTTTTTCGAGCTTGTCGATGGTGGCGAAAACATCACTCAGGGAGCTGAGGTTCTGCGCCATGTAAAACTGCCCACTGCCGATGGCAGCCACCTCCTTGAGCGTGCCTTCATCAAACAGCTGCTGCCCCACAGGCGTAAATGTGCCGCGCTTCGGGTCGGGGATGCTGTGAATACCTGGCGTGCCGATCGCGATGGTGTAGATCTTGATGCCCAGCGTGGCCGCCAGCTTGGCCGCATCCTGCGGGCTCAGACGGCCGGAATTGTTGGCGCCGTCCGTCAGCAGCACGATCACCTTGCTCGGCGTTTTCTCCCTTCGCATGCGGTTGGCGGCGGATGCAATGCCGGAGCCGATGGCCGTGCCATCTCCCACACGCTGGGTCTGCACACGGTCCAGGTTGTTGATCAGCCAGTCCCGGTCCAGCGTCAGAGGGCAGGGGAGATAGGTTTCACCAGCAAAGGCCACGATCCCGATCTTGTCGCTGCGGCGGCCTTTGATGAAGTCAGCCATCACACGCTTCGCTGCCGTGAGGCGGTTCACCGGCTGTCCTCCGATGTAAAAATCCTCGATCAGCATCGACAGGGACACATCCACCGTCAGCATGATGGAGATGCCCTCCGCCTTCTCCTCATCGTAGGACAGGATCTTCTGCGGGCGCGAAAGCGCCAGGATGCCAAATGTCACGCTGATCAATACAAGGCCGACGATGAAGCCTCCCATTCGGCTGCGCGCCGGCCTGCCAAGATCTCGCAGCAGCGCGGTCATTGGAAATTGGATCGCGGCCCGCTTCCCTCTTGCCCCGCGCAGCATGCCCAGCAGCGGTACCAGCGGCAGCAGCAGCAGCCACAGCGGGTGTAGAATTTGAAATTCAGATATGCCGGGGATCATCATAGCTTCTCCTCCTGCAAACGTGCCAGCGCCTGGTCGATCAGCATCACAGACTCCTCTTCAGTGCGTGGGGCTGGCATGAAGGACATGTCATCACACAAGCGGGCCACGGGCTCAAAGCGCTCAATCCACATCCCCTGAGCTCGCGGCAGAGGCATGCCGGGCTGGCGCTCGGCTCGGGCGTCAAAAATCTCACGGGTGGTGCGTGCAGGTGCAGGAACGGCGTAGCGCTCCTGCAGGTAGCGGCGCAGGATTTGAGAGATCCGGTGGCTCATTTCCGCCGGCGCTACAGAGTGGGTGCGTGTCCGCAGATCGCTCAAGGCACGGAAGGCGGAGGTCCACGGCTGGCGCAGAGGCGGGGCGGGGGACAGCTTGGGTCTGAGCAGCAGCCAGACCACCAGCGCGATCAGCAGCAGAAGCACCAGCACCGCCAGCCAGGGCAGCCACCAGGGCGGAGGCAGAGTCACGCTGTCAGGCGGTGGTAGCTCAGGGTGTGGCAGCGGCGGCGGTCCGGAAAACTGCGCCAGGAGCAGGTGTGCTGCGCTGATCGCCAGCTTCATCCGCGCTTCCTCCTTCTGCGGGAACGGAAATAGGCCTTGAGCGCAGGTACATAGTCTTCGTCAGTCCGCACGGTGATGCGCTCCACCCCGCAGCGGCGTAGCAGATGCACCAGGGCGTTCTGCCTTTCTGCCACTCGCTGCTCATACATGGCACGAACGCCCGGGTTCGATGTATTGACCAAAAACTGCTCGCCCGTTTCGGGATCCTCCAGGCACACCCTGCCAGCTTCAGGCAGGGTGACCTCGCGCGGGTCCAGGATCTGGGCCGCCACCACATCGTGTTTGGCGGCGACAGCACGCAGACTTTTCTCCCAGGAGCGGTCTGGAGTGATGAAGTCGGACACCAGAATGATCAGTGCCCGGTGGGCAATGCGCTCCAGCGCCAGGTCCAGGGCGGCTTTGATGTCGGTGCCGCGTTTTTCAGGCTCGTTGTTCAGGATGTCGCGCAGGATGCGCATGGCATGCGGTCCCCCTTTGCGGGCAGGCAGGTAATGCTCCACTGCCTCGGAGAAGAGCGTCAGCCCTACCTTGTCCTGATTCTGCACGGCGCTGAAGGCGAAAACTGCGGCTATTTCAGCGGCGCGCTCGCGCTTGGTGTCCTCCTGGCTGCCGTAGTCTCCGGAGCTGCTGACGTCCACGCACAGCATCACCGTCAGCTCACGCTCTTCCACGTACTTGCGTACAAAGGGGTCGTTCATTCGCGCCGTGACGTTCCAGTCAATGAAGCGCACATCGTCTCCAGGCTGATACTCGCGAAAATCATCAAACTCGATGCCCTGCCCCTTGAAGCGCGAATGGTATTGCCCCCCCAGCATTTCCTTCACCATGCCGCGCGTGAGCAGCTCGATCCGTCTCACGCGCTTGAGGATGCGCGTGAGCCTGGCGTCGTTGTCGTTCTGCGCTGTTTCCCGGTTCACAGTGTGGGCGGTTTAAGGAACCGGCAGCTTGTCCAGGAGAGTCCTGATCACGTCATCCGTGGTCACTCCTTCAGCTTCGGCTTCATAAGACAGCAGAATGCGGTGGCGCAGGATGTCGGGGGCCAGGTCCTTGATGTCTTGCGGGATCACGTAGTTCCGCCCGTTCAGGAAGGCCAGCGCCTTGGCGGCCAGTGCAAGGTTGATCGTGCCACGTGGTGAGGCACCGCAGCGGATCAGCAGCTTCAGGTGCGGGGCCAGTGTTTCTGGATGGCGGGTGGCATGGATCAGGGCCACGATGTAGTCGCGGATCTTTTCATCCATGAAGAGAGCGTTGACCACCGCGCGGCTGGCGATGATGGCGGACACATCCGCCACCTGGCTCACATCCAGCTTGGGGGCGGAGGTGGCCATGGCATCCAGCACCTGGCGTTCTTCCACCGGTGTGGGGTAGGTGACCCGCACTTTCAGGAGGAAGCGGTCCAGCTGCGCCTCAGGCAGTGTGTAGGTGCCTTCCTGATCGATTGGGTTTTGCGTGGCCAGCACCATAAAGGGATCGGGCAGCATGTGCGTGTTTTCACCGATCGTGACCTGCCTTTCCTGCATGGCCTCCAGCAGCGCACTCTGCACCTTGGCAGGGGCGCGGTTGATTTCGTCCGCCAGCACCAGATTGGCAAAGATCGGCCCCAGACGCGGGGTGAAGGTTCCGTCTTTCGGATGATAAACCATGGTGCCGATCACATCTGCCGGGAGCAGGTCTGGCGTGAACTGGATACGCTGAAACTTGGCCTTCAGCGTACCGGAGAGCGTGCGCACGGCCAGCGTTTTGGCGATCCCCGGCACCCCTTCCAGCAGCACATGGCCGTTGGTCAGCAGCGCCACCAGCAGCCTGTCCACCAGAGCCGTCTGGCCGACGAGCACACGGGCTATCTCGGTGCGAAGCGGAGCCACCCAGAAGGAGGCTTTGGAAATGGCTTCCTGATCAGGAACGGCGGGAGGAGCGACAGGGGGGGGCATGTGAATAAACGGTACTGGTCAACTGCGGAATTCTCCACGTCAACCTTCAAGGATCAATGTTATAACGCCTCCAAGGACGTTTTATGTTAGTGGAATTGCAGGATCTTCTGGCTTTCATGCCACGAATGACTCTGCAAGACCTCCGCGAACAAGTTTGTGAAGCCAACCGTGCCCTGGAACCCAGCGGGCTCGTACGCCTGACCTGGGGAAACGTCAGCGGCATCGACCGGGCCTCCGGACACTGGGCCATCAAACCCAGCGGCGTGGATTACCTGGAGCTCACACCCGAGGACATCGTCATTCTCGATCTCGAAGGCAGGGTGGTGGAGGGAAAGCTGCGGCCCTCCTCAGACACAAAGACCCACCTTGTGCTCTATCGCGAGTTTCCGGAAATCGGCGGCATCACCCACACCCACAGCCTGCATGCCACGATGTTTTCACAGGCCGGGCGGGAGCTTCCCTGTTACGGCACCACGCATGCGGATCACTTTCATGGCACGGTGCCCGTCGTGCGTGCCCTCACTCCAGCCGAGGTGGCTGAGGACTACGAGCACTTCACCGGCGTTGCCATTGTCGAGCGCTTGCGCGAGCTCCAGCTCTCTCCCCTTGAAATGCCGGCGGTTTTGCAGCTCCACCATGCGCCTTTCACTTTCGGCAAAAGCGCCATGGATTCCCTGAAAAACAGCATCGCCCTGGAAATGTGCGCCCACATGGCCCTGGGGGCATCTGCCCTAAACCCGGCCATAGGCTCTATTCCTGCGCACATCATGGAAAAGCATCATTTGCGCAAACACGGCCCGGGCGCGTATTACGGTCAGAAATAACTCCAAGCCCGACTGCTGATGAAATTCCGCACTTCACTCACCACCCTAGGCGTTCCTTCTTTCATGCTGCTCTCCTTGCTCATGCTGGTGGCATGCTCCAGCGAAAGGCGAGACCGCCTCTGGCAGTCTTTGGACCCTGCGGGCTACAAGCATGCTCACAGTGAAAGCTTCAATGGAGACAGGGCGCTGCGCAGCCCGTCCGCCGGTTCGCTCCCTGAGTCGAATGACATGGCGATTGGACTGGAATGACAATATTGGGAGCCTGATTTCCGGGCTGCTAAGCGGTTCATTCCCATTAAATAAAGCATGGCTTAGTTGGGGGGCTTTGAAGTGACCCCTTATCTTTTCGGGTGTTCACCCCCGGCCAGTCCAGCTCATTTCATTCAGCACCAGCACCTGACGAGGTGTCAGCCATGCTCGCTGGCGATACTCCGAGAGCTGGGAAATCGACATTGATAGCAGCTTTGATCTGGCTCTTGGTGGTGCTCTCAGGCGGTCTCGTCATGGCCCGGTATTCGCAAACAGCTGGGGATCCCGGCTCGCCGCCAATACACTGGCCTGAGGCCTTGCCATCACCCGGAGATTCTGCCCTGCCCAGGCTGGTGTTTTTCCTCCATCCACACTGTCCCTGCTCTCGTGCGACTTTGGGGGAACTGGAGCGGCTCATGGCCGGCTGCCAGGGTTTGGTCACGGTTCACGTTTGGTTTATTCAGCCTGAGAGCCTCGATGCAGAATGGGTGAAAACCGATCTCTGGCACACTGCGGCCGCCATTCCTGGGGTCGAAGTGCATGTGGACCATGAGGGTAAGACGGCGGCTCTCTTTCATTCCATGACTTCAGGTCAGGCATTGCTTTATGACGCCGCAGGCAGCCTGCTTTTTCATGGCGGGATCACTCCGGCCCGTGGCCACGCTGGAGATAACGCAGGCAGTGATGCCATCAACAATCTCCTCAAGAACCGCTCACAAAGCCCTGCCAGCACGCCGGTGTTTGGCTGCGCTCTCAGCAGCGATCAAAAAACAAAGGAATGCACCCAATGTCAGCCATAGCCGCCAATACACTGCCTGCAGTCAAGGAGATCCAACATGCAGCTTTGCTTCCTCGTGCCGCGGATGAAAAATCACAACTGCTGACCGCCATGTCGCAGTGCGATGCCGATGTCCATCTGACACCCGTGCCAAAATCGGCGCTGCAGAAGCGCGAGGCTGTTCTTTTCCGTGCGGCGGAGCATGACCTCCACAGCCACACAGACCAGCTTTTCGCCAGGCTGATGATCGTGCAGTGGCTGGCTGGCATTGCTGCTGCTCTGTGGATATCTCCCCGCACCTGGATCGGAGACTCCAGCCAGGTGCATATCCACATCTGGGCCGCGCTTCTGCTCGGTGGTGTGATCACGGGTTTCCCTGTCTGGCTTGCATGGAAGCTTCCTGGTCAGGCTTTGACACGTCATGTCATTGCCGCAGCGCAGATGCTGACCTCGGCACTGCTCATTCACCTGACTGGAGGTCGCATCGAGACACATTTCCACGTCTTTGGTTCGCTGGCATTCATCGCTTTTTATCGGGATTGGCGTGTGCTGACGACCGCCACCGTTGTCGTGGCCGGGGATCATCTCATGCGCGGTCTGTTCTGGCCGCAGTCCGTCTTCGGCGTGTTGACAGCCAGCTCATGGCGCTGGGTTGAACATGCCGCCTGGGTGCTTTTCGAAGACGCCATTCTGTTTGTGGCCATTCGTAGAATGAGACAGGAGATGCATGAGATCGCGCTGCGCCGCGCCACGCTTGAGGGCAGCAATGTGGAGATCGAGCGCCAGGTCGTGGAGCGCACCGCCGAACTGAACAAAACACAGGTGGAGCTGCTTGAGACCTCCCGCCTGGCGGGCATGGCCGAAGTCGCCACCAGTGTGCTGCATAATGTGGGCAACGTGCTCAACAGCGTGGGCGTTTCAGCTGAACTCGCCGCCGGCAAAGTAAGGGAGTTCAGAATTGGAGGCCTGAAAAATGCCGCCGAACTGCTGCAGCAGCACCAGTCAGACCTGCCTTCCTTCCTGACCACGGATCCTCGGGGGAAGATGCTGCCCGATTATCTGCTCAAGCTTGCCGTGCATCTGGCAGAGCCTCAGCAGGCCATTCTCAAGGAGATGGAGATGCTGCAGAAAAACATCGATCACATCAAGGAGATCGTGGCCATGCAGCAGCGCTATGCACGCGGTACCGGTGTGGTCGAGGTTCTGTCTGTGGCGGATTTGATTGAAGACAGCATCCGCATCAATGCAGCCAGCTTCAGCCGCCATGAAGTTCAGGTGTATCGTGAGATCGCTCCCGTGCCTCCTCTTAAAACGGACAGGCATAAGGTGATGCAAATTCTCGTCAACCTGCTCAGCAACGCCAAGCACGCGCTGGATCACAAGAGCGATGGGGACCGCCGCATGACCGTCAAAGTTTCTCTGAACAAAGACGGAATGCTGGAGATCGCTGTTGTGGACAACGGCATCGGCATCCCTCCCGAAAACCTCCAGCGCATATTCTCCCATGGCTTTACCACCAAGAAGATGGGGCATGGTTTCGGACTGCACAGCGGTGCGCTGGCCGCCACGGAGATGGGCGGAACCTTGAGCGCACACAGCGATGGCGTCGGCCAGGGGGCCGCATTCACTCTCACACTGCCCTTGGCGCATTAATCAACCATGACAAACACAAGCACGACAGGCGCCAGCAGGCGCATTCTGGTCATTGATGACAACAGGTCCATTCACGATGATTTTCGTAAAATCCTGGCACCTGCAGACATCGCCGGAGACGCACTGGATGAGGTGGAGGCTGCTTTGTTCGGCACCACCCGGCAAGTTCAGACCTTTGCCATTGACGCCGCCAGTCAGGGCGAGGAAGGGCTGCAGATGGTCAAGCAGGCGCTGGCCGAGGGGCGCCCCTACGCCATGGCTTTTGTCGATGTGCGCATGCCTCCGGGATGGGACGGCATCGAAACTACCCGGCAGATCTGGCAGGTCTGCCCTGACATGCAGATCGTCATCTGCACCGCCTACGCAGACTGCTCGTGGAATGAGGTGCGGGATCAGATCATGCCGGGAGACCGCATGCTCATCCTGAAAAAACCCTTCGATATCATCGAGGTGCTTCAGCTGGCCATTTCGCTGACGGAAAAATCACGCCTCCTGCAGGAATCCAAACAGCACATGCATGAGCTGGAACAGCGTGTGAAACTCCGCACTCATGAACTGGAAATCTCGCAGCAGATCGCGTTTGAGAAAGCCTCTCTGCTCGACCTCTCCAGGGATGCAATCATGGTCTGCGGCCTTGATCACCGTGTCACCTATTGGAATAAAAGCGCCGAACGTCTCTATGGCTGGACGGCTGGCGAAGCTGTCGGCCGTATGCGCACCGAGCTCAAAGATTTGAATTCGGACGCATTTCAGCAGGCCTGCGAAAAAGTCATCCAGTCCGGAGAGTGGGACGGGGAGCTTCAGCAGGTGACCAAGGATGGGCGCAGGCTTGTGGTGGAGGCGCGATGGACTCTTCTCAAGGATGCCTCCGGCCTGCCTCGCAGCATTTTGGTGATTAATACAGACATCACCGAGCGCAAAAAAGTGGAGGAGCAGCTGCTGCGCGCCCAGCGCATGGAGAGTCTCGGCACCCTTGCGGGCGGCATCGCCCATGATCTCAACAACGCCCTGACACCCATCATGATGTCCATCGAGCTCCTCAAGCTCAATGAGCATGATCCAGCACGCATGGGGGTGCTGGCCACCATTGAAAACAGCGCGCGGCGCGGCGCGGACATGGTGCGTCAGGTGCTGTCTTTCTCCCGTGGCGTGGAAGGCCAGCGGGTGGAGGTGCAGACCGGGCATCTGCTCAAGGGCGTCGAAAAAATCGCCAGCGAAACCTTCGAAAAAAACATCCGCGTCTGCACGCAGATTCCGGCGGACCTATGGGTGGTTCAGGGAGATCCCACTCAGATTCATCAGATGTTGCTCAATCTCTGCGTGAATGCACGCGATGCCATGCCTGGCGGCGGTACCATCAGCATCAGAGCTTCCAATCATCAGCTGGATGCCCAGTGCGCATCCATGATCTCCGGGGCCAAACCCGGGCCCTTCCTTCTCATTGAAATTGAGGACACCGGAACCGGGATGGCCCCGGAGGTGGTGGATCGCATTTTTGAGCCCTTTTTTACAACCAAGGAGCAGGGCAGGGGGACCGGACTTGGATTGTCTTCCGCGCTGGCCATCATTAAAAGCCACCATGGATTTATCCGTGTTTCCAGCGAACTGGACAAGGGGTCGAAATTCCAGGTCTATCTGCCTGCGCAGATGACGTTCGCAGGCGGCGTAAACCAGCCGCTCCCGGAGCAGTCTGTCATGACTCGGGGTCATGGGGAGCTCGTGCTCCTCATCGATGACGAAGACGCCGTTCGGAAGATCACAGGACAGACCTTGGAATCATTCGGCTACCGTGTTCTGCCCGCAGCCGACGGCGTGGAGGCATCCACTCTCTATGCAGAACACAAAGACCAGATCTCGGTGGTGCTGACGGACATGATGATGCCTGTGATGGACGGCCCTGCCACCATCCAGGTGCTCATGCGCATGAATCCCCAGGTGCGCATCATCGCGGCCAGTGGTCTGAGCGTGAAAGACATGGTGGCCAAGGCCACGAATGCTGGTGTCAAACACTTCATCCCCAAACCCTACACGGCAGAGACCCTGCTGCAGAAGCTGAACGCAGTGCTCTGCACCCAGCTCGCCCCTGCTTTTTAAGATAATGAATTCCTTTACCCGGGCAAACCAACAGCACATGAGTTCTTCATGGGCACAAAGTCCATCTGGCGCGTGATGGAGGCTTCACAGGTCATCTGGCGTTTGCAAACGGCTGGAATTGCAGGTGCTTTCCGGATGCAAACAAGGGCTGGTTCAGCATTAAAAAAATGCTGCGGGCTGCTTCTGGCTGTGCTGCTCTCACTGGGCATGCAGATCTCCGCTCGTGACACCCTTCCTCCGAGCAAAATCAGCGTTGTGACGGATGACAATTTCCCCCCTTATGCCTTTAGAAGTGAGGAGGGCAGACTCCAGGGCATTATCATTGATCAATGGAGAGTCTGGGAAAAGAGGACGGGGGTCACCGCGGAAATCCATGGCATGGATATGAACGAGGCCGTCCACAGGATGAAGGCGGGTGAGTTTGATGTCATCGACGCCATCATGAAGACGAACGAACGGGCGGCATTCCTGGATTTCGGCAAGCCTTACGCCACCATCGAAACCCCCATCTTTTTCCGTTCCTCCATTTCAGGAGTGAAGGACCTTCCATCTCTGCGCGGCTTTCCTGTGGCCGCCAGGCTGGGAGATGCCGTGGTCAAGCTGCTTCAGGAGAACAACATCACGCCAATGATGCTGTATAACAACCACGAGGCGCTGATTACCGCCGCATTGGAAAAGAAGGTCAATGTGTTCGTTGTGGACAAGACTCCCGCGCAGTACTTTCTCCAAAAAATGGGCATCAGCTCAGAGTTCCGGATGACGGATGCCGTAAGCATTGGGGAGTTCCATCGTGCGGTGCATAGAGGGATGCCGGAGATGCTGCGGCTGGTGGAGAGGGGGTTTGAAGATGTTGGCGTCAGAGAGCTCTCGGTGATCGAAAAAAAATGGTTCGGCCAGACCGTGGACCAGCATCCTTATCTCCGCAGCCTGGGCTATGCCGCTCTTGCGGTTGTTTCTCTCGTGACTTTGCTGCTAAGCTGGAACTGGATCCTCGCAGGCCAGGTCAAAATCCGCACCAGGGCGCTGCAGGAGCGTGAGGAGCAGCTGCGTCTTAGCGTCAAGCACAGCCCTGCCGCCATAGCCATGCTGGACCGCGATATGAAATATCTCGTCGTAAGTCTGCGCTGGATGGAGGATTACCACCTGGGGGTGGAGTCCATCGTAGGGCGCAGCCACTATGAGGTTTTTCCAGAAACCCCGCCACACTGGATCGAGTATCATCGCCGATGTCTGGCGGGGGAGGTGGAAAAGTGCGAAGACGAAAAATTTGTTCGCGCGGATGGCACCATTGACTGGATCCGCTGGGAGATCAGACCCTGGCATCTGGCAGACGGCTCCATCGGCGGCATCATCATTTTCTCCGAGGACATTTCCAAGCGGAAGCAGGCTGAAATGACTCTTCGCGCCAGCGAAGCCAAATTCCGCACCCTGATTGAGTCCGCTTCTGAAGGCATTTTGGTGTCAAACACCTCCGGCGGACTTTTAGAAGTGAATGCTGCAGCATGCCAGCTCCTGGGGTTCTCACGGGAGGAGCTCTTGGGGAAGGGATTTGCTGACATTGTGGTCCACGACGAAATGCAGCGCATCCTCGGCGAGGTGGCTCTTCTAGGCGAGGGGCAGGTGATTCGAAGCGAGTGGAGCTGCCGCCGCAAAAACGGGGTTCAGTTTCCTGCGGAGGTCAGCGCCACCGTTCTTCCAAATGGTCACCTGCAGTGCATCATGCGTGACATCACGCAGCGGAAAATGGCCGAGGAAAAGATCCGTGAGCAGGCGTCGCTCCTGGACAAGGCGCAGGATGCCATCATCGTCTGTGCGCCGGAAAATTTTGGCATTCTTTATTGGAACCGCAGTGCCGAACGGCTCTACGGCTGGAAGATGAACGAAGTGCTGAATCAATCTCAGCGCGAGCTTCTCAACCGGGACATCGCTCAGTTCATGGTGGTGATGAAAGCATTGGAGGCACAAGGGGAGTGGTCTGGTGAGCTGGTGCAGCATGACAAAAGCGGACGCAGGGTGATCGTGGAATCGCGGTGGACCCTCATCAGGGATGGGCATGGTCGCCCCAAGTCCATACTCTCAATCAATACTGACATCACTGAGCGCAAAAATCTGGAGCAGCAGTTCCTGCGTGCGCAGCGCATGGAGAGCATCGGCACATTGGCTGGCGGCATCGCGCATGACCTAAACAACGTGCTGGCCCCCATAGTCATGTCCATTGAGCTGCTGAAGATTCAGGAAAAAAATCAGCAGAAGCAAGGCATTCTCGGAACCATTGAAAGCAGCGCCAAACGCGGCTCTGACCTGGTCAAACAGGTGCTTTCATTTGCCAGGGGCGTGGAAGGCAGGCAGCTCGCGGTGCAGGTCGGCCATCTGATCAGGGAAATCGAAAAAATCACAAATGAGACGTTTTTGAAAACCATCTCGGTACGCAGCGATGTTGCATCGGGGCTCTGGCTTGTGCAGGGGGATCCCACTCAGATTCATCAGGTCCTGCTGAATCTCTGTGTGAACGCGCGTGATGCCATGCCCGGCGGGGGCTCGCTCATGTTGTCCGCTCAAAATATGATGATGGACGAGCAGTGTGCTGCCATGACTGCGGGGGCCAGGCCTGGGCCATACATTCACATCCGGGTTGAGGATAATGGCAGTGGCATGCCACCCGAGGTCATGGAGCGCATTTTTGAGCCGTTTTTCACCACCAAGGAAATTGGCAAAGGCACCGGGCTTGGATTGTCGTCCTCTTTGGCCATCATCAAAAGCCACCATGGCTTTCTGCGTGTGGAGAGCGAGGTGGGCAAGGGCTCCAGATTCCACGTCTATCTTCCTGCCCATATGACGGCGTCAGTTGGGGAGGCTCAGACTGCGCATGCAGACCTGCCTCGTGGAAGCGGAGAGCTCATCCTGGTGGTGGATGACGAGGCTGCCGTGCAGCAGATCACCAAGCAGACCCTGGAGACTTTTGGCTACAGGGTTTTGCTGGCGGCGGACGGCGCCGAGGCTGTCACACTGTACTCTTCGCGGCGTGACGAAATCGTCCTCGTGCTGACGGACATGATGATGCCTGTGATGGACGGCCCTGCCACCATCCAGGTGCTCATGCGCATGAACCCGCAGATTTGCATTGTTGCCGCCAGCGGTATGAACGCTGAAGGCATGGAGGAAAAAGCCGCCAGCACCGGGGTGAAAAACTTCCTGCCCAAGCCTTACACCGCGGAAACGCTGTTAAAAACGCTCGATCGCTTGCTGCATGAAAGTGAAAGTGTAAATTCCCTCTGAAATTCAAAGCGTTAGAAGACCGTGTTCTGGTGCGTAAATTGCTTTTATGATGACTAAAGGCACTCAATGAAATAGCCTACACATGGCAGACATTTCCATTCATGCTGCAGCTCCTGGCAGCGCCTTGGCCATCAGGCTGGCAGAGCAAACTGACTCCTGGTCATTGTCTGCACGCTATCTGCTGGGTGCTCTTCCCCGGCTTGCCTGGGACTGTGCTTCTTTTCTGCCGGCGCTGGTTCTTTTCTTTGGCATCTTCCATTCGGGGGCTTTGGGCCAGCAGCAGTCTTCACGGCAAAAAATCACCATTGTCACGGACGACAACTACCCCCCCTATGTTTTTCGTGACGACGCGGGTGTGCTGCAGGGCATCACTGTGGATCAGTGGCGTGCTTGGGAAAAAAAGACAGGTGTGGTGGCTGAAATCCACGGGATGGACTGGGGGAAGGCGCTGGAAAAGATGAAGGCCGGGGAATTCGATGTCCTGGACAGTGCTTTTTTGACCCCTGAGCGTGCCGCCTATTTGGATTTTTCCAAGCCTTATGCCACGATCAAAGTGCCGATTTTTTTTCGCACAACGATCTCGGGCATCTCGGATCTGGCATCATTGAAAGGCTTTCCGGTCGCGGCCAAGACGGGAGATGCAGATGTCCAGATTCTCCAGAGAGGCGGAATCACTCCCCTGCAGTTGTACAATAATTACGAGGCCATCATCGCCGCCGCCCTGGAACGCAAGGTCAATGTCTTTGTCGCCGACGAGCCTCCTGTTCTCTACTTCCTGCACAAATACGGCCTGGAGGCCGATTTCAAGATGTCAGAACCCATCAGCCAGGGGCAATTCCACCGGGCGGTCCGAAAGGGAAATGCAGCACTGTTGCAGATGATCGAGAAAGGGTTTGAGGAGGTGGGAACATCCGGGATGTCGAAGATAGACCGCCGCTGGCTTGGCCAGACTCTGGTCGGTGGCAGGCAGCTGCGCCGTCTGGGCTATGGGGTCATGATCGCAGCGGCGCTTGTGGTCATGTTGATAGGCTGGAGCTGGGTTCTGCGCGGCCAGGTGCTGAAGCGCACACATGCTTTGAGAGTGCGCGAGGAGCAGCTTCGCCTCTACGCCGAGCACAGTCCTGCCGCCATCGCCATGCTGGATTGTGAGCTGCGTTACCTCGTCGTAAGCCGACGATGGATGCAGGATTACCGCCTGGGCGAAACCTCAGTCGTGGGCCGTTGTCATTACGATGTTTTTCCTGAGGTTCCGCCGCACTGGAAGGCCATTCATCAGCGCTGCCTCTCTGGCGAGGTCATGAAATGTGATGAAGAGGCTTTCCTGCGCAGTGATGGCAGGACTGATTGGATTCGCTGGGAAATTCAGCCTTGGCGTCAGGCGGACGGCTCCATCGGCGGCGTCATCTTTTTTACAGAAGACATCACCGCACGCAAACAGGCCCAGGAAATTCTGCGAGAGGGCGAAACGCGCCTGATCCAGGCATTCCGCTCCACGCCGGTGGCGTTGATCATCGGGCGCGTGCGCGATCAGCGGCTGGTGGAAGTGAATGAGGCGTTTGCCGGTCTGTTCGGATGGACGCGTGATGAGGCGGTCGGGCGCACGCTGGTCGAGCTGTCCGTTTTCGATGAGGCTGCTGCAGGCACGCTGCACCTTGCTTCAGAAAAAAACCGGTCTGCACGTGATGTGGAGCTCGTTTTAAGAAACCGCCAGGGCGGCGTTTCCCAGGTCATTGCCAGCCTGGAGACCATTGAATTCCAAGGGGAGCCGCACGTCGTCGCCACCTTCGTGGACATCACCGAGCGCAAACGCACCGAGGCCCAGCTGGCCAAGGTCAGCGCCGACTTGGGGCGTGCCCAGTTCATCAGCCACATCGGCAGCTGGGAATACACGACCGCCGACGGCAGCATAAAGTGGTCTGATGAATTGTATCGCATTTTTGGACTGCGGCCGCAGTCGGTTGTCCTCAACTATGAGAAGCTGCTGGCAATGGTTCACCAGGAGGATCGTGCCGCGCATGACGCCTATCAGGCTCAGTTGATGAATGCCAGGCCGGGCATGGTGATCGCTCCCTTCGAGTATCGTGCTCTGCGTGCGGATGGCCAGGTCGCACATGTTGTGGTCAAGGTGGAGATTCAGCATGATGAAAATGGCAGGGCGGCATGCTGCTTTGGAACTGTTCAGGACATCACTGAAAGAAAGCGCGCAGAAGAGGCCCTGCGTGAGAGTGAGGCCACTTTTGCCGCTGCGTTTGAAAATGCTCCGATCGGCAAGGCCATTGTGTCCCTGAATGGGCGCTTTCTCCGGGTCAACCGCGTCCTGTGTGATATTGTGGGATACTCGGAGTCCGAGCTCCTCACGGCTTCATTTCAAGACATTACCCACAAGGACGACCTTGAGCTCGACCTGGAGAATCTGCACAAGACGCTCCGCCACGAAATCAAAAGCTATCAGATGGAGAAGCGCTATCTGCATAAAAGCGGCTCCATCGTCTGGGTGCTTCTCAGTGTCGCCATGGTGGATGATGAGCAGGGGGTTCCAGCCTTTTTTGTCTCACAAATCCAGGATATTTCGGAGAGAAAAAAGGCCGAGCAGCGGATCCAGCAGCTCAACCGGCTTTATGCGGTCCTCAGCGGCATTAACGAGACGATCGTGCGGGAAAAAAACGCCGATGCCCTGCTCACTGCATCATGTGCCATAGCAGTCGAAAAAGGCTTTTTTGGCATGGCTTGGATCGGGTTGGTGGAGGGTGACTCAGGGCGGCTGCAGATAGCCGCTCACGCCGGGGCCTCGGAGGAAATTTTGGGCAGGCTTGAGCCCATGATCAATGATTCGGGGGCTTCTTGTCAGGGCTGTGCTTTCACGGCACATGCGCTGCAGACTGGCGAGGCCTCTATTTGCAATGACATCGAGCATGATGATCTCGCCGCCGGATGGCGTGGGGATGCCCTGCGTCAGAACTATCTTTCGATGGCTGCGCTGCCCCTGAAGATTGGAGAAAAAACAATCGGGGTCTTCAACCTCTATGCCGCCACGGCGGAATTTTTTGACGCGGATGAGATGTCCCTTCTCAATGAGCTTGCGGCGGACATTGGCTTTGCCCTCGGCATCAGCCGGCGGGAGGCGGAGCTGCGAGAGGCCGACAAACGCTTCATCAGGCAGCGCAAAACGTTGATTGAGCTCACCCGCCATCTGGGCAGGGAGGCGGAGGACGCCCTGCTTCTGCTCCGCAAAATTGCCGAAGGTGCTGCCCTGACTCTGAGTGTTTCCCGTGTGAGCATCTGGCGCTACAACAGTGACCGTTCCGCCATCCGCTGCGTCGATCTCTTTGAGTGGGAGGAGGGGCGGCATTCTTCCGGCGATGTTCTCAGTGCCAGGGACTATCCCGCATACTTCAGTGCCCTGGTGGACCTGGAAATGGTAAGCGCAGACGACGCTCTCACAGACCCGAGCACAAGCTGCTTTGCACAAAACTACCTCATTCCATATGGCATCCGCTCCATGTTGGATGTGCCCATCGTGGTCGGCGGGGTTCGAACCGGCGTGCTGTGCATGGAGCACGTCCGCACTCCGCGGGAATGGACGGCGGATGAAAAAACCTTCGCCTTGGCAATGTCCAATCTTGTGTCGCTCGCGCTGGAAAGTGTGGAGCGCAGGCAGGCGGAGACATCGCTGCGAGAAAGCGAAAAACGCTTCCGCCAGTTTGCAGAAACCATTGAGGAGGTCTTCTGGATGACGGACCCCGGCGGAGAAGAAATTATTTACGTCAGCCCGGCTTATGAGGCCATCTGGCACCGCACTTGTGCCAGCTTGTATGCAGATCCTTCCAGCTGGCTGGAAGCCGTGCACCCGGATGACAGCGAGCGCATCTCACGGGCGGCTGCAGTTAAAAGGCCGCGCGGTGAATATGACGAGCGCTATCGCATCCTCCGGCCGGACGGCAGCCTGAGGTGGATCCACGACAGGGCCTTCCCGGTTCGTGACTCGCATGGAAACGTTCTGCGCATTGTCGGCACGGCCGAGGACATCACCGAGAGCAAGCAGGTGGAGGCTCAGCTTCTCCGCGCTCAGCGCATGGAGAGCATCGGCACGCTGGCAGGCGGCATCGCGCATGATCTCAACAACGTGCTCACCCCCATCATGATGTCCATCGAGCTGCTGAAGCTTCAGGAGACCAATGACCGGCGCCTGGGCATTCTCACCTCGATCGAAAGCAGTGCCAGACGTGGTGCCGACATGGTGCAGCAGGTGCTTTCCTTTGCCAGGGGGGTGGAAGGAAAACAGCTGGAGGTCAAGGTGGGGCGCCTGCTCAGGGAGATCGAAAAAATCGCCAACGAGACCTTTCTGAAAAACATCCAGGTGCAAAGCCGCATTCCAGCAGATCTCTGGGCGGTGCAGGGAGACCCGACTCAGCTCCATCAGGTGCTGCTGAATCTCTGCGTGAATGCTCGTGATGCCATGCCTGGCGGTGGTGTTCTCAGGCTTTCTGCTGGCAATGTCATCCTGAATGAGCAGCCAAACGGTGCTGATGCCGAGGCAGGGTATGGCCCGCACGTGCTCATTGAGGTGGAGGATAGCGGCGCAGGCATGCCGCCAGAGGTGCTGGAACGCATCTATGAGCCGTTTTTCACGACCAAGGAGCTGGGCAAGGGCACCGGCCTTGGGCTTTCCACTTCGCTGGCCATCATCAAGGGGCATCACGGTTTCCTGCGCGTTCAGAGCGAGGTCGGAAAAGGCACCAAATTCCAGATCTATTTGCCGGCGCACGATGCGGTGTCTGTTCAGGAGGCACAGCCCGTGGAAGCCGAGATCCCACAAGGCAATGGAGAGCTCGTCCTCGTTGTGGACGACGAGGACTCTGTCAGGGAGATCCTGCATCAAACACTGGAAGCCTTTGGCTACCGTGTTCTGCTGGCCGCAGACGGCGTCGAGGCATCCACTCTCTTTACCTCCAGGCAGAGCGAAGTCGCCGTGGTGCTTACTGACATGATGATGCCCGTGATGGATGGAATGGCCACCATTCAGGTCCTGAAACGCGTAAAACCAGAAGTTAAAATCATTGCCGCCAGCGGGTTGGGCAGCAAAGAGATGCTGGCCAGGGCAGCGGAGGCTGGGGTGACTCACTTCATCCCCAAGCCCTACTCCGCCGACACCCTGCTCAAGACCCTGGCTCAGGTGCTGAAATCCTAGCCGGACTTACTTCTGCTTGGCTTCATAGCCTGGCAGAGGCTTGCCGTCTTCACCCAGCTTGCCGCAGGCCCACAGCAGGCCGCGGGCTACGAGGTCCAGATAGACCGGTGCCTGCATCGTTTCATTCCCGTGGCCCAGTGTGGTGCCAAAAACCTTGGCTTTGCCGTATTCGTTCACCCAGACGACGTTGTGGTCCTGCTTGGTGTCTTCACCATAGGCCTTGGCCAGAGGAACGAAGTTCTCCCAGAGCTTTTCATTCTTGTAGAGCTCATCTTTGGCGTCCATCCACTCGGCTGGGAAACCCTTCATCACAGGGTGCTCGGCGGCGATGTTTTTGACCAGCAGGTCACGGTTTTTCTCGTGGCTCATCGAGGTCTGGCCCAGGCATTTGCGCCACTCATCCGTCTTGGCCGCACGGTAGCTGTGGGTGGAGCAGTGCAGCATCACCGCAGGCACTCCGTTGTAGTGCGCCTTCGCGATCCGCTCCACAAACGCCACGTCCTCCACTCCGCCAAAGCACTCGTTGTGCAGGATCACGTCATAGCCCTCTGCCCAGTTGTCCTTCTCATAGATCGAGATCTTGTGGGTTTTGTCCTTCTTCCCATCCGGTCCTTCCTCATGCACGATGGTAAATTCCACATTGGCCCGTGCACTCAGCCCCTCGCTCAGGATGAGCTTCTGGTTTTCATAGTCATGGCAGCAGCCGCCCGTGATCATGAGCACCTTCAGCGGCTTCACCGGTTCAGTCGTTGCGGCTACGGCAAACAGGCAGGCAATGGACAGCAGGGAGACGAGCAGGGGACGCATCTGGGTGGGGGAGTTGGGTTGTGGGGGTGAGTATGCGTGCTAAACGGACTCTGTCTTGCACGATTCTTGTCCCCACCGTGGCGGTGTTTCGACCGGCAGAATTTGAGTGGAGCACCGCCAAATCGTCGGCATAGGGTGTTGATTCATGACAATCGTTCTCCTCGACGCCCATACCGCCAATCCTGGCGATCTCTCCTGGCAGCCCCTTGAAGCCATCGCCTCATGCGAGGTTCATGCCCGCACTCCCCTGGATCAAACCGTCGCCCGCTGTGCCGGTGCCGAGATCGTCATCACCAACAAAGCCCCCCTCACACGCGAAATCATCGCCGCTCTCCCCGCATTGAAATACATCGGCGTCACCGCCACCGGCTTCAATATCGTCGATGTCATCGCTGCCAAGGAGCGCGGCATCATCGTCACCAATGTTCCCGGCTACAGCACCCCCGCCGTCGCTCAGCACGTCATCTCCCTCATGCTTGAAATGACCAACCACGTCGGCCATGCCGCACAGAGCGTTGCAGACGGCGGCTGGGTCAAATGCCCCGATTTTGCCTACTGGGATCATCCCATCATCGAGCTCTCTGGCCGCACCCTCGGCATCATCGGCTATGGCGAGATCGGCAGCGCCGTCGCACGCATCGCTGTCGCCTTCGGCATGAAAGTCCTCGCCTCCAAGCGCACTTGGAAAGAGCCGCCTCCAGCCGGTGTCACCGCCGCTGAGATCGACGACATCTTCCGCCTGTCCGACGTCATCAGCCTCCACTGTCCGCTCACGGATGCCACCAAGCACCTCGTTGGCGAACGCACCCTCGCCCTCATGAAGCCAGAAGCCATGATCATCAACACGGGTCGCGGTCCCCTCATCGACGAGCCCGCGCTGGCAAAAGCCCTCAACGAAGGCCGCATCGCCGGAGCCGGACTCGATGTCCTCTCCGTCGAGCCCGCCAAGGCAGACAATCCGCTCCTCACCGCCAAAAACTGCCTCATCACCCCACACGTCGCCTGGGCCAGCCGCGAATCCCGCGCCCGCCTCATCGACATCACCGCCGCCAATCTGAAAGCCTTTCTGGCTGGCCAGCCGGTGAACGTGGTTAATGGTTGAAATCTCGGGTGGTGTTTTGGTAAAATCGTTACCGAAACATTACAGAGATGTCACCGTGCGTTGACTCAGGATTTCATGCCGTGGGCATGGTGGTTTGTTCTCCAACACAAACCATCAACCCATCGTATCAGCCATGAAAACGCACACAGTCCTCTTCCTATTATGCTTGATCATCCTGCTGGACTTTCCGGCCTTGGGCTGGTCAGGCGATCCCATCCAGATTCGCGTTGACCTCGCCCATCCCAGGATCCCTGCTCAAAAGCAGTACAAAACCTATCTGAAAGTCGGGTTGGTCGGGCTGGATCAAAAAGAAAAGCCCGCACGCCAGCCGGTGAATGTCGCCATCGTGCTGGACCGCTCCGGGTCCATGTCAGGACCTAAAATAGAGCACGCACGGCAGGCGGCGGTCGAGGCACTGCAGCGCCTAGGTGGTGACGACATCATATCCGTGGTCACCTTTGATGACGGTGCTGAGTCAGTCGTTCCCGCCACCAAGCTGACAAACCAGGCGGACGTCGTCGCCGCTATTCAGCGCATCACGCCACGTGGTCGTACCGCCTTGTTTGCAGGCTTGAGCCGCGCGGCAGACGAGCTCCGCAAGTTCAAGACCCCGCAGATGGTGAATCGCATCGTGCTCCTCTCAGACGGCATTGCCAATGTAGGCCCGGCATCCGCAGATGAAATGGGGCGTTACGGCGTTTCACTGGCAAAGGAGAGCATCTCGGTGACTACCCTCGGCCTCGGGTTGGACTACAATGAAAAGCTGCTCGCCCAGCTGGCGCAGCACAGCGATGGCAACCACGCCTTTATCAAGGAGCCTGGCGACCTCGCCTCCGTCTTCACCGAGGAGTTCGGAGACATTCTCTCCGTGGTGGCCCAGGAGATGCGCGTGAAAATCCAGTGCCCTGAGGGCGTGCGCCCGGTTCGAGTGCTGGGGCGCGATGCCAGCATCCGTGGCGGCTCGGTGGAGGTGGCCATGAATCAGCTGCGGGCCGGACAGGAGAAATATGTGCTCCTTGAAGTGGATGTTCCTGCGGGAGAAGTCAGCACCACCCAGCTCATTGGAAATGTGGAGGTGATCTACCGTCGTAATGATGAGAGCACGCCAAAGCAGGTTCTTGCCAGCATGAAGGCGACACGGGTGAACGATGACAAGGAGGTGGAATCCTCTGCCAGCACACCCATCTTGGTCGAGGTGGCAAAGCAAATCGGGGTGGAGAGGCAGATGATCGCAGTGAAGCTCAGTGACGAAGGAAAGACCAAAGAGGCGGAAAAGCTCTTCCTCGAAAATGCCGGAACGCTGCAGTTGCTGGGGCAGAAGTACCGCTCTCCCGAGTTGTACATCCAGGGAAATGCCAACTACACTCTCGGCAGCAATGCTGGAAGCGAATCATGGCAGGCTTACCGCAATGCAGGCCAGACCATGGCCAATGCCACCCTGACGCAGAATGGTTCAAGCAACACCACGTCGAATGTCACTGCGTTGAATGGTAGTCAGGCGGTCAACGTGCCTCAGTTGAATTCTACGATCACACTTCCATCCGCGCCCGCTGGGCTGGGGATTCACCTCGGTCAGCAGCCTGCGGCCATCATCATGAGCCTTCCGCAGTCTTCCAGCGGCACCATTATTCTTAAACCCTCCGGTGGGAGGTGATCTCGACTTTTCCTCGCTCATGTCCGGCCGTCTTGTCATCCTGCTTTTGGCCCTGGTGGTTCTGCCACTGGGGCTGATCGGATGGCTGGGGCGGCTTTTCTGGCTGAGAGAGGCGGACGAGTGGCAGTTGAAGCAGAAGTCCCAGGCGCTGCTTGAACTTCAGGAATGGCAGCAGAATTTGGAGCACAGCCTCCAGGCCATGGAGGTAAAGTCGCATGAGTGGTTGACCAGCGCTGGAATGAACGAGGCGGCTCTGCGCGCACTGTCTTCAAAGCAGCCGCTCATCAGGGCCGCATTCCATGTGGAGAAATCAGGCAAACTCCGGACTCCAGACTCTGGCAGGCCTGATCTTCTGTCAGACGATGATCGGGACTTTTTGCAGGGCACGAATACGATCTGGAGCCGCGGCACCATGCTCGGGGCCACGCAGCAGGATGAGACAGCGGGGCGGCTTCAGGTGCGCACGGGGGCCGCTCAGGGCTGGCACACATGGTATCATCAGGATGGTCCGCACTGGTTGTACTGGCGGCGCCATGCGGATGAATCCATCACCGGCTTTGAAATCGAGCGCATGGCCTTCCTCAGCAGGCTCATTGGCGGCCTTGGGGCAGGTGGCGTTGCCGGGTGTGTGCGGCTCGTCTCCGCTGATGGCGAAATCTTGATGCAGCAGGGCGCCTTCCATCCGGAGACAAACATGCCGGCTCTTGTCACACTTGCCTGTGCTTTTCCCATGCAGCACTGGCATTGGCAGTTCTTTGCGTCACCTGCATCTGCACAGGCTCCTGCGGTTGGGGCATATCTTCTCGGTTTTGGCGGGCTGGCCGCCTTGTTCGCCTCGGTGGGGCTTCTGCTTTGCTTCAGTTACCAGCGCGATCTGCGGGAGGCCTCGCATCGTGTCAGCTTTGTCAATCAGGTGTCCCACGAACTCAAAACACCACTCACAAACATACGCCTCTATTTGGATCTGGCCCGCGAGTCCGCAGGCGTGGAGGCGAACTCCATGCTGGACGTGGTCGAGGAGGAAACCAGCCGCCTCAGCCGGATGATTCACAACGTGCTCACCTTCGCTCGGCATGAAAAGAGATCGCTGGGCCTTCACCCTGTTGCCGGAGATCTGGCCGCAGTCGTTCTCCGTGCCGTGGAGATCTGGCGTCCGCTGCTGGCTCGTAAAAACATCGCCATCATCATGGAGGACACGCTCGTTCAGTCCGTCTGCTTTGATGCAGATGCCGTGGAGCAGATCCTTGGAAACATGCTCTCTAATGTCGAAAAATACGCCACATCGGCCACGCAGGTGGTCATCAGTCTGCGGGTGCATGTTGACCATGCGGAGCTAAGCTTGCGCGATGATGGCCCCGGTGTTTCAAAGCAGGATCAGCCTCGTGTTTTTGAAGCCTTCTACCGCTCCAGAAACGATCTCACGGAGGGCGTGTCAGGCACCGGGCTGGGACTGAGCATCGCTCGTGCTTTGGCCGTCGCCCAGAGGGGCTCTCTGGAGATGGTGGAGATGGCTCACGGCGCTTGTTTCGTTCTCAGCCTGCCCCTCGCACAGACAAATTCAAATGTCATATCTCACGCATGAACATACTGGTTGCTGAAGATGATGCCCGCACACGGGAAGGCCTTCGTCTGGCGCTGGTGCGCGCAGGGCATCATGTGACGACGGCGGCAGATGGAAAGCTGGCGCTGGGAGCCTTTCAAAACGAAGAGCCAGACATTGTCTGTCTCGACATCATGATGCCCGGGATGAACGGCTACGATGTCTGCCGGGCTATTCGAAAGGTGGACAAACGTGTGCCGGTTCTCTTCCTCAGCGCCAAGTCGGAGGAGGTGGACCGCGTCCTTGGTCTGGAACTCGGTGCCGACGATTTTCTCAGCAAGCCCTTCGGCGTTCCGGAACTGCTGGCACGCATCGCCGCCATTGTCAGGCGCTGCGGCTGGCTCCTTGAGTCACCTTCAAATCAGCAGCCTTTTGAAATGCACGACCTGCGCGTCGTCCCGGCTGAGCTGCGTGCTTATCGCGGGCACAAGCTCATCAGGCTTCAGGCTCGGGACGTGAAAGTGCTGCGCATCTTCCATGAGCGGCGCGGTCAGGTCGTGGACCGCAACACCATTTGCGATGAGGCATGGGGCGTGGATTTTTTCCCCAGCAGCCGCGCCTTGGACCAGCATATTTCGCAGCTTCGACGCAAGATCGAGCAGGACCCGCTTGAGCCCAAAATCATCACCACCGTACGGGGTGCAGGCTATCGCTTTGAGTGAGTGCGCTGGGGGGGCGGATGCAGCTTCCTCTGTCCTTGTCACTTCACAGGTGGTAAAAAAAAAACGCACCGGTGGCTGTGTTGCCATCCGGTGCGAAATGTGGCTCAGGACCTCGGTGGAATCACAGCGCGGCAATCACCGCCTCGCCGATCTCCTTCGTGTTCACCTTCTTGGTGCCCGAGGCGCCGCTGAAGATGTCACCCGTGCGCAGGCCGCTGTCGATCACCTTCTTGACGGCGGACTCGATGCTGGCGGCCTCGGCTTCCAGGCCGAGTGCAAAGCGCAGCAGCAGCGCGGAGGAAAGGATCTGCGCGATGGGGTTGGCAATGCCCATGCCGGCGATGTCCGGGGCGGTGCCGCCGGAAGGTTCGAAGAGGCCAAAGTAGAGGCCGTCGCCCTTCGGCTTGCCCAGGCTGGCGCTGGCCAGCATGCCCAGAGAGCCTGCGATCATGGCCATCTCGTCGCTCAGGATGTCACCAAAGAGGTTCTCCGTCACCAGCACGTCAAAGCTGCGCGGCGCCTTGATCAGCTGCATCGCGGCATTGTCCACGTAAAGGTGGGCCAGCGTTACATCCGGGTATTCCTTGGCCACTTCCACCATCGTCTCGCGCCACAGCACGGAGTTCGTCAGCACATTCGCCTTGTCCACGCTGGTCACGTGCTTGCGGCGCAGCTGCGCAGCTTTGAACGCCACATGCGCGATCCGCACGATCTCACTCTTCTTATAGACCATGGTGTCGATCACTTCGATGTCGCCATCCGGCAGTGTCGTGCGGCTCTTCGGCTGGCCAAAGTACATGCCGCCGGTCAGTTCACGCACGCACAGCACGTCAAATCCGCCTTCCACCAGGTCGGGGCGGATCGGCGAGGAGGAGGTCAGGGCAGGGTAGCAGATGCCGGGGCGCAGGTTGGCAAAGAGGCCGAAATGCTTGCGCAGGGGCAGCAGGGCGCCGCGCTCAGGCTGCTCGTTCGGCGGCAGCTTTTCCCACTTCGGACCACCCACAGAGCCAAAAAGGATGGCGTCGGCAGCTTCACAGGCGGCCACGGTTTCGGCAGGCAGGGCCTTGCCCACGGCGTCGATCGCAGCACCACCCACGAGCTGGTGGTTGTAGGTAAACTGGATGCCGGAGCGGGCGGCGACGGCGTCGAGAACTTTGAGCGCCTCGGCCATGACTTCAGGGCCGATGCCATCTCCGGGGAGGACTGCGAGGGTGTACTTACGTGACATAATAGTGTGGAAGGGGCGCTTTCAGTGCATGCGAATACCCTTGCTGGCAAGTGGCCGAAAAATCCCCCATGCCGATTTGTGGAAATTCGAATAGTGGCCGCTACGCCTCATTCTCCGGTGGCTCCCCCCGACAAATCACTGTCAACAACCCCGCAAATTGTTAACAACTGCTTACTTCCTCCAGCAAAACTCTACTAAACTTCCTCTTGCCAAAAGGAGGCTTTATGGTTCCTTCGCAGCCCCACATCCCAGAATCACACACCGCCTGACAAGTAGTCCGGTCATTATTTAAAGAACCATGAGCGAAGCCACCACCATCGATTCCACCTCCTTCAAGATCCACGACAAAGACACCGGCAGCGCCGACGTCCAGGTGGCTCTCCTGACGAAGCGGATCAACGATCTCACGCAGCACCTTGCCAAGCATGAGAAGGATCACTCCACACGTCGCGGCCTTCTTCAGATGGTTGCACGTCGTCGCAAGCTGCTTGACTACCTCAAGCTGACTGCCAACGAGCGCTACCAGAAGCTCCTCAAGAGCCTCAGCCTCCGCCGCTAATCGGAATTTCATGAGGGTGATGCCGCAAGCATCACCCTTTTTCCGTTTTCAGGCTTGTTACACGCATGTCGGCACGTGGCCGATAAATCATGCTGCATGGTGTGCACACGCACGCCGCCGCCAGGCTAAAGCCTGGACTCTGCCTTTCACCCAAACCAAACACACAACACAAGCCAACCTATGGCCATCCATACACAGAAAATCCAGCTCGGTGCTGGAACCCTCGAAATCGAAACCGGCAAGTTTGCCAAACTTGCTGACGGCGCAGTCACCGTCCGCCTCGGCGACACCATCGTCCTCGTCACCGCTGTCTCCGCCACGAAAGTGAAAGACGGTCAGGACTTCTTCCCCCTCTCCGTTGAGTATAAGGAAAAAGCCTCCGCAGCCGGCCGCTTCCCCGGCGGTTACTTCAAGCGCGAAGGCCGCCCCACGGAAAAGGAAATCCTCACCTGCCGTATGACGGACCGCCCTCTGCGTCCGCTCTTCCCGAAAGGCTACTACTACGACACCCAGGTCGTCGCCATCCTGCTCAGCGCAGACGGTGAGAACGATCCGGACATCTGCGCCATGAACGGTGCCTCCGCCGCGCTCTGCGTGTCGGACATTCCGTTCGCAGGTCCTGTCGGTGCCGTGCGCATCGGCCGCATCAATGGTGAGTTCATCATCAACCCCACCCAGAGCCAGCGCCTTGATAGCGACCTCGACCTCGTTTACGTCGGCAACAAGACCGACGTCATCATGATCGAAGGTGCCGCCAACGAGCTTCCCGAAGCCGAGTTCGTCAAAGCCCTCCACTTTGCCCAGGGCGAAGTCACCAAGATCGTCGCCGCCCAGGAAGAGCTCACCAAGCTCGCTGGCAAAGCCAAGCGCGAAGTCCCCCTCATGCTGGTGAAGGACGAACTCCTCGAAATCGCCTACGCCGTCGCCGGCGACCGCATCGAAGGCGCTCTCTACACCCCCTCCAAAGTCGCCCGTGGCAAAGCCGTCGGTGCTCTCAAGGACGAAGTGGAAGCTGCCATCAAGGCCAAGTTCCCCGAAGCCACCGGCTTCGAAATCAGCCAGGCCTTCGACTACCTCCAGAAGAAAGCCTTCCGTATCTCCATCCTCGACAAGAAGAACCGTTGCGACGGCCGCGGCATCGACCAGATCCGCCCCCTCTCCGGCGAAGCCTCCGTGCTTCCCCGCACCCACGGCTCCGCCAGCTTCACCCGCGGCGAAACGATGGCCCTCGCCATCGCCACTCTTGCTCCGGCTGACGAAGCTCAGGAAATGGACACCTACGCCGGTGGCCCTGACACCAAGCGCTTCATCCTTCACTACAACTTCCCTCCGTTCTCCGTCGGTGAAACCGGCCGCTTCGGTGGTCAGAACCGTCGTGAAATCGGCCACGGCGCTCTTGCAGAGCGCTCCATCGAGCCGGTCATCCCGCCGAAGGAAACCTTCCCCTACGCCATCCGCGTGAGCAGTGAAGTCATGGAGTCCAACGGCTCCACCTCCATGGCCTCCGTGTGCTCCGGCGTCATGGCCCTCCTCGATGCAGGCGTGCCCATCAAGCGCCCCGTCGGTGGTATCAGCGTCGGCCTCGTCACCGAGTTCGAAGGCGACAACATGAAGCGCTACCTCACCCTGCTCGACATCATCGGCAGCGAAGACCACTTCGGCGACATGGACTTCAAGCTCTGCGGTACCTCCGAAGGCGTCACCGGCTACCAGCTTGACCTCAAGCTCCCCGGCATCCCTCTGAGCATCCTCGAAGAAGCCATCGTCAAGGCCAAGGAAGGCCGCACGCAGGTTCTCTCCGCCATGGCCCAGGCCATCGCTGAAGTGAAGCCCCTCAGCCCCTATGCCCCGCGCATCGAGATCATCAAGATCAACCCGGACAAGATCGGTGAGCTCATCGGCCCTGGCGGCAAGAACATCAAGGCCATCCAGGCCGAGTCCGGTGCCGAAATCAGCATCGAGGACGACGGCACGGTGTACGTTTATGCCAGCCGCAAGGAAGGCATCGAGCGCGCCGTCGAGATGATCAGCGGCACCTCCCAGGAGATCGAAGTCGGCAAGACCTACACAGGCAAAGTCGTCAGCACCACCAACTTCGGTGCCTTCATGAACCTCGGCGGCAAGAAGGACGGCCTCATCCACATCAGCGAACTCGCCGACTTCCGCGTCAACAAGACCGAAGACGTCGTCAAGACCGGCGATGTCGTCACCGCCAAGTGCATTGGCATCGACGACAAGGGCCGCATCAAGATGAGCCGCAAGGCCGCCATGAAGGAAAAGGACGCTGCTGCCAAGGCCGAGGCCGAAGCAGCCCCTGCTGCCTAAGCCTCATCGCTCCACACAACACTCCACGAAGAGGCCGCTGCAAAGCGGCCTCTTTTTTTGCCATCGCTGGGAGCGATCAGCTGGAGCTGTTTGCCACATGCGAGGCCGCCGCCATCGGATTGCAGCTCATCCCATTCGCTGAAACCAGCGCCGCCACCCCGGTGCCAAAGCCCGTCATCGGGTTGTACCACAGCTGGTTTCCGGTGGCCGCATCCAGCCCGTACATGTAGCCGTTCACCGAGACGATCAGCGTGCCGCCATCCAGCAGCAGGCTCACATAAGACATGCCGTTGGAGGCCTGCCACTGCCAGACGATCTCCCCTGTCTGGCGCTTCAGCGCGGCCACTCGCCGGTTGAAGCCTGTAAACACAAGATCATTGATGTTCATGACAGCGCCTAGCCTAGTCGGTCTCTCGCTGCTTTGTCCAGCGCCGCCCGATTGCGAAAATGGAGCATTCTTGCAATCGCCAGCAGCGTCCATGGCATGATGATGGGGGTGTCATGAACAACATCACTCTGCCTTCCACGCACAACAAGTTCGTGGGCTACCTCCTCTGGATCTTCGGCTTCACGGGCGCGCACCGTTTCTACTTTGGCAAGCCCAAGACCGGCGTCCTCTGGTTCCTCACCGGTGGACTCTTCCTCATAGGCTGGCTGGTGGACCTGTTTCTCATCCCCGGCATGGACCGCGAGGCCGATCGCAGGTTTGTGCCCGGACGCCTCGAGTACTCGCTCGCCTGGATCTTCCTCACTTTCCTCGGCGTCTTCGGAGTGCACCGCTTTTACATGGGCAAATGGGGCACCGGCCTCCTCTACCTCTTCACCGGCGGCGGCCTCCTCATCGGCATCATTTACGACTTCTGCACCCTCAATACCCAGATCAGCACCCTCAATGCCGCCGGGCATCCCAAAGTGAGTGTTTGACACCGGCGCCGCCTCTACGGCATCAGGGGAGACTTGGCCTTGAGCAGCACATCAGGCGGCGCGGTCCCTTCTGGAAACCACCGCAAGGTTGGGCGCGGCGGCACGTGAAAGCTTTCAGCGTAGCTGCAAGCCTGCCATCGCTGTTCGCCCGGGCTGTCCATGGTGTCCTTGTCTTTGATCACCGGACCGTTCGTGAGGATGTAGTTGGACGAGTTCCGCAGAAATCCAGCCACCTCGCTCGGATCAAAGTGGGCGGGAGGAAAAAAAGCCTCCATGTCCGTGGCATCCACCTGGCTCATGCCCACGGTGTCCATCAGCATCCAGCCGTCGGCTATGCCGTCCAGCTTGAGCATGCGCACGTTGGTCCAGGCATCCACTGGATTCACCTCGTGGGCCTCAGACCATTGGATGATCTCGGCGACCTGTGAAGGTGGTAGCAAAAGCTCCCCATTGGGGTTAAACCACGCGATGACCGCCGGATGTGATGCCAGTGAGAGAAGCACTTTGGTTGTCTGCTGGAGTTCTTCCAAAGGCTCGTAGTTCTCCGGAATGACAAGCGTTTTAGGCCCGCCTCCAAAGACGTGGCTGACTTTCACGCGAATAAATGCCGTGTGCTCAGGTGCGATGTCTCGCCCCTCTGGCCAGGCCCATGCATGGCCTATTGCACGTTCCAGCCCGTTCGGCCAGGTCAGCGGTCCGAAGTGCCCCATCGACCAGCTTGCAAAGAGCATTCCGTCTTTCTTCGGATCTCCCATGGAGTCCGGCCAGGGCTGCGAAACCACGTCGATGACCGCAGCACCATTGTTCCCCAGCCCTAGCGAAACCACCAGCGATTCACCTCCCATGGCCCAATGCCCTGACCCATCTCCTGTCCTGCGCACCTCCCCGAAGGAATGCAGGAGCGGTTCCAGTTCAGAAAGCGAAACCGAGTGACTGAGCAGCAGTACGCCACCCTGGGTAAAAAAGCCTTTCATGGCGCGACTTGTACTCTAAAGGCCGGTGTCCTGTCATGATAAATCATCGAACATAAAATGAGCAGGAAAAGCCGCCGCCTTCCATATCAAAGAAGGACTTGCCCTGAAGGAGCCGTTCTGAGAAAACATCTGCCTCCCAACCACGCCCAGCCATGACCTCACGTCGCGCCTTCATCACTCAGTCCGCCCTCGCATTCACCGCCTTGTCCGCCAGCCGCGTTCTCGGTGCCAATGAAACCATCCGCATCGCCTCCATCGGCCTCGGCGGCCAGGGCCTGGGAAACGCAGGCCGCATGGCCAAAGTCCCCGGCGTTGAGATCGCCTACCTCTGCGATCCCGACACCGCAGCCTTGGACAAAGCCAAAAAGACCTTCCCCAATGCCAAGACCACCCAGGACCTCCGCAAGGTCATGGAAGACAAAAGCATCGATGCCGTCGTCGTCTCCACCGGCAATCACTGGCACGTGCTCGCTTCCATCTGGGCCATGCAGGCAGGCAAGGACGTTTACGTCGAAAAGCCCGTCTCCCACAACATCTGGGAAGGCCGCAAGCTCGTCGAGGCCGCCCGCAAGTACAACCGCATTGTCCAGGGCGGCACCCAGCAGCGCAGCGATCCCCTCCAAGATGAAATCAAAGCCTTCCTCGATGCTGGCACCATGGGCAAAATCAAATACGTGCGCTGCAATCACTACAGCATGCGCTCCTCCATCGGCAAACGCACAGAGCCTCTCACCCCGCCTCCCACCGTCAACTACGACATCTGGCTTGGACCGGCCCAGGATGAGCCCATCTACCGCGAAAAATTCCACTACGACTGGCACTGGAGCTGGAACACCGGCAACGGCGAGATGGGCAACTGGGGCCCCCACATTCTCGATGACCTCCGCAACGTCGTCTTCCGCGACAAAGTCGCCCTGCCCAAGCGCGTCATTGCTGGCGGCGGACGCTTTGGCTGGGACGACGCCGGCGAGACGCCCAACACCCACTTCGCCTATATGGACACCGGCAGCATTCCGGTCATCATCGACTTCCACAACCTCCCGCGCCAGAAAGGCATCAAGGCGCCTGACGTGTACCTGCGCCGTCGCACGGGTGCCTTTCTCATCATCGAGTGCGAGGGCGGCTACTATACCGGCAGCCGCGGTGGTGGCACTGCCTTTGATTCCGAAGGCAAAAAACTCCACACCTTCAAGGGCGATGGCGGCAAAACTCACGCAGCCAATTTCATCGACGCCATCCGCAGCCGTAAATCTTCAGACCTCAAAGGCGAGGTGGAAAAAATCCACTTCTCCAGCGCCTGGTGCCATCTGGCCAATACCTCCTTCCGCCTCGGCCAGAAATACAACCGCGAGCAGGCCGAGGCCGCAGTCAAAGGCTTCCAGCCTTGGAACGACGTCATCGCCGACTTCCACGCCCACCTCGTCAAAAACGAGCTCGATGCCTCCACCCTCGACATCAAGATGGGCCCCATGCTGGAGCTGGATGTCGCCAAGGAAACCTTCATCGGCGAAACAGCCACCCCAGAAGCCCTCGCACTCCTCACTCGCAAATACCGTCAGGGCTACGAGGTGCCTCAGCAGGTATAATCCGCTGCCCAGCGCAGGGTAGGGCGGGCTGTCCCCAGCCCGCCGCTTCGGAGCCCGGGACTCCCTCGCCAGCCGCCATCTCCTAGACCTGTTCTCGAAAAGAATGTCCGATTGAACCGGCGAGCGCAGCGGCCCCAGTGGCAAGGCGGGTGCGCCGCCTGCTATTTGAAAATAACAGGCAAGCGACCAACGCAGCCAATGGGGCCGCTCCGCCGCTCGGGCAATGTGACAGGCTTTTCGAGAACTGGTCTAACCAGATATGGCTCCGGCACCGTACCAAAAAAAGAACGCCAGGATCACTCCCGGCGCTCTTGTTCATGTTTCTGCTCTCTCGCTCCTCACTTCGGCAGTCCTGGCACAGCCGGGGCTGGAGTCAGCGCCTCCTTGGCCTTGCGCGCGGCGTCCTCCACGGCCTTGGCCGCATCGGCGGCTTTCTTTTCAGCGGCCTGCTTCAGCGCAGCGGCTTCTTTTTCAGCAGCAGCCTTCATTTCGGCCGCCTTCTTTTCCGCAGCTTCCTTGGCTGCCTCCAGCTCTTTGGCCGCAGCCTCGGTGTTGGATTTGACGGCTTCTTTCACGGCTTCCGCAGCTTTCGTGCGGTCCTCGGCTGCTTTGGAGCTTTCAGGGGTTTTCTTGCAGGCGGCCAAGCTGCCTGTGAGCAGCCCGATCAGTATGAGTGGTTTGATTTTCATGGGTGGGTTTCAGGGGGTTGTACTGAGGGGGAAAGATTGAGAAGTGGTGCTTTATTTGGCGTCGAGAGTCAGTTCGCTCAGTGCATTGGCTTTGATCTCCACTTCCTGCTCGGCTTTTTTGCCATCCTTGCTGCGCACCACCAGCACCTTGCCCGCAGGTAGGAAGAGCTTGGCGTTGGCATCGTAGGAGTAGGTGATCTTTTTGCGCTCGCCTTCGGCATTCACCGGACCAAACACTTCCCAGTCGCCGGGGGTGGAGGAGCTGGCCTTCAGGGTGCCTGCGTTCAGGTTCAGGGCGCTGGTGGTCATTTTGCCCGCCTGGATCTCGATGTCGGCTTTCGCAGTGGCGGCGCCTCGCGTTACCATGAGGGTGTACTTGCCGGCCTTCAGGTGGAGCTTGGGCTGGGCGTCGTAGCTGTAGGTCACCTTGGGGCGTTCACCCTCGGCGTTGGGCTCGCCTATGACGTCCCAGTTGAGACCATCGGGCACAGGATCAGCGCCTTCCGCCATGATGGCGCTCGCCATGATGCTGCCTGAGTTGATGATGATGGGGATCTCCGTCAGCTTGCCCGCAGCCACTTCCACCTCCTGTTTGATCTTGGCGGCACCCCATTCGATCTTCAGTTGGTACTTGCCCGCTGGCAGGCTGAAAGTGGGCTGCCCGTCATAGCTGAATCCCGCAGTGGTTCGGTTCCCTTCGGCATCTGCGGCACCTTGCAGCTCCCAGAAAAGATCTTTGGAAATCGGCTCCGCTCCTTCCGTGGCCAGCGCAGACAGCTTGATCTTGCCTGCTCCGAGGGAGACCACCATCTCTGTGGTGGCACCAGCTTTCACCTCCGCCATGGCCTTGCCCTTCGCATTTCCGTACGCGACCTCGATCTGGTATTTGCCCGCAGGCACCGAAAGCGTGGGCTGGGCCTCGTAGCTGTAGGCCACCTTCTTGCGGTTGCCCTCGGCATCCGCTTCGCCCAGGATGTCCCATGAGACATCCTTCGCCACCGGGGTGCCGCCTTCCTGCATGACGACGGCCAGCTTCAGCTTGCCGCTGCCCAGCAGCACCACGATGTCCTGAGTCTCTCCCGCTTTGACTTCCACTTCCCGCTGCCCTTTGGCGCTGCCATAGGTGGCCACCACCAGGCATGGGCCGGACGGCAGCGTCATTTTGGGCTGGGCCTCATAGCTGTAGCCCAGCTTCTTGCGCTGCCCTTCGGCATCAGGTGGTGAGAAAAGATCCCAGGCCACATCTTTGGCGATCGGGGGCTGGCCTTCCGCGCTGATGGCGCTGAGCTTGAGATTGCCGCTGCCGAGGATGATCTTCACGAGCTGCGGGGCTCCTTCCTTCACCGTCACTTCCATGCTGGCGGTCGCATTGCCGCGTGTGGCCATGAGCAGGTAGGTGCCTGGCCCCACCTGCAGAAAGGGCTTGGCTTCATAGCTGAAGGACACCTTGGCGCGGTTGCCTTCCGCGTCCGCCGGCCCCAGCAGGTCCCAGCTTACATCCTTTTCAAATGCGACACCGCCTTCCTTGTCGTACGCCACGGCTTTGAGGCCGGTCTCGGCGAAGACCACTTCCTTCGTCACGGTCTCACCATCCTTGATGGAGACGTCGAGTTCAATGACCTTCCCCCCAAGCTTGGCGCTCAGCGTGTACTTGCCGGCTTTCGGCAGCTCGGTGCTCCAGTGGCCGCCGCTGCCTGTGGCGAGCGCGTTTTCTCCGCCGCCTTCCGCAAAGACTTGGAAGGTCACGCCTTCCAGCATCGCACCGCCGGAGGATTTTTTGGCTTCCACCACCAGCGTGGTCACAGGCTTGGCCACCTGCTTCATGGCGGTTTCGAGAGATGACTTCAGGGAGGAGGCGTCTTTGGCCGCGAGGTACATGCCCCCGGTCTTTTTCGCCAGACATTCCAGGCCCGAAGACTCGCCCTGCTTGAGGTCGAAACCGATCACGTGGCACGTGAAGTCAATCCCCAGGCGCTCCAGCTCCTCTGCAGCCATGCACGGGTCTTTTTCGCACGTCTCCACGCCATCGCTGACGAGAATCACAGACGCCTTTGCCTCCTCAAATTTCAAATACTTCGCCGCCTGGATCACCGCCGCAGTCAGCGGTGTCTTGCCTTTCGGTTCCAGGGCGGCCACCGCCTTCAAAATGGCGGCGGAGCTCCCGGGCTGTGGCGGCACCAGCAGCTCGATGTCCTCGCAGTCGCCTTTTTTGCGATGCCCGTAGGCCATGAGGCCCAGCTCCATGGCCGGGTCCACGGACCCGACGATGTCACTCACCACCTTCTTGGCGATCTCGATCTTCACGCCACCGGGCACCTGGCCATACATGCTGCCCGAGGCGTCAAACACGATGATCGCTCGTGAAACAGCGGCCGGTTGTTGTGCCCTGAGGCCCGAGGTTCCGATGAGCAAAGCCCATCCCATCAACAAACTGGAGAGGAAACGTTTCATAGGGGGAGACCTCTTTGGTGGTTGAAACAGCACCAGACATTCAAAATTAATCCCACGGTGAGCCTTGGAAAATGGAAAAAACGGCCGGGCAGGCGGCTTAGAGCACCGCATTTAGCCGCTGCAGAGACTCGGCGCTGGCTGGGAAAACCCCGTGCTCCGTCACCAGTGCGGTCACGAGGCCGGCCGGAGTCACGTCAAAGCCATCATTGCGCGCCTGTGTTCCAGCGGGGGTTATCAGCACCTCCTCACGGTTCCCCGCCTCACTCAGTCCGGGCATGTGCGTCACCTCACGGCTGCTGCGCTGTTCGATGGGGATGTCTCGGATGCCGTCGCTGATGGTCCAGTCGATCGTGCTCACCGGCGTGGCTACGTAAAAAGGCACATCGTGTGCTTTCGCCGCCAGCGCCTTCAGGTACGTGCCGATCTTGTTCGCCACATCCCCGTGCGCCGTCACGCGGTCTGTGCCCACGATCACCACGTCCACCAGGCCGCGCTGCAGCAGGTGTCCCGCATTGTTGTCCACGATCAGCGTGTACGGCACGCCGTGCTCCTTCAGCTCAAAGGCCGTCAGCGAGGCCCCCTGGCCTCGCGGCCTCGTCTCGCTCACCCACACGTGCACGTTCATGCCCGCATCATGCGCTTGGTAGATCGGAGAGATCGCCGTGCCCCAGTCCACTGTCGCCAGCCAGCCCGCATTGCAGTGAGTCATCACATTCAGCACCGCAGCAGGGTCCGCTTTCTTCGCCTGAATCGCCCGGAACAGCTCCAGCCCATGCCTGCCGATCACGTGGTTCGTCGCCACATCATGCTCACAGATCGCCAGCGCCTCCTGCCATGCGGCCTCCGCCCGTTCTTCCACACGCAGCGGCATCACCGCACGCTTCACCCGGTCCAGCGCCCAGCGCAGATTGATCGCCGTGGGCCGCGTCGCATGCAGCACGTGGTACGCATGCTGCAGCGCCGCATCCGTGGCATTCTCCCGCAGCGCAAAGTACAGCCCAAACGCCGCCGTCGCCCCGATCAGCGGTGCCCCGCGTACCCGCATCACCTGGATCGCCTCCGCCGCCTCTTCCATCGTCCGCAGTTCCCGCCACTCCACCACGTGCGGCAGAAAGGTCTGGTCAATGATGCGCGCACTTCGCGTGGCGTGATCTGCTTCGATGGAGCGGTGCGGCTGGCCGTGAATGTTCATGCGGTGGTTTACTTGTTTTTGACTGGCTTCGTATCAAGCGTTCGGATGATCTGTCTCCCCTCGGAAAGCCACCCCCAGCCTGACTGGGCGGGCACTTCCCACACTCCTGGGGCGCGGGCTGTGAAATGAATGCTGTAGTGCGCGGCCGCGTCGATTGGCACCTCTCTTAGCGCCTCCCACCACCTGACGTCATTGATGACAACGCTTTGGCCCGCTTGAAGGGTAAGGCTCCCCGGTTCATCGCTCATGAAATGCCGCTGGATCTGTTCGCCGCCGCTCACTGATTTGCCAAGTTCGACTCCGAACAACGCCTCGGGTTTGCCCACGGGAAAAGTAATCGTCTGGGGGGAGATGTTGGTGATCGTGACTTTTTTGAGCGGCGGCAGCCTCCGCTCCCAGTCTTCAGCTTTGCCTGCTTCGGCACGAACGCTGAGGAACGGATTGGAAAATAGGGCTTCATACGCCCGCTGTGCCAGGCGGCGGTCTTTGTCCGGGCGGGATGGGTTTTTTGCCATCTCCGCAAGGCGCAGTGCTGCCACTGGTTTCTCGACCACTTTGGAATAGGCAGACATTGCCTTGCCAAGCGCTGGGTGCTCGGGGGTTGCCAGCACCTCCTCAATGACAGGGCGCAGCCTGTCTTTCTCCCATTCAAAGGCACTCACCAGCCATTCAAGGGCATTCGGACGCCAGGGAAAGGATTTGTCATGCAGTTGGCCGTTCACGTAGCTCCACAGTTCTTCTCGGGACTGCGAAGTATCCTTCAGTACGCTCAGGCAGTCTGTGTAAAGGCGCCCGCTGTCGTCCGGCTTCACCGCATTTCCTGTCACAACCCTCGCGATCACCTCCTTGACCACAGGCAGCAGTCTCGCGTCGCCCTTAAATCGTCCCAGTCCTCGGATCGCGTCACCCAATCCATTGATGCTCGCTCCATCCCCTCCCTTTATTTTTCCTGTCGCGACTGCGGCGACATCTTCAAACGGGCCGTGCTGCATGGCCATGGCATCGTAGCGGCAAAACTGGACATCGCTCTCATCCACGATGCCGCTTCCCTCATTGGAGGCGATGTCCAATGGACCTTGACCATACAGCTTGAACCTCATGGCCCGCGCCTTGCCTGTCGGGGTATCACAGATTTGCGTCCAGGCCAGGAACTGCCCCGCTTTAAGAGGTCGGATGCCATAGCTGTTGCCGCACCAGCTATAGCCATGCGAGTCACTGCGCATCCACTTCCCGGTTTCAGACTTGGCCTCACGTTTGCAGCCCAGGTCACCGTCTTGAGAGGCTAGCGTCACGTTGGCTTCAGTCGTGTTGATCAGATAGACGGTTATTTCACCGGCAACCTTGTGATCGAAGTCTGCGATCAGGCTGACGCTGTCAGGCGCTGGCTTCAGGTAGGCCGGAAGTTCGGCCACCGGCGCCGCCTCCCCCTTGAGTCGCGCGTTCTGCTGCAGCGGAGCCGCAGACAAAGGCCGTATGCTTGCAGCCAGAAGGCACATCAGAAACAAGGTCTCGAATTTCATGGGTTGATTTGAAGATTCTGAGGTACACGGCTGGCACATTCAAGCCTTGGGGCGGATTTAGACGATGGCAATTTCGCTGAAACTCCCGATCCTTGCATGCCCGTTCTCCGGCTGCGGCTTGTTCCCGGCTCGCACCGCCAGCGCCGTGACCATGCCCGCATTTCGCGCCGCATTCAATTCCTCCACCACATCGCTGACAAAGAGAATTTCATCCGCCGCCAGCCCGCAATCCGCCGCGATGGCCGCGTAGCTCGCCGCTTCGCGTTTCGAGCCAGTCGTGGTGTCGTAGTAGCCGGAGAAATGCTGCGTCAGATCCCCGCGCCTCGTGTGCGCAAAAAAGAGCTTCTGCGCATGCACGCTGCCGGAGGAGTAGATGCGTATGTCCAGCCCATGGCGCTGCCAGTTCATCAGCGCTGTCGGCACATCGTCAAACAGGCTGCTGCACAGCTCCCCATTTCGGAATCCCTCTTCCCAGATCATGCCCTGCAGTTGCTTGAGTCCGGTCACCTTGGCGTCGGCGTTCATGAGCTTCAGCACCGCCGCCTCGGCTTCGGCCGGGGAGGCAAAGGACGGCACGCCCGCGTCTCGCGCCAGCTGGGAGATCACCTCCATGCCCCAGTGTGTGTTCAGAAAGCCCCCTGCACGCTCTCGCGCATACGGAAACATCACGTCATGCACAAACGCCAGTGGCGACACGGTGCCCTCGATGTCCAGCAGGATCATCCTGCCTGCAAACGTGATCATGCGGCGATGGAGACTGCGGGCTCAATCCTTACGCCTCTGGCGGCGATGTAGCTCGGTCCGAAGCACAGCGGCTGGTAGCCGCTGGCGATGGCATCGCCCGTGTAGAGGGGCGTCCACCCGGCTTTCTCTTTGAAAAGGCGGATGGCGCGTATGGTGCGGTCCGCGCAGAGGTCAAACCAATGCTTCGTCCCGGCCGGCACGTTGATGAGATCTCCTTCTTCCACCTCCACGGAAAAGACCGCATCCCCGTTCTCCGGGTTGATGTAAAAAATGCCGCGTCCTTTCACGATGAAGCGCACCTCGTCTTCCGCATGGCGGTGCTCTTGGTTAAACTTGTTCAGCATCTCCTGCAGGTTGGGCACATCGGGCGTCACGTTCACCACGTCGGCGGTGATGTAGCCTCCGCCCTGCTTCAGGGCCTCCACCTCCGGAGCGTAGGCGGCCAGGATTTCCTCCTGCGAGGCATCGCGGTCACACCTCCCCGCCACTGGCCAGCGGTCGTAATGAATGCCATGAGGCAGCAGAAAGCGGCGGATGCTTTCCACGTCATCGATGACGCGGTCTGCGGAGGGGATGCGGATGTAGGCCATGGGGCGGAGTGCCGTTCAAAATGAGCCGAAGAGCAAACGCTTCTGCGTGACGACTTCGAAAAGAAACTCCAGCACTTCCACCTGCCTCCGAGCCGCAGCGATGTCCTTGCCCCAGGTGTACAGCCCGTGACCCGCCATTAGAAAGCCATGGCGCAGCGGATTGGCGGTGTCCTGCAGGCGCTTGGCGATCACCGTGGCCAGAGAGGCGATGTCCTGCGTGTTTGGGTAGATCTCGATCCATGCCTCCGCCTCATGGGTCTGGATGCCGGAGAGCCCCTTGAGCATTTCATACCCGGCGATCCGCAGCCCGCCTTGCCTCACAAAATGCTCGCTCAGCACCGTGGCGGCCACGGAGTGGGTGTGCAGCACCGCTCCCGCGCCATGCTGCGCCAGCACAGTGTGCAGCAGCGCCTCGGCGGAGGGCTTCAGCTCTCCCGGGCTCACCAGCCGCGCCTGCCCGTCCACCATGACAAATTGATCCGGCTGCAGATGACCCTTGTCGAATCCGCTCCCCGTCATCAGCAGCTTCAGCGGGTTGCGCTCAAGCACCACGCTGTAGTTGCTGCTCGTGCCCAGTGACCAGCCCCGGTGATGAAAATCCCTTCCACACTCGATGAGCTCACGCGTCAGGTTGGTGACCTTCTGGCGGGTGAGGGGAGGGGCTTCTAGGGCAGGGGGCATCTGCAGGCAAGATTCGGGACATCGCCGCCAAGTCAAACCAGGTAATGTGGCGGAATTTGCACTTGGAACCGCGTTTATTGCCGGCTGGACTTCCAGAATGCCGCTGATTACGTTTTCCCCATGAGTACACCTCCGAAAGGCGACCACGACCTCGACATTGCCAAGGTCAATCAGCGCGCGCAGGACATCGAAAACAAGCTGCCCCGACTCAAGCAGGTCTTCGAGCAGGCAAAGGTCATGCTGAGCATGGTGAAGGATTACTGGAACGGCGCCTATCGTGAGATCCCCTACTGGGCCATCAGCGCCATCTCCCTCGCATTGCTCTACGTGCTCAATCCCGCCGACGTGGTCCCGGACGTCATCGTCGGAGTCGGCTACTTGGACGATGCCACCGTCGTGGCCTTCTGTCTCAAACTCGTGGAGCGCGAGCTGGAGCGCTACAACGAGTGGCGCGCCGCCCGGGCCAAGACCAGCAAAGGGGTGGATGTATAAACCCAGGCGCTTCTCGCTGGGTAATTGGATCACTCTGTGTCTGAAGCATCAACGGGGCGGCAAATTCGGTCCCCCTCGCCCCGTCCAGGACGCACAAAAAAACCGCCGTGCAGGGGCTCTGCACGGCGGTCAGATGACGAAGCTGTCAGCTCAGCTTACTTGGCAGGCGTGCCAAACACTTCCACTTCGCAGTAGTGGTTCATGTCGTTGCTGGTGTTGCCGTTGCTCCAGAGGCGCACGTAGCGGGCCTTGGTGCCCTTGGCGTCCACCACGCGGCCGTGGTTGGTTTCCACGTAGGCGGGATCGCTGCCCTTGCCCATGGCGGAGGTGTCGTCGTGGTCGGAGTTCCACAGCGTGGTCACGCCGTTCTTGAACTCAGGATCGTCGGACACCTGGACCACCACGTCGATGTAGGCCTGGGCCTGCTTGTGGTAGTGCCACATGGCGATCTTGTAGATGTTCGCCTCTTCGCCGAGGTCGATCTGCACCCACTGCTTGCCGGGCATCAGTTCCACGAAGGAACCGTCAGCGCCGTCGGCGTCGCCGTCGGTCACCAGGTTCAGGTCGCCGATGATCGGGGCCGCGTCAGAGCTGGTCACTTTCTTGCCTTTGGCCAGGTTCGTGGTGCCCTTGGGGACCATGATGGACTTCACCACCTTGCTGGGGTCTGCCTTTTCCAGGTTCGGCAGCTCAGCAGGCACCGGGGTGCCTATGAACATGGGCTTCGGGAACTCGAGCTTGATCTCGACGAGGTCACCGGCGGGAGCGGCGGCGGCTGCAGGAGCAGCGGCGGCACCGGCTGCCGATTCTTCTTTCTTGCCGCAGGAGGCAAGGGTGAGTGCGAGCGTGAGGCCCGTGAGGATGTGGATGGTGTTTTTCATGGGGGAGTGGCGGGATGGTTGTGATGACACAGGTTGTTGTTCGCTTGGGATCAGGCCTGGAAGTCTTCGGGTTTGAAGATGTATTTTCCTCCCTGCGCCTGGGCTTCATAGGCTTTGAGCACCGTGACGCAGGACTTGAAGGCCGCCTCCACATTGCAGGTGAGGTGGGCCGGATTCTTGGTCTGCACAGCTTCAATGAAGTTCGCGATATGCGGTGTGTGCGGCTTGACCTTGAGCTTCCGGTTCAGCTCCCACTGGGAGAGGGCCTTGCTCTCGCGGGCGTCGGCCACGCTCACTGCACCGTAGGACGGGGGCTTGGGCTTCTCCCAGTCGCGCGGGTGTTCCCAGAACTTGTTCTTGGCCTTGTCCGCAGCCTTCATGATAGGTGCGTTGTCACCCAGGGCGTAGCCCTCCCAGTCCTGGCCGGGTTCGGCGTAGAGCTGGTTGCCGTTGGTGTCCAGTTCGGAGATGATGGCCGTGCCGCCGATGCCCATGTGCTTTTCATAGGCACCCTGGGAGCCGGTCGTGGTCAGCACCTGGTAGTAGGCACGCAGCACTCCAGCCGGGGTCTTGAACTCGTAAATGCACATCATGTTGTCCGGCAGCTCAAACTTCGGGCGGCCTTCCGTGCCGTCGAAGTAATCCACACCACCGGAGGCGATGACGGACACCGGGGTGGACTCATACATCCAGTTGAACATGTCGATCTGGTGCGCGCCCAGGTCGGAAAGCGGACCGCCGCCATACTTCTTGAAGAAGCGCCAGTTGCGGAATTCCTCGATGCTGCCGTAGCCGTGCTTCGTCAGCACTTCCTGCGGGATGTCGTAGCCCTTCACCGCTCCCTGCGGGGCGCTGCCGGACACACCACGGTTCCACTGGGCGTAGGCGTGGGTGATGCGGCCCAGCATCTTGCCGGGCTTGATCACGTTGTCGCGCAGGTTCAGGTAGCGCGGGTTGGAGTGGCGCTGGTGCCCGATCTGGAAGATTCCCGGATTGGCCTTGCCGGCGCGCACCATGTCGCGTGCGCCATCCAGCGTGTTGCTCATCATCTTCTCGCAGTACACGTTCTTGCCCTTCTCCAGGCAGATGCGGGAGTACGGGGCGTGCAGGAAGTCCGGCGTGGCGATGAAGACGGCCTCGATCGACGGCTCCTTGTCGAGCATCTCGTTGATGTCTTCGTAGATGTTGATCTGGCCTTCCACCTGGTGCTTGTTTTCACCCAGGAAGCCGCCGCGGGTCTTGGCGATGGAGAATTTCCAGATGTCGCACATCGCGACCCACTGGATGCCGGGTACGTCTTTGGAGGCCACGCGCAGGGCGTTGCCCTGGGCGCCGCAGCCGACGAGCGCGCACTTGATCGTGCGGCCGGAGGCGCTCTGCTGGGCGATGGCTCCCTTGCTCGTGGCAAGGTAGATGCCGCTGCTGGTCAGGGCGCTGGTGCGGAGGAATCCGCGGCGGTCCATGAAGCGGGACAGCGGCGCGGGGGAGGAGGGAAGGGGCTGGGAATTCATGGGTGCAGTCAGGCGTGTGTAGGTTCACTGCCAACTACGACACAAAGTCGTAGTTATGCCTTCTTGCGGGCAAGGAAGCCGTCCACAGAGAAAGTCTTGGCCTTGGAGGTCACCAGCGCGGCGGCCACGATCAGGATGGAAAGACCGATGTTGCTCACCACTTCCGTGTCGTCCGGCAGGGCGGCAAGGCCAAAGCCCAGGGACAGGAACACCAGACCGGCGGCCAGCAGGCCGAATTCAGTGCAGATGCCGATCGCCACCCAGATGCCCACAGGAACGAGGATGTAGCCGATCGTGCTGGCGAAGGCGTTGCAGGCCCACTCAGGCATGAAGCTGTTGCTGCTCATCAGCTTGGCGATCGGCGGCCCCTTCTTGTCCGTGTAGTTGGCGATGCTGAAGGTCGTGTCCGGACCATTGCCATAGCGGAATTTGTCCAGACCAGCCATGAAAAGACGCATGCCGACCCAAAGGCGGAGCAGAACATGGGCAAAATCGTAACTGAGGCTGCCGCAGCATTTGGAGGAAGTGGTGTCAGACATGGATGGGGTCGGGGTGGGCTGGTTAGCTGGTTTGTGAGAGGCGGCGATTTTGAACCGGTGCCCTTGGAAATCCAGCAAAATTTAGAACGCACATTCTTCGTATTTACGAACAACCTTCTGAGGCTTTTTTCCCGCCTTAACACGCTGAATGCGTCAAATCTGTGACTTTTTTCAGCCTGCCAGCCCTTTCTTGCCCGACTTCTTCACCGTGCTTGCCATCGCGGGCATCTCCGCTTAAAAAAGCATCTTTAATTCATTTTACCTTATTACCCTCATGAGTTCTCTCTCGACTCCCCAACTGCCGGCCCAAGGGATCCTCGAACCCCTCGGTGACGAAGATCGCGACATTCTCAGCGGCTACGGCGAATTCCTGCCGGTCCAGCCGGGCCAGCACCTCATCGAGGAAGGCCAGCAGCAGAACAGCCTCTTTTTCGTCGTTTCCGGCAAGTTCCACGCCACCGCCATGCGCGGCGGCCACAAGGTCCTTCTCGGCTCCATCCAGAAGGGCGAGACCATCGGCGAGATCAACCTCCTCGACCCCAATGTGGCCAGCGCCAGCGTCACCGCTGTGGAGTTCTCCCAGGTCTGGCGCATCGACGGCGAGACTCTTGAAAGCTACATCAATGAGTACCCCCGCGCTGCTGCCTGGCTGCTCATCGGTGTCGGTCGCACCATTTCCCACCGCCTCCGCGCGGTGAATGAGAAGATCGCCGCTTTCTACAGCGCATAATGCTTGGACGGGAGGCGGATTGTGCTGCGCGGATTCAAATCGCGCTTTGCAGTCCGCCTTAACAATGGAAGATTGCCGTATGTCCGGCTTGTTGCCATTTCCTCCGCACACCACGCTGGAAGCCTTCCAGGTCATATTCCTTCTTTTTGCGGGTCATGCGGTGATGGACTACCCCTTGCAGGGGGAATTTTTATCCATCTGCAAAAATCGCCACCTGCTCCACAAGCTGCAGGACCCCTCCCGCCCGGTGCAGATCTGGCCCTGGTGCATGACGGCCCACTGCCTCATCCACGCGGCGGCCGTCTGGGCCATCACCGGCTGCTTCTATCTCGGCCTCATCGAGTTCGTCCTCCACTGGCTCATCGATTTCGCCAAGTGCGAAAACAAGACCACCTTCGTCCAGGACCAGGCCCTGCACTTCATCTGCAAGATCGCCTACGTCATCGCTGCCATGCTCTACGGAGCTTGAAAGTTTAAAGTTCAAAGTCCCAAGTTTTCCCTCCGAGGCGATACAACTTGAAACTTGAAACCTTAAACTTGTAACTGCTCCCCACATGCAGCGCACCGCCATCCTGAACGTCGTCGGACTCACCTCCCGCCTCATCGGCGAGCACACCCCCGCGATCCGTGCGTTCATTGAGCGGAACCGCTCCACCCTCATCGAGCCCGTCCTCCCCGCCGTCACCTGCACCGCCCAGGCCACCTACCTCACCGGCCGCCTCGCCCGTGACCACGGCGTCGTCGCCAATGGCTGGTACGACCGCGACTACGCCGAGCACCGCTTCTGGAAGCAGCCAGAGCAGCTCATGCATGGAGAAAAGCTCTGGGAGGCCCTCCGCCGCGTCGATCCCCAGTTCACCTGCGCCAAGCTCTTCTGGTGGTTCAACATGTACTCCACCGCAGACTTCGCCATCACCCCGCGCCCTCTCTACCCGGCGGATGGCCGCAAGGTCTTCGACATCCACACCCAGCCCATGCCGCTGCGGGATCGCATCAAAAAAGACCTCGGCCCCTTTCCCTTCCGCCACTTCTGGGGCCCCGGCTCCGACATCAAATCCTCCATCTGGATCGCCGAGAGCGCCAAGTGGATCGAGGAAAAACACTGGCCCGGCCTCTCCCTCGTTTACCTCCCCCACCTAGACTACAATCTCCAGCGCGTCGGCATCGACATGGAGAAAATCCGCTTCGATCTCCGCCAGATCGACAACGTCGTTGGCGACCTCATCCGCTTCTATGAGACCCGCAACATCAAGGTCGTCCTCCTCTCCGAATACGGCATCACAGACGTGGAGCAGCCCGTCCATCTCAACCGCGTCTTCCGCGAGAAGGGCTGGCTCAGCATCAAGGACGAGCTCGGCCGCGAAACCCTCGACCTCGGCGGCTCCAAAGCCTTCGCCATCGCCGACCACCAGGTCGCCCACATCTACGTCAACGATCAGAGCATTCTCCCTCAAGTCCGCGCCACCCTCGAGGCCACTCCCGGCGTCGCCCAGGTCCTCGGCAAGATGGAAAAACACCTCGTTGGCCTCAATCACGAGCGCAGCGGCGACCTCATCGCCGTGTCTGATGCCAAAAGCTGGTTCACCTACTACTACTGGCAGGACGACCGCAAGGCCCCCGACTTCGCCCGCTGCGTGGACATCCACCGCAAATGCGGCTACGACCCCGCCGAGCTCTTTGTCGATCCCGCCATCAAATGGCCCAAGCTCAAGATCGCCTCAAAGCTCGCCCGCAAAGCCCTCGGCCAGCGCATGCTCATGGACGTCATCCCGCTCGACGCCACTCTCGTCAAAGGCTCCCACGGCCGCATCCCCGAAGACCGCGCCGACTGGCCCGTCCTCATTGGCGACTTCGACCAGCTCCCCCGCACCGGCATCATCTCCGCCCACGAAGTCTGCAATCACCTCTTCCGCCTCTGCTCCACCGGCAACGGCTACTCTGGCGTCTCTCGCTAGCAAAAAATCGTCCTCGTCCTCCTGCTCGAACTCGTCCTCGATTCTGGCGCTCCGCTTCACCCCAGAGCCCCAAGGGTTCAACGCTTCCTATTCATTGGCCCCAACCAAACTCTCTGATTTCATTCCATCCTTGGCCTTTCCCTCGTTGGTAAATGACACCTGTGTCTTCCGACAGGACAATAATCGGTACATCAGAGCCGAAGCCTGACGACATCCACAAAACTGGAGAACTCCAACTGATAGTCTCTGGCTTTTTCACTTGGAAAGGCGGGTGTAAATCAAAGTGCTCGACTGTTTGTTCGATCACCAACCGCTGATTTCCAATTCGCCATGAGCTTGTAAAACGATGTTCGGGGGTATTCGCCACGAATTGAGCCTCGTTCCTGAAAAACTTTTGGGTGAAAACACCGTCAGCATCCAATTGCCAGAGTTCGACTTGCCCCGAGGGCAGCTTGCCAACGTAGGTTCCCACCACCTGATCATTCGTGGCAGCCAGTTCTTTAACATCACAGGAACCGATGAAGAAACTGAACATTACCAAGGCGATTCTTGTGTTCATGATTTCAGAAAAAGTAACACATCTATTCCAACTCTCCAGCACATCACCGGCCGTCTCCCGCAATCGACAGGCGCACCGAGCAACCGCCCCACCAACACCTCACGTCATTTCCCCCTACCCCCCCGCCGTGATCTGCACCACCTCGATCACATCCCCGTCGTTCACGCTGGCCCCATCGATCTCCCTCGGCAGCAGCGCCACCTGATTCTGCTCCACCACCACCGGCTTTCCTCCCAGGCCCACCAGCTCCAGCAGCGACCTCACCGTCTGCGGCCCGTCCAGTTCACGCTTCTCTCCGTTCAAAGTGATCTTCATAACAAAAGTCGTTAGTTATGCTGCCAGGATCGACGCATCCCAGTCCTTCCACACCGGGTCCAGCCCCTGCTGCCGCAGCATCTCCGCCACACTCTGCGGCGATCTCTGATCCGCGATCCCAAACTGCCCTTCAGCACGGCTCGTCTCCGCTTTCTCGGCCACCTCCACGCGCTTGCCACGCACCGTCTGGTGCAGATCCTCCGCGCCCGCGCCCGTGTAGCCTCCTGGCTCCGTGTGGCTGCCCGCGCTCATCACCGTGACGCCCAGCGGCGCCAGTGCATCCCGTAGCGGTGCAGGCTCTCTCGTGCTTAAAATCACACCCACCTCTGGAAACGTGATCCGAAACGCGCAGATCGTCTGCACCAGCGCCCAGTCCGGAAAATCCGTCATCGGCGTAAATCCACCCGCCGCCGGCCGCAGTCGTGGAAACGCCACCGTAAAGGTGGACTTCCAGCAGTGCTTGTACAGGTGCTCCAGGTGTGCCGCCAGTCGCAGCGCCTCCAGCCGCCAGTCACTCAGGCCAAACAACGCCCCGATCCCGATCCGGCGGAATCCCCCCGCATACCCGCGCTCAGGACACGCCAGTCGCCAGTCAAAGTCCTTCTTCGGCCCCGCGGTGTGCATGTCCTTGTAAATCTCGCGGTCGTAGGTCTCCTGATACACCACCAGGCCCTCCGCACCCGCCTTCACCATGCGCTCATACTCCGGCGCTTCCATCGGCCCCACTTCGATCCCGATCGTCGGCACAAAATCACGGATCGCCCGGATGCACTCCTCTAGGTAGCCATCGCTCACAAATTTCGGATGCTCCCCCGCCACCAGCAGGATGTTTCGAAAACCCTGCGCCACCAGATGCCTCGCCTCAGCCACCACCTGGTCGATCGTCAGCGTCACACGCAGGATCGAGTTGTTGTCGCGCGAAAAGCCGCAGTAGCTGCAGTTGTTCACGCACTCGTTGGAAACATACAGCGGTGCAAACAGCCGCATCGTCCGCCCAAAATTCCGCCGCGTGATCATCCGCGACTCCTTAGCCATCGCCTCGATCTGCGTCGGCCCCTTCGGCTCCAGCAGCGCGGCAAAGCGGTCCATCAGCGGCGACTTGCGCGCTGGCAGGGCATCGAGTGTGGGAATGAAGCTGGTTTCCATCTTTGGGGGGAAATTTCTATAAACCGCCCGGCGTGCTGTGCAAGGTGATGCACGGGAATGGTCAGGGGCGCGCTTGCTCACCCCACATACTGCGTGATGAAAACCTCGTTCCCCTCCGCATCCCGAAACACCCCCAGCAAAATCGGCTCCCCCTCCCGCTGCTCCGGAGATTGGAGAATCTTCGCCCCCGCTCCCGCGATCTTCTCCGCCATCACCAGCACATCCTCGTACTGAAAGCTCAGCCCCGTCGGATTCCGCGAGCCATCATGCCCGCCATGCAGCGCGATGATTGCATCGCCAAAGCTCATCTCCGTCCAGAAATCGCTCACAAACAGCGGCTCCAGTCCGATCACATCACGGTAAAAGCCCACCGCCCGCTTCATATCCGCAGCCATCAGCATGAACTTCACTTTCTCAGGTTTCATGCCCCAACCTGCCCCACCGCTTCCTAAACCGCAAGCCCCGTTCGGAGTCCGGAGTGACAGCGCGGCACCGACCATCTTTAGGAGCAGTTGAGAGCGCAGCGTCACCATACACAGCGTGGAATGACTCTAAGAGCATCGCACTGGCGGCAGCAGAGTGGTCCGCACAGTCCTCTGTGCGGCTCTCCGCTTCTGCCATTACCCCGCATATTCCCAGCTCTTCCCAGCCAGCACGCTCCCACCCCAGAAAACCCGCTCTTTTCAGATTCCACCTCTGAAAATACGATACACTCCAGCCCATGTGGAAAAACATCCTCATCCTCCTCCTCGGCTCCGCCCTCGTAGCCTTGCTCATATTGCGCCGTGAGGCAGGTGCCCCCGCTGCACTACCAGTCTCCCCTCAGCTCTCCAGCCAGCCCGAGACTCCGCCCGAGCCCCGGCCACCAGTCCCCCAGCCTCCGGCCAAGCCAGAGCCACACCCCATCACCACCCTCCTTCAGGCCGCCCGCGCTACTCCCGAACTCACAGGTGCCGCCATCGGCTTCTGCCTCCTCAATGACAAAGGCGAGGTCGTTCTCGATGAAAACGCCGCCACCGCCTTCATCCCCGCCTCCAGCCTCAAGACCCTCACCACCGCCACCGCTCTGGAGCTCCTTGGCCCCGACTTCCATTTCACCACCGAGCTCAAATCCTCCGCCCCCATTCAGAATGGCGAGATCAAAGGCGACCTCGTCATCATTGGCGGCGGCGACCCCATGCTCAAGATGGACGACCTCAAGGCCTGGGCCTCAGAGCTGAAACAGCGCGGCCTCCTGCGCATCACCGGGGGCATCCGTGCAGACACCAGCTTCTTCAAAGGCAGCCTCTACAATGACTACTGGAACTGGGGAGACATCGGCAACGGCTACGGCAGCGGCGTCTCAGGGCTCAATCTCAATCACAACCGCTACATCGTCATGTTCCGCGCAGGCGCTGCGGAGGGCACCCCTGCAGAGCTTCTCGGCATCAATCTCGAAATTCCTCAGGCCGCCTGGAAAAACGAAGTCACCACCGGCCCGCAAGACTCCGGAGATGGCGTCGTCATCCATGGCGGAGAAATCACCACCGCCATTCACCTTCGCGGCACCGTGCCGCTCGGTGCCGCCAAGTTTCAGGCCAAAGGCGCCGTGCCAGATCCCGCACGCTTCATCGAGCACCACTTCCGCACCCTGCTCGCGGCAGAGGGCATCCAGGTCGGCTCCGTCTCCACACCCACGGCTCAGCCATCCTATGCACTGCTCCAGCACGATTCACCCGCGCTCATCGACATCATCAAAAGCATCCACGCCACCTCCGACAATCTTGAAACCGAATGCGTCTTCCGCATGCTCGGCCTCAAGCTCGGCAAGCCTCCCGCCGAGGTCATCCGCGATCACTGGAAGCAGCGCGGCCTCGACTTCACCGGCCTGCGTATGGAGGACGGCTGCGGCCTCGCCCGTGCAGACTTCATCCGCCCTCTCGATCTTGCCCGTCTCCAATACCTCGCCGGCATCGGCCCCCAGGGCCCCGCCTACAAAGCCTCCCTCCTCTCCAAAGACGGCCTCAGTTGGAAAGGCGGCGCCATGTCCGGCGTCCGCACCTTCACCGGCTTCGCCAAAGGCAAGTCCGGCCAGGAACACTGCTACGCCCTCATGGTTAACCACTATACCAGCGGCGCGGCGGTTTCAGCGTTGTGCCAGCAGGTCATGGACGCCATGCTCGGAGACTGAAACGGAGGGCATATCCTGCCCGCCCACTCAAGACGCCCACACAGCCCTTGCGCGTCCGCCGGAGCGCCCTACACTCCGCCTCCCCCTTCACCCAACGCAATGAGCAACCACGTCAAACTCTACATCCCCGGACCCGTTGAAGTCAGCCCTGACACCTACGCCGCCATGGCGCAGCCGATGATCGGGCATCGCGGCAAGGGGTTCCAGGACCTTTATGCCGAGATCCAGCCGATGCTGCAGATGCTCTTCGGCACCAAGCAGCAGGTGTTTCTGAGCACCTCCTCCGCCTGGGGGGTGATGGAGGGCTCCATCCGCAATCTGGTGAAGAAGAAGGTCCTGAACTGCTGCAATGGCGCCTTTTCCGACAAGTGGCTGGACGTTTCCAAGCGCTGCGGCAAGGAAGCCGAGGCCTACCAGGTGGAGTGGGGCCAGCCCGTGCGTGCCGATGAGATCGACAAGCGACTGGCCACCGGCGAGTTCGACGCCGTGACCTTCATCCACAATGAGACCTCCACGGGCGTGCTCAGCCCCATCGCAGAGATCGCCGCGCTGAAGAAGAAGTACCCGGACGTGATGTTCATCACGGACTCCGTGTCCGGCTTCACCACGGTGCCGGTGAACTTTGACGAGCTGGGCCTGGACGTGCTGCTCACGGGCAGCCAGAAGGCCTTCGCGCTGCCTCCGGGCCTGGCGCTCTTCACCGCGTCCGAGGCCGCCATGGCCCGCGCCGCCTCCATCAATGACCGCGGCTACTACTTTGACTTCCTGGAGTTCAAGGCCAACGGCGAGAAGAGCATGACGCCGAGCACGCCGTGCATCAGCCTCATCTACGGCCTGCGCCACCAGCTGCAGAAGATCTTCGCCGAAGGCGTGGAAAACCGCTACGCCCGCCACGCCAAACTCAACGGCATGGTGCACGAGTGGGTGCGCCGGAATGGCTTCGAATTCTTCGCCCCCGAGGGCTTCCGCTCCAAGTCCCTGACCTGCGTGGCCAACAACAAGAACATCGACGTGGCGGCCTTCATCGCCCTGCTGAAGAAGAACCACAGCATGATCATCGACGGCGGCTACGGCAAGCTGAAGGGCAAGACCTTCCGCGTGTCCAACATGGGCGACGAGTCCGAGGCCAGCATCAGCACGGTGATCGCCGCGCTGGACGACAGCCTGGCGAAGCTCTGATCGGGATCTCACACTTCAAGAAAACTGCGCAAAACCAGCCGGAACTCCACCGGCTGGTTTTTTGCTTTTAGGAGTCTGATTTTCAGGGCCTGCAGGGCGCTCTTGCCAAGCCGTGACACAGATTGGCACACGTGTTGCTTTGAATAATGGTTCAGATGGAACCAACCCGAATCATTCCTGCATCCTCCAGCCGCACTTCTGCGGCCATGCAACCCAGCAACATCATCCGCATGGAACCCGATCCTGGTCTCATCAAAATGGAGTCCTTTCAGGGGCGCGAGTCCGTCTCTGGTGGCGATGCAGAGTCCGCCCAGCGCTTCGCAGGCGAGGTGAAATACGTGGGCTATTTTGCGGACAAGCTGGCTGAGACGCTCGGCATGCGCTTTCTGCAGATGGCCATCGTGGAGGACCGCGAGGGACAGACCGCCATCAGCGCCGGGCAGCAGCAGGGCAGCTGGCACGGTGTGGTGAGCAGCAACAGGCGCTCCATCAAACAGGTGCGCGAATCCCTGGCACGCTGATCCTTCTTTTGCGCCCATGAGTCTGAATCCCGTGATCACCTCGGCCGCATCTTTGCAACGTCTGGACGGCGTGGCTGGCGTGCTGCTTTTCAAAGGCCGGAACATCATCCACCGGCAGATGCCCTTTTCTGAAACGCGTGCGGACAACCTGCGCGAGATCGTGAGCCAGATGCTGGAGGGGTACCGCCAGGTGCGGCGCAAGATCCACCAGATCTACCTGGAGTTTGACGGCGGGGTGCTGCTGGCCGTGGTGCATGAGGAGACGGTGATGCTGTTTTTCCTGACCTCCCGTGCGGACCCGGACCTGGCCGCCAGCGCCGCCTCGGTGATGCTCAATGACCACGCCCCTCTCCTGCGTGCGGCCTCGACCGAGCCACAGCCGACGGCCGGGGGGCCTGCAGATGGCATCGAGGAGCTTGTGGTGACCAGCCCGCGCGCGCTGGCGCAGCTCACGGAAAAGGCCGAAACGACCGTCAACCAATGGGGCGCAGTGCGCAAATGCGTGGAGGGTGTGCTGGGCAAGGTGATGGGCCGCGCCCAGGCGAGCAATCTGATCCAGCGCACGATCGACGAGGCGAAGATCGCCGACCCCTACCGACTCTCCACCACCGAGGTGCGCAAGCTGGCCGTGAGCGTGATCGAACACGTGCCCAACACCTCGAAACGCCGCCAGCTTCTCGTCGAGCTGGATGCCTCGATGGAACATTTGAAAATCTGAACCTGACCCACCCACATGCTGCACTTCCGCGCCTGCCTCCTAGCCTTTGCCGTCACCCTTGCCACCAGCCTGTCATCCGCCGAGGATGGAGGTGGCAAGATTGAGGCCAAGCTGGACACCATCATCCAAAAGCTGGACGCCAGCCAGGGCACCCTGAACGAAGTGGCCAGGGCGGTGAAGCCCGCACCTGCGCCCTCCCCGGCGGCGGCTCCTGCCGCAGCCGCCACTCCGGCAGATGCCGCTCTGAAGTCTGACATCGAGAACGTGCAGCTGAACCTCAACTATGTGTGGATGGTGGCCACGGGGGCGCTGGTCTTTGTGATGCAGGCCGGGTTTGCGATGGTGGAGCTGGGATTTGCCCGCGCGAAGAACAGCATCAACATCATCATGAAGAACTTTCTGGATTTTTGCATCAGCGCCATCGTCTTCCTGTTCCTGGGATTTGGCCTGATGTTTGGCACCAGCGCGGGCGGCTGGATCGGCACCGACAGCTTCTGGATCTCCAACCACGCTGCGGATGACAAGATGTGGGCCTTCTGGTTCTTCCAGGTCGTGTTTGCCGGCACGTCCTGCACCATCGTCTCAGGTGCCATGGCCGAGCGCACGAAATTTGTGGGCTATCTCATTTACGCGGCTTTGCTGGCGGGCATCGTGTATCCGCTGGGCGGCCACTGGGCCTGGGGCAGCTTTGGCGGCGCCTTTGGCGTGGGCGGGGAGAAGGGCTGGCTGGAGGCCATGGGCTTTGTGGACTTCGCCGGCTCCACGGTGGTGCACGGCTGCGGCGGTGCCTGTGCGCTGGCTGGCATATTGGTGGTGGGGGCACGGCATGGCCGCTTTGCCAAGGACGGCACGCCGCGCCTGATCGCGGGGCATAACATCCCGCTGGCCGCTCTGGGCGTGTTCATTCTGTGGTTTGGCTGGTTTGGCTTCAATGCGGGCTCCACGCTGGTGGGAAATGGCACGATCGGCCGCATCGCGGTGAACACCACCATCGCCCCTGCGGCAGCGGCACTCTCCGCCATGATCTCCATGTGGTTTGTGCAGGGGCGTCCGGATGTGGGCATCACGCTCAATGGATCGCTGGGCGGTGCGGTGGGCGTCACCGCCTGCTGCGCCAATATTTCCCCAGCCTCGGCCTTCATCGTCGGTCTGATCGCCGGCATCATCACCACGGTGGCCACCATCGCGCTGGAGCGCATGCAGATCGATGACGCGGTGGGCGCGGTGCCTGTGCACCTGGCCAATGGCTGGTGGGGTACGCTGAGCGTGGCCTTGTTCAACATGGACGGCTTTGATGCGCACAAGCTGGGCGTGCAGGCGCTGGGCACCTTCTCTGTCACGCTCACCGCTTTCACAGTCTGCTTTGCCATCTTCAAGCTGGTGGACAAACTGGTGGGGCTGCGTGCCTCTGACAATGAGCAGATCGATGGACTGGACTTTGCCGAGCACGCGGCGAATGCCTACCCTGACTTCCAGACCACAGAGCAGGCATAAGGCTGGCCTGTTTTATCGGTTTGTTTTGGCGGGCAATCGCGGTCACGCATTGCGCAAGATCGGCGGCGCATGGCGGCGGGGCCTGTGCGTTTTTAGGGGCGTCATGATCAACCTCACCCGCCTTTACTGTGATGTCGCCCAGCCCATGGACCACCTGCGCTACGGGCGCGGCCATGGCTCGCCCACCTCCGCCGCCGAGCGCCGCCCCATCGTCGTCTGGAACATCACCCGCCGCTGCAATCTGAAGTGCGTGCATTGCTACCAGGATTCGGATTCCAAATTCTACCCCGGCGAGCTGACCTGGGAGCAGTGCAAAGCTGTGGTGGATGATCTGGCGGAGTACAAGGTGCCCGCACTCCTGCTCTCCGGCGGCGAGCCCACGATCCACCCGCACTTCTTTGAGCTGGCTGAATACGCCACCAGCAAGGGCCTGCGCCTTACCCTTTCCACCAATGGCACGCTGATCACTCCGGAATGGGCGCAGCGCATCAAGAACATCGGCTTCTCCTATGTGGGCATCTCGCTGGACGGCATGGGGGCCACGCATGACCACTTCCGTGGCAAGGTGGGCTGCTTTGACAAGGCGGTGGCCGCCTTCCGCAACTGCAAGGCCGTGGGCCAGAAGGTGGGCCTGCGACTCACGCTTTCCCGCCACAACATCGCCGACATCGAGGGCATTCTCGACTTCATCGAAAAGGAGGACATCGAGCGCGTGTGCTTCTACCACCTCGTTTACAGCGGTCGTGGTGCCGAACTGATGGAAGTACCGCATGAGGAGACGCGCGGTGCCATTGACAAAATCCTGGACCGCACCGCCAAATGGGCCGCCAGCGGCAAGCCCCGCGAAGTTCTGACCGTGGACCAGCCCGTGGACGGCCCCTACCTCTACATGCGCCTGAAGCGTGAAAATCCAGAGCGCGCCGCCAAAGCCATGGAGCTGCTGAAATGGAACGGCGGCGGTGCCAACAGCAGTGGCACCGGCATCAGCAACATCGACACCCAGGGCAATGTGCACCCCGACCAGTTCTGGCACGAGCTCACCCTCGGCAATGTGAAGGACCGCAAGTTCAGCGACATCTGGAGCAACCGTGACAACGCCACACTCAATGCCCTGCGCGACCGCAAGCAGCACCTGACCGGCAAATGCGCCGAGTGCAGCTTTCTGGACGTGTGCGGCGGCGGCTTCCGAGTCCGCGCACTGCAGATGACCGGCGACCTCTGGGCCCCTGACCCGTCCTGCTATCTCAATGAGCAGGAGATCAGTCAGCCGCAGCTCGCGTGAGGCGGCAGGACAAAGCACGTGACCGCACAGCATGGCGTCGTGGGACTCTTTCGGTATCCCACGACGTCGGGTGGATGGATTACTTCCGCGCCTCGGCCAGGGCCTTGTCCATCACTTCCTTGATCGTCACTTCCGCTCCGCCACGGCGTTTGCTCTCATCGGCGGCTTCCATGAAGGCGTATATCTCCAGCGTCTCCTCGGGGCTCACAGGAGCCACGCCGGTGCGGAAGAAATGGACGGCGGCGTAGAGCAGGGGATCGTAGCCGTCGTAGGTGCCGATGTCGGCCTCGCCCTTGTCGCCCACGGCCTTGCCGCCGTAACCCTTGGATTCGGTGAAGGTGCCGCTGCGTCCGCCTTCCCAGGTGCCGGTCACGGTGATGCGGCTGACGGTCTGCTTGCTCTCCTTCTTGGTGGCCTTGTCCACGGTGGTCACTTCCTCCATCACGGTGCCGCGTTTCACGCTTTGGCAGCCGGTGCCCATGACGGTAAAGAGGGACTCCACGCCGTGGATGCCGTACCAGAAAAGGTCCGGGTGGTGCTCCTCCAGGCTGGCGGGGCTGGTGGTATTGGCCTTCTGTACTTTGCCCACGCTGCCTCCGCGCACGGCCTGAGTGCCTTTGCCAAAGCGCAGGGAGGACGAGGAGAAGACGGGGATGCTGGCCTTCTTGGAGGCGTCGAGAATTTTGATGGCGTCCACCAGCGTGCCTGCGATGGGTTTGTCGATGAAGACGGGCTTGTGCGCCTCCAGGCACGGCAGCACCTGCTCCAGATGCACACGGCCGTCATTGGACTCCAGAAAGACCACGTCCACCTTGTCCAGCAGGTCGTGGATGGATGGGACAATCTCCACGCCCATGGCCTTCACTTTCTCCGTGTACTCCGGCACGCGCTGAGTGCTGGAGGGGATGTCCTTGGACCCCTGCGGGTATGCGGCCACCAAGCGCACCCCCATGACCTCCGGCTTCTGCGGGTTGGCATTGAGCGTCTTGGTGAAGGCCAGCACGTGGGAGGTGTCCAGCCCGATGATGCCTGCACGGATGTGCTGGGCGCTGGCAGGGGAGGAGAGAAGCGCGAGCGCGCCGACGACGAAGAGCAGGGAGCGAATCATGGCGCAGGACTACGCAGCGCACGGCACGGCCTTTCGCACCCGTTTTGCGGCTCAAACGCCCCTCGTAGGAGAAACCGCCTCCGTGAAGCACAAAAGCACGGAAACAGGTGCGAAAAAGCAGTGGAGCGGGAGAGGGGAGTTGACGGTTGTTGACGGTTGTTGACGGTTGTTGACGGTTGTTAGCTGTGGATCGGAGAAAGCGTTGAGAGTGGCGGGAATCAGGGGCGCGGCCCAAGCGTGCTGCCACCTCACAGAGTCTCCGGCAAAACAACCGTCAACCATCGTCAACAACTGTAAACCACCGTCAACTCCTTCACCTCCCCCCCACGCAATACACCGCCTGGTTGCTGCGCAGGATCAGCCTGTCGCCGCTCACGGCGGGGGTGCCGTGGAAGTAGGTGGCGTCGTTGGCAAATTCGTTGGTGCCCAGGAGCTGGTATTTCGGGCTGGCGGCCAGGATGAAGGTGCCGTTGCGGCGGGAGACGCACACCAGCTTGTCGCCGATGAGCACGGGGGAGGCGTAGAAGGGCTTGCCACCGCCGCGCGATCCCATGGTCACGCGCTCGCGGTAAACGGCCTCGCCGGTCTTGGCGTCGATGCAGAGGGCAAAGCCCTGATCATTGATCACATAAAGGTGTCCGTCTTTGTACACGGGCGTGGGCACATAGGTGCTGGAGCTGCTGTCCCATAGCACGGCAGAGGTGCCGAGATCGCCTTTGGCACCGGGCTTGATGCTGATGCCCACGCTGCGCGTGGAGGGGAAGCCGCCGAAGACAAAGACCTGCCCTGCCGCACCCGGCACGAGGCTGGGGGACACATTGCCGGTCAGGCCATGCGCGGCGTACCAGCGCAGCTTGCCGGTTTCGGGATTCATGCCCCAGAGCTCCTGCGGGATGGCGATCACGAGATCGTCGACGCCGTCGCGCTTGAGGATGCTCGGCGTGCCGTAGGCCATGCCGTAGTCGCCCTCGGCCTTCCACAGCACCTTGCCGGTCAGCTTGTCCAGGCCGTAGAGGAGCTGGGATTCGTCGGTGGCATTGATGATGAGTACGTTGCCATGCAGGATGGGGCTGGCGCCGGAGCCCCAGCGGCGCTGGCCGGAGCTGGTGCCGCAGGAGGTCTGCCAGAGCTTTTTGCCCTGCAGGTCAAAGGCCAGCGCCCCGGTCTTGCCAAAGAAGACATACACGCGCTCGCCATCTGTCACGGGTGTCTGCGTGGCATAGCCGTGCTCGGTGATGAAGCCCTGATACGGGTCCTCCGCAGCGGCGCTGGGCACCTTGGCATCCCACAGGATCTTGCCATCGGCGCGGTTCAGGCACACGAGGTGGCGCGTCAGCTGGCGCATGTTGTTCGCACCCTCCTTGTCGCCATAACCGCTCCAGCAGGTGACGAAGACACGCTCTCCGGAGACGATGGGGCTGGAGGAGCCTGGCCCGGGCATGGCGGCCTTCCACAGCAGGTTTTCCGTGTCACTCCACTTCAGCGGGATCTTCGATTCTCCCACCACCGCCGCCCCCGTGGGCCCGAGAAAGCGCGGCCAATCCGTGACTGCCGTGGCGGCAGAAAGCAGCGCCGGAGCCGCCAGCGCGAAGGCGGAGGCAAGAGAGCGAACGAGAGGGGAAGCGGAGGAGAGAGTGTGCATGCGGGAGCAAAGCGGAGTCATGTCGGCATCCCTAACCCTGAGCGTGTGAGAAAGTTACGCGTGGAATGCGGAGGGCTGATCAAGCCAGTTGAAAGTCCAGCCTGCAGCCGCCATCTTCAAAGCATGAGCGTCTTTGAATCCGTGGCCGTGCTGGAGGATCCCCGGCATCTGACTTTGGGCAGTCCAGTGCCTCAAGTGCTCTCGCGCCACTGCCGTGTCATTGTCATGTTTGATACCGAGGAGCAAAAAACGTGGCCGCAGGGCTTCCTCGAAGAGATCCACATTGAAGATGCGGCGTTTGAGCGACCGGCTCAGGGTGCAGTTCCCTCCATAGCTGCTCTGGATGCATGAAGGTGCTGCTGGACACAAATACGTGCATCGCCCTGATGAAAGGGCGTGAAAAGGCCGTGCAGAGGCTGCGGCTGCTCCAGCCCTCGGACTGCGCCATGTCCACGGTGACGACTTATGAGTTGCTCACGGGAGTACTCAAATGCCAGAATCCTGTTAGTGAGCGCGCCAAAGTGTTGCGCCTGATGTCCGTGGTTCCTGTTCTGCCGTTTGATGAGGCAGCAGCTGCGAAGGCTGCTGAGGTGCGCGCCTATCTTGAGTCCATCGGCAAAGTGTGCGGTCCCTATGACATGTTGCTCGCGGGACACGCCTTATCTCAGGGACTGAGTGTGGCGACGAACAACGTGGGCGAGTTTACACGTGTTCCTGGATTGCAGGTCGAGGACTGGCTGGCTTGAGGATGCAGAGTGGAATAGCGGAGATGGGCGGAATCGAGGAGTGATCTGAAGATCCCCCCTCACGCCCGCACCGGCTGCGCCTGCAGTGCGGCCATGGAGAAGCGCTTCATCAGCGATCCTGCGGCCACATACCCAAAGCCGAAGAAGAACAGCAGCAGGAAGGGGATGCTGCCCCACTGGCCGCGCTGGGCGGCGAGGGCGATCATCCAGCCAAAGTAGCCGGTCAGGGCCACTTCGATCCACAGGGCGATGGATTTGCCGGCCTTGTAGAGCGGGCGCTGTTTCGCGGCCTGGGCCTTGTTTTCCACACCATACTTCGGTGTGCGCACAAATTCGGAGGACTGATTGAAAAGCGCTTCCAGCACAGCCTTGCCGTTGTTGATGCTCATGCCGATGCCGAGCGCCAGCAGCATGGGCACATAGGGCAGGGTTTTCAGCCAGCCGCCGCGTTGCTGTGCGCCCTGCGCTGTCATGTAGAAAATCACGACGCTGAGGGAGGCGAAGAAGAATACCGGCACGTCCACAAACACCGCCTTGTGCCAGCTGCTGCCCATCACAAAATTGGCCGGATACATGAGCACCAGCGTGCAGAGGGTGAGGAGGTAGGCAAAGTTGGACGTGAGGTGGGAGGTGGCCTCGATCTTGAGGCTCAGGGGGATGTCGCTGCGCCACACATCGCCCAGGATCTTTTTGCACACCTGGATGCTGCCCTTGGTCCAGCGGTGCTGCTGGCTCTTGAAGCCGTCCATGTCCGGCGGCAGCTCGGCGGGGACGACGACGTCCTTGAGGTAGATGAATTTCCAGCCCTTGAGCTGGGCGCGGTAGCTGAGGTCCAGGTCTTCGGTCAGCGTGTCGTGCTGCCAGCCGCCGCCATCTTCGATGGCCTTGCGACGCCAGATGCCGGCGGTGCCGTTGAAGTTGAGGAATTCACCGTGGCGGCTGCGGGCGGTCTGCTCCAGCACCAGGTGCCCGTCCAGAAACAGGGCCTGCAGGCGGGTCAGGAGGGAGAAGTCCTTGTTCAGGTGCCCCCAGCGGGCCTGCACCATGCCCACCTTGTCGTTGGTGAAGTGGTGGATGACTTTCTGCAGGTAGTCCGGCGCGGGCTGGAAGTCGGCGTCAAAGATGCAGATGTACTCGCCCTTGGCGGTGGCCATGCCCTCGTCCAGAGCACCAGCCTTGAAGCCATGGCGGTTGGTGCGGTGGCGGTACTCGATGTCGTAGCCCTGGGCCTTGAGGCCGGCGGAAAGCTTCTCGGCGTGGGGGGCGGTCTCGTCGGTGGAGTCGTCCAGCACCTGGATCTGCAGGCGGTCGCGGGGATAGTCCAGGGCGCTGACGGTGCGCAGCAGGTTTTCCACCACATGCAGCTCATTGAAAATGGGCAGCTGCACGGTCACCACCGGCAGTTCGGTGAATTCCCGCTGCGGCACGGGCACATCCGCACGGTGCTTCCAGAAGTGGTATAACACTTTGATTCTGTGCGCTCCAAAGGCGGACAGGGCAGTGAAGACGAGAATGTAGCTGGTGAACCAGAAAAAGTTATCCCACACAATCATATCGGGAAGGGGAGGCGGGCCATGGGGGCGTCATCAATCTCCACCAGTCATCAAGAATCAAGCAGCAATTCGGGTGCCAGAGGAGCGGGTTTTTTAGGATTTGAGTGGTTATAGGGATGGCGGAGCGGCAAGGATGGATGGGGCAAAGGCAGAGGCGGGCGGAGTGATGGTACGCCGACCCGTGGCGGGAACTGTCTGGCGCTCCGGGCCAAACGCGCCATCATCCCTCCTCATGGCCACTGAACTGCGCGACTGGTATGACACCCCTCTCTATTACGACATCGTCTTTGATGACGGCACGGTGAAGGAGGCGGACTTCCTGGAGGGCGCCTATTCGCGCTATGCACGGCCTGCCAAGGGCCGCCGCCTGCTTGAGCCCGCCTGCGGCAGCGGGCGTCTGGCGCTGGAGCTGGCACAGCGCGGCTGGGAGGTGTGCGGCTTTGATGGCAATGCGCACATGACGGCCTTTGCCCGGCAGCGGGTGGAGGGCGCGGGGCTGCAGGCGCGGCTGTGGGAGGACTGGATGCAGAGCTTTACCCTGCCCAAGGGGGTGAAGGGCGGCTTTGATCTGGCGCACTGCCTGGTCAGCACCTTCAAGTACCTGCACACCGAGGCGGACGCGGCCGAATGCCTGCGCCGGGTGGCTGCAGCGCTGCGCCCGGGCGGGATCTTCTGTCTGGGCCTGCACCTGACGGACTATGACCGTGGCGGCTCCGAGCACGAGCGCTGGGTGGCACGCCGTGGCAGGATCGAGGTCGTGTGCAACACCCACACCTGGCCCGCCGACCGCCGCACCCGCCTGGAAAAACTGCGCACCCGGCTCAAGATCACGGACAACGGACGCACGCACACGCAGGAGACGCGCTGGGAGTTCCGCACCTACAATGCCGCGCAGCTCCGCGCCCTGCTGCGCAAGGTGCCCGGGCTGGAGCTCATGGAGTGCTATGACTTCACCTACGATCTGGAAGACCCACGCCGCCTGGACGACAGCTACGCCGACGTGCTGCTGGTGCTGCGGAGGCGGTGAGGGGGGCTGTGAAAAGTTCAGATAGACTTGGGTGCTGTCAGAAAAGGAACGGCATGCCTGAAGATGATTTAATTACTCTTCATCAGGTGTTGTGCTGTTCTCTGACACACCATTATTTGTTGATGGTAATGAAAACTCAGCAAATCGCTCCTTTGCCAGCTTTTCCAAGCGCATTGCTTGAGTCAGTAATGTCCGACGGAGTCCTGGAGACGGCTCGCGCTCACTGATCACACGGGCGAGTTCTGCGATGGTTCGTGCTCTGCGTGCGATGCGAACATCGGGATGCTTGCGATGGGGGAAAATAGAATCGGGAATGATGCGTCCACGTACCGGTTCGGGAAGAGTAAAGGCGCCGCAATTTGACGGAGCCTTTTCGTTGAGGACCGCGCCGAGCTTGGATTCGGCGATCACTTTCTGAAAAAGCGCATATTCTGCGAGGTCGAGTGTCTTTTTCGCCTCCTCCGCCGGTAAATGACTGAGATCCAGCGGCCAAACGCAAATCTCGGCAACCTCGAAAGGATCAAGCACATTCATCGCAACCGCGTCGGTTCGCTGGTTGGTCAAGTGACGACCAACACGGGAGGCCAGTCCCTCGTAAGTCTGTCCTATGTAGATCGGTTCTCCGTCGTAATCATAGAATGCATAGACGCCCCACTTGATCTTGCCGAGCTTGCCTTGAGGAGTGTCTTTCAGGAAAAACTTTTTAATTTCAGACCGGATCGCAGCAACATCGGAGGGGGCTCCAAGTCTCTTGTTTGGTTCTTCTTGCATTGTTTGGGGCTGTTCGCGCTTATGCCTGGGATTTTGTCCGCCTGAGTGGTTTCGAGTAACAAACATCTTTCCGCTTTGATGGCAGCGGACGCGGCATGTCAGTCAGTTCTCGCAAAGCAGGATTGAGGTAATGCCGTGCGATCCACTGAATGACGGGCACGCATACTGCGTCGCCAAATCCGAACAGGGCTTGATTCAGCGGGACGTTGATCTTGTAGCTGTTTGCCCCCATCAACCGAGCGCATTCCTTGGGGGTCAGGAGGCGCACACGGTACTGCCCTTTTCCTGCACAGAAGAGAATCTGCCGCCCGCTGCCGCCCCGGGGGGTTCTCAGACAGCCCGCAATCCCATCCGTACGCAGCTCACCCATAGAGCGTCCGTTTCTGACACGGCGGAAAACCGTGCCGTAAGTCCATTTCGAGCCCGCCATCATGCGTTCGGCTTCCGCACGATGCTTTTCGCTCATTTGATTCAGCAGGTATTCGCACCTTTCCTGTGACCACCAGACTTCCGAATTCAGAGGCACATCCTCTATGATATCGGCAAGCTTCATCCTTGAAGGCGGAAGTGGAGGCAGATTTCGGATGCTCCATCCAATCTCGGGATTCATGAAAATAAAGTCGGCGAGCGCAGGCGGTCGCACATCGCTCTGAAGGAATTTGACCGAGGTTTCTCTCAGCCTGTCAGGCTGTGCTTGGCTTCCGACCACAAACAACCGAACCCGGCTCTGCGGCACGAAACGCACCGCATCAATGATGAAGGCGTCCACCGCATAGCCCAGATCATTCAGCGCAACCAATGCATCACGAAAATCGTTGCCATCGTTTGAGGTGAGGAAGCCCGCCACGTTCTCCAGCAGCACCAGCGGCGGACGGCGTTTGCCCATGCCTTTGATCGCCTCCACAAAACCCCAGAATGCTGAAGAATTTGTTCCGGCGAGGCCATGCCGGGAGCCAGCCAGGGAAAGGTCGTTGCAGGGAAATGATGCGGTCGCCAGTTCGATGTCGGGGATGTCCTTGCCCTCAACTTTGTGGACATCTTCAAGCACAAATTCGCAGGCTCCCTCATTGAAGTTGGCGCGGTACATTTCCCACTTTTTCTCATCGAGATCATTCGCCCAGACAGTTGTCCAGCCCTCATTGTCCAGCCCCTTCCTCATCAGGCCAATTCCAGCAAAAAACTCCGCAGCACGTTGTTGCATGAAATGATCCTGCCGCAGGGTGTTCAGAATGACAACTCCCGATCTGATTTATAGCTTCTATTGACAGTGGTTGACAGGCTGCTGGCTCTTAATTGAGGGGGGGCGGTAGAGAAAGGGGCACGGAGCACTCCAGCATTCCGGTATTGCTTTAGCCGGGACGGTTTGGGTAGGATGCCCATATTCTGTGGTGTTCTGGACTTCTGAAAAGTTGAGCGATTTTTCTAATAAAGAGTGCTGCGGATAGTTAGTCATGTGACGCCATCCGACCACCATGCGCCTACGTTCATTTTTCATCTGCTGCACAGTTTTGACAGCCACGGCCTTCTATGTGCTGGTACTTCGCAGCACGCCCCGTGCCCTGGCAGATGCAGAGCATGCCTGCTGCACCCCGCAGAAGAAGCGGGCGAGCAGCAGCCAGGAGGTGGCGGCCTCCGTCCAGCGCAGCACGTTGCAGAGGCAGCCAGCTGAGAGCACGACAGTGAAGACCGAGAGCAGCGGTGAGATGGCGGCCTTCACCGAGTGGACGCAGAGCTATCTGGATGCAGCGCCTGAGGACCGCGCCCGGATGGTGGAGCAGGGCGTCAGGCTGGCGCAGGCGCGCAGGCCGGTCTTCAAAGAGCTCATCAAGTCAGACCCCCGACAGGCGCTGGCCTCCGCCGTGCCCATGGTGGTGCGGCAAAAGCTGCCTGCGGAGGTGCTCCAGCAGCTGGAAAAGCGGGTGAATCAAGTGGGCTCCCTGTGGGTCAAGCTGGGCACGCCCATGCCGGGAGAGCCGCTGCCCTCCGCCCCGCTGCTGCACCGGGAGGCGGAGTTTGATGGGGGCAGGTTTTACGCCGCTTACGTCTATGGACAGCGCGCTCTGAAAATGGAGAGCGTGGTCGGGGCCTCGCTCAATGGCGTGTCTCTTGATGCTGACTTTGCCGTGAATGACGCCCCCTCCCGCACGCTGGAGGTGGGGGAGGTGCCGCCTGCGGACAAGCCCGTCGTGGCCGTCTGCCCGGTGTCCGGTCTGCAGACGGAGGCTGAGGGCCTGGAGCCGGGAGATCCTGTGACCACCACCACTCCGGGAGTGGAGACGGCCACGCAGATCGTGTTCTTCTGCGATGGAGAGCACCATGTGAGCTACGACGTGGCACTGCTGCTGGGGGAGGGCGTCACCGGCGGGGCGTTTGGCTTTACGGGCATCCTGCCTGCCGCACCCACGCCGGCGCTGGGCGTGGTGAAGGTGCTGGCCATCCCCATGACCTACGCGGACCAGAATGCCATCCCCGCCACCGAGGCCACGCTGTACAACACGCTGCGGGATGTGAGCGAGTTTTACTCCAAGGCGTCCTACGGCAAGCTCACGCTCATCGGCACCGTGTGCCCGGCGGTGAAGCTGCCGCACAATGAGGCCTGGTATGTGAACCGGGACACCTCCAACGGCGGGGACATCAGCGGCACCACGCTGGAGCACCTGCACGCGCGGGACGAGGCACGCAAGATGGGCTTCGACAGCAATGAGTTTGACAGCATCGTGGTGCGGCACAACGGCGGCCCCGGCTCCTACGGCGGCCTGGCCACGGTGCCCGGCAGCACCGTGTGGGTGCGCACGGACTCGGCCGGTACGTGGGCGCATGAGATCGGCCACTCCTTCAGCCTGCTGCACGCCAATTTCTGGGACACCGCCGGCACCAGCAGCATCGGCAACGGGGCCAACGCCGAATACGGGGACGCCTACGACATCATGGGCGGCAGCACCTTCCCCAACGGACACTACAACGCGCAGGGAAAGAGCCAGATCAAATGGCTGCCTCCCGAGTTTCAGCTGCCCGTCTCCCGCAGCGGCCTCTACCGCATCTACGCCTTTGACCAGGGCGCGCTGGACCCCTCCCGCCGCTATGCGATGACGATCGTCAAGGACGCCCAGCGCACGTACTGGGGGGAGGTGCGCACCCAGTTTGACACCAATCCCTGGGCCAAAAACGGGATGGTCCTCGGCTGGCGCTTCCCCAATGGCGGCGGTTCCAACATCCAGCTCATCGACACCACCAACGGCTCCCCTTTTGCCAAGGAGGACGCTCCCATCTCCCTCGGCAGCACTTTCTCGGACACGGAAAGCGGCATCCACCTGACGACGGTGGCCGCCAATGACAGCCCGCGCTACATGGACGTGCAGGTGAATTTCGGCAGCTACCCCGGCAACCAGCCTCCAGTCATGACGCTGGCCGCCTCTGCCGAGGTGGTGCCCCTGAACGCCACCGTGACCTTTACCGCCACCGCCAGCGACGCCGATGGCGACACCCTGGCCTATGCCTGGCAGCACTTTGGCAGCTCCAGCATCAAGATCGTCTCTCCAAACTCCGCCGTGATCACCCGCCAGTTCACCACGGCGGGCACCTATGTGGTGACCTGCACCGTGAGCGACATGAAGGGCGGCACCTGCACGCGCAACAAGCTCATCACCGTGGGCTCCGCCAGCTCCTACACGATCAGCGGCCGCGTGACGCTGCTGGGGCAGGGGCTGTCCGATGTGGTCGTGACTGCCAACGGGGCCAATGGAGTGATCACTGATTCGGACGGCTACTACACCGTGCCCAACCTTTCTGCGAACACCTACACGCTGACACCGCTGCTTTACGGCTACAGCTTTGGTGAACTTTTCAACAACAGCATCACCGTGGCCCCGAGCTTCACGGGCGCGGACTTTGAGGCCACGGCGCAGTCCGTCGTCACGCTGAGCACGCCTCTGCCCACGGCCTATGAGCTGGTGCCGGTGACGGCGGGCAGCTTCCGCCTCAGCCGCACGGGGGATACCAGCCAGCCCCTGGCGGTGAATGTGAACACCGCCCAGGGCAGCGCCACCAAGACCACGGACTACACCTTCAGTCCGGACTACGTGGCCGGCTCCCTCGGCTTCAGCACCTTCACCATTCCGGCGGATGCATCGTATCTGGACATCTCTGTGACACCGGTGTCGGACACCCTGCTGGAGGGGCCGGAGACGGTGACACTGCAGGTGGGACCGGGCATCGGCTACGTGGTGGAGGTGCCCTCGGCGGCCACCGTGGTGCTGGCGGATGATGACACCACCCTGCCCAAGGTGTCCCTCTCTGCCACGGTGCCGGACACCACGGAGGGCGGCGGCACACCCATGGTGCTGACCGTGGCCCGCACCGGCAGCACCTCCGGCCTGGTGAATGTGAAGTATGCCGTCAGCGGCACGGCCACCAGCGGGGTGGACTACACGGCGCTCAGCGGCATCGTGACGATCCCGGACGGCGCGGCCACGGCGGATGTGAGCATCTCCCCGCTCAATGACGCCATCTCTGAAAAGGTGGAGACGGTGGTGCTCACGCTCAGCACAGACGCGGCCTATCTGGTGGACTCCACCGCCAGCAGCGCCACGGCCACGATTTATGATGACGACACGCAGATCGTCACGGTGGCTGCCACGGATGCCACGGCCACGGAGATCGATCTGACGCAGCCCGGGGCGCAGGCGGACACCGGCACCTTTCTGGTGACGCGCAGCGGGGACACCTCTGCGGCGCTGACGGTGTACTATGCCTTTGCCGGGGTGTACAACAGCGGCGTCATCGCGCTGCAGGGGGTGGACTACGAGGCCATGCCTGGCAGCGTGGTCATCCCCGCCGGGCAGACGCAGGCCTCCATCACCATCGTGCCGCACTATGACGGCATCGGCGAAGGGCCGGAGCTGGTGGTGCTCTACCTCGGGGGAAATGCCTCCAACTATGTCCTCGGCAGCAGCAGCGCCACGGTGACGATCCAGGACAATCCCGCCGACCTGCCCAGTGTGGACGTGGCCAATATCGGCAGCGCCACGGAGGGCGGCAGCACGGCGGTCTTTCGCATCACGGTGCGCGGCGGCACTGGCACGGGCAGCCTTTCGGTGCTGTATGCCTTCAGCGGCACCGCCACCTCGGGGGACTTCAGCGTCAGCGGCACGGGAAACACGCTCTCGGGCACCAGCATCACGCTGAACAACGGCGCCACGGTGACGAAGGACGTGACCATCACGGCCACGGATGATGCGCTGCAGGAGGACGTGGAGAGCCTCACGCTCACGCTGGCCAGCGGCGCAGGCTACAAGGGCTACGCGCAGTCCAGCGCCGCCACCATGTGGATCAAGGACAACGACTTCACCAACACCGTCTATGTGGACACGCAGGTGGGCACAGCAGGCGCCAACAGCTTCACCGAGGGGGCCGCCACCACGCCGGTGAAATTTTACGTCTCACGCACCGGCAGCACCACGGCGGCGCTGACGGTGAACTACACCATCGGCGGCACCGCCACCAGCGGCAGCGACTACACGGCGCTCTCCGGCAGCGTGGTCATCCCGGCGGGCTCTCTGGGGGCGGATGTGCCGGTGTCCATCATCAATGACACGACCTTTGAGGGCACGGAGACCATCACCTTTGACCTGGCCCCCGGCTCCTACTCCCGCAGCAGCCCGGGCACGGTGATGTACATCGCGGACAATGACACGGCCACGGCCACGGTGGGCTTTGCCAGCCCCGGCTCCAGCGGGCTGGAGAATGTGGACACGGTCAGCATCCCCGTGACGCTCAGCGCGGCGCAGGCCGCACCTGTGACGGTGGAGTATGCCGTGAGCGGCACCAGCCAGAACACCTCCAGCACGGGCGTGCCGCACGCGCTGCCCTACTGGGTGCGCCTGGTGAAGACCGGCAGCACCATCACGCATTACGAGTCCAATGACGGCACGGTGTGGACGCAGCGCGGCAGCAGCTTCACCGTCAGCGGCCTGGGCACCACCTACCTGGCAGGCCTGGTGGCGGCCTCCGGCTCCACCACGGCCGCCACCGCCACGATCGACAACTACAGCATCACCGGTCTCTCCGCCGGCGGCACTGTGGGTGGCACGGAGACGCGCAGCCTCATCGGCAATGCCACCGGCGGCACGCATACGGTGAGCAACGGCCTTTACAGCTTCAGCACGCCGGGCAACGGCGTGGGCCTCAGCTCCACCTCGGACAATTTCTGCTTTGTGAACAAGACGGTGAGCAGCTCAGACAACTGCACCCTCACCGCGCGTGTGCTGACGCTCAGCACCACGAGCGGCTCCGGGCGTGTGGGTGTGATGCTGCGCTCCAGCACGGCCGGGGGCTCTGTGTATGCCGCCAGCCTGGGCACCGGTGCCACCACCAGCTCCTTTTACACACTGAACCGCACCACCACCAGTGCCGCCGCCAATGCCCCCGCCGCCCTGACCAGCCCCGTGCTGCCACAGTGGTTGCGCCTGACACGTGCGGGGGATGTCTTTACCGTCGCCAATTCCAAGGACGGCATCACCTGGGCCAATGCCAGCGGCGGCACCGCGCAGACCATCTCCGCCAGCCCCACCATCCTCGTGGGGCTGGGCGTCTCCGCCGTGACGGACGGCCTCGTGGCCACCGGCACGTTTGACAATGTGTCCCTCAATGACACGCCGGTGGCAGACACCGCCCTGCAGGGGCGCACCATCGGCTTTGTCAATGAGCAGGGCTCCGACAGCAGCTCCGGCGGCGTGTGGACGCTCAGTGGCAGCGGCACCAATCTCAATGACGAGGGGCACTTTGCCGCCATGAATGTGACCGGAGACTTCACCTTCATCGCCCGAGTGACCTCCCTCACCGGCGGGGCCTCCAATTCCCAGGCGGGCATCCTCATGCGCCAGTCCCGGGACAGCTACTCCAAGACCATGGTGGCACGCTGGATCCAGAGCGGCTCGGTGGGTCAGGGGCAGCGCGTTTACAGCTTTACCTCCGCGCTGGGCTCGGGCGTGGATTTCACTCTGGCGCCCGGGGTGCTGACCTTTGATGCCGGGGTGACGACCCAGAACATCATCCTTAATGTGGTGAACGACAGCCTGGACGAGCCCGACAACCAGGTGACCATCCAGCTTTCCAATGCCAACGGGGCCAACGTGAACGCCGCCAGCAGCTACTACAGCTACACCATCCTGGATGACGACAGCCCGCCTGCCAGCCCCTACGTGGGCTTTGCCACCGCCACCAGCACCGTGGCCGAGAGCGCTGGCACCCTGGCGCTGACGGTGAGCCTCTCCAGCCCTGCCACGGCGGCCTGCACTGTGGACTATGCCGTGACAGGTGGCACCGCCTCCAGCGGCACGGACTACACCCTGGCGGATGGCACGCTGAGCTTTGCCCCCGGTGAGACGGTGAAGACCATCCCCCTCACCATCGTGGACGACTCCGTGGTGGAGTCTGCGGAGACCATCATCCTCTCCTTGGCCAATCCGCAGGGGCTGCAGCTCGGCAGCATCTCCGCGCACACCATCAGCATCACCGACGACGATCTGCCGGTGGTCAGCATCGTCGCCAATGACGCCAGCGCCTCCGAGGCCGGGCTGGACCCGGGGCAGTTTACCCTCAGCCGCACGGGCAGCACTACGGCCGCGCTGACCGTCAGCCTCACCCGCACTGGCAACACTGTCAGCAACAGTGACTTTGCCGCTATCAGCAACACACAGGTCATCCCCGCCGGCGCGTCCAGCCTGGTCATCGATGTCACGCCGCTGCAGGACACCGCCAATGAGGGCACCGAAACCATCACCCTCACCGTCATCACCGGCTCTGGCTATGCCATCGGCACACCCGCCTCCGCCACGGTGAGCATCCTCGATGATGACCGCAGCACCGTCTCCCTCGTGGCCAATGCCCCTGCGGCCTCAGAGACGGCGGGGCATCCCGGCCAGTTCACCTTTACCCGCACCGCGCCCACCACCGGCACCTTGAGCGTGAGCTTCACCATCGCCGGTACCGCCACCAACGGCACCGACTACACCACGATCAGCTCCTCCTTCACCTTCAGCGCCGGGCAGGCCTCCCGCACGGTGGACATCCTCCCGGTGGACGACCTCATCACCGAGGGGGACGAGCAGGTCACCCTCTCCCTGAACTCCGGCAGCTACGACATCGGCGCATCCTCTTTTGGGAATGTGACCATCACAGACAATGACAACCCGCCCGTGCTCTTTATCGACAGCCCCGGCTCCCAGGGTCCGCTCATCGCCAATGGCAACGGCGTCATCGTCAGCGCCACCATCACCGACGACGGCTCCCCCGCCGCCGTGACGCAGCAGTGGTCCCAGATCAGCGGTCCCGGCACCGCCACCATCGAGAGCCCCACCGCCGCCACCACCGCCGTGACCTTCTCCGCCCCCGGCACCTACATCCTCCGCATCACCGCCACAGACACCCAGTTCACCGTCAGCGATCAGGTGACCGTCGTCGTGGGCACCGCACTGGTGGCGGCAGACTGGATCACCCAGGACATGGGCCCCAGCTCCGCCCGGCGCGGGCAGGGGGTGGAATTCGGCGGCCAGTACTCCGTCACCGGCACCGGCGCAGGCTACGCCTCCCAGACCAGCGACTCCGCCCATGTGATGCTGCGGCAGATCAGCGGAGACGGCGCCATCGTGGCCCGGCTGACCAGCCTCTCCACCGGCACCGCTCTCTCCGGCCTCACCGTGCGCGACACCATGGCCCGGGCCGGACGCCGCGTCGTGCTGGGCCTGGTGCCAGGCAGCGGCCTGCAGCTGCGCACCCGCGCCACTGCCAGCACCGCAGACACCCTGACCGCCAGCGTGGCCGCGCCCGCCCTCCCGCTGTGGCTCAAACTGGAGCGCAACTCCGCCACCGGAGACATCGCCGCCAGCTACGCCGCAGACACCTCCGGCACGCCCGGCAGCTGGGTGCAGCTGGGCACCGTCAATGTCTCCATGGACGCCGCCGCCCACTACGGCCTCACCACCACCAGCAACACCACCAGCGCCACCGCCACCGGCATCTTTGACCACCTCACGCTGACCCCCGCCCCCAGCGGCCCCGCCTTGCTCAGCGAGGACGCCACCGCCGCCCCAGCCGCCCCCGGCAGCGCAGACCTCACCTCCGGCACCTACACCATCACCGGCAGCACCACCGGCTACTTCCACGGCTGGCAGTACTACGGGGACATGGTCGTCACCACCCGCCTGGCCACCTACAGCTCCGGGGCAGGCAGCTCCAGCGGCGGCATCCGCGTGGCAGAGAGCCTGGAAAACGGCGCCCAGCTCCACCTGGGCCGCATGCCCACCAGCGCCTACAACGGCTACTACTGGACCTCCCTCGCCGGCGGCTCCAGCAGCGGTGTGCCCAGCGGCGTCAGTGCCGGAAACTGGATCCGCTTTGTGCGCAAAGGCAGCAGCATCACCGCCTACCGCGCCGCAGACGTCTCCGGCAGCCCCGGCACCTGGGTGCAGATCGGCCAGCCGCAGACCATCATCATGACCACCCCCGTGTGGGTCGGCTTCTACGTCAACAACGCCTCCGGCGTCGGCAGCAACACCTGCACCTTCACCGGTCTGAGCATCGCCCCGCTCAACAAAGCCCCCGTCGTCGCCTTCAGCAGCATGGCCACCTGGCCACTCACCCCCGTGGCCGTGCACGGCACCGTGGCGGACGACAGCTACCCCGCCCCCGCCAGCATCACCAGCCTCTGGTCCAAGATCAGCGGCCCCGGCTCCGTCTCCTTTGGCAGCCCCGCCAGCCCGGACACCACCGCCACCCTCGGCCAGCCCGGCGCCTACGTCCTGCGCCTGACCGCAGACGACACCGGCATCCAGAGCTTTGGGGACCTCTCCTTCACCGGCTACACCAAAGCCTACGAAGTCTGGCAGGCGCAAAACTGGACCGCCTACTCCGACCCCAACGCCGTGGACACCTACGACGCCGACCGCGACGGCCAGGCCAACCTCCTGGAATACGCCTTTGGCACCGCGCCGCAGGCCCCCGGCCGCTCCCCCCTCGTCTTTGACACCGCCACCGTCAGCACCGACAAATACCTCCGCATCACCGTGCCCAAAAACGCCGCCGCCACCGACGTGACCTTCACCGTCGAAGCCACCAGCGACCTCGCCAATCCCAGCTCCTGGAGCAGCGCCGGCCTCGTCACCGAGCAAAACACCAGCACCAGCCTCATCGTCCGCGACGCCCAGCCCATGAGCACCAGCGGCCCCAGATTCATGCGCGTCAAGGTGGTGCGGAATTAGAGGCGGAGTTTGCAGTCGTTGGCGGTGGTTTGCCGTTGCTGACAGTTGCTTCCCAGAGCGTGGTGGCCGCACGCAGCACTATGGAGTGGCGACGACCCGTCGCCATACAGAGACATCCAGGAGCACGAGTGCCCCCACCCGCAAAGACGGTCTTCCCCGAGAGGAGGAGTAAGAGGAAGAGGCGGAGGAAGATCTCGAGCACACGCGCAGCGCCATGGAGCGGCGACGACCCGTCGCCATACAGAGACATCCAGGAGCACGAGTGCCTCCGAGCCCGCAGCACCCCGCCACACCCATCCGCCTCCCCTTTTGGCGAATCTTTGCGCCTCTTTGCGGCCAGCCACTGCAAACCACCGCAAACCTCCCACCCCGCACCTCACGCTGGACATTCGCCGCAGATCCGCTCCAATACCGCCCGCATGAATCTCTCCCCACTGGCCGGACTCGGACTCCTCGCACTCGCGCTCTGCGTGTGCGCCCCCCACGCCCCTGCGCAGGCCCCCGAGCCTGCCGCATCCGCTCCCTCCAATCCGCCCCAGCCCAAGACCTTTGAATTCAAAGACGGCGACCGCCTCGTCCTCCTCGGCAACACCGTCCTCGAGCGCGAGCACGACTACGGCTCCTTCGAGCCCCGCCTCGACCTCGCCCTCGGCGAAACCAAAGTCACCGTGCGCAACCTCGCGTGGAGCGGCGACACCGTCTTCGGCCATGCCCGCTCCTACTTCGGCCCGCCTGAAGAGGGCCTGCAGCGCCTTTCCGTGCACCTGGAGATGCTCAAGCCCACCGTCGTCCTCCTCTGCTACGGCAGCGAGCTCGCGTTCGAGCGCCTCGGCGGCCTCCCCGAATTCCTCACCGGCTACCGCAGCCTCATCGAGCTCATCCACGCCAAGGCCCCCGGCGCCCGCATCATCATCGCCACCCCGCCACCCCTGGAGACCCTCCCGCCCCCGCTGCCCGACCTCAGCGGCGAAAACAAAAACCTCTCCAGCCTGCGCGATGCCCTGCGCACCTTTGCCCTCAGCCAAAACGCCTTCTTCATCGACTGGTTCGAGCTCATGGGCGGCCTGCCCAAGCCCGGCGTCATCCGCCAGCCCCTGACCGAAAACGGCGTGCACTACACCCGTGCCGGATATGAAAAGCTCAGCGCCAAGCTCGTCGAAGGCCTCGGCCTCAAGACCCCCGCCGCCCCCACCCCCGCGCTCGAGAGCCTGCGCCGCGCCGTCATCGCCAAAGACACCCTCTTCTTCAACCGCTGGCGTCCGCAGAACGAGACGTACCTCTTCGGCTTCCGCAAACACGAGCAGGGCCAGAACGCCAAGGAAATCCCCATGTTCGACCCCCTCATCGCCCAGGGCGACGAAGCCATCCAGAAGCTCAAGGAAGAAGCCCTGCAGCAGGCCAGAAGGCCGTGAGGCCCCCCGCGCAGCGGAATCCTCCTCGTCCTCCTACTCCTACTCGTTCTCGATCCCAGCGCCCCGCCAGCCCCCAGCGGTTTGCATTCGTTTGCCGTTGTTTGCGATAGTTTGCAGTTGTTGGCCGGAGGTGCCTGGCTCGTCCTCGATCCAATCGCGCCGCAAGCCCCCCCAGGCGGTTTGCAGTTGTTGGCCGTTGTTTGCAATCGTTTCCCAGAGCCCGCGCAGCATGAGGCAATGCATAGTAGCCACCCATCGCCTCCATGAGAATCGACTATCCTTCTGCAAATCGCGTGTCCATCTGGGTGGGCACGTTTTCAGATGAAGACGAAATGAACGAGTGCGTGGACCGGACGGTGGAGCCGAGCCTGCAACTGCAAAAGCCGCTGAGCGCCATCTGTGAGGTGTGCTTTGAAGATTCCGCCCTGCCACTGCGCCAGCTGCTCGAAGGCTTCAGCGGCTGGCAGTACTTCATCGATCAAGCATGCCACGCAGGTGCCAGCATGGGAGTCGAGACGGCAAACAGCGCGCTCGTCTGCTACTATCTTCACTGTGAGGCTCCAGCCGATGCATGGTGAGACATCACGTTTTTGGGCAGCTTTGAAGGGCGGGATGTGGGCTGACCCAGATCTCATCGGCAACAGCGTAAAGCAGCCAAGCGCCTGCGGAACAGGGAAGCGCCCCCGCCTCCCCGCCGCGCGGCAACAACCGTCAACGGCGCTCCGCGCCCTTCTGCCACCGTCAACGCCCCCTTTTCCGCCAGCCACCGCAAACTCTTCCCTTTCCCAAGCTGCCCCACACCATCACTCCGCGCGCGACACCCCGGTATCCGTCACGATCACATCGATGGGATAGATTTCATTCCCACGGTGCAGCACGTTGTCACTGTGGGCATCGTGAAACACGACGCCTGTCTCCCGGTGCCGGTAGATCGTGTCAGAGCCCAGGCGCTCCCACCCGCGCTTTTCCAGCGCCTCCTGCAGGCTCCTCTCGTCCTTGAAGGCCCGGCCTTCCACAAAAGGCTGCGCCGTCCAGATCACCCCGTTGCCGCGTGTGTTTTGCGCCACACCAATGAGCCGGGTTTGAATGCCTGGAAACACCGTGTTGTAGTCCTGCAGACGCCGCAGGTACTGCGCGGGAGAGCGCCGCCGGTAGCCGTAGCTGTCATTGATCGTGCTGCGGATGACGACGAGGCAGCCCGTCCCGCCAGTCACATACACATCGTGCTCGCTGCCTCCGCCGTTCACCAGTCCGCGAATGACCTCGCTCACCGTGTCGGCATCCCCAAAAAAGCCCTCGTCTTTAGCGCGTGAGATCAGCCTGCTTTCTTCACCAACGATGTCTTCGATCCGGGCTTCTTCGGTGTAGGCAGGAACTGGCCGCCCGGCACCCGCGTAAGTGTCCGGCCGCGCTGATTCTCCCGAAACAAGGCCAAGGCCTGCTCTTTCGACAAGACCTGCCTGGGTGAGCCCTCGAATAATCCTTGATGATCAATTGTGGTATGAGATGCCATCTTTGCCGGTTGCAGTCCACCGCCAAATTGGCCGCCAAAGGCTCACTGGCAAAGGGAAAGCGGCCTTCTGTTTGATCCTGTGCGCTCCACCAGCCCCCAGCGCGGTTTGCAGTTGTTTGCGATGGTTTGCAGTCGTTTCCCAGAGCCCCCGCAGTCCGCGCAAAGTAGCCCTGTTGCGCCGCAACAGGAACGCTCCGCACACACCCCGCGCCGCAGCACTCCGGGCCGTAGGTTGGGGAGTGCGGGCCTCCGCCACACCCATCCCACGACCTGCCGCCCCCTCCCGCATTCCAAACCGCCCCGCATCTTGCACTGGCAAGTGCCCGCCTGCGGCTACCTTGGCGGCCATGAACCTAAAGCTCACCGATTTCCTCTTCACCGCCTTCAACGGCATCGTCGCCGCTGTGCACCGGGGCACCGGCGAGATCCTCTGGAAATGGCAGGCCCCCTGGGGCAACGGCTTTGTCAGCCTCCTGCCAGACGGTGACCGCCTCATCGTCAGCGTCAGCGGCTACCTCTATGCGCTCGATGCCTGGTCAGGAGCTCAGATCTGGATGAACGAAATGAAAAGCTGCGGCATGGGCGTGGCCAGCCTCGCCTCCATGAGCGCCAGCACCAGCCACCCCCACCTCGCAGTTGCCGCTGCCGCTGCCCAGGCATCCGCTGCTCCCAGCACCATGCCCGGCACCTTCCCAGGCATGATGCCCGGCGGCATGGGCTGACCGCCACGCTGCCAACACGCCGCAGGTGTGGGGATCAAGATGATCCCCCTCCTTCGCTGGGGCAAAGCCGCTTATACCACCAGCAGTTGAAAAGGAGTCTTGATGCCATCTTAAGGTGGTGATCATCACCTCCACGTCTCCCAGCCTTTCCACATTCCAAGGACGGCGCACCTTTTTCAGCGCCTGCGATACCACAGACCCGAAACTTCGGCCCCGGCACAGCGGTGCCCTACCAGCCCCTTGGCACGCGCTACTCTGGATGGTAGGGATGCGTTGCGCGCGTCCCTGGAATCCTTTGTTCCCAAGCAGCCTGCCACCTTATCGCGATCCCCCATTCCAAAAGCCCCGCCTCCCGGCGGTCTGCAGAGGTGAGGCTTTGCCTGGCTCAGAGTCAGACCTGTTTTCAACAGACTGTGGTATTACCCGGCACCCCGCCTCTGCCAAAGCCTCCGCTCCCCGAAGTGGTACAAGAGCTCTCTTTTCAACCACCCGGCTGCCTGCCCCGTCGGCCGTCCTGCTCCAGCTCTGCAGTCATTCCCAGCCCTCAGGGCCGCTCCACCACCCGCTCTGCGCTCAGCTCAGTGCCCAGGTGATTACGCCCATGCATTTGCTTGCGATCCTGGCGCACGGTAAAGTAGTCAAAACGTTCCCCCGTGCCCCAGTGCAGTTCATAGCTGTAGGTGTCATTACGGTAGCGCTGTACGCGCTTCCAGGTGCCGTCGGAGTTCACGGTGCCGTCTTCCCGGATCGTCGCCATAAAGCCATCCTTCCACCGCCACGTGCCCACAAAGGGCTCAGGCACTGGCGCGCGGCCACGGCGGTCGCCCTGGGTGTCGCGCTCATTGGCCACGGTGAAGTGGTTCGCATCTGTGTTAAAGGTCAGCACCAGGCCCACGGCATCGCGCACCGCCACGCGCACCGTGCGTGGGGCCACCACCTCCCACCTGCCCTCCCAGACGATCTTGTCCTTGTGCCAGGCGCTCATCATGCCGCCCGGGCGGAAGCGCACCGCCTGCCAAGCCCCCTGCTTCAGCACCGTGGTGCCGCCCACCTGCACCTTGTCATCCGCATTCACCCAGTCCCAAAGGGTGTTTTCCAGGCTGGCGCGCAGGCCCTCCGCCGTATCTGGCACGGAGCCCGGCGCATTGCGCGGGCTGCTTTGCAGCGCCCCCTGGTCAAAGCCCTGGCGCACCAGGTAGAGGATGTCCTCATCGCTCAGCTGGCCCGCCTTCAGCGTCACCAGCATGCCATCCACCGACTTTTTCACCACGATGTCATCGCCCGAGATCTTCTCCAGACTGGCGCGTAGCACACGGCCCTGCAGGTCGGTAAAATTGCGCTTTTCACCCGCAGCCCACCCCGGGGCCGACACTAGGCAGAGGACGGCAGCAGCCGCTGGGATGCACCTGACATTCAGAAACAGCAGAGAGCGGAAACACATGGATGAAAAAGCAATGAGATGCCCGCATTCTGCAAAAACACCATAAGAAGCGCAACAGAAACCAGCAGGCTCCCACCCTACCAGCACATCCCCGCCGCCTGCAAAGCAGCGCTCCCCCCCCCTCGCCCCTCCGGCCAGCCACCGTAAACAATCGTCAACCACGGTAAACCACCGTAAACTCCGCGTATGCCTGATGTCTTCACCCCGGCCAAGCGCAGCGAAGTGATGAGCCGCATCCGCTCCACCGGCAATGCGGCCACCGAGCTGCGGCTGGTGGCGCTCATGCGGGCGGCAGGCATCACCGGCTGGCGGCGGCACGTGCAGCTCCCCCTCGGCACCACCGCCAGGTCAGCGCCCCCCTCTTCCTCCTCCTCCTCCAAAGCCCAGCGCAGCACGCAGAGCGAAGGATGCACATCCTTCCAGGTCAAAGGACGAGCCCAAGGAAAAGCCAAGGCTCAATCCACCCCTACTGCCTCTGCTGCCGTCCCCCGACCACGGCCCCTGCGCGTGCGGCCCGACTTCATCTTCCGCACCCAGCGCGTGGCCGTCTTTGTCGATGGCTGCTTCTGGCACGGCTGCCCCCGCCACGCCACCCGCCCCCGGCAGAACCGCAAATTCTGGGACGAAAAGATCGCCCGCAACCACCAGCGCGACCTCCTCGTGACCCGCCGCCTGCGCCAGCGCGGCTGGACGGTCCTCCGCCTCTGGGAATGCGCCCTCACCCGCCAGCAGCAGACGCGCACCCTGGGCAGGCTGCGCCGGGCGCTGGAAAAGTAGTCCAGTTGCGCCGCAACTGGAGGGGCAGGGGGCACCGCTATGGGCGATGGCTTGCCGTGGTTTCCCAGAGCCCGCACCAGCGCACGTCCGGATGGAGCGCCTGCGTCCCGCAGGCAGTCTTCCGCGTCCTCGCGGAAGACTGTCTCGTGACCCCGCACCATGTCACAGCCCCGCGTGCCCCACCACTTCCCTCATCGCCACCTTCCTCCGCCTTCCTCCGCTGCGTCACTTCGTGCCGCCTCATGCACTCTCGTTCCATCTTCCCAAATGTTTCCATGTTTCCACCCTAAGCATGGAAACATGGAAACATTTCTAGCCATTCAAATCCGCTGCTCATGCCGTTCTCATGCAGCCGTGAAACCGTCGCCTCCTACTTGGGGAGCACGGAGTAGCTCACCGGCTCAAGCTCGCAACAGCCGCTAATGGCACCACCCAGCGTGAAGAGCTTGGGCTCTTCCCTGAAATGGAACAGACGGTAGAGGTGGTATTCGTCCCGGCGTTCCAGAGAGACCTCCAGCTCATTGCGCGAGACAAAGAAAGGCGTCAGCGGCCCAAAGCGGGTGGTCTTCACTTCGATCAGCCTGTCACGCCCGTCTTCTTCAAAGGAGTGAATATCGTAGCCCAGGTAGTCTCCACGGGTCTTGGACACATGCTCCAGACGCTCCGCCAGCCTGCGCTGGCCGGCACGCCACAGGCGCTCGTGCTCAAAGTTCAGGATCATCGTTTCACCCGCCAGCCCCAGGCTCTGATTCCTGGCCTCGATCTCCAGATAGTTCCTGAAGCCATGCACCCGCTCGGCCCTGCCGCCCTCATGCACTCGGGACTCCTTCTGGTCCCGCGCGGGCGCTGTCACGAGATCAGGCAGCCGGTTTGTGGCGGCAGCGGAATCAGCCTCGGGCGCTCTCACCATCTGCGCCACGGTCTGGTTGAGATCATGAGCCGCCGTGAGCCGCTCCTCCACCACTGTGCGGAGCCGCTGCTGGTAGTTTCCCAGGGGCTTGTAACCATTGATGTAGGGAAAGCCCAGCTCCAGCAGAATGGCGCTGATGTTCTGATGCTTGCGCTCCACCGAGCCCTTGGGCCGTCTGCCCTGCAGCAGCGCCCGCAACCTCCGGTTGTGCTCCGCCTTGTTGAAGGCCACGCCACAGAGCTCCTTTGCGAGCATGTCAAAGTAGTCCGCCACAGCGGCTTCCACTTCTTCATGGGACCATGCGTCAGACATCCTCGTGCGCGGCACTTGAGCCAGGCCGTGTGACATGGCAAGGAGGAGGTTCAAGACTCCATGTTCTCAGCAGGCACTAAGGCTGCGTCATCGACAGGTGCTGGCACAGTCGCAGGTGGTGTCAGATTTTGAATAAAAGCATCATGCTCCTTGATGCTTGAGTCCCACCATGCAGGTTTTTTTATATTGATGCCTTGCTCTGCCAGCAGATTCGGAAACTCGCGCAGCGCGTGAGCTCGTTTCCCAGAGAATTGAACACTAGTGGCTGCTGCCCAAATTAATGAAATCATCTCCTCGTCCCGAAGCAATGGGATGGCTGTCCTCTGCATGCCTGGATGAGTATTAAAGGACATTTTTGCGAGCCAATCGATGATCATGTAAGCGTTCATTCTTACATTCGGATTGGAGCTTTCGCTTTTGAATGTATTGAGCGCACTGGATCGATATTCTGCGCATGAGCGGGCTTGGCTGTTTAGAATAACAGTTGAGAGCGTGGCGTAGTCGGTGGAGCCATCCAACGCATTCGCAATGAAGTTTTCCATTTTGATGCCATGGGCGGCAGCGCGGCAGAGGTGTTGAATCAATATTTCATCCAGCTGCTGCACGAGTTTCTTCCTCATGGGGCCGCTGTCCATGTCTCTATGAATTTCTCGACAGGTCGCACGAATACCTTCCAGGTCTATGTCTTGATCTTGGGCGAGGCTAATCAGGAAGCTTTCTGTGTGGGGCCACATTCCGCAATGAACAGGACTGGTTGCAGATGCCAGATCGGCCAATTTGGAAAAGAGTTGTTTTACGGGGAGCCATTGCTTGCTTTGCAGGCTTGGAAGTACTTCACCCATCCCTAGAGTTAGTGTTTCCAAGACTTTGAAGACGGTCTCTGCATTTTTTTGATGCTGCGATTCTGTATGCTTCTCAAAGCCCGTATCCGCTTTACGGAGTTCATCGCAATATCGGTCAACAGCTGCCATGCAGAGTTCAGTTGCCACATCTGCTTCACGGTGATGCTGCGCTAGCGCATGATCCGCGATCCATGTCTTGAGAGACTCCTGCAAATTGGCGAAATCGAGATTGGCCAAAAGCTGATCAAACTCCTTCCACGTAACGGCTTGGGGCTGTTCTGTGATCGTTATCTGCGAAAAAATCAGATCAACATCAGCGCTATTCCAAAAGCCAAGGGCCTTGCCAGTCCGGTGCAGGATTCGGCCAATGATGTCTTCATCTTCGCCTCTCAGGCTTTGATTTTGCGATTCAAAGACCTCCTTGATATGAGTACGTATTTTTTCAGTAGATTCACTTTTTCCCCATCTTTCAGTAATCATGTAGTCCATTATCGACAAAGCCTCCCAAAGAGATCTGTTGAGAAGGAGGTCATCAGCTGTTTTGGGATAGTGAACTTTCAAAGCAGTGGCTGACAAAATGACAGACCAGCGGAGTTCATGCTCATAGTATCGGTTGGTCTGCACACCCAGCAGCGACAGCAGCCTGATGAATTGGCGAATTGCGCGTGGGTTTTGGGGAAGATCTGGCAGCACCTCCTTCAGCGCATCTTCAGGCACGAAAGGGCAATGCCGCTTCGCATCAGCGAGCGCAATCTTGACCAGACCATCTTGCTGTGTTGGCGGCAGCCAGACTGGGTAATCGATGATCTTCTCCAAGAACTTCAAACCATCTCCAAAACCTGGGTGTTTGTCCCCGAGCACCTTGCCGACGACTGATGGGTCAAATCCACACACAAACGCGAAGGCTGGGATGTCCATGACCTCCTTGAGGGCATAAAGAATCTCAGGGACAAGTTCTGAGGCGGTTCTGTCCAGATCATCGATGAAAACAAAGACTCGCTTGCCATTCAGCACATTCCTGAGCTCGAGAAGATCTTCAGCGCCTGCTGAAAGGTGCTTTTTGACCAATGAGAACCCATCTTTGGCTACATCTGCGGCATTGGAGGAACTGAGTTTGACAATGGCTTCGAGTGTTTGGGAAATGTATTGCTTCAGCTTTTTGAGCCGAACTGCATCGGCTTCTTTTAGCTTTCCAAGCTTGGCTTCAGCTTGTTGGTAAACCTCTTCAACATACGCGCGCCACATCTTCGTTTGGTCCGTGTATTCCCAGGGATCAAACCACACGACAATGTGATCATCCTTCCTGGCCATGGACTCCACGAATTTGAGCACGGAGGTTTTTCCCGTGCCCCATTCGCCGTAGACGCCGATGCGAACGCACCAGTCGATGGGGCCGTTGGCGGCCACATTGTAGATCTGCTGGGCCAGGGGCCAGCGGTTCAGGTGGTCATTAGCAGGGTCGTCGATGGCGGCATCGAAGCCGCCTGAGTATTTGGGATGGGATGACATAAAAGCGGGCATGTGGGCACGCGGGACCACTTTTTACCAGACCCTGGCAGGGCACAAGCCTAGGTGATCTTTTGCGCTCACATGCCACATGATGCGCTGACAAAATGTTTCCAAGTTTCCAACCCTATAGGTGGAAACATGGAAACATTTCTAGCTTTTATGAGGACGTGTCTTCGTCATCGGAGTCGAGGTCATCGATCCATGAGCGGGAGCGGGGGCTGGTGCTCTCGGAGCGGCCGGGTGGCAGCAGGCGGCGTGCGCTGCCTGAGATGCGGCCTTCATTGAGTGCCTTGACCGCCCATTTGCTGATGGTGCCTCGGGGGCGGTTCATCATCTCCGCGATGTCTGCCTGCATGCTCACTCCTTCGCACACGTGCTGAATGAACTCCTCGTAGTCCGTCACTTGGGCCAGCTCGCATTTGATGTGCGTGTTCCCCTGATCGTCGCTGGTGTAGTGCCAGAGGAGGTCGGGGAGGGGGTCGCCGGTGTTGCGGGAGGGTTTGGTGAAGTGGCTGACGAACTTGGCGCCTTTCTCGTCGTCCTGTCGGGCGTCCCGCAGCTCGATGATCCAGGCGCAGGCGTCCTCCCGCTTGCTGTGGCCGCGCATGGCGCCATTGCGCCCGGCGTGGTGCACGACGATGACGGTGATCTTGCGACGCCGCAGGTCGAGCAGCCAGTGGGAGATGGGCTCGTAGTCCATGCCTTTGTTTTCATCCACCCCGCTGGCCAGGGAGCTGAGATTGTCCAGAATGAGGACGCGGTAGCCGGTCTTCAGGATGAGATCGGTGATGCGCTGGCGGTCTTCGGCCTCGCCGATATTGACGGTGCTGGCCCCTTTTTCAAAGAGGTGCTCGTGGTGCAGGTACTGCACGCCGCTGTATTCCATCTGCAGGCCGTTGGAGCGGTACTGCGTCAGCTCCATGGACATCTCTCCGTCGATGTAGAGGACGGGCACGCAGGCGTCTGCGCCGGTGGGCGGGGGATCGAGATCCAGCGTGGAGGCGGTGGTGTCTGCCGCGCTCTCGGAGCCTCCTTCGCTCTGCGAGCTACGAAGGCCTTCGGAGGAGGAGGAAGATGGGCTGCCGCTGCCAGCGGCCCACAGGCCCAGCGGGGTGCGCTGGGAGATGGCGCGTGGGAGGGACATGGCCATCCAGGTCTTGCCCACGCCGCGCGGGGCGAAGATGTAGCCCAGATCTCCCTCGCACAGCCAGCGGTCCAGCAGGGCGGGGCGCTTGGGGATTTTCATGTGCTTGAGCTGCATGGCGGTGAGCACATACGGGGCCAGTGGCGGGCGTGGTGGCGGTGTGGCTGCTGCAGGCGCGGGGCTGCCGGTGCCCAGGGTGTGGGTGGCGGTGCCTGCGGGCAGGGTGCTGTAGCCGCGCATGCGCTCGTACAGGGCGAGGTCTGCTGCGGTGGGCGTGAAGGGCCGGGCGGCCTGGATGTTTTCGATGTCGATCTGCGGGGCGGTCTCTTGGTCTTCGTTTGTTTTCATTATCGTTGTTTGTTTTTGTTTTTCTTTGGGTATTAGGACGTGGTATGTCCTAAAAGTGAGCTGTCTTCCTCCTCTTGCTCTTGCTCCTCCTCCCTGGAGGCTGAGTGGTGCTGGAGAGGCGTCTGCGAGTTCCGCTCCTCAAAGGGAGGAAGAGTAGGAGTAGGAGGAAGAGGAGGATCTAAAAAGGCGGGTGCACCTCGAGGTCGGGTCTGGGGAGGAGGTGGCGGCGGGCGATGGCGGCGGAGGTTTCATCGAGGCTGCTGGTGCAGTCGTTGAGGTCCTTGATGGGCTGGCCGTCGGCGCGGTGCAGGATGCCGAATTCAAAGAGGTCCACCGTGCAGCCCACCTGGTGCAGCTGGGTGGCCCAGGCCTCGGCGCTTTTGACTCCGCCGCCGTCGGCATCGGCATGCGGGTAGATGCGTACGCGGCGGCCGCGCATGAGCTCGAGTGCGTCATCGGCGATCCTGCCACCGGTGCTGCGGCCCAGCATGGCCACGGGGAGGACGTCCCAGCGCTCCAGCTCATGGGCAAAGTGCAGCGCGGCCAGGTAGTCGGGCCCGCCCTCGACGATGAGGAGGGTGCGGAACTGCGGCACCGTGCGCAGCACCGCCGCGCCGAGGGGCCAGCTCTTGCTGGAGCCGCGCAGGGTGTGGGCCTTGCGCGTGTGCAGCGTGCCGCACTCGGGGAAGGGCTGGCCGTCCAGCCGCCGGGCCTCGGCGCTGCGCTGGGCGGCATCGGTGAGGATCCAGCACTGAAACCCCTGCACGATGCCAAAGGTGAGCGTGCGCAGCCCCAGCGCCAGGGAGACGGCCTCCTGGGTGATGCGACGCGACTGCGCGACCTGCTGCCAGTCTTTTTCCGTGCCACGCTGCAGCGGCACCCGCACCGCACCGGGGGCATCGTCTGCGGGGGCGGGAGCGGCTGGCAATGGCGTGGCGCCGGGTGCGCTGGCGGGGAGCATGCTGCTGGCGGCTGCCACGGGCTGCGCTGCTGTGCGTGGCGTGGTGCGCTGCGGCTGTGAGGGCGGCGTGTGCGTGGGCACACCGGCCATCTCCAGAAACTGGCGCAGGGCCTGCGCGGTGCTGAGCTGTCGTGCGGTGGCGATGAAGTCGATGACATCGCCACTCTGCCCGGTGCCGAAGTCCTTCCACCGCCGCCCGCCGTCGAAGATGGAAAAGGAGGGCGTCCTGTCGGGGCGGAAGGGCGAGCGGCAGCGCAGGGAGGGCTGCCCCTCCAGCCCCAGCACCTGCCACACCTCGGGGATGCGCAGGCGCTCTTTCAACGCTGGTATGTCGTGGTATTCTGTGGAGCTGTGTGTCGTGTTCATGATGGGTCAGGGGAAAAGCGGGTGCGGTGTGGCTGGAGATCGTTCTCGTTCTCGTTCTCCTACCTTGGGCTCCTTAGCTTTAGCGAAGGAGGCTCGAACTCGTCCTCGATCACGGCGCGTCGCAGGGAGCTGGATGTGCGAAGGAGCTGAAATGGACCTGTGGTGCGCGGTTCTGGAGAACCCTCGAAAGTCAGCAGTCCTGGTTCATGATTCGTCAATCACGCATGGCCAGGACGTCCTGGGGCCGGAAGGATTGACGATTGTCGAGCCATCGATTTTTGATTTCTGAGGTTTCAGATCTTTCAGGATCGTGTGCGTGCCGGCGGGGCGTGGTGCGTCTTGTGCTGGAGAGCCCCCATCGTATTCGCAGCAGATTTCCTCCTCCTTCTCCTACTCTTTCACCTCCTCCCTTTCCGAGAGGAAGAGTAGGACGAGGATGAAGCTGAGAGGCGCGCGTGAGTGCCGGGTGCGGCGGTGGCGCTGATCGACAGGCAGGAGTGCCTATCGTACCGGGCTGCCGCCGACCCTGCGCACGCAGCGGCGGTTGGGTGCCGCTGCGTGGTAGGGTGTGGTATCAGGCGGCGCGGTCCAGCGTCACCGGGGCTTTGGGAGCCGGGGCGGGGGCTGCGGCTGCAGCGCCTGCATGCGGGTGGCTGGCCTTCAGGGAGGCCAGCACGCGGTCCAGCTCATAGCGCACCACGTGGCCCACATGGATGGTGGGGACCACGAGGCCCTTGCGCTCCCAGTTGATGAGCGTGCGGCGGCTCACGCCCAGCATCTCGCAGAGCTGGCCGGGGCTGAGGTATTCCATCAGTTCGGCGCTGGCGGCTGCACTGGCTTCGGCCTTGGAGGCGATGGTGTTTTCGTGTGTTTTCATGGTATGTCCGGGTAGGATGTTGTCTTTTGTTTTGTTTTTGGTTTTGATCATCTCCCCGGATGCACCACAGGGTTTCCGCAGTTCATCTCGTGAAGATATAATTTCGTTGGGACACTTTAAAAAATGTCAAACGGATTTGCGAAAATAGATGTGAAAATCTGCGCATGAAGGCGCGCCACGCCCCTGCAAGGCGTGCGTGGCACCGGAAGACAGGTGCTGGTAGTGAGTGGTATCCACTCACGCATGGCCGCACCAGCCATGGCGTGCGGCCTCGCTGCGGGGGCTTACTTGTCCTGGGCTTTGGCTTTTTCGAGCAGCTTCAGAATGACCGCCTGCCGTTCTTCCTGGGTCATCTCCTGCATCTTTGCGGCGGCGTTCATGAACTGCTCCCGGAGCTCGTCGCGGACTTTCGCTCGGGCCGTTTCAGAGAGCGACTCGTACTGTTTGCGCATCTCGGGGTCGGGGCCGTTCCGCTCCGCCTGCGTGGGCCTCGCCTTCACAGTCTCCGCGGAGTCCTTGCTGGCGGGTGCGGTGGTCTTGGGCTTGGGCCAGGTCTCGATGGGGGTGATGGAGAGGGTGTAGGCCACGCCGGAGACCTGCAGCAGCTCGTATTTCTGCCCTGGCTTGAGCAGCAGCAGGCCCTTGCCGCCGTGGCGCGCGCTGCGGTAGGTGGTCTGCAGATTGGCCGCGCCCGGCTTGCCCACCTGGGAGCTGGGCACGAGTGCGGTGGAGCTGAGGGCGTAGCCCAGCTTCAGCGTGCCGTCTGCCTGTTCGGAGAGGTCGCCGCGCAGGGTGAGGTCTGGGGCATCAGGCTGCGCCTCCTGCGGTGCGGAGAGGCTGCCGCTGATCTGAAAGCTGGTGGAGCACGTCTGGGTGGAGATCTCTCCCAGGCTGCGGCCCCCGGCGGCTGCGCTGATGACGATGCGGTAGTTGGCCGTGAGCTGCGGGGCCTCTGCTTCCTGCGCAGCGGAGCCGGGAGGCAGCACTGAGACCGGACGCAGCGCAGGTGTGGTGGTCTGTGCCTGCGCTTCTGCCTGCATGAAACCGGCGGCCAGTGTCAGCGCCAGGGTGTGGAGGATGAGCTGGGAGAGTTTCATCGGCGGCGGGAAGGTGTGGGCGGTGGGGCGGAGCGTGATGGCGGAGGCGTGCGCTGCGATGCTGAGCGGCCACAGATTTATTTATTTCAGCGGGTCCGGGGAGATGGTGAGGGTGTAGGCCACGCCGGCCATCGTCATCAGCTCATAGCTGCGGCCGGGCCGCACACGCAACGCGCCGCTGGAGGAGTGATCGCGGTAGGAGAAGACGGTGGTCTGGGGTGCGGTCTCGGACTTGCCCTCTGCGGACGTGGTGGTGCGCGACACGGACGGTACGCTCAGGCCAAAGTGATACGTGACCAGCAGCGTGCCATCTTCTTGCTCGGCCATCTTGCCGTAGAGAGAGAGCGTGGTGGCGGGCATGCTGTCCTCCTGGGGCTTGTCCAGGAAGCCGGAGACCTCCAGTGTGGTGGAGCACGTGAGCTGGGAGACGGCGCCGAGGGGCTTGTCGCCGGACTGGGCGGTGAGTGTCAGGCGGTAGTTGGTGCTCAGGGTGGGCGTGGTGCTGGCAGGCGCGAGGGACTGCCGAGGCACAGCCACGCCTGCCCGTGGGGCCTGTGCGTGCAGGCTGGCGGCCATGAGGAGGAATGCGGCTGCGAGGAGGCGTGTGGCTTTCATGAGAGCGGAGATGCGGGTGGGTGCAGGTGCTGCAGCATGCCAGTGGGGCAAAGGCAGGCAGAGGCCGTTGGACGCAGCATCAGGGAAAATTATTTTGGCTTTGAGCAAATTTTTCAATCTTATTCCGCATGCGGTGTGGAAAGGCGGGCGGGGGTGGACGGTGTGCTTTGATCAAAGGACGATTATTCGGGCTTCGCAGGCAGCGCTTTGATGGCTTGACCGCTCCCGGCTTCATGACTACGCCTAGCCCCCCACATGGCCCTCAAAGCGATCATCTACAAAGCCAAGGTCTCCCTCTCGGACCTCGACCACAACATCTACTCCGACCATGAGCTCACCATCGCCCGGCACCCGTCGGAGACGGAGGAGCGCATGATGATCCGCCTGCTGGCGTATGTGCTGAATGCGCCGGAGAACAACGACTACGGCACGCTGGAGTTTGGCAAGGACATGTGGGAGGCGGACGAGCCCGCGCTGAGCCAGCATGATCTCACGGGGCTGCTCGTTCACTGGATCGATCTCGGCCAGCCGGATGAGAAGCGCCTGGTGCGCACCTGCGGGCGCTCGCGCAAGGTGAGTGTGTACAGCTTTGCCAATACGGCGGCCACCTGGTGGGCCGGTCTGGCGGGGAAGTTTACCCGCGTGCAGAATCTCCACGTGTGGCAGATCCCTGCGGCGGAGAGCCAGGAGCTGGGCACGCTGGCGGATCGCTCGATGAACCTGACGATCACGGTGCAGGAAGGCGTGCTCTTTGTGGAGGAAAGCGGACGCACCGTGGAGCTGCATCTGGCACGGCTGTGCGGCGCGGAGTAGTCGATGGGGCAGGGTGGGGTGGCTGGCTGTGCTGAGGGCATGTCCGCTTATTCAAGATAGGATATGCGCCCAATTTTCAAACGGGGCTCCTTTGGGTTGAATCGGGGTGTTCTGTGCCGCGTCTCACTGGATGACGTTCGCTTTTAGCGACGCCTTCCAAAAAGAGCCATCGATCACAGAACAAACCAATTCACCAACCACCATGAAAACGTTTCACTCCCTCGCCGTGGCCACCGTGCTGGGCATGATTGCAGTGCCAAACAGCGCCAGCGCCGGGTTTCCCTTCTTCCGCTCGCATCCTCGCGTGAATGAGGTCAGCGGCCGCCTGAACAACGAGCAGCGCCGTATTAACAACGGTGTGGCCACAGGCCGCCTCAATCCCCAGCAGGCCGGACGCCTGCAGCGCGGAGAGCAGCGCATCCAGCAGCGCGAGACCCGCGACATGGCCATGCACGGCGGCCACCTGACCCGCCGTGAAACGGTGAACCTCAACCGCGCCGAAAACCGCGAGTCCGCCCGCATCAGCCACGCCGAAGGCATGCGCCGCCCCGGCTTCTTTGGCCGTCTCTTCGGCCGCCGCTGATCGCAGGGTGGCATTAGATTGTTAGGTGTTGAGACAAGCAGACGCGGCATCCTTCACGGGTGCCGCGTTATTTTGTGCCCTGACGCAGCGTGCCAAAGCAGCCCGGTTCCTGCGAAATTGAGGGGACATTGCAAACACGTGTGGTGCGCAGCCACAAGGCTGCTTCAAAGATCCGCAGTGTGAGCCTTGGCGCACGCGGACATAGGTTGTGAATCCAATTGACGCTGTCAGCCCTGGCTGGCTAGAACAGTGTGAGATTCATTTTGATACTTTCAAGGAGGCCGTTTAGACAATGATGGATTATAAAGAAATTGATAGTGTGCTGCTGCCATGGGCTGAGGCCAAAGGCTACCAGCTTCAGACGCGTGATCGTGATGAGGAGGTGAGAGGTTTCACCATTTGGTCTCCGGATCATCAACAAAAGGCACAGGTCGGAATCACTGGGGGGAAACCGGATGAGATCGAAGTTAGTGTGTTTGATGGAGGGAAGAGGCGTCAGCGATTGACTTCGTTCAGTGCTAATCTGGCAAACACGCTTGATGAGGCCGAACGCTTGGCGAAGCATTGGATGAAAAGCTAGGGTCTTCACCTTTCACCAGCCCTCCATCCACGTCATGCTGCGCTTCGGCATTGACGCCCCCGCCCCCGTCCCGCTAAAACGCTGGGCATGCACTCACGCGCCCTGGTCTGGTCCGGCATGGCACTTGCCTCTCTGCTCAGCGCCTGCGCGCCCATCCGCACGGTCACCGTTTCTGCGCATCATGCGCGGTCCACTTTGCTGAACAACACGGTGGACTTTGGCTGGGATGGTGGCGCGGTCCGCCCGGGGCTGCTGCGCAGCATGGGGGTGGAATTGATGATCCACCGCGCCACCCGTGGCGGCACGAAGACGGATGCTGACTACGCCCCGCGAGAGCACGCGGCGCGTGTGGCCGGGCTGAAGTGGGGCGCGTATCATTACGTGAACCGTGCGGGGAATCTGCAGGCGCAGATCGAGCGCTTTGTGCGCACGGTGGCCGCCACGGCGGCACGTCATGGCACCACGGCGCATCCGGTGATGCTGGTGCTGGATAATGAAGGGCGGGACCGTGTGTCGTGGCAGCAGCTCGTCACAGCCGCGCAGCAGGTGCGGGCGCACACCGGCGTGTGGCCGCTGCTCTACTGCAGCGTGCCACTTCCTGGTATGGCAGGCTATGAGGTGCAGGTGCGCGAGCTGCGGGCGCTCACCCCGGCGGAGGGGCGGGTGCTCAGGGACTGCGGCCTGTGGATCCCCCGCTACGGCGAGCAGTCCGGCCATCGCATGAGCTTCAGCGTGCCGCGTGTGTTTGGCACCTGGACCTTCTGGCAGTACTGCGGAGACATCAGCGGCCACCCGAAGACCGCGCTGCTCGGTCCCGAGTTCACCGGAGACGTGGGCGGTGCGTACACCCGCAGCGGCGGCCGTGTCACCCTGCGCCACTTCTGCGACCGCAGCTTCTTCCACGGCTCACGCGCCGCGTTTGAGAAATACTACCGCGAGCACTCCTCGGCGGTGGCGGCGTGGCGGTGAGGGTGGGCTTTCACGCAGTCATTGACCGGAAACTCGGAGCGGTTACTTTAAGCGCATGACGACCACCAAGGAAATAGCCGTGGATGCCCTGCGCCCTCTCGGGCTGCATGCCGGTGACAGCCTGCAGGTGCTGGAGGAAAAGGCCGGGGTCTTCCTCATGAAGATCATTCACGCCACGCCTGTGCCTCCTGTGACCAAACGCGGCAGCGCAGGAGCCTGGGCGCGTGCCGCCCGTGGCAGCGCCAGGCTGGCCGAGGGTGAGACACGAGAGGATGCCCGCATGGCTTACTACCGGGAAAAATTCGGCGTGCGCTGAGCTCTGGCATGCGCGTTTTCCTCGACACCAATCTTCTGCTCGATGTCATCGAGAACCGGCCCGGACTGGTGGAGGCCAGCCAGGATGTGCTGGAGCGTTGCGATGAACTGCAGGCGGAGACATTCATCGCCTGGCACAGTCTTGCCACGGCCTACTACATCTTGAAGCGTGGCAGGACGCAGGCTGAGGCCCTGGAGGAGGTGGACAAGATTCTGGCCTGGGCGGACATCGCGCCCATCACCAAGCTTACGGCTCATCAGGCTCGTGCTTTGGCCTTCAGCGATTTTGAAGATGCCATGCAGGCTGCTGCTGCGGTGGAATGCCAGGCACATGTCATCGTGACACGTAACGTGCGAGATTTTGGCCACAGCCCAATCCCCGCCTGCACTCCGGAACAGTTTTTGACCCAGCATGTCGGGCCGGGGGCGGGCACCTGAGCTTCGGCGCGCTGCGCTCAGTCTCCTGCACCTTCCTCCTCAATGGTGCGTCCGCAGGAGTCGCAGCGGGTGGTGGAGTACAGGGGGGCGCCGCATTCGCTGCAGGCGTAGGTGATCTCTTCCCTGGCTGCGGAGATCTGGCCGTCGTAGGGCAGGCCCTGGGCTTTCTTTTGCAGGCGCAGGTGCTCGGCCAGGGCGCAGAGGAGCAGGCGGCAGAGCCAGGCCCCGATCACCTGCAGCAGTGCTGGCAGGATGCCAGCCACTCCGGCGATGATCAGCGTGGCCACGGCCGCCATCACAGCCGCCTGCATGAGCAGCAGCGCGGTGGTGTCCAGCGTGCCCTCCAGTCCACCGTGGAAGTGGGTCTTTGCGGGGATCCTGCGGGTGGTTTTGCTTTCGCTTATGGCAGCGGGTGTCGGGGTGTCAGCTGTTGCCGTGGCGCTGGGGCCTTCCGGTGCGCTCTCCTGCCCGTCGCCCTGGGCGTGGGATTTTTCACGGGGCTTCCGCTGGGGTTTGCTTTTGCTCATGGCATCAGGTGGCAGGACATCGATGGCCGACCTTTTACAGGATGGCGATGAGGCGCGGCAATCTTTTATAATAGAGTGGGAGTGGTGGGCGGTGCGGCAGTGTGTGACGTTTTAAGCCCCATCGCTGCAAAGCATCCTCCTTCGTTGAAGCTGCGGAGGGCGGGCCGCAGACTATTGCCGAATCCGACATACCTTCTGCATTTCCATGAGAGAATGCTTGCTAAACATCCCCCGCAGAGTCGTATCTTGCGCTTCCCTATTCTATGACCACCCGTCTTGCTCTTTTCTTCCTCGGCATCATCGGCTGCGCTCAGGCGTCGCAGCCCACTTCCCTGGCCGATCTGCCAGATGCGCATCCGGAGGCGGAGCTGAAGGCCTTTGTGGTGCCGGAGGGCTTTGAGGTGAATCTCTTTGCTTCAGAGCCGCTGATCCAGAAGCCGGTGCAGATGAACTGGGACGCGCAGGGCCGCCTGTGGGTCGTGTCCAGCACCACCTACCCGCACATCAAGCCCGGGGAGGAGGCCAAGGACCAGGTCGTCGTGCTGGAAGACACGGACAATGATGGCAAGGCCGACAAGTCCACCACCTTTGCCGAGGGGCTGCACATCCCCACCGCCCTGGCCCCGGGAGATGGCGGCCTGTATGTGGCGAACTCCACCGAGGTGCTCTTTCTCAAGGATGCGAATGGCGACCTCAAGGAAGATGACCGCACGGTGATGCTCAGCGGCTTTGGCACAGAGGACACCCACCACCTGCTGCACACCATGCGCTGGGGCCCGGAGGGCATGCTGTACTTTGCGCAGTCCATTTATATTCATACTCATATGGAGACGCCCTACGGCGTGCGCCGCCTGATGGGCGGTGGCGTGTGGGAGTTCCGCCCGGAGACCCGCCGCGCGGAGGTCATCAGCAAGGGGCTGATCAACCCCTGGGGCTTTGAGTTTGACCGCTGGGGCCAGAGCTTTGCCTGCGACGGCGCGGGCGGGGAAGGGGTGAACTACATCTTCCCAGGCTCCGTGTTTGCCACCTCCCCGGGGGCCAAGCGCATCCTCCACGGCCTCAGCCCCGGCCAGCCCAAGCAGTGCGGCCTGGAAATCATCGAAGACCCGCATTTCCCCGCCGACTTCCAGGGCAACTTCGTCCTCAATGACTTCCGCGGCAATCGCGTGAACCGCTTCCAGCTCACCCCGAGCGGCAGCGGCTACATCGCCAAGCAGCTGCCGGACCTGCTGGCCTCCACCCACCGTGCCTTCCGCCCCATCGATGTGAAAATGGGCCCTGATGGCGCTCTTTACATCGCCGACTGGTACAACCCCATCATCCAGCACGGCGAAGTGGACTTCCGCGATGCCCGCCGCGACCACCAGCACGGCCGCATCTGGCGCATCACCGCCAAGGGCCGCCCGCTGAGCCCCAAGCCCCAGATCGCCGGTGCCTCCACCGCCGACCTGCTGAACATGCTAAAGTCTGACCGCAACTACGTCCGCCGCTTTGCCAAGCGCGAGCTGCGCGATCAGGGCGCTGCCAAGACCACCCGCGAGATCGAGGCCTGGGCCGCCGCGCTGGACACGACCAAGGAAGCCGACGCTCACGCCCTGCTGGAGGCCACCTGGGCCCGTGAAGGGGTGAACTCCTTTGCCCCCACCCTCTGGCGCAAGCTCTGGGACAACTCCGACTACCGCATCCGCGCCGCCGCCCTGCGCATCCTCTCCCACCGCTGGAAGGAATACGGGGAGTCCATGAAGGTGCTGGAAAAGGCCGTGGCCGATGACAACGCCCAGGTGCGCCTCTGGGCCGTGGCCGTGCTGGCAGACATGCGCAAGCCCGGCGCTATCAGTCTGGCGCTCAAGGTTTTGGACATGCCCATGGATGAGAATCTGGACTTCCTCCTGGAGCAGACATGCCGGGAGCAGGCAGACGTGTGGCTGCCCGCCGTGATGGCTGGCAAGCTCAAGCTGGACGAGCGCCCCAAGCACCTCGTCTATGCCATGAAGAGCACCGGCCGCAGCGATGCCCTGCCGCCCCTCTTTGCCGCCCTGAAGGCCGGAAAACTCAGCGCCGAGGACGCCGCCGCCGTGCTGGCCATGGCCGGAGCCGCCGCCGATGCCGCCCAGGCCAAGCTCATGGTGGACATGGTGAATGACCCCGCCCTGGCCCCTCACTACATGGGCCTGCAGGACGCCCTCATCAAGGCCGCCACCGACCGCAAGATCATCCCCGAAGGCGCGCCGGAGACCGTCATGGCGTGGTTTGACCGCCCCGAGCCCCACGTGGTGCATCGCGCCGCCATCCTGGCCGGACTTTGGAAGGTGGAGCCCGCCCGCGACAAGCTGGTGGCCCTGCTCAGCGACGCCAAGACCATCCCCGCCATCAAAGACGGGGCCGTGCGTGGCCTCACCGCCCTCGGTGGCGTGAAATCCCGCGATCTTTTCGACAAGCTCTTCACTGAGTCCCAGGACAACGGCCTGCGCAGCCTCATGATCGACGGTCTCACCAGCGTGGGCCCGCAGCTGGCCGCCAAGCGCGCCGTGGAGTTTCTGGCCAAGGCGGATGTGGACTCCGCCAAGCCCATCCTGACCGTTTTCCTCAAAAACAAGCAGCTCCCCGGCGTGCTGGCCAAGGAGCTGGACGGCAAGACGATTCTTGACTCCGTGGCCGTGGAGGGCATCCGCATGGTCACCTCCCGCGGCATCCAGGGCCCGCTGGCCGATGCGCTGAAGAAAGCTGGTGGTGTGAAGCAGATGGACCGCCCCCTGACGCCCGATGAAATGAGCGCCCTGGTGGCCAAGGTGAAGACCCAGGGAGACCCCGCCCGTGGCGAGGCCGTGTACCGCCGCCAGCAGATTCTCTGCATGACCTGCCACGCCATTGGTGAATCCGGCGGCGTGCTGGGGCCGAATCTGGTCAGCATCGGTGCCAGCGCCCCGGTGGACTACCTGATCGAAAGCCTGCTTGAACCCAGCAAGAAGATCAAAGAAGGCTACCACATGGTCATCATCAGCAAAAAGGACGGCGGAGTGATCTCCGGCGGCCTGATCAATGACGGTGCCGAGGAGTTGACGATTCGTGACCCCGCCAATCAGATCCTCAAGGTGGCCAAGTCCTCCATCGCCAGCCGCCAGATGAGCCCCGTGAGCATGATGCCCCCCGGCCTGACCGCCAGCCTGCGGGAGGACGAATTCGTCGATCTCGTGCGCTTCCTCTCCGAACTGGGCCGCGAAGGTGCCTTCAAGACCCAGCCGAACCGCTACGTGCGCACCTGGAAGGCCATGGGCAAGATGGAGCAGAAGGACGTGGACCACGTCCGCCATGTGGGCAGCTTTGCCCTCAATGATGAGAAATATCCTTATCCGTGGCAGCTTGCCATCAGTCAGGTGAACGGGGATCTCCCTCTGTCCGACCTGCCCGCCGCGCAGAAGATGTACCCGTGGTTCCCGAAAATCGTACAATTCGGTCTGAAACTGGACGGAGCAGGCAAGGTAAAGCTGGGTTTCAGCGCCGTGAAAGGCATCGTTGTAGCTGTGGACGGAGCGGAACTGAAGGAGCTAAACCCAGCGCAGGAGCTGGATCTGGCGGCAGGCATTCACAGGATCAGCGTGTTAGTCACACGGGAAGCCGGAGACATGGCGGTATTACGCGTGGAAATCTTAGATGGTGCCGCTAGCGTGGTGCCCTGAGGATGCCCAAAGCTGAAAAATGCGTAAAGTCGATGTATTTGCATTGACGGGGAGGTGGCGTTTTCGCTATTCTGAACGCTAGGCTCATTGGGCATGTCATACCCTGGCATATTCTTGGGCCTCAACCAATCCCTTGCATCCACATGAGAAAGACCTCCATCGACCTGCGCCAGAACGAAATGCACGTTTGGTCGAACAGTCGTGACCTTTTGGGCTTTCCTGCAGCAGGCATGAACATTGGTTGAACGCCGCCTGCCCGATTTTTTGTGCCCCTCTTTTAATTTTCCCAATCTCCCGCGCCGTCCCCGCACCAAATTTTCCTGATGAAAACTCTTCGACGCAATCGCATCTTCCTCGGCTGGTTCATGACCTTGCTGGTGTTCGTCATGCAAGTCGCCACGCCGCTGCAGTCGGCCACCATCTACTGGACCACGGACGGCAGAACCTCCGGGGAAACTGGCAGCGGAGACTGGGACACCAGCACCACCAACTGGCTGGCCACCATCCCGACGGGTACCGTTGGAACACGGGTGGCGTGGAATAACAGCGCCAACAACACCGCCGCCTTCCTGGACTCCGCTGTGGTGACCATCACCGCGCCGATCACCGTAGGCGGGCTGGAATTTGACGCCTCGGGAACGACCATCCTGGCGTCCTCCGCCGCCAATACGCTGACCTTTGCCGGGGCCTCCCCGACGATCACCATCAAGGGAGACTCCAGCGTAGGAGACACGGAAGCGCGTCTCACTGCGCCGCTGGTCGGCACGAACGGCTTGTCCATCAAGTTTACGGATACTGCGAGCACCGCCGGGTCGAACTACGGTGTGCTGTATCTCGGCACTCAGAACAACAATTTTGCCACCTCGCTGTCCGGCGGCATCACCGTGGGAAACAAAGCCGAGCTCAGAGTCCTGGCGAACTCCACTGACCTGAACACCGGGAAGAATCCGCTGGGCACCAACCAGGTCACGCTGCAGGCAGGCTCCAGACTCGACATCCGCGGCTTCAACTCCACCTCAAACGGCCTCTCCGGGCGCGTGTTTGACACCAACGGAACCGGGGACAGCGGCCTGGTGGACTACACTGCCACCGCAGCCAGCCTCTCCACCGACTTCTTTGTGACGGGCACCTCCTTCAGCACCACCACCGCGCCCCAGGGCGTGCAATGGGTGGGCAAGGTGGACATCGGCCAGGCAGGAGCCTACACCTTCTTTGCCAGTGTGGACGACGGTGCCAAGATCTACATCGACGGCCAGCTCGTGCTCAATAATGATGGTGGCAAAGGCGCCACGGACCTGTCCAGCTCAGCCATCTTCCTCGCCTCCGGCTCGCATGATATCCGCATTGACTATGTGAACGGCTCCGGCGGCGGCAGCCTCAATCTCGGCTACGCGGGTCCTGATACTGACGATGGCAACGGCCAGATCCGCAAAGTGATCCCCAGCAGCGTGCTTCATCAGGCGGAGGTCAGCACCCTCGGCAGCGCCAGCAGTGCGATGCAGTTTGGCAACGATGTGCGCCTGACCGGCAATGCCGAGATCTCCCTCTCCAATACGTCCATCACCTCTGCGCAAATGGGCCGCCTGCTGCTGGACACGGGCGTCACGCTGACTGTGAACGCCTACGACCTCCTCGGGGACACGCCGGTGGTGGGAAATGGCAACGGTTTTGGCAAGACCCTGCGTTTTAGCGGCACCACCGCAGCCCCGACGGTTTTTGGCACGCTGGGCTCAGGCACCAACGGCACGGTGACGATCGCCTCGGACATGAATGTGGCCTTTGACGGAGTCGTCTCCGACCAGGGCCGGGCCATGACCATCCAGAAAACCGGTGCTGGCTGGCTGTACTTCAACCAGAATCAAACCGCCAACTCCCTGGGCTCTTCCACGAGCATCCAGATGATCGGCACGAGCGTGACGCAGAATGCCACCTACCAGGCCTCCAGCTACGGCACAGACACCACGCTGGGCGGAAAAGCCAGCACCCTCACCACCTCCAGCACCTCCGGCCTCACCGTGGGCATGACGGTCAGCGGCAACGGGATTCCGGACGGCACGGTGATCACCGCGATCGTGGACGGCACGCACTTCAAGGTTTCGGGAGACGCCTCTGCGGTGCTGAACTCCACCTCCCTGACTTTTTCCAAGACCCCCACGCTGGTGCTCACCGGCAGTGCGGCGGCCGGCGCCTTCAACCCCATCGGCGCGGCGGGCATCGTGCTTTCCGGAGGCAATCTGGTGCTGGCCTCCACCGGGGGCGGCAACACCAACGGCCTCGGCCCGGTGTTTAACAACAACATCCAGATCAACAACAATGCGAGCATCCAGTCCACGGCCAATGCGGCCTCGGTGACTCTGGGGGGTGCGATCAACATCGCGAGCAACAAGACTCTCGTGCTGGATGCCATCTCCGGCGGCCGCCCGGCCACGGATCCTGGTGCCAACCTTGTCATCGCGGGCGGCATCACCGGGGACGCCACCACCTCCCTCGTCATCCGCTCCACCCAGATGAACGCCGGCACCACGGTCAGCGCCATCAACGCCCTCGCCAACGGAGTGGTGCAGCAGACCGGCTTTGCCGCAGCCAGCGGTACTGTGACCCTGACGGGGGACAACTCCAGCTTCCTCGGCCAGCTGCTCTTTGAGGCCGGCTCCAATCTGCGTGTCTATGGAGTGAGCGCACTGCATGGAAAATCCTTCACCATGGCAGGCGGCACCCTGCAGCTGCTGGATGATGGAAACGACACCGGCGGCATGGAAGACCTGGCCTTCAACCACAATATCGCCGTCACCGGCAGCGCCACGATCACCGCAGGGCCGGTGTCCGGTGCCGTCAGCGGTTATTTCACCCCTGCAGCCAACAAGCGGGCGCTCATTTCCACACTGACCATGGGCAACAAGACGCTGACTGTGGCCAACAACAGCGGCTACGGTCTGCGTGTGACCGGCCTCACCACACTGGCGGGCACGCCCACCTTTACGGTCAACAACGCCACCACCTCGAACAACCTCGTCAGCGGCCTGGAGCTCGCGGGTCAGGTCACCGGAGCCAGCAGCATTGTCAAGGCCGGCGGCGGCACCATGGAGCTGAGCAACGCCGCCAACAATTTTGGCGGCACCGTCACCTTCAACGCCTACGGCACCAGCGGCAGCTCGGTCCTCACCGTGGAGAGCGCGGCCAACCTCGCCACTGGAGAGCTGATCAGCGCCACCGGAGTCAGCACCGCCAACGGCGGCACGCGCATCAACTCCATCACCACGACAAACTTTGCCACCAGCGTGGCAAGCGGCCAGACCACCCTCACCCTGGCATCGAGCGTGACAAACGTCTTTGCCGCCAACATGCTGGTGAGCGGTGACGGCATCGCCTCCGGGACCAAGGTCGCAAGCATCAATGACAACGTCACCAACACGACGACCGGCAGCATCTTCTTCAATTCCAACGTCGTCTCCAATGTGCAGGGCGGTACGAGCAGCTTCCGCGTGGGCATGCCGGTGTCCGGCAGCGGCATCCCCTCCGGCACCTATGTGGCGGAGATCATCGACGGCACGACCCTGCGCCTCAGCCAGAACATCACAGCGCCCAACCCCACGCTCGTCAGGCATCAGGTCACGCTGACCAATGCCGTGACCACGGCGGACCCCACCCTGGTGCTGACGCAGCTGGGCCTTAGCCAGGCGCTGACAGGGGCGCTCAACGGCTCGACTTCCGTCACCGGCACCTCTGTGATCAATGTGACCGCAGGCGTGCTGGCTTTCACGAGCAACGAGGCGCTGGGCAATTCCCTCAACCAGGTCTTCGTCAACACCAACTCGGCCACGGCTGGTCTGCGCGCTGACGGCACCTTCCATTCCGCCAGCCGCCTTTTCGTCATGAACCAGGCCAGCAACGCCATCGACGTGACTGCCGGCAACACGTTTTCGATGGACACCTCCTTCGGCTTTTCCAACAACAGCTACAGCCTGCAGAAGAATGACGGGGGCACGCTGGTGCTCTCCAAGCCGATGACGCAGGGGCTGCCGGGCCTCTCCTCCTCCTGGAACGGCATTCTCACCATCGGCCAGGGCGTGGTGCGCGTGACAAACGCCGCCGCCCTCGGCTCCACCGGCAGCTTCACCCTCGCCTCCAGCTCCGGCTCCTCCTACACCCTGGTGGCCAACGTCGCGGCAGCGCTGGAGATCACCGGCGGCATCAACGTCGCCGAGACCCTGGTCTTCAACCCGGGCAACAACAACACCTCCAACGGCATCAACGGCGCTGGCGCGCTGCGCAGCACCTCCTTCTCCGGCACGGTGCAGGTCCTCAGCAGCTCCACCTCCAGCACCACGGTCACGATCGTCGGCAGTCCGCCGGCCATGCTGGTGGCCGGAGCCACGTTCATGGGCTCCACCATCACCTCCGTCAATGGCAGCACGATCACCCTGGCCTCCAACGCCAACGCCACCATCAACTCCGCCACCAACCAGTCCTACTCCCTCGGCGGCAACAACACCTACAGCGGCAACATCACCTTCTCCGGCCAGACCAACGGTGACAACAACAACCGTTCTGCCACCATCGGTGTGGACGCCGGTTCCACGCTTCACATCACAGGCAGCATGATCGGCCGGGTGGGCAGCAGCGGCTCCAACCGCAACTCCTGGTTTGGCCTCGTCGGCGCTGGGAACGGCTTCATCGACACCGCCATGGGCGTTGATGGCAATCTTGCCAACGGCACCTACTCGCTCATCATGGCAGGCACCGGCACCTGGACGATCACCGCCGCCAATGCCTTCCCGGGACAGACGCTGTATGCGAGCAATGGCACTCTGGTGCTCAACGGCTCAGGCACGCTGGGCGTGGCCGGCACCGGTATCGGCACGGGCACGGTCTTTGTGACGCCTGAAGCCACCCTCACTCTGGACAGTACGGGTACCAACGTCAGCAGCCGCCTCGGCGGTCGTGCGCTCTCGCTCTATGGCGGTGCCATCAATCTGATGGGCAACGCCTCAGCCGCCACCTCTGAAACCATGGGTGCGCTCACGGTCAACGCGGGCCAGACCGTGATCACGCTCACCGGCCAGCAGGCCAGCTTTGTCACCGGCTCGGTCACCCGTGCCACCAACAATGGCGGCATCACTGGTACGCTGCTCGTGCGCGGGCTCAGCACCGGCTCCATGCAGTCCAGCACGGGCGGCTTTGCCTTCAACGGCCAGCAGGGCGGTGCAGACACGTTTAACAAGGGCATCATCCCCTGGATCATTGTGGACAACAGCTCCAGCGGCTCCGGCACTTCCTTTGCGACGGCGGACTCCATCACTGGTCTGCTGCGCCCGCTGAACAGCAGCACGGAAATGGTGACCACGCTGACCAACAATCTTTCCGGTGTGGCCACGCCGCTGAACGTGCTGCTTTCCAGCACTCAAGGCTTTGCCTCCAACGCCCTGGTCACCAGCACGCTGATCAACAGCCTGACCATCAACTCCCTGACCTTGCAGGGGGCGGGCGCCGTCACGCTCAATGCCGCCCAGACGCTGACTCTGGACAGCGGCGGTGTGCTCGTGCTCGCAGGTGCGACAAACGCCAGCATCAGCGGAAACGGAATCGGGCGCCTGGGCACCAGCAGCAACTCGCAGTTTGTGTACTACACCCTGAGCAATCTTACGGTCAACGCCGCCATGTTTGGCGTCTCCGCAGGGCTCGTGAAAGGCGGGGGCTCCACCCTGACACTGGCCACCCAGCAGTTCTACACCGGCGGCACCGCCATCAATGAAGGCACCCTCAAGCTGGCAGGCGGCACCAATACCATCTTCTGGAACAACGACTTCGTGCTCCAGGGCGGCTCGCTCGACCTCAATGGCAACGTCCAGGTGCTCAACGTCCTGCGCGTGAACACCACCACTCCCCTCAATGCCAACCTCATTCCTGACATTGGCGGCACCATCATCAACACCTCCCCCAATCAGGCCACCCTGGGCCTCGTGAACGCCGGCGGGAGCTTCTCGGGCTCCATCACCGGCAACATCGCCGTGGTGCGTTCCACCAGCGCCAACTCCTACAGCGACTGGAACATCTATTCCGCCAACACCTACACGGGGGCCACGGTCCTCACCGGTGGCCGCCTCCAGCTGCTGGGCACCGCCACCCTCAGCAACACCTCCTCCATCACCCTCAACCAGTCCACCCTGCTGCTGAGCAACAACAACGGAACCAGCATCCTGGACCAGCTGGTGGACAACCGGATCAACGACACGGCCCCGATCACCATGCTGGGCGGCATGATCCAGTACCGTGCGCGCTTTGGCAGTGAAGGCACGGAGGCCTTTGGCTCTCTCACGCTTTCTGGTGGTGCCAGCGTCATTGACGTGGCGGCGCCAGGAACGGGCATCAACAGCTCCACCGCCACCTTTGCCGATCTCTTCCGCACGTCCACCGACCATGGCACTCTGAGATTTTTCAACGTGACGGGAACGTTTGGCAACAGCACTGCCCGTGTGTTCTTCAACAGCTGGGGCCAGACGCCCACCCCGCTGCAGATCTCCCAGGGCATGGTCACCTCCCTGACCAACAACATCATCGGCGGCTGGGCCGTGGTCGAGCGTGACTTCGCCAGCTACAACACCTCGACCGGTGTGGGAGCCCTGAACTCCGCCGGTTACGCAGGCTACTCCACGAACGACATCAACTCCGGCTCCGCCTCTGACAACATCCGCATGACCTATGCGGCAGTGACCTCCACCGGCACCCTGGGCACCAACCAGCTCACCGTGGCAACCACTGCGGGCCTGCACGTGGGAGACGCCGTGCTCGGCAACGGCATCCCTGTCGGAGCCGTGGTGGCATCCATCATTGACGGCAACAATTTCACCATCAATCAGAACCTCGGAGCGGCCAACCCCACGCTGACCCTGCCGCAGACGGTGACCCTGACCGGGAACCGCACCATCAACAGTCTGGCCATGGTTGTCTCCGGGAACAGCACGCTCGACCTCGGCGGCTTCACCCTCAACATCGCCAGCGGCGGGTTGATCGCCTCTCAGGGGTTTGACCTCATCAACACCACTGTCAACGTCGTCACCAGCTCCACCAGCAGCAAAACCGTGCTGCTGGCCACCATGCCCAACACGCTGACCATCGGCTCCACGATCCTGGGCAGCACCGTCACCGCCATCAACGGCCTGACCATCACTCTGGCGGACAACGCCAACGCCAACATCACCGCCCCGACGTCCACGGCCTTTGTCAGCTCTCTGACGATGCCCCTCGTCATCACCAACGGCAACCTCACCGCAGGCAATGGTGCGTCCGACCTCTACATCCACGCCCTTGGCTACGTGAACGGCAACGGCAACGTCTATGGCCACAATGTCTATGTTGGAGCCAACATTGTGGACAACAGCGGCGGCGCAGTGACCCTGGTGCTGGACGGCACGGAAGGCCGCGGTCTCACGGCCGGTGTCTCCGGATACCGCACCAACCAGCTGGTGCTCACCGGCAACAACACCTACACCGGCGGCACCTACGTCAACGCCGGCTTTGTGGTGGCGGGCTCCACAACCGGCCGCGCCTTTGGCACCGGAGATGTGACCATCACTGGTGGCGGCACCACCAATGGCAGCACCTTCCAGGAACGCACGACCACGGTGATGCTCGGAGCTGCAGACCAGATCAACCCCACCGCCACGCTGAACATGATGGGCGGCAGCGTGTTTGAGCTCAACAACTTCAACCAGACGCTGGGCGGCCTGGTGTTTAACAACACCGGCGGCAACAACCCCGCGATCTACCTGGGCAACGGCGTGCTGACCCTGAACGGCAACCTCAGCGCGAGTTCGGCCAACCTGGGCGCGGTTTCCACCATCGCTGGCGCTAGCATCGTGGTCACCGGCACCGTCGGCTCGAACATTGTGACCCTCGTCTCAGGCAACATGTCCAACGTGACCATCGGCACCCCGATGGTTGGCGGAAACTTCGCTGCGGGCACCGTCGTCACCGGCGTCTCCGGGACCAAGATCACGCTGTCTGCCAATGCCATCAACGGCAACGCAGGCGCAGGCTTCAGCAACGTTGTCAGTTACGCCACCAACGGCACCGTTGCCCTGGGCGCTGGCAGCCACACCTTTGACATCGCACCGGTGATGGCCAACGGCACCAATCTGGCTCCGCTGCAGCCCACGCTGAACATCAGCAGCGTCATGACCGGCAATGCCAGCATCGTCAAGACGGGCGCAGGGCTGCTGCAGTTCAGCGCGGCGAACACCTTCTCCGGCGGTCTCAGCCTGCAGAATGGCGGCCTGCTCTTCAGCGTCAGCAGTGTTTTCAACAACGGCACGCCTGGCAGTGTGAGCTCCGGGCCGATCGGATCAGGCACGCTATCCCTGTCTGGCAGCAACAATCTCTCCCTGCTCAGCAGCACCAACGTGCTCATCGGCAATACTGTCACCTTTGACGCCGGATTCTCCGGAGAGTTCAGGTTTGACAGCACCTCCTCCGGCGGCACGAGCCTCACGCTGGGCGGCCTCGTCTCGCTGCCAAACTCCATCAACATCAATGTCATCAACCCCGGCATGACGGCCACTCTGGCGCAGATCACCCGTGTGGGTTCGACTGGCAGCATCACGATCAACAAGACAGGTCTGGGCACTCTGGCGCTCGGTTCTGTGGCGGCGGGCAACAACATCACGCTGAACATGAACGGCGGCAACCTCTCGCTGCTCAACGACGCGGACGGCACCGGCTCTCGGCAGGTGATCGCCAGCGGCATCACCGTGGTCTCCAGCCAGGCCATGAACCTGACTGTGGGACGCGCGGCAGCGGCCTATGCGCCGCTTTTCACCACCTCTGCCAACAAGCTCATCCAGATCGCCGGGTCCACGGGGACCACTTTTACCAACGGCGTGCTGACGGTGAACAACACCTCCGGCTACGGACTGGAGATCACCAGCGGTGTCACCCTCGGGTCAAGTCAGGTCATCAATGTGACCAATGCCAGCGTTTCCACGGTGGTGCAGGGGCTCGTCCTCTCCGGCATTGTCTCCGGTGCGTCGGGAATCACGAAAATTGGCGCCGGTACACTGGTGCTGGGCAACAGCTCCAACAGCTTCACCGGCACGATCGACATCCAGGCGGGCGTGGTGGCCGTCTCCTCCAACGCCGCGTTGGGAAATGCCGCCAACGGCATCCTGCTCAATGCCAACGCCGCCAGTGGTGTGGGCCTGCGCGCCACCGGCACCTTTGCCACCAGCCGCGTCATCACCCTGAACCAGGCCAGCAACGGCATCGAAGTCACTGCGGGCAACACGCTGACCCTGAACACAGCCTTTGGTCTGTCATCGGTCTCGAACGCGCTGCAGAAAAATGACAATGGGACGCTGGAGCTCAACGCTGCCAACAGCACCTGGACCGGTGTGCTCACTGTCGCCGCAGGTGCGGTCAAAGTCTCCAATGCCAGCGCTCTCGGCTCCGTTGCGGGAGGTACTGTCGTGACAGGCTCCGGTGCGGCGCTGCAGCTCAACAACGTCAGCGTCGGCGCCGAGCCGCTGAGCCTGAACGGGTCCGGCATCAACAATGGAGGCGCCCTTCAGTCCCTTGCCGGGACCAGCAGCTATGCGGGCGCCATCACGCTGGCCAACACCACCACCATCGGTGCGGACAGCGGAAGCACACTCACCATCACCGGCGCCATCTCAGGCGCACAGGCGCTGACCTTTGCCGGTGCGGGCAGCATCACTGTCAACACCGCCATCGGTGCTGTGGGCTCCATCACCAAGATGGGCAGCGGCACGTTTACTCTCGGAGCGACAAGCGGTTCGTTTGCCGGCGGGCTCACCATCAATGAGGGCACCTTCCGGCTCAACTCCGGCATCAGCATCGGCGGTACGGGGACCATCCTCGTGCAGGGCCCCACCAGCGTGCTGGATCTGCAGGGCGGGCTGGCCCACATGAGCGGTGCACGTGCGATCACACTCACGGGCGGCACGGTCAACATCTCCGGCGCCACGGGCTCTTCGCAGGTGCTGGGCACGCTGACGACCAACCGTGCGATGACCAACATCATCAACTTCAACACCGCCACCGGCACCAATACGCTGACTTTTGCCAACCTGGTGATCAACGGCGACTCCAGCCTCAACTTTACCGGCACGCTCAACGCCACCACCAACCGGATCGCCTTCAGCACCACTCCGACCCTGACCAACAGCATCATCCAGCGCGCCCTGGTCAACGGCACCGACTTCGCCACCTACAATGGCAGCGGCGGCAGCGGCAACATCCAGGCCTTCAGCGGTTATGATGTCAGCAACAACATCGACACCGCCACCACCAACACGGCGACGATGAACATCACCGCGACGCCGACCTTCCTCGGCACGACCAACCGTGTGGTCAATGCCATCAAGATCAACGGCAGCGGCATCATCATCGGCAACGGTGTCACCACCCAGGGGGCCACGATCTCCCTCAACGCCGGGGCGATTCTGAACGTGGGCGGGAACAACACTTTGAGCAGCGGCATCCGCATCCAGTTCAATGCTGAGGCCTATCTTGCCGTCGCAGCAGGCACCACGCTGACCAGCTACAGCCTTCTCAACGGCACTGGTGGCTTTGTCAAAGACCTGGGCGGCACGCTCATCATCAACGCGCCGGCCAACATGGCGGGCATCAACAACATCAGCGGCCAGACGCTGACGGGCAACTTTGTGATCAATGCCGGCACGGTGGTGCTCAATAGCGGCAACAACACCCTGACGCCCAACCAGTTCCTGATCGTGGCACCCGGAGCCACGCTGGACCTCAACGGCACCTCCCAGTTTGCCTTGGGGACACGTGGAGATGGTTCCAGCCTGCAGGGCAATTCCGGCACCTTCACCAACAGCAGCGCCAGTGCGGCAGCCCTCATCCTGGGGGCGGACAACGGCGGTTTCAACTTTGGCGGTGTCATCAAGCAGGAAGCTGGAGCCGGAGCCATGAGCTTCCTCAAGAGCAGCCCGCAGCAGTACAACTTCCTGAATGCAAACACCTACAGCGGCGCCACCGTCTTTGCGGGTGGTGTCAACGTGCTGGCGGACAGCGGCACGCTCTCCAACACCTCCTCCATTGCCATCAACTACGCCTACCTGCGTCTGGACGACAACGTCAACTACGCGCAGGCCGGCCGCGTGAATCTCAGCGCGGACATCACCCTGAAGGGCGGCTCTCTGGTGTACCAGGGCCGCACGCAGACAGAGACCTCACAGTCCGTGGGCAATGTCATTCTGGCCGAGGGCTACAACATGATCCAGTCCGCCAACGGCGGCACCGGCATCAACTCCGCCACGCTGAACATCCTCTCCCTCTCCCGCACGGCGGGGTCAACGGCGACCGTGCGCTTCCCTGACAACGGACTCGGTGCCATCGGCAACAACGGACGCATCCTGATCACCACCCTCAACGGGGTCGCCACCAGCACGAATGCAGGCGGCTTGAACATCAACAGCGGCGGTCTGGTCAACGGCCTCATTGGCCCATGGGCAGTGGTGGACCGCGAATTTGCCAGCTACATTCCTGACTACGGGGTGGGGCGCCTCAACCAGACTGGTTTTGCCGGATACTCTCTCAACACGCTCAACGGCACGCCGATCGCCACGGACAACATCCGCTTTACCGGCAGCGTGGTCGGACCGCTGCAGGTGGACACCACTGTGAGCACGCTGGCGGTCAATCCAAGCGGCGCGTTTTCCATCATTGATCTCGGCGGCCACAACCTCACCCTGCAGGGCGGGGGGCTTCTGCTCGCGCTGTCGGCTGCCAATCGCAGCATCCTCATCGGCAACGGCACCATCACCGCAGGCACGCTCAACACCAACAGCGACTTGTATGTGCATGTGCTGCCCTACGGCCAGCTGGGCTCCTACACGGAGATCGCCGCCGGCATCACTGACAACGGCACGGGCAAAGTCCGTCTCATTGTGTCTGGCAGTGACGGCCAGGCCAACCTGACGCTCAGCGGCACCAACACCTACACAGGCGGCACGGTGGTCAACGGTGGCGTGCTCATCCTGGGAGCCACGGGAAGCATTGCTGGCGGCGGCATCACTGTCAGTGGTGGCTACAACTCGGGCAGCGGCATCTTTGTACAGACGGAGGGCGGGGTGATCGATCCCAGCAACATCCTTACCGTTAGCGGCACCGGCACTGCGGTGCTGGCCGGACAGCAGACCCTGCAGGGGCTGGTGTTCAACGGCAGCGGTGGCGGCACCGCCTCACCCACGGTCAGCTCTGGTGACGGCACGCTCACCATTGGTTCTTCGGGTGTCGTTTCCAATCCGTTCAATCCTGCGGCAGCGCCGCTGCTTACGGGGCGGGTGGACTTTGGCACGAATTCAAACTCGGTCACGGTCAACACCTATGACTTTGGCTCTTTCACCGACTTTGCCCCCACTACACCGGGGCTGGTCCTTGGTGGTCTGGTGGGCTCAGCGGGCGGGATCATCAAATATGGGAATGGAGTGCTGCAGATCAATCAGTCAGCCTTCATTGGAAACCTGACCGTGGCAGCCGGGAACATCCAGTCAGGTGCCTTCAACAGCGGCTCACGTTTCTCCACGCTGATCTTGAATTCTGGAACCTCGCTCAACCTCAACGGCCAGGCCACAGTCTGGGGCGGTCTTTCCGGCAGCGGCTCCATCTTTAACAGCGTGGCCAACAGCCCGACCCTCACCGTCGGCTACAACAACAGTGACACGACCTTCTCGGGGCAGATCAACCGCTTCAATGATGCCGTGGCCAATTCCGTCTTCCTCACAAAGGTCGGCACAGGCAATCTGACCATCACCGGCACGCAGAATGCCATCAGCGGCTCCGCCGGGACGTTTACGATCGCCGCAGGCACCGTGACCTACAGCGGCAACGGCACCGCGCTGATGCCCACGACGACCATCTGGAAGAGCGGCACGCTCGTGCTGGACAACAGCGTCACCAACCTCTCCAACCGGCTTGCCTCTCCGCTCACCGGCACTCCGACCTCCACGCTCAACATCAGCGGTGGTACGCTCACCATCATCGGCAATGCAGCCGCCGCCACCACGGAAAACCTGACCACACTCACCGTGGCCAATGGTGCCGGGGTGATCAACCTCCAGCCCAATGCAGCCCAGGGAATCACTGTCAATGTGACCAACCTGTCCGGTCTCAGCACCGGGGGCAGCCTGTTCATGACCAGCAATTTCAACGCCCCCGGCGTGACGGGTTCCGCCGCCGGATTTGGCAATATCTACGTGGCCAACTACCCGAACATCGGCGGTCAGGCCACCACGGGCAATGGCAACGGCACCACGCTCATGGTCATCCGGCCTGACGTCATCTCCCAGAGTCTGGGCACTGTCACCGTGACCTCCAGCTCCACCAGCACAAACTCGGTCACGGTTTCGAGCGTGCCTTCTTATCTTGGGGTCGGATCTTCACTGCTGGGGCAGACGGTGGTGGGCATCAGCGGTCTGACGATCACACTTTCAGGAAACGCCAGCCAGGACATCAGCTCCAGCACGGATGTATCCTATGGCGGCATGCTGTCCTTCCTCACCAGAGACAGTGTGTCCGGCTACCTTCGCCCGCTGGCCGAAAGCGAAATGCGCACCACGCTGGCAAACCTCTCCCAGGACAACTTCACCCTGAATTACAACGCCACCATCAGCGCTGACCGTTCAAATGTAAACAGTCTGCGTCTGACTGGCTCGACATCGGCTGGCGGTGCGGGCGGGGGCATCAGCATCTCCTCCAGCGCCGGTTACACGATCGATGCCTTTGGCATCAACACCCGCTGGGGTGGCAACATGACCAACGGCTCGGTGCTCACAGAATTTGTGCGGACAGGCGGCATCCTGGCCCTGGAGGGGAATTCCGGCATCACCACTCCGGGCCTGGGCTCCTACACCGGCTGGATGAACTTCTTTGTCGTGGGTGACACCACGCAGCTCAATGTCAGCGGCATTCTCTGGAATTTGGGCGGCGGCATCGTCAAGGCGGGCACAGGCACACTCACGCTGGGCAGCCGCGGCTACAACTACGGAACCACCATCGTCAATGAGGGTACGCTCATCCTCAGCAGTGCAGACAACTCCGTCGGCGTCGTCAGGCCGGACCTGACCACCACAACCAATGTGGCCACCTACACCAATCTCTACGTGAATGGCGGCACTCTGGACCTCAATGGTGGCAGCGCCATGGTCGGCAATCTGGGCACCGCCAACACCCTCGCCGTTGGCGGCATCATCACCAACAGCGCCAGCAACGATGTCATGCTCACGGCCAACACCGGCACCCTGACGTTTGGCGGCAGCCTCACCGGCAGGCTGGGCCTGACCAAGACAGGAAACAGCACGCTTTCTCTGGGGGGAGTCAATACTTACACGGGGGCCACCGTGGTGCGCGGCAACACGCTGAGCCTGCAGGACAGCGGCACGCTCTCGGGCACCTCCTCCGTGGATGTGGACTACGCCGTCCTGCAGTGGGACAACCGCGGGCTCAACCCTCTTGATGCCTCCAATCCGGTGCGCATCGGCGCCAGCGTCCCGCTCAATCTGCTGGGAGGCACGCTGACCATTCAGGGCGGCGGCTCTTCGGACACCACCGTGGCGTTTGACAATGTGAGCGTCCTGGGCGGCGGCAGCACCATCAATGTGTTCCCGGCGGTGAATGCCGGCAGCACTGTGCAGCTCACCATCGGAAACCTGACTTACGACACCGCTGATCGTGGCGTCGTCAACTTTGTCTCCAACGTCGGCATGGGCGGCACCGGCAGCAACAACAACGCCAGCGTGCTCATCTCCACCATCAATGGCCTGGGCTTCTCGCAGTCCCAGCTGACCAACAACCTGATCGGCGGCTGGGCCGTGGTCAATGGCAACAGCTTTGCCACCTACCTCGATGGCGTGGGCGTGGGCGAGCTGGGCTCCACCGTGGGCGGGAACATCTTTGCCGGCGGCAATGCGTTCCAGGCTTATGACGGCACTGACATCAGCGCCTCCACCACGCTGGCCACTTACAACATCAACGACAGCACCAGCCGCACCCTGACGGCCTCCAAGACCATCAACTCTCTGAGAAGCGGCGGCGGCACCATCACCCTGGGCAGCAGCACAGCGGCCGTCACGCTGACCTTTGGGGTGGGACTGCTCACCAATGCAGGTGGCGGCATGACCATCGCCGCAGGCAACGCGGCCTCGGCTCTGACCGCCAGCGGTTCTGATCTCTTTGTCTTTGTCAATCAGGCCACGACCTCCTTCAACACCAAGGTCACAGGAGCCATCAATCTGGTGAAGAGCGGCGCTGGTGCGCTGACTCTCAGTCCTGGCACAGGGGTCTCCAACGACTACACCGGCACCACCTACGTCAACCAGGGCACTCTCAACCTCAACGGGTCTGCGGGCACCATCGTCATTCCCGGCAACCTGATCATCAACAATGCCACGGTCACCGTCTCAAACGGCAACGTTTTCAACGCCACGACAGGGCAGATCGCCGCGACGAGCAATGTCACGCTCAACGGCGGTTCCACGCTCAATCTCTTCAGCTACTCCGGGGCCACCACCACGACACTGAACAGCCTGACCTTCAGCAACGACGGCGGCACCGTGCAGCCTGCCGTGAGATTCAACGCCCCCGGCGCTCTCCACACCCTGGTGCTGACGGGGACAAACGCCATCACCGTGGTCAATGACAACACCGGAACCACACCGCTGATCGCCGCCGCCACGAACAATGCGGCCAATTCCCTGCTGAAATTTGCCGATGCAGCTCCTGTCATCGACGTCTCGGGTCTCTCCCCGGTCGGTCTGGTCATCACCACCGCCATGACCACCAATGGCGGCGCCATCAACAAGGTCGGCGATGGTTCTCTGGCCCTGTTTGGCAACAGCACCTACGCCGGCGGCTTCAATCTGAAGGATGGCACGCTCATCTTTGGCATCAACAGCACTGGCTCTCCTGGAGCCCTGACGGGCGGCGCCATCGGCACTGGCACTCTGACAATCGGTGGCGGCGCAGGCAGCAGCCCGGTCATCCAGGCGGCCAATCGCATAGGCCCCTCCGTAAACACGACCAATCTCAATGCCGTCGTCACCGTCAATACCGGCTCGACCCCCAGCAGCCTGGGGCTGACGCTGGGGCAGGCGGTCGTGGGCAGCGGGGTGCAGTCGGGTTCCTTCATCACGGCCATCGGCAGCACCACCTTCACGCTCTCGAGCGTGCTGACGACCACCAATGCCGCCAACACCGGCCTGCGCTTCAGCACGGTGGTGGGCAACGCCGTCGTCCTGGCGGGTGATTTCACCTTCGGTGGCGACAGCCCCACCTGGTCTGCGGCATACGACCTGTCATTGACGGGCGGAGTCAATCTGGGCAATGCCACCCGCACCATCACCGTGTCCAGCCCGTTTGGTACGGGCTATATCAGCGGCAAGGTCACCAGCGGAGCGGGTAACGTCGGCCTGATCAAGGACGGCGCCGGCATCCTCGTGCTTGCCAACAGCGGCAACGACTGGACAGGGGCGACCACCATCAACGATGGCATCCTGGTTTTGGGCAGCTATGCCGCAGGAACCAATGACGGGGTCATCCCGGACAATTCTGCGCTCACCATCGCCGCAGGTGCCATGCTGGACATGGCGGGCCGCAGTGAGACAGTGGGCTCCCTGTCTGGTGCAGGCGTCGTCACCAACTCCCACAATGCTCTGACTGGTTTCACCAATCTCATCTCCACACTGACGGTGGGCCGTGACAATACGGACACGGTGTTCTCAGGTGTGGTGACGTCTCTGACCACCAATCTCTTGTCGCTGACCAAAGAGGGGACGGGAACGCTGACCCTGAGCGGGGCTTTCAGCAACTACGCAGGCATCACCACCATCAACGGCGGTACCATCAGCGTGAGCACGCTGGGCAACGGCGGCGCTGTCAGCGGCATCGGGGCGGCGGGCAATACGGCGAGCAACATCGTGATCAACGGCGGCACGCTGAAATATACCGGCGTGGCCACCTCGACGGACCGCTCGTTTACCATCGGAGCCAGCGGGGCTACGATTGACGCCTCCGGCATCGGCGCACTGACACTGACGTCCGGCACCCTGGCCTACGGCACCACCAATCAGACACGCAGCCTGGTCCTCACCGGCACGGCGAACTCAACGCTGGTCAATATTTTTGGCAAAACCATCGCCAACAACGGCACCAGCTCGACAACGGTGACGAAAAACGGCACCAACACCTGGGCGCTGAACGCGGCCAACACCTACACTGGCAACACGGTGGTCAATGCGGGCAATCTCTCTCTCACGGGGGGATCTCTTGCCAACACGGCCATCAGCGTCGCCAACGGGGCCACGCTCTCAGTGCTGACTTCAGGGAGCTACACGGCCGGTTCCACAGGCACTGCCGCCGCCGGGGCCAGCCTTAATCTCAATGCCGGAGCCATCTTCACCATGGCCAACAACAATTCGGCAGGAACCTTCAACCTGACGCAGAACTCCACATTCTCCGGTTCGGGGCTGACCATCGGCTCCACCAATCTGAGCGACCCGAAGGTGCGCATGTATTTTGACATTGGCAGCGGAGCCAACAGCACGGACACCATTACGGTGTCCCGCGGGGTCACGCTGAATCAAAGCGGTGCCACCATCGCCATACTTCCGCAGTCGGGCATCACCAGCCTGACCGTTGGCTCACACGACCTCATCACCTATCTTTCGGGTGGGCTGACCATCTCCGGCGGCACCTTTGCTTCGGATCTGGTCCTGCTTAACAACGCCGTCATCCTCGGTTCGAACGGCTACAACCTCAGCCTGCAGCAGCTGACGGACCGAATCGTGCTCAATGTCACGGCCGCCACCTTCCAGGACGCCTACTGGAAAGGCTCCACGGATTCCTCCTGGGACACCTCCGCCAACTGGTTCACCACCGCTGCGGGCAGCACCCAGCTCGTCGGCATTCCTGGTGCGTTCACCAATGTGTATTTCAATACTGACGGCGTTGCGGTGAATTTCACCACCTCGCTGCTGACAGACCGTTCCATCGCCAGCCTCACCTTCCGTGCCGGCGCCACGGGGGCCATCACGATCAACAACAACACCCTGACCATCATCGGTTCGGGCATCACAACGGAGTCAGGCACCGGCGCACACATCATCAACAGCAATGTGACCCTTCTCTCCAACCAGACCTGGGCGATCAATTCAGCCAATGCGTTCACCGTGAACGGCCGTGTGAGCGACAATCTGCTGGGGTTCAGCCTTACCAAGACCGGCACCGGCACCCTGCTGCTCAACAATGCCAGCAACAACTATTCCGGTGTGACGACCATCAACGGTGGTGTGCTGGCCGTGACATCCCTGGCCAACGGCGGGACTGCCAGCGGCATCGGTGCTTCCGGGGATGATGCCTCCAATCTGGTGATCAACGGCGGAACACTTCGCTACACCAACACTTCCGGCACGGTGGCCAGCACCTCGCGTCTGTTCTCCGTCGGACTCTCAGGCGGCAAGATTGAAGCCTCTGGAACCTATGTAGACAGCACCAACACAGGCGTCCTGAACTTCACCGGAGTCGGAGCCATGGGATTTGCAGGCGGTTCGGGTGCGCGCACCTTGACGCTCGGCGGCACCAACACTGGTCTCAATACATTTGTCATGGCGCTAGGGGACTCTGCGACGGCCGGAGCAGGCGTCACGTCTCTGACCAAGGCTGACAGCGGCACATGGGTGCTGGCGCCCAATAATGCCGTGGTCGGCCTCTCGGGCGTCATTCAAGGTTCGGCGCCTACCATTGTCACCCAGACCAGCACCTCGGGGCTGATCATCAACCAGCTTGTCACGGGAGACGGCATTGCTCCGGGAACTTACATCTCCGCCATTCTCGGGGCGGACAGCTTCCAGCTCAGCCAGGCTGCCGTTGTTCCCACCTCCGATGTTCTGACCATCACAGGCGCAGACACCTCCAGCCTCGTCGTCAATGTCACCAAGACGAATGCGGACGGCACCATTAATCCGAGCGGCCTTTACACCGTGACCAGCATCATTCCTTCCAGCACAATGACCGTGGGCTGGAACGGTGAAACCATCACCGTCAACGTTGCCGACACCTCCGGTCTCACGGTCGGCGCGACGGTGGACAGGGATGGCACACCTGACGCCAACGGCATCTACACCATCTCCAGCATTCAATCCGGCACCAGCATGGTGATCTCCACGCCGCCAGCCAGCATCACCCTCACGGGCGTGAGTACGGCGGGGCTGAGCGTGGGCTCCAAGGTGGACGCTCAAGGCAATCCTAATGTCAACGGACTCTACACCGTCTCCAGCATCCAGGCGCCGGACAGCTTTGTCATCACCGCACCCGTCACGCAGCAGACCTTTGTGTTCAATGCCGCGCCGGGGAACGGTTACACCGGCGTCACCAACATCACGGGTGGTGTTCTGATCACGAGCGACATCAAGCAGGGCGGCATCGCCAGCGGCATCGGTGCCTCCACGAGCGCGGCGGCCAACCTGGTCATCAACGGCGGCACGCTGCGCTACACTGGCTCCGGCGCCAGCACGGACCGTCTCTTCACTGTGGGCGGCACCAATGGCGGCACCATTGATGCCTCAGGTACGGGTGCGCTGGCCTTCACCAGCACGGGTGCGCTGGCCTTCACCGGTTCGGGCACCCGCGTGCTGACTCTGACTGGCACGAGCGACGCCTCGATCATCAACAGCATTTCAGCGATCATCGGCAACGGCAGCGGCACCACCTCACTCACCAAGAGCGGATCGAACACCTGGGCGCTGGGCGGGTCCAATTCCTACACAGGCATCACCACCATCAGCGGCGGTGTGCTCCAGGTGGGCGTGCTCGCCAATGGCGGCGTGGCCAGCAGCATCGGTTCCTCGCTCAACCTTGCCAGCAATCTGGTGATCAATGGCGGCACGCTCCGTTACACCGGCAGCGCGGTTTCGAGCAACCGTCTGTTTAGCATCGGCACCTCTGGTGCCACGATTGAGGCTTCCGGCACCGGCACACTGACACTGAGCAACACCGGCAGCTTGGGCTATATCGGCACGGGTGCGCGTGTCCTCACCCTTGGCGGCACGAACACAGGGGCCAACACCCTCTCGGTCTCCCTGACCGACAGTGGTGGATCCACCAGCGTGGTCAAGAATGGCACTGGCAACTGGGTGCTGAAATCCACCACCAACAGCTACACCGGCACGACGACCGTCAACAGTGGTGTCCTGCAGGTCGGTTCCTCTTCTTCCGGCAAAACCGGGACCGGGGCGACCATCGTCAACAGCGGTGGTACTCTGGCGGGGTCAGGCACTGTCAACGGTACGGTGGGAACGGTGGGCAACAGCTTTACCGATGGCACCAACCACATGATCAACAGCGGCGGCACACTCTCTCCGGGCGACTCATTTGGCGCCAGTGTCGGGTCCATGACCTTTAATGGCAATCTGACGCTGGATACGGGATCAACGGCCAATTTCCAGGTGGCAAGCGCCACTTTGAACGGCGGCGCGGGCCTGCTCAATGCTCTGCTTACGGGCACGTATGACACGCTGGGCGGCTACCGTGACCTCAATGCCGGCACATGGGATGCGGTGGCCATCACTGCAGGCAGGACGGACTTCATCACAGTCAACGGCATGCTGACGCTGAACCACACCACGCTCGTTGTCCAGGACCTGAACAACTACCTGACGCTGGCGACCACGGCGGGCAAGGCGCAGAGCGGCGACATCTTCAACCTTGGCAACTGGGCCGCGCTGAGCGGGCTCTCCACCTTCAATGTGGGCGAAAATTACCGCACCGGCGGTTCTGGCGGCGGCGATCTCATCCTTCCGACACTGGGCGGCGGGCTGGTTTATGACGTGAGCCTTTTCAACACCTACGGCATCATTTTGACGATCACCAAGCCGGGCGTGATCCCAGTTCTCATGGGCAACTTCAACTATGACCGGAGCACCTCATGGAACGCCGTCAGCAACTGGCTGCCCACCACTGCGCCGAACTCCATCGGAGCCATTGTGAATTTGACGACCAACATCGGCACGGCCGTCAACATCAACGCCCAGATCAATCTGGATGGCAGCAAAATCGTGGGTACTCTGATCCTGGGTGACCAGAACAACACCAACCACTTTGAAATCGCGCAGGGCAGCGGTGGCAGTCTCATCTTCAACAATGGTGACTACGGCCGTGCGCTGCTGAGCAAGGTGCAGTCCAACAGCACCACTGTCGGAGCGGATGTGATTTCTGCCCCGGTCCAGCTGGCGAGCAATCTGCGCATCAATTCGAATGCCGGCGGCACGACGGGCCGCATCGACATCAGCGGCTCCATCTCGCAGGTGGCGGGCTCGACCTACGGCGTGGACATCACCGGCCCCGGTCGTGTGACCTTCAGCGGCCAGACCGCCAACACCTACACGGGGCTGACCACAGTCTTCAGCCGCGGCTCCAGTGACGCCACCAATCCGGACTTGGTGCTGGCCAAGACAACGACCAGCATGAGCACGACGACGAGCAGCAGCCAGCAGGTCTCCAACGCCACCACCACGATCAACAGCACCACCGTCAACCTGACCAGCGGCAACACGAATAATTTCTACGTTGGCATGGTGATCTCCGGGAATCCCAACATCCCTGCAGGTGCCACGGTCACGCAGATCAATTCCGCCACCCAGTTTGTGATCTCGGTGGCCGCCAATACCACGAACACGACCGGCGTTGCCACCACCTTTGATGTGCGCCAGCTCGTGAATGTGACCAACACCGCGGGCTTCTATGCCGGCATGGTTATCACCGGCAACTCAGCCATCCCCAACGGCACCGTGGTGCTGGCGGTCAAGAACGGCACTCAGCTCGTGCTCTCCAATGCAGCCACGGCCAGCGCCACCACAACCACGACCTACGGCACGTATGTGGCCAACGGCACCATCCTTGGAGATCTCAAGATCGGCAATGTGAGCATGGGCGGGTCGGGCACCAGTGTCGTCCAGCTTGGCGCGAGTGAGCAGATCGCCGACACGTCTCTCATCAGGTTTGACACCGGTTTTGGCGGGGACTCCACCGGCAACAACGGAAACAACTCCTACTTCAAGCTGATGGGTTTCAACGAAACCGTGCGTGGCATTTCCGACTACACCGCGAGCGGTGTCATCGAAAACCTGGAAGGTGAAAACCAGTCAACCAACAGCACCCTGACGCTGAACACCAGCGGTGTAAGCTACTACAACGGCTTCATCCGTGACCGCGCCAACAACACGGGTTCCGGTGTGCTGAATCTCGTCATCGCCGGCAATGGCACGCAGATTCTCGCCCTGGGCAACATCAGCTATTCCGGCACAACCACCATCAACTCCGGCGCCAAGCTGGTTCTTGAAAGCACGACCAGCTTCGGCAATGGCGTGGGCGGCGCGGCAGCCGGTGCCATCGGTGCTCAGACGATCACCAACAACGGCACTCTGGGAATGCGCATCACCAACGGAGGCACCTGGACCTTCTCCAGGGCCATCAGCGGACTGGGCGGCCTGGTGCGCGATGGCGGCACCGGCACGCTGAACCTTGCCTCCTCGGGCGCCACCTTCGGTGCGGGCATCCAGGTGATGGATGGCGGCACCACCAACTTCAATGCCACCACGACCGTCAACGGGGGTGGGTTCACCATTTACGGCTCTGAGGCGCTGACTACCGTGAACTGGAACAGCACGGTCAACGTACAGTCTGGCGGGGTGAATGTGGTCGGAAACGGCAACAACGTCACCACGGGCGCTATTTTGTCCGTTCTCGCTGCCAGCACGGTGAACGGTGTGATCAACCTGAATGGCGGGGACCTCCGCATTGAGGGCTCCGGTGTGCTGACGGGTGTGACGAGCATCCTGGTCTCCGGCAGCGGTTCTCTGGCTGATGGCACGACATTCCAGGGGCTGAGGATCAAGAACACGGCCTCGGCCACATCCACTGACCGCATCAACAACTCCGCCACCATCACGATGAACGGTGGGCAGCTCACTCTTCAAGGGGTGGGTAGTGCAGGCTCGGAAAACTTCTCCGAAACCCTGGGCACGCTGACCCTCACTGGCGGCTCCAACCGTATTGTCTCGGAAAAATCGTCTGCAGCCTCCAACCTGCTGACATTTGCCAGCCTTTCCTCCCGTGCGGCGGGTTCCACCGCCATCTTCAATTCTGTCCGCAACGGGGCGGATACCGGTGGTGTCATTGCCTTTACTTCGGCCCCCACTCTGACCAATGGCATCCTCGGTGGCTGGGCGGTGCGTGTGACAGGCACGACTTATGAGTGGGCTACGGTGTCGTCCCAGACAGTCAACGGCAGCTCGGTCAACGCCGTCACGGCTCTGTCCAGTTATACAACGGCATCCTCGAATACCATCGATACCTGGAGCAGCTTTGGAAACAACAACGTGAAGGTGACTGCCTCGCAGACCTCGTCTGCCGTTTCTTCCACCAGCACGCGGACTGTCAATTCTCTCAACATCCAGAGCACTTCGGGCATCACCATCAACATCAATCCGGTGAGCTCTCTGGCCACAAACACCCTGATCATCAACAGCGGCGGTATTCTGGCCACCCAGACTACTCACACCATTGCAGGTGGCAGGCTCACCGCTGGCACGTATGCCGGATCTCTCAATCCGTACGAACTCATTTTCCAGCTGCCAACCAACCAGCTCAACGTCACCAGCGCCATTGTTGATAACAGCACCAATGCAGTCTCCTTGGTGAAGTCCGGGGCCAGCACGCTGGTGCTGAACCCGACGGTGAGCGCCAGTGTCGCGACGATGAATCCCAACGTCAATGTGATCACGCTCAACACCAACAACTTCAACACGGACATTCCGATTGGTTCCACGGTGTCGGGTTCGGGCATCGCCGCAGGAACGACGGTGATCGGGCGCACAGGCAACAACCAGCTGGTGCTTTCCCAGAATCCCACCTCCGCCATCAGCACCACGCTGACCTTTGGTGTGCTCAACACCTACTCCGGCAAGACATACATCAACGAAGGTGTGCTGCAGATCACTCGTGAAAGCGACCTCGGTATCAACCCCTCCAGCTATCAGGCTGACCAGCTGACGATCAACGGAGGTGTGTTGCGTGCGAGCACCAACATGGTGTTTGACGACACCAACCGCGGCATCACGCTCGGCGCAGCGGACGGCAGCTTCCGTGTGGCCACCAACAGCACGCTGACCCTCAGCGCCGCCACCACCATCACCGGAACTCTTGGCAGCCTGATTTATGCTGCGGACACCAGCAGCCGTGGTGTGCTGCTGATCGCAGGCAACAACAACCTCTCCGGCGGTCTGGCCACCTCAGGAGGTCAGGCTCTCGACACTGGAACGCTGGCTTCGACGTTTGTCACCGGCGGTAACACCATCACAGTCGCCACCACGGCGGGGCTTGAAGTCGGAGCCACAGTCACCGGAGACGGCATCCCGGATGGCACGGTCATCACGGCCATTGTTGATGGCACCACCATCCAGATCTCCCAGAACGCGAATGCGGACGGCAATGCTCAAAATCTGGACTACAGCGGCTTCAACGCCGTCAAGCTGACCGGGAACAACACCATCGGGTTCGTCCTCATGAACGGTTCCTCGATCGCACTGTCCGGCAGCAACACCCTGACCAGCGACATCCTGATCAACGCCGGCCTCCTGCGGCTGGGAGGAACCAACCAGTTCAATGGTACGATGACCGTCAACGGAGGCGAGGTCCGCCTGGAGAGCAGCACCGCAGTGGTCACCAACGGTGGAAATGGATTTAACCTCTACACCGACGGCACCTTCAATCTGAACGGCTTCAACACCACGGTGGCCAAGATCACAGGCACTGGAACCGTCACCAACAATGGAACCTCTCCCTCCACCCTTGTTGTCAACGCTTCAGACAGCTTCTCATTCTTTGGCGCAATCACCGATGGCACCTCCGGACTGGGCGGTGTCTCGCTGACCAAGAATGGCAATGGTGTCCTGACCTTGAACAGCCCTGACAGCAACTACTCGGGTGTCACAACCATCAATGGTGGTGAAATCCGTGTTGTGCAGCTCGCGTTTGGCGGGCAAACCAGCAGCATTGGCAGCGCATCAAATGCCGCCTCCAACCTGGTCTTGAACGGCGGTGTCTTGAGGTTCTTCAACAACGTGGCCTCCTTTACTGACCGCGCCTTCACCCTTGGTGTGGGGGATAACGCCGGTGCGATCATCGCCGACGGAACAGTGATCGGCGCTACACTGACCTTTGGATTTAATGATCTTTCTCCCGCCATTGAGTTCCTGGGCTCCGGTTCCCGCACGCTGACCCTGGGCGGATCCAACCGTGGAGACAATCTCTTCAACCTGGAAATCGGAGATGGAGCCGGCGGGCCGACCTCCCTCAACAAGATCGGCAACGGCACATGGGTGCTCGGCACCACCAGCAGTTACAAAGGAGAGACAGTCGTCTATGCCGGCATACTGGCTGCGACGGTGGACGGTGCATTCGGTGCCGCCGGCGGTGCCGGAGTCATCATTGCCGGCGGGACCAATGGCAGCAACCTCCTGGGCAATCAGAACGCCACTCTCGACCTGCGTGATGTAAACTACAGCACAGTGCAGACCATGTACCTCGCCGGCGGCACCCTGGCGACGACCATTGGCAACAGCTCATGGGCGGGCTCGGTCTTCGTCAATGCCAACTCCACCATCCAGGTGCAGGCGGGCGCGACTTTGAATCTTCAGGGTTCTTTGGGCGGTGACGGAGCCATCACGCAGATCGGCGGCGGCATCTTGATCCTCAGCGGTCAGGCGGACCCCACTACGCGCAACAGCCTTGCTTCGTTCAATGCGACCACGCATACGGTCCAGTCCGGCACTTTGAGGCTGGATTACACCTCCAACAACAACAGCAAGCTTTCTGACACCGCCACGCTGGTGCTGGGCGGCGGTCGTATCGGTGGCACGATCGAGCTGCTGGGCGGCTCTCATGTGGAAAGTGTCTCCAGTTTGACGCTGAACGCAGGTGACAACAAGATCTCCCGTCTTGGCGGTGCCTCGATCCTGCGCATGAACGGCATCAGCCGTGCGGCCGGTGCCACGATCAACTTTACGAGCAATGACATTGCCAGCACGGACACCAACAACACCGTGGGCATTCTGGGGTCCTGGGCCACAGTAGGCCTCTCGGACTGGGCTGCGAAGAGCTCCTTCAACGAGTCTCTGGTCGACACGAAGACCACAACCTCTGGCGACTTGATGATCCGTGCCTACACCGGCTACACCAGCAACGCGGTGAACAACGACTGGATCCTCACAGCGACGGCAGGAAACATGGATTTCGTTGCGAACACCACCCAGACCAACGAGGCGGCCAACACTCTGCGCTTCTACACTCCGGTGAGCGGGGGCGGCGTGAGCACCGTCAATCTCAGCGGCAGCAACATGCTTCAGGGCGGAGCCATCCTGGTCTCCCCCAACATGGGCAGCAGCACAGCCCTCATCGGCGGCTCCGGCACACTCACCACCGGGCGTGTGAGCGGCACAGTCAATGACCTGCTGATTCTTCAGAACAACACCACTGCGGCGCTGGACATCGCGGCCTCGATCATCGACAACACCGCCAGCCGGGCAGACCGCGCTGCGGTGGTTGTCAGCGGCAGCACCCTGCTGCGCAACGTCAATTCAGCAGATCTTGCCGTGGGCATGCTTGTGACTGGCTCGGGCATTGCTCCTGGAACCACGATCACATCTCTATCCACTGCAGCCACGGTCACCGTGACCAGCACCTCCGGTAACAATGTGATCGTCTCCAGCGTGCCGTCCAATCTCTTTGTCGGGGCCACTCTGCTGGGACGCACGGTCACCGCGATCGCGGGTACGACCCTCACGCTCGATGGTGCGCCGAATGAAACGATCTCCAGCTCCTCCACACGGGAGTTCCAGACAAACACCATCACCTTGAGCGCGGCGGCGACGGCATCTGCCACGCAGACGCTGCAGTTTGGCCAGGACCGCACCGGCACGACCACTGTCGGCAGCACGACAGTCAGCGGCCTCAATGGCACCAACGGAACAGCCGGTCTTTATGTGGGCATGAAGGTGTCCGGACCTGGCATCGTGGATGGCACCACCATCACCGCCATTACAGCCAACTCCAGCATTACTCTCAGCGCTGCGGCCACTACGGGCGCTGGCTCCGGAACCCTCTCCTTCGCACAGGTGACGGGGCTGGACAAGACGGGGCTGGGCAATCTGATCCTCTCCGGCATGAATTACTACACGGGTGTCACTACGCTGAACGAGGGGGTCACCACCATCACGTCTCTCGGCGTTGAAGGGTACAATGCCGGAACGCAGTTGATCACCAACCTGACATCGCTCGGCCGCACAGTGACCGTGGACACAACTGGTGTCACCATCGGTACGATTGTCACGGGTGATGCGCTCCCTGCGGGCGTCACCGTTTCAGTGGTCAACAGTCCGACGACGATGACCCTGTCAAATGGAGCGCTCATCAGCACCACGGGCTCCAACCTGAATTTTGACAACAGCAGCATCACCGCCAAGTCCGGGTCCATTGCTGTCAGCACCAACACCAGCAACAACACGGTCACTGTCCCCGGCGGCACGACAGGACTGGCGGTGGGACAAACTGTGACAGGCACAGGAATTCCCACCGGCGGTGGCACTGTGGTCATCCTCTCTGTCGTCAACAGCACCCAGATCACCATCGGCGTTATTGTCGGAGGGGTGGGAGTTGCCACGATCCCCACGCAGACAGCCTCATCGCTGACATTTGGCACCTCGAATCTCTACACGGGCTCACGCACAGGCGACACGCAGAGCGGCACCCGGATCACGGTGGGCAGCACGCTGGGCATGACCGTGGGCCAGACCATCTCCGGCAACGGCATTCCAGCAAACTCCACCGTTGTGCGGATTCTGGACCAGAACACGATTGAGATTTCCAATCCTGTGACGACCACAGGCCAGAACAATCTCACCTTTGGCGCCAGCACCAGCATCGGGGCATCGCTGCTCTCCAGCACGACGAACGGCAGCAACATGGTCACGGTGCCGAGCACTGCAAACCTGAGCGTGGGCGAGGTTGTTTCCGGCCCCGGCATTCCGCTGGGCGCCACGGTGACTCAGATCGTTGACGGCACCACCATCTACATCTCCCTGGCGGCCATCTCCACCGGTTCCAACACGCTCGTGTTTGCCGGCCCCGGCTCCAGTCTGGGCGCCTCCCGCAATGCCGTGGCCAACCTGGTCCTCAACGGCGGCACGCTGCAATTCAACGGCACCAGCGCCAGTTCGGACCGCGGATTCACCATCAATGAAACGGCTGTTTTGGATGTGGGCAACGCCTACACGGTCCTGACCATGGGCGGCAACTTCACCACTCCTGGAAACCAGGATGACTACGGGCTGATCAAAATGGGTGCGGGCACCCTTTCTCTGCTGGGCACCTCTTTCGGTGGCTATGGCCTCGACTTGCTGGCGGTGAACGACGGTACGCTGATGCTTTCCCCCGCATTCAATGACCAGTATATCCGAAATGATGTCGGCGCCCTGACCATGGGCGGCGGCACGCTTGACATTCAGAGCGTCAGCGGACGCAGCACCACTCAGAACTTCATCGGCACCCTGACCATAGCCGAGGGTGCTTCCGTCATTCGTGTGACGGGAACCACGGGGGCTCCCACCTTCCTCAACCTGCAGGATGTCAATAATCCGTCATCCATCGTCTACGAAAAGGGTGGCAATGTGCTGTTTGTGGCGGACGGCGGTACTACCGTGGCCCGCATCATCGTCGGCGGGACGGCTCTGGTGGATGTGGGAAGACTCCTGCCACGTGCTCTGTTCTCCACCAATGACCCCAACCACCCGGGCATCAACAACTTTGCCTTCATTGATCTGGCTACGAACATCGTGTCTGGTTCAGATATCAAAGGAGCTCATGATTTCCTTCAGGATCCTGCCAGCTGGGCGGCGAACAACAACGTCAGCGATGGTCTGCTCATTGAAGAATCCTACCTGGGCAGCACGGTGTCAGGCGCTTCGGTGAACACGATTCTGTTCACAAACAACGGCATTTCCTCCGCAGGAAACCTGAGCACCTCCAGCACCCTGGTGACCAATGTGCCAGGAGTGGAACGTCTGCAGGTCGGGGAGATGATCCGGGGCACCGGGATCAAGGACGGCACTTACATCACCGCCATCGATGTGGCCAACAGCACCATCACGCTTAGCCAGGCGCCGACTTTGCAGGGGACAGCGGTGACCTTGTATGCCTTTACCACCATCACCGGCACCACGACCTCAGGCAGCGCCCTCATCACCAACATCAGCGACTCCCGCCTGCGCGTGGGAATGACGATTACCGGACCTGGCATCCCGGATGGCACGACGGTTCTGGCTGTTGATCTGGGGGCAGGCACCATCACACTTAGCCAGGCTGCGACGCAGGATGGGACAGTGAATCTCTACTCGGACTATCTGGCCACCTTGCCTCTGGCGCTCAATTCGAGCATTATCACGATCACAGACACGCTCACCCTGGCCAGCGGCGCCATCCTCCAGAGCACGAATTCAGGCACCCACGTGAATTCGATCGTGGGCGGCATCCTGACCAGCGGCCTGGCCAATACGGACGGCACCACCGCCGACCTCATCATCTACAACTGGAATCCGGTCAATGCGCTGAGCATCAGTTCATCGATCGCAAACAACACCACTGCCGGTCTCCTCGTAAACCTGGTCCTCAGCGGGGACGGCACCACAGCGCTCTCTGGAGCCAACACCTACACAGGCACCACCTATCTGCAGGGCGGTGTGCTGCGCCTGGATTCTACCACGGCTCTTCCTGCTGCAAGCCATCTCCGTTTGGATGGTGGTGTGGTTGGTCTGAACTCTGGCAACTTCACCCGCGATCTCGGCACAGGCAGCAATCAGGTGGACTGGACCAGCAGCGGTGGCTTTGCCGCCTACACCTCGGACCGCACGGTCAACATCGGTGGCAGCGGTGCGACCCTGACCTGGGGCTTGAACAACTTTGTCCCGGACAATGATTCTCTTATTCTGGGCGCCCAGGATGCGGACAGCACGGTGATCTTTGCCAACGGCATCGATCTGGGCCGTAAATCCCGCCTGGTGGAGGTCATCAGCGGACGCGGCCCGGTCTATGAGTCTGCAGGTTCAACCACTCTGGTGCCAGACGCCATCCTCAGCGGTGTGATCTCAGGCAGCAACGGACTGCTCGTCAAGGGTGGAAATGGCGTGCTGGATCTGGCTTCCAACAACACCTATGCCGGCGGCACATCACTGGCTGAGGGCACCTTGATCGGAGAGCTCAACGGCTCCTTTGGCACCGGGGCCATTGCAATCGGCACCACCACGGACACCCGCTCTCCGGACGCAGCGCTCACGCTTGTTTTCAATGGGGATACTCTGACCAACGACCTGCAGTTTGGCAATGCGAACAGCGGTGGTGTTTCTGTATTCAACGCCACTGCGGCCAGCACCACGGTCAATGGAGCCATCGAAGTGGACCGTGCCTTGGGCGGCAATGCACTTCTGATCTCCAGCAGCACCTCGACGGTCACCTACAATGGTGTCATCTCCGGCCAGGGCGGCATTACCGTGCTGGGAGGCACTGTCGTGCTCGCTGGCAACAACACCTATGGCTCCCAGACGGGCGGCGCAGGTGACGCCATCACCGGCGGCACGGTGCTGCGTGCGGGCACACTGGTGCTTTCCAGCGTGGGCGCCCTTGGGCAGACCACGACGCTCGAGCTGGGTGACTCCACCTCCAGCCTCGGCGGGGTGAATGACAAGCTGACCATGCAGGTGGACTACGCCACCTCCGGAGCCTCGCTGCTAGGTGTCGAGAACACCACTTCGGTGTTTGCATCCAACATCAGCGGGCTGGGCGGCGCATTCTCGGCCACAGGCGGCGGTCTCTACAACGCCGGCAGTCCTAATGCAGGCAGCGGGGCTTTCTATAATGTGAGCCGTGTGATCGATGGTGTCACCTTTGGAGCTGCAGATGTCGGCAAGACCACGATCCTTGTGAAGGATGAGGTGGATCATCCTGAGCGCAACGGCATCTACGTCATTACACAGATCAATGCCGACCTGACGATGAATCTCGCGCGTGTGGACGGGACAAACAACAGCGGTGCCACCAACGGAGCAGGGCAGATATTCAATGATTCCACAACCATGGTTTATGGAACCCAGGTGACTGTCAACAAAGGCTCCGCCTCCGGTGAGACGTTCTTCATGGCATCTCCTTCGGTGACGAATGTCAGCAACAGCAGCGGCTCCGGCAGCAACGACGCTGTGATCTGGGTGATGGACCAGGCCAATCCGGACATTACTCTGCAGGTCAACAATCCTCTGCTCACCACGATCACGCAGAACATCGACATCAATGCCAGCCCGAATGCTGTGGGCGGCGCCACCTCCATCACCTCCGCCAATGCAGTTACATTCACTGGTGCGCTGACCCTGCAGAATGTGCTGGATGGTCCCACTGAGCTCAAAGAGCTCTACCTAGATTCGCAAACGACGCCAAATGTCGGAACCGGCATGGTCTTCTCCGGCGTGATCAGTGAAAGCAAAGGTGATGAAGACCTCCTCTACATTGGCAAAACCGGGGCGGGTGTGGTGACACTCACTGGCAGCAATACCTATCATGGAGACACCACGATCTATGAAGGCACTTTGCTGGTGAACAACACCACGGGCTCCGGCACTGGCTATGGGAATGTCATAGTCAATGACGGTACTACACTTGGTGGCACTGGCACGATTGCCCCAGGTGCTGATTTGGGTTCCAATGGACTGCTGGTCAACAGCGGGGGGACTTTGATGGTGGGGGCTCCCGGCTCCACCGCCGCCAGCCAGTTGCATGTGAATCTGAACTCCACCGGGAGCACGCCGCCTTCCATTTCGGGTGGATTGATCTACGGTGTTGGCGATCAGGCCTTTGCCATCTTGGATACAGGCTCGACTTTGAAGCTGAACCTTTTCCTCAATCAATCGTCCACCACCACGGCTGAGGCTGACCGTCTGGTCTTTAGTGACGTCGGTTCCTCGGTTTCGCAGATCAGCATTGATGGTGCTACTTTGAAGGTGGGCATCGGAGCTGGCAGCGGCCTGGTTTCCACCAGCTTCAGCGTTGGAGACACCTGGAAGCTCATTGACTGGGGCGGCATCACACCCACAGGCACATTCGCCAATCTTACGGGCACCTTCTCCACAGATTTCGTGGATCTTCCCGCCCTGAGTGGCGGCATGTTCTGGGACATCAGCCAGCTCTATGACTCGGGCATCATCATGGTGGCCGTGCCTGAGCCGGGACGTCTGCTGCTGCTGCTGTTTGGGCTTCTTGCCCTGGGCTGGCGCCGCCGCCGCAGGCTGGTTCCCTGAGCCGTCTTTCAAGCAGGACTGCTGGGATGTACCCGGCAGTAGCTCTGTGTTTACATGATAAATACCTTGTCAGCCGGAGGCGAAGTCATTATGATCGCCTCATAAATCAGTAAATTTATCAGGAGGTCATTATGAATGCCGCAACACTAGTCGCAAAATGGAACAAGCGCAGGAAAGCCATGGCCTTGGTGATGGTGGTCACCACCGTCGCTTTGATGTCCATGCTTATCATCGCGATTTTTTCAGTCACCCGCACTGAGTACAAGTCCACCCAAAGCTACATAGCGTCCCGCAGCGCCAAGCAGCTGGCGGATCTGGCAGTGGTCTTCACCGAGGCTCAGCTGCAAAATGCACAGAACATAGCCACGGGTTCCTTCAGTCGAACCATCCATGCCACCCAGCCGGGCATGGTGCGCGTTTATCAGGCAAACGGAGATTTCCTCCGTGCGCACAAGCTCTATTCCAGCTCTCAGATGGTCATCACCAGCAACAATGAGGCGGATATTTTCAACAGCGCCAACCAAATTCCAGCTGAATGGAATTCAGCGCTGAATCAGGCACGGTTTGTGGACCTGAACGAGCCCGTGGTTCGTCCTGGCCTTACCGCCGGAGCGATGGCTGTTTACTTTCCGATCATTGATCCCCGGGCGGCCTACAACGGCACCAACCCAAACAACGGGCAGACCATGGTGGCTGTCGAGGGTTTCAGCTACACCAAGGCCACGCCGGCCATCGGAGCTGGTGGCACGGTGACCTACAATGAGGTGGTGACCACGGCAGATGCTGGCGCTGACCCCAACAAGATGCGCCTGCCCATGCCGGTCGAGTGGATCTATGTGCTCCGAGATGGCACCACTGGTGCACTCAACGCCAGCAACAAATTTGTCAGCGCTGATGGAGCCACCGTCCCTTCCGCCAGTAATCCGATCATCGGGCGTGTGGCGTTCTGGACCGACGACGAGTCCTGCAAAGTCAATGTCAACACGGCTTCCGAGCCCACCTTTTTTGCTCCGCCTTACTTTTACCATCAGCGTGACTCCAAGTGGGCCAATTTCCCACCTGCATCCGGCGAGTACCAGCGTTACCCAGGGCATCCAGCCACGGTGGCATTGAGCTCTGTTCTGGCTCCCGGCCTCACCATGGATGTGTACGCTGCCAACGCAAAGGTGTCGGACATCGTCAGCACCAAGGATGCCATCTACAGGCTGATCCCGAAAATCGCGGTGGGGGGGTCCACTTCAGGCACCAAGCCGTTTGTCAAAGATGACTTTTCGGCCAGCAATGGCGAAACCGATGTCGGCAGCCTGATCGACATCACCAATTCGCGTAAGGAGCGCTTGTTTGCCAGCGTGGATGAAATGCTGTTTGCCGATGGAATCACAGACTCCACCTACAACTATAACACCAACAACGGTCGTGTGGCCTCCAGCATTGCGCTGCCGGGCAGTGGCTCCCGCTACCTTTTTGATCATGACACCCTGGAGCGGTCACGGTTTTTCCTGACCGCCAGCAGCCGCTCCCCAGAGTTCAGCATCCATGGCCTGCCGCGTATTGCCATGTGGCCGCTGCCGGATGAATCTCTGGGACAGACCCGCCGCACGAGTTTTGACACCATGATCGCCCTCTGTGCCACTTTGCGGAGCAAGTCTGCCGGAGCGGCCGTGAACAACAGCTACATTTTTCGCCGTGCCCAGCCTCGCGATTCCACGTTTGATGTCACGGGATCATCTTCTGAATATGGTGGTTCCACATCTCTTTCTCGCAACAGCAAGCTGCTGGATTACCTCTACGCGGAAATGTCAAACCTGCAGTATCCGCTGACATCTTCACTGGGGAGCGGCAACAACTTTGGCGACAAATACGGCTCGGACAACGTGGCCCAGCTGGCGATCATGTTCTTTGACTACATCCGCTGCACCAATCTCTACGATGGTGTGCTGGCACGTGGAAACGATGGTTTCAGCCCCTACAGCGGCATTTCCTCACTCTCGGGCACTGCCTTGAACCAGGCGATGTACAACACGGGGGAAAACATTGCCAGTGAGCGGCTGACATTTACAGAGCAGCGGGTCACGCCGAAGGCCTCAGGCGGATTGAATGACGGGCAGGCCCAGGTGGGCAGCTCCTATCTCTCGAGCTACGCGACAGTGTTTCCCGGTCATGGTCAGGTTTCGCCTGCACGCTGGCAGCGCTCGGGCGGCCAGGTCGTCAAGGGCATGGGCCGTATGTTCACTCTTTCAGAAATCGGCTTCCAGTTCATTTGCACTGGAGATGGCTACACAAACCCAACGGACAAGTATGCGGTGAATTGCGGCGGGGTGCTCAGTGGCGGAGGCAATGCCCCCAAGGGACTGGCAAGAAAAGAGAATAATCAGGCCCCGACATCCAATCCTGGACAGAGTGCCTATGACAGTGTGATTTATCCGCCCCCGGCTCCGACCAATGGCAATCCCTATCTGGACTACAAGCGCTGGTATTCCAACTTTCCGCCGCTTGATGGAACAGACACTCCTCCCTACGGTGGTGGCAAGCTCTATGGCTGTGACCCAGCCGTGGCGGCCAAGCATCCTTACTTCCACCCGGGGTATCAGCCTTCGAACTGGAATATGACCCTGAACGTCAACACGCCATTGAAAGAAGGCGAAAAAAGAGTGCAGGCGATGCTGTCCCTGGAGTTTTTCTGCCCCATGTCCGGCTGGACAAAAATGTACCCGGAATGGGCCATCATGCTGGATGGGGAGTTCATTCGTTCTATCAAGCTGAATGGCACGCCCCTGTTTCCAACGGGCCAGGATGTGATCGTCAAATCCAATGGAAATGTGTATGAAACAGGCTCCTCCGGCTCTTACCCTATGGGAGGCCACGTGGGACCGAGCATTATATCCGGGGGCAGATCCGGTCCTGGGTGGAGCGCCGCCATCGGCGACGACACCAATCCCTATGTAACGGGCTCTGCGCGCGCCGGAGACCCCAGCGCCTACAATTCCAATCCTGGATCGAACAACAACTACCATGACGGGCTGAACAACTGGGGCCTGATCAGCACCTTTGTCACGGTTGGGCGCAATGACCCGATGCTGCTGTCATTTGGCAAGCGTGAGCTGGTCGTGAAGATTTATGACAAGCACAAGCGCGCCGGGCAGACCGGCCAGGAAGTGCAGAGCATCAGCGTCGCCGTTGATGATGCCTATGTGCCGGTTCCTGCGCTGGTGTATTCTTCCAACGAGCGCTTCCTCAATGGTCAGGCGGTTACCGAGCCTCTTGGCCGCGCCGAAATCTCCTACTACTACTGGGTGGACAGCTATGGCCGTGAGTCATTCCACCGTTCTATCCAGGCGCCACACTGGTGGTGCTTCAACCGCATGGGCTGCCTCAACCGCATGGCCGGCACGCTAAACAAAAACTACAAAGGACCGACAGGGCTGCCTGTTTCGACCCGCCAGTTGTATCTTGTAGCACCTCATGCCAACACTGACCTGAGCGGGCCTTCGGACCAGCTGACCACGGGGAGACTGGACACCAATGGCGGTTTTCTTTCCTCTGTGAGCAATGGTTCTGCGAATTTTGACACAAGTGGCAACAGCAGCATTCCGCTTATCCCGGTGGAGCTCACCACCAACTACGCAGGCACTGGGGGAGGCGGACTGGTTTTGGATGCCAGAGGAAATCCATGGACGGGTTCGGATGTCATCCGCACTTTCGTGCCGGCCATCGGGGACTACCGTCTGGCAGCCGCCCGGTACAATGTGCCGAGCAGCATGTGGATGAAGCATCCTGTCTGGCAGAAGTTTGCTTCAGCGCCTCCGCTGGACCAGCCCCGCAGCATCCACAGCTTTACTTCGCACTGGGCCAACACTGAACCAGGCTGTCTGCTCCCGGGAGACACCAATCTGAACAAGTACGCCGTCATTGGCATGAGCAAGAATCAGCAGCTGGTATCCGGCGCCCCGTATTCTGATGCGCGTGTCCCCGACCTCCCACCTGATGATGCCTGGGCTGCAACAGCCAACAGCTTTGGAGACTTTGACAATGGCATCGGAAATGCGCGGGATGGTGCGTATGTAAACAAGCCTGACGAAGGGAACTTTTTTGCCGGTGTGACCAACCGTTACAGCGTCAATAAGTTTTACCGTTCCGGCTATTTCTACAATGCCTGGCAGAACAGCGATGACTGGCGCACGGGCATTTATATGACGCCAAACCGAATGGTGAGTTCGGCGGTGTCGTTTGGCTCGCTGCCTACAGGAGTCTGGGGTGGTGGGAATTCCAGCACGAGCGCGATCTCCGGAAGCGTGTCCTATAATGACAACAGCCAGCCTTGGCAGACGCTGCTGTTCCGCCCTCACGCCAGCTCCAACGCCAACTACGGCAAAGGAGTAACTCCCGGCCATCCTGGCGACAACAATCCGCGCGACCACTATCTGCTGGATCTGTTCTTCATGCCTGTGGTGGAACCCTATGCCATCAGCGAGCCGCTTTCCGTGGCAGGTCGTCTGAATCTTAACTACCAGATCGTCCCCTTCACCAACATCACTCGGGCCACGGGCATGTATGCTGTGATGAAGGGTGAGTTCATGACCGCAATCCCGCTGGGAGACACTGACAACGCCAAAAACTACCAGACTGCCGCGACGTCCGGGATGTGGAGCAGCACAGGAGACCGCTTCTGGGATGAGGGTTCGAACAGCAAGTACTGGCATCGCCCTGTCGATGTGGCCAAAACCTTGTATCAGTTTGATCAGAAATTCCGGCACACCGCGACAGGTTCCAACCACAATCTCAGCCGCTACCGTGGTCTTTTCCGCAGCGCCAGCCAGATTTGTGAAATGCATCTGATCCCTGATGTCAGCAATGGTGCTTCATCCGGCGGTGAAAATCTTGGCAGCATTGCCAACATCAATTCGAGCACCAGCGGGACGAACCTGCAGTCTGTGATGGAGCAGTTCTGGCAGAATCATCCCGGAACTGGGGACAACACGCGCGAACGCCCCTATTCAAACATCTATCCGCGTGTCACGACACGCAGCAACACCTTCCGTGTGCACATGCGGGCGCAGGTCATCACCAAGGCGCGCTCCACTGCGCCTGACACCATGGATCCGAACAAGGATGCCATCCTGGGTGAATACCGAGGCTCCGCGCTGATCGAGCGTTACATCGACCCGACGGATGTGTCCAACCCGCTGCCTGATTATGGAGCGAGCTCCAACCCGCTGGGAGAAAAACCCTTGGATTATTATTACAAGTTCCGTACGCTTGAAAGCAAGCGCTTCAGCCCCTGATGATCTGCCGGCAGTAGCATCAAGTTCTTATGAAAAATCTCATCAAATCCCGCTCGCAGTCCGGGTTCTCGCTCGTGGAGGTCACTCTGGCGGTTGCCATTGCTGCGCTTGCCATCATCACGCTGCTGGGGCTCCTGCCCCAGGGGCTGGAGATGGCCCGTAAAACGTCAGTGATGGTCAATGACAGCAACATCCTCGAGCAGGTCACGCATGACATGGAGAATGCGACGTTTGACATGCTGCCGACACAGACGCTGAAGAAATACTACAACGATCAAGGGCGGGAAGTTCAGCAGGATGCGAAGGACATCAGCTATGTGGTGCAGATTGAACCGCAGACAGTGGTGGCGATCCCCCAGGCTGAGAAGACTCAGCCCTACATGAAGCGCATGCTGATCAAAATCGCCACGTCCAACTCGGCCAGCTTTGTTTTCGGCACCAATAACACCGCCTCCTACGTCGTCTTCAATCAGTTGATTGTCAAAACACGCTGATTTCACCGTCATGAAGCTTTCCGATTTTTCTTCACGCGCATTCTTGCGCCGCCGGTCGTGGTTCGGTGCGGCTTTTACGCTCATTGAACTGATGGTGTCAGTGACGTTTCTTGTGATCCTGATGCTCGTTGTTTCACAGGTCATCGGCATTGTCCAGCGGAGCTGGGTGCGTGCCAATTCCCGCGTGTCTCAGTTTCGTGAGGCGCGCCAGGCATTTGATGCGATGTCGCGAAGCCTGGCCCAGGCGACTCTCAACAACTACTGGGACAACGAGTTTGACAACTTGGGCAAGGACTCCGCCGGGCAGCAGATCACTCTTGCAAGAGATTACATCAGGCAGTCTGAGCTGCAGTTTATCTGCGGCCCGACCAGCAGGGTGGTGCCGGCTGCGGCGGGCAATTCCCAGAACTATCCTGGGCATGCAGTCTTTTTCCAGGCACCCCTGGGGGTTGCCAGTCTTGTTGCAACCACGACGTCGGGAGGCTCTTCTCCAAGCCAGCCGGTCAACACTGAAAACATGGTCAATCTGCTCTGTGGGCGTGGATATTTTGTGGAATGGGGTTCGGATGCCTCATTCCGTCCGGCCTTCCTGGAGCAGCTGAACAATGCTGTGCCTGTGCGCAACCGCCTGCGTCTGATGGAGTACAGCCCCACGGCGGAAAAGAACCGCATCTATGACTCCTCTCTGCGGCCCATCACCGCTCATTCCATGGAATGGTACCAGGATGTGCTCAGCAGCGAGGTGAAGACGGCTCAGGAGTCAGCCCAGACGCGTGCCTTTACACGTCCGATTGCTGAAAACATCATCGCATTGGTCATATCGCCGCAAATCGAGGTGACTGGCAATACAACCATGTCGCCCTATGTCATTGCTCCGCAGTATATTTATGATTCCACACTGAAGGTCAATCCTGGCTCCTCGCCCGTGAATGCCAGCCCGCAGGGAACGCAGCATATGCTGCCGCCGCTGCTGAAGGTCAGCATGGTTGCCCTGGACGAACGATCCGGCGAGTTCCTTTCGCGCGAGGAGAACAGTCAGATCAGAACCCAGCTGCTCTCGTCGATTGCCGGCCTCTTCCAAGAAGCCGCGAATCTGAATGCGGAGCTTGATGGTACCAACGGCCAGCTGGGTACGCTGCCGACTCTTCTGGTCGCTCAAAAGCTTAATTATCGAGTTTTCAGCACAACCATCGCTCTGAAGCAGGCACGCTGGAGTTTTTGATGGAAAACACTCAGGCTCCTGTATTCCAACAAACGGCCCCAATTTCATTTCTATGATTCACTTTCCACATTCTGAACGGCAGATCAGGAAGGCTTTCACCTTGGTCGAGATGCTTGTGGTGGTCGCTATTGTCGCCATGATCCTGGCTTCTGCCACTCCTGCCCTGATGCGCACTATGCAGTCGACCAGGCTGGCCACCACAGGAGACTCCATCATGGGGGCTGTCGCCGAGGCCAAGCAGCTCGCGTATGCTCAGAATGTGCCTGTTGAACTGAGGTTCTTCAAATACGCCGACCAGGATTTCACTGGCTCAACACTTCAATTGTTCCGGTCTTATCAGGTGTTTAAAATTGTGACTGTCACGCAGGGAGCCGGGGCGAGCGCGGTATCCAAAGAATCGGTTGTGCCGGTTGGCAATTTGACCAAGCTGTCTGACGGCATCATCATCGCAGCAGACACGGCACTGTCTCCCATGCTCAACGGTCAGAATGGTACATCGCTCGATGACACCAAATCTAGCGGGGGGAATGGTCCTGGTTACTCCGGGGTGAGCGGAGCCAAATACAATGCCATTCGATTCATGCCAGATGGTTCCTGCCGAAGAGTGAATGCCCAGACAGGTGGCTATTCACAGCTGGATTACGGCACCCTGCCAACCAGCTTTTTCACCATCACCTACGATAACGGCCAGCCGGTCACTGTGGGCAACCTGCCGAAAAACTTTTACACCATTCAGGTTGATCCCTTCACCGGCAAGGCGCGCAACTACCGCCCGGGCCTCTAGTCCTTCGGGGGAGAGATAAACTGCCTCAAATTTCCGCATGACATCGGCCTGATCGTGGCTTGAATGGCGCATGGGTGAACTGCCATCTCTCGCTTTAAGTTTCGACGACGTTCTTGTCCTTCCCGGACTGAGTCAGGTGCTGCCTGGGGACGTCGATGTTTCCACCAAACTGGCCTCCATCGGCCTGAATGTGCCGATTCTTTCCTCGGCCATGGACACCGTCACGGAGTCCGAGCTCGCCATCGCCCTCGCGCGTGAGGGCGGACTGGGCGTGATCCACCGCAACTGTCCCATTGACCAGCAGGCCGAGCACGTGGCACGGGTGAAGCGCTCTGAAAATACCGTCATCCAGAGCCCGCACACTGTCGCACCTGAGACCAAGCTGGGCGAGGTGCAGCGCCTGATGCACGAAAAGGGCGTCAGCGGCTTCCCGGTGGTGGATGCGCAGGGAAAACTGGCTGGCATGGTGACCAGCCGCGACATGTGGTACATCGAGGACGAGGCCACGCCCGTCTCGGCCATCATGACACCGCGTGACAAGCTGGCCACCGGCACGCCGCAGACCAGCTTTGAGGATGCTTTGAAGATCCTCTACACCCAGCGCATCGAGAAGCTGCCGCTGGTCGATTCCAATGGCAAGCTCGCGGGCCTGATCACCAAGCAGGACATCGTGAAGCGCCAGATGTTTACCAATGCCGCCAAGGACACCAATGGCCAGCTGCGCGTGGGCGCCGCCGTGGGTGTGGGTGAAGACTGCGTGGCACGCGGTCTGGCCATGCAGGCCGCAGGTGCGGACGCCGTCTTCATCGACGCCGCCACTGGGCACACCAGCCGCGTGATGCAGGTCATCGCCAAGCTGCGTGAGAGTCTAGGCTCCAGCATTCCGATCGTGGCTGGCAATGTGGTCACTGCCGATGGTGCGCGCGACCTTGTGAAAGCAGGCGCTTCTGCCGTCAAGGTGGGGGTGGGCCCGGGCTCCATCTGCACCACGCGTATCATTTCGGGCGTGGGCATGCCGCAGTTCACTGCGGTGCAGGAGGTGGCTGAAGTCTGCCGTGCGGCAGGCGTCACCGTCATCGCTGACGGTGGCATCCGTTACTCTGGAGACATCGTCAAGGCGCTCGCCGCTGGTGCTGATTTTGTGATGCTAGGCTCCCTCCTGGCAGGTACGGCCGAAAGCCCCGGCAACATGGTCAAATGGCAGGGCCGCACCTTCAAGGAATACCGTGGCATGGGCAGCCTCAAGGCCATGCGCAAAGGCGCTGGCGACCGCTACGGCCAGAACAGCTCCGGCAAGCTGGTGCCTGAAGGCGTGGAAGCACGCGTGCCGTACAAAGGCCCGCTGGTCGAGGTGGTCTTCCAACTCATCGGCGGTCTGCGCTCCGGCATGGGCTACGTGGGTGCCAATACGCTCGACGAACTGCGCGCCAAGGCACGCTTTGTCCGCATCACCGCCGGTGGTCTCAAGGAAAGCCATCCGCACGATGTCGTCATCACTGAAGAGCCGGTGAACTACGAGCCGCATTGATGCCCCGGCTTTCGCCGCTTCACACTTTACCTCCGTCATCTCCCCCTCATGACCCCGCAAGAAGTCGCCGTTCTCGATTACGGCTCCCAGTATTCCCAGCTCATTGTCCGCCGCGTGCGCGAGCTGGGTTTTGCCTCGCACCTTTATCCGCCGGCCGAGCTGGCCAATCTGCAGAACCCTGGAGCCATCATCCTTTCCGGCGGCCCGCGCAGCACGTCTGATGTCGATGCGCCGGATGTGGACTATGAAAAGCTGATGTCCTTCGGCGTTCCCGTGCTGGGCGTGTGCTACGGCATGCAGCTTCTGAACATCAAACACGGCGGCACCGTGAAGCCCGGCGTCACCCGCGAGTATGGTCCCGCCAAGCTCGTCGTAACCGATCACGAGGATCTCTTCAGCGGCATCTCGCATGAGTCCCAGGTGTGGATGAGCCACAGCGACACCTGCGCCAATCTCTCCAGCACGACCAAGGTCATCGCCACCAATGAAGACGCCGTGCCCGTGGCGCTGAAGTGGTCTGACCGCTGCTGGGGCATTCAATTTCACCCTGAGGTGACGCATTCCCACGAGGGAACAGCCATCCTGAAGAACTTCCTCACCAAGAGTGGCGCCACCCTGGCCAAGTTCGACATTCAGGCCTTCAAGGCGCAGATGCTGGAGCGCATCAAGGCCGAGGTGGGCAGCCGCGAGGTGATCTGCGGTGTCTCCGGAGGAGTGGACAGCACCGTGCTGGCCGTGCTGCTGGCCAAGGCCGGCGTCAAAGTCCGCTGCATTTTTATCGACACCGGCATGATGCGCCTGAATGAGGCGGCCGAAGTGAAAGAGCTCTTTGCCAGCGTGGGAGTGCCGATCGAGCAGATCGACGCCAGCGCCGTCTTCCTGGGTGCGCTGAAAGGCGTGACCGACCCCGAGCAGAAGCGCCGCATCATCGGCACGCTGTTTGTGGAGGAGTTCTGGAAGGTGGCCGACAATGTGGAACTGCTGGCGCAGGGCACGCTGTATCCTGACGTGATCGAGAGCGCCACCAGCGGCAGCATTGCCAGCAAGATCAAGACGCACCACAACCGCGTGGACCGCATCATGGAGCTGAAGGAGCAGGGCAAGGTGCTCGAACCCCTCGCCGAGCTCTTCAAGGACGAGGTGCGTGCCCTCGGCGCCAGCCTGGGCATTCCGCATCAGGCGCTGTGGCGTCATCCCTTCCCGGGACCGGGTCTGGCTGTGCGTATTCCGGGGGAGATCACCGCCGAGCGTGTGGCCACCACCCAGCAAGCGGATGCCATCTTTATCAGTGAGCTGCGCCGCAGCGGCTGGTATGAGCGCACCTGGCAGGCCTATGCGGCGCTGCTGCCGGTGAAGACCGTGGGCGTCAAAGGAGATGAACGCAGCTACGAGCAGGCCATCTCTCTGCGAGCTGTCATCAGCGAAGACGCCATGACCGCCGACTGGGTGGAGCTGCCTTACTCAGTGCTGCGCAACGCCTCCAACAAGATCCTCAACAGCGTCAAAGGTGTGAACCGCGTGCTGTACGACATCAGCACCAAGCCGCCCGCCAGCATTGAGTGGGAGTGATGCGATGAGCACCGGCTTCCTGCTCTCCTTTGAAGGCTCTGAAGGCTGCGGCAAATCGACGCAGATCGGTCTGCTGCGCACGCGGCTGGAGGCTGCGGGGCGTCGGGTGGTCGTGCTGCGCGAGCCCGGGGGCACGGAGCTGGGAGAGAGCATCCGGCATTTACTGCAGCATGCCAAGGAGGGGGCCACGATGTCCAATGAGACGGAGCTGCTGCTCTTTGCTGCCAGCCGCGCCCAGCTGGTGCGCGAAAAGATCCGCCCGCTGCTGGATGACGGTGCGTTTGTCATTCTGGACCGCTTCCTGGATTCCACCACGGTGTACCAAGGCGTGGCGAGGGGGCTGCCGCTGGAAAGCGTGCGTGCCATCAACCAATTTGCCATCGGGGGCACACTGCCTGACCTGACTCTGCTGCTGGACATGGACAGCGCCACCGCACGGAAGCGCATCCACCAGGCTGGGCGCGAGCTGGACCGCATCGAGAGCCAGCCGATGGAATTCTTTGAAAAAGTGCGCCAGGGCTACCTCGAGCTGGCGCGTGCCGAGCCGGAGCGCATCCGCATCATGGGTGCGGCAGCGGCACCTGAGGCTGTGCACGAAAAAATCTGGCAGATACTCACCGCGCAAACCCATGCCGTTTAAGAGCGACCATGCCCTTGAGCTTCTCGGACGCGCCCGTGACAACGGCCGCCTGGGACACGCCTACCTCATCACCGGGCCGAAGGCGGCGCAGCACGAAGTTTTCGCCGCTAAAGCGCTGGATCTCCTGGTGGGCACCAAGATGGGCTCGCTGGAGGGCTGGGAAGGGCAGGGGGCTGTGGTCCTCCGCCCGCAGAGCAAATCCCGCCGTATCACCATCGGCGATGATGGCGACGATCCCGGCACCATCCGCTTTCTGGAAAAGATGATTCACCAGACGGCCGCGCCCAACGGCTGGAAGCTTGCCGTGATCGTGGATGCGGAGCGCATGAACGTGCAGGCGCAGAACGCCTTCCTCAAGACGCTGGAGGAGCCGCCGCCGAACACGCTGCTGCTGCTGCTGACCACGCAGCCCGAGCAACTGCTGCCCACCATCCAGTCCCGTGTGATCGAGATCTCTCTGCTGCCGCCGGATGGTGCTCGCATCTTTACCGAACACGAGGGCAGGCTGCTCTATGTGCTCAAGCGAATGGCCACCAAGCAGGGCGGCAGCATCTCGGAGGCGCTCTCGCTGAAGAAGGACTTTGAGGACATTCTCGAAAGCCTGCATGAAGCCATCAAGAAAGAGCAGGAGGCCGAATTTGAGCGCGAGCAGGAGCACTATGCCAAGACCACCGACGGCACCTGGCTGAAGCAGCGCGAAGAGCAGGTGGAGGCGCAGATCGAGGCAGAGTACCTGCAGCAGCGCACATCACTCATGGAGCTGCTGCTTTCATGGATGGGAGATGTGGCCCGCCAGCAGGCCGGGGCCGTGCATCTGGATCTGCCAAAGTTTCAGGAAGCCACCGCCACTCTGGCCACACGCTGGCAGCCGGGGGAGGTGACCAAGCGCATCCGCGTCCTTCGCCAGCTGGAAAGCCACCTGCATACCAATGTGAATGAAGGGCTGGCGCTGGAGGTGTGCTTCATCGAGGCTTTTGGGGCGTAGAGTTCTTCACACCGTCTCCCCACGTCGCAGATCGGGCATGAGACGCACGGGCTTGGTGCTGGTGTGGCCGGTCTGAGCGAGCTCCAGCACCAGTTTGGCAAGACGGCGGGCAAACTTGGCGGCATCGGCAGAATAACGTGTCACCTTTGGGGTGACATGATCGAGGAAGGCATCGTCATCACGGGAGACGACGGCAAAGTCTCGTGGCAGGCGGTGGCCGAGACGCAGCAGGTGAGTGACCACCGTGAGCGCATGGATGGAGCGCGCCACGACGAAAGCGGTGGGCGCTGGTTTGAGCCTGAGGGCTTCATCGAGGGTCGCTATCACCTGCCCGGCGGTCTCGTGATGAGGGAGCACAGAGAGCTCGGCATCGCAGGAGGCAAAGGCTTCCCTGAATCCCAGGGAGCTGTCCACATCGCCGCCGTGGGAGGAGTCAGGAAGCAGCAGCGCGATACGCCTGTGCCCTTTTTGCATCAGCATCGTGGCTGCATGTCTGCAGGTGGCGCGATAGTCCAGATCCACTGATGGCAGGGAAAGACTTTCAGCACAAGAGCCTGCAATGACCGCAGGCAGCTGCTGCTCTGCAAACCAGCGCTGCATCACCGGCGTGGAGCGGAACAGCACCCACAAGGCTGCCGGCACGCGATGGGTGAGCTTTTTCAGGCCGCCTGCAGGCTTGGCCGTGAAGCAGTGCGGGATCACATGCACCTCCAGTTGATAGCCAGCCTCTGCCAGCAGCTCCCGCAGGGAATCCATCCAAAACAGCACAAACGGGGGCATGGACTGCTGCGGGACGGGGGAGAGGAGGGCAACCAGACGAGAGGACGCTGGCTTGCCGCGTGTTCCGGCCAATGGAGCGTGTATGAGCCTGCGCTTGTTTTCCACAGGGCCGATGACGCCTTCCTGTTCCAGCTGTGAGAGCACTGCGCGCAATGTGGGCCGGCTGATGCGCAGGCGCGTGCAGAGCATGCGCTCAGACGGCAGCGCGCCCTGCCACTCTCCACGCAGCAGGGCTTCGCGGAGAAAGTCGGCGCTGTGTGTTACAAGCGAGGGGCGGGCGGGGACAGCGTGCATAAAGTCAGGCCGCAAACATGACGTGGTAAGCTGGAATGACCACAGAGATTTCGCCTGCCATGCCGTTCATGTGAAACCAATCTCAACGCCTCATGCTTCCTCATTCCGACATCCTTCAACTCAAGCGCTGGAACACCCCGACCATCTACAATGGCTGGGAGCAGATCACCAGACGCGACCCCGCCGCCGACGGCTTCAATCTCGAAGAAGTCCGCGACTTCATGCCGCAGATGGGGCCGATGGTCGGCTACGCCGTCACCGTCGTTGTCGAGCCAAGCAACAAGGCGCACCGTGAGGCCAATGCGAATGCGTGGAATGAATATCGCCGCTACGTGGCCGGCATCCCCGGGCCCAAGATCGTCTGCGTGCAGGACCTCGACAAACCCCGCACCATCGGCTCCTTCTGGGGCGAGGTGAACAGCAACATGCATCGCGCCCTCGGCTGTGTGGGCACCATTGTGGATGGTGCCATCCGTGACGTGGATGAAATGACCAACGCCGGTTTCAAAGCCCTGGCCCGCCGCTTCTGCGTGGGCCATGCGCATGTGCATCCCGTGCGCTGGAACTGCGAAGTGGAGGTCTTTGGCCGCAAGGTCATTCCCGGCGATCTCATTCATGCCGACAAGCACGGTTTCCTCGTCATCGAACCCGAGGCGCAGCCGCAGATCCTCGAAGCCTCCCGCTTCATGGATGCCAATGAGTGCCAGACCGTCATCCCAGCCGCACGTGGCAGCTCCGGCCTGAGCAGCGATGAGGTGCTGGCCAATCTCGCTGCTGCTGGTGCGCAGTTTGGCAAAAACGCCAGGGCCAAATTCCAGCGGGATGGGGAGTGGTAGTTCCTTCTCACACCTGCAAATCACGACTCTTCACCATTTACCAACCCACCCATGACAACCATGAAACAACTCGCCTCCCTCCTGCTGCTCTGTGGCACCCTCGCCGCCGCAGAGCCCTTCATCGAAAAACAGGACCTCTTCATTGTCGGAGATAATCCCGCATACAAGCTCTACCACATCCCCGGCATCGTGGTGACTGCCAAGGGCACTGTGCTGACCTGGTGCGAGGCGCGCAAACGTGCCGCAGGTGTCAGCGACTGGGACGACATCCGCATCCTGCTGCGCCGCAGCACCGATGAGGGCAAAACCTGGAGCGTGCCACAGAGCATTGCCAATGTGGAGGGGCCGAAGGCCAAGAACCCCTTCGCGCTCAAGATGAAAAATGTGGACCCCAACGACGTGACCTATAACAACCCCGTGCTCATCGCCGACAAAGACGGCACGGTCCACATGCTCTTCTGCCTGGAGTATGAGCGCTGCTTCTACCAGCGCAGCGCGGACGACGGTCTCACCTGGAGCAAGCCCGTGGAGATCACCGCTGCCTTTGACGCCTTCAAAAAAGACTACGACTGGAAGGTTTTGGCCACCGGTCCGGACCACAGCATCCAGCTCAAAAACGGCCGCCTCGTGGTCCCCGTCTGGCTTTCCACCGGCACGGGCGGTAATGCCCACCGCCCCAGCGTCACCGCCACCATCTACAGCGATGACCAGGGCAAAACCTGGAAAGCTGGTGACATCGCGGTGCCCTGCACCGAGGAATGGATCAACCCAAATGAGACAGTCGCCATCGAGCTCAACGACGGCAGTGTCATGCTCAATGTGCGTAGTGAATCAAAGGCCCATCGTCGCCTTGTCACCGTCAGCAAAGATGGGGCCACCGGCTGGAGCACACCGAAGTTTGACGAAGCCCTGCTGGAGCCCATCTGCATGGGCGGCATCGTTCGCTACAACCACGATGGTCAGAGCCTTATTCTCTTCTCCAATCCGCATAATTTGGAAAAAGAGAAGGGCAAGGCAGAGCCCGGGAAAAATCGCGACCGCAAAAACGTCAGCGTGAAGCTCAGCCGTGATGAGGGCAAGACCTGGCCTGTGAGCAAAAGCATCGAACCCGGTGCCAGCATGTACTCGGACATCGCCGTGACCAAAAACGGCACCATCCTCTGCTTCTACGGGCGCAGTGGGGACGGCTCTGTGCTGGCCCACTTCGCGGGTGGTCGTCTGACACTGGCCCGGTTTAATCTGGAATGGCTGACGGCGCCACAGTGAGGATGATGTGATGTTTCATGCTCATGAAAACGTTTGTTGGAATCCTGCTTTTGCTGCTCTGCGGTCCTCTGACGGCCGCAGAGCCTTTGTTTGAGACGACGTGCCTGTTTCCGCTGACGCCCAAGAACAAGCCCAACTACCGCATACCCTCGATCATCCAGGCTCCCAATGGGGATCTGCTGGTGATCTGTGAAAAGCGCAACGACGGCCCCGGAGACATCGGCAATCACGACATCGTGATGAAGCGCAGCTCCGACCTCGGTAAAACATGGAGCGAAGAAATCACCATCCTTGATGATGAAAACCGTGTCTGCACCGATCTGACAGTCGGGTTTGATCGCGAGACCAGGAAACTCTGGCTTTTTTTCCTGAAGGACAAAAAGCAGTACGCCCACCTCACCAGCTCAGACAATGGCCAGACATGGCAAGGGCCGGTGGTCATACATGAGCAGGTGATCAGGCCGGAATGGCAAACACTTCAGGGCAGGGGAGAAGACGAAGAACCGAAGGGCAACCCCAAAAGCCACGCGGTGCAGTGGGAGAAGGGCTGGGTGCAGCGCTATGGCTGCGGTCCAGGAAATGCGATGATCCAGCTCAAGTCCGGACGTCTGCTCGTGCCGGGGCGTCATCGGGAGGACATCGGCAAGGGCCGTCTGCGCAGCTTTGCCCACTCCTTTTACAGCGACGACCATGGCGCAACCTGGCATCTGGGCGGCACCATCGGCCTTCACACCAGCGAATGCCAGTTCGTTGAATTAAACAACGGGGACGTGCGCGTGATCAGCCGCAATGAAAGCAGCGAGGATGCGCCTGACAACCTGCGCCACCTCACCGCCATCAGCAAAGACGGCGGTGTGACGTGGGGGGAGCTGCATCGCCTCGAAGAACTCATTACCCCGCGCTGCCACGGCCCGGTGGAGAGGTTTGATGCAAAGACGCTGCTCTTCTCCAGCCCTGCTTCGCCGTATCGGCAGAAAGAGCATCCCTACGGCCGCTACAATCTCACCATTCGGATCAGCCGCGATGAAGGCGGGACCTGGACTGCAGGCAAAACGATCTGGCCGCATCCGGGCTCATACTCAGACGTCGTGGTGCTGGATGACAAGACCATAGGATTCATCTATGAGCGGGCGGACAAAGGCAGCACTCACTACTGGGACGAGCTGCATTTCGCCCGCTTTAATCTCGAGTGGCTGACGAATGGCAAAATATTCCGGCAGTAACGGGCGTCTTTATCTCCCCGCCTGACCTTCTGTACGAGACGGGCGGGAAAACTGCCGCCACTTTCCGCCACACTATGAAACATCGTCTGTTTTTTCTGAGCACCCTGCTGTGCCTTTTGGGAGTCAGGTCATCAGCCGGGGACATTGACATGCCGAATCGCGGATTGTGCGCCCACCGCGGGGCCATGAGCACGCATCCTGAGAATACCATTCCGGCTTTGCTGGAGGCGGTCCGGCTGGGGGCGCAGATGATCGAGTTTGATGTGCAGCTTTCCAAAGACGGTGCGATGGTGCTGATGCATGATGCCACAGTGGACCGCACCACTAATGGCAAGGGCAGGGTGGCCGACCTCACGCTGGCGGAGCTGAAACAGCTGGATGCCGGGGCGAAAATGGGGGCTGCATTCACAGGGACTCGCATCCCCACGTTTGAAGAAGCACTGGAGGTCTTTCCACGGCATGTATGGCTGAACTGCCACCTGAAAGGTGGCGGAGAAGTTGGCGAGGCCTCGGCGCGTGCCGTCGAAAAAGCTGGGCGCAAACATCAGGCTTTTCTGGCTGCCATGGGCGCTGCCGCCAAGGCGGCGCGTGCCGTGGCGCCTGACATCCTCATTTGCAACATGGAGCGTCAGGGCGATTCGACGGCCTACGCACAGGAGACCATTGCGATGAAGGCGCAGTTCATCCAGCTGCTGGGGAAGGGGGCGGTGCCAGTGGAGGCGGTGAAGCTGCTGAAAGCCGCCGGAGTGCATGTGAACTACTACCACGATGAGTCCCCCGAAGGCTTGCGGCGGCAGTGGAACGCGGGTGTGGATTTTCCTCTGGTGAATGATCTGGCCAAGGCGCTGCCGGTGGCGGAGGAGTTTGGCATCAGGCCTCTGGCGCAGCAGCCCTGAGGAGTTGATTGCTGGTCAGGTGGGCTGACCAGCAACAAGGCTGCAGGTGGTTCGTCTTGGTAGCATGTTTCCAGCCATGAAACCGCTCGCCTTGCTGCTTCTTGCCTCCGCGTCTCTCCACGCGCTCGATCCTCTCCCTCTCATGGAGAAGGTGACGGTGAACGGCATTGAATTGGATGCCAAATCACCGCCCAAAGGCTTCGTGCTGGATCCAGGCACCGGCCTGCTCATGACCTCGGCCATGAAGGGGCAGGTCGTGCATCGCACGCAGACGCGCATCCTGGAGACACGTGCCACCATCACACCCAAGGGCGATTTCCTGCTCATGTTTCCCGAAGGCGACCACTACGCCAAGAGCAAGGGCGAGAAGATCAATTCCATGATGGTCTGCCGCTCCTCAGATCACGGCAAAACGTGGACCCAGCCAGCCGTGGCTTATGACATCCCCTACGGTCAGCACGGTTTCATCCCGCTGATCCCGCGTGGCACCCAGCGCATCTACGCCTTCGGCACACAACCAATCCCCGGCAGATGGACCTGGGAAAACGGCCAGCGTGAAAACGCCCCCATCGGCTGGCGCACTTCCGACGACGACGGCCATACTTGGTCTGAGGTGCACCTCATCTCCCCTGTAAATGATCCCGATTTCAAAGGCATGTCCGTCATGCGCATGACGGAGACAGATGCTGGCACCTGGCTTATCGGCTCCCATCTCGCCGACTGGTCGGTGAAGCCCTTCACCACTCAGCAGTATCTGCTGCGCAGCGAAGACCAGGGCAAAACCTGGACCCTGCTGCCCGGCGCACGTCCCAACGGCTGGACCGCCAAAGGCTTCAACCGCATGGACGAAGGCCGCCCGCTCAATCTCGATGGCGGCCGCGTGCTCTTCATGTCCCGCACACCGCAGGGCCATCTCTTCACCGCCTGGAGCCAGGACGACGGCAAAACCTGGACGCCTCCCTCGCCCAGCACCCTCGTGCATCCCGATGCACCTCCCATGCTCTTCCCGCTGTCAGACGGCAAAACGCTCGTGGCTTTCCACCACAATAAAGTGCCCGTCACCGGCAATGGTGAACTCAGCGACAAGGCCGAGCTCATGAAAATGCGCAGCGAAGTCTGGGCCTCCTTCTCCACCGATGAAGGCCACACCTGGAGCGAGCCACGCTTTGTGCTCGCAAACGCCGTCGCCCCTGTCCACAAGGTCTCCGGTTTCAACTCCCAGTGCTCCTACCTCGATGCCTTCACCGATGGCGGTGTCATGCACCTCTTCATGCCTCACCGCTGGCAGCAGGTGCTTCATCTGACCATTGCTGAAAGCGCCTTCTCAAAACTGCCCACAAAAGCCCAGCTCGCCAAACTGGCGGCGGTAAAAGCGCCCGTTTACACCACCACGATCACCCAGGACATCAAACCCAACCGCACGCTGGTTTACAAAAAAGTCGGTGATCGCGAATTGAACCTCGAAATCTTCGAGCCTGCTGGCCTGAAGCCCGGAGACAAACGCGCCTGCTTCGTTGCCATCCATGGCGGCGGCTGGACCAGTGGCTCGCCACGCTCCATGTACGCCTTTGCCGATCACTGTGCAAAGCTCGGCATGGTCGCCATGAGCGTGCAATACCGCCTCTACAAAGCCAAGACTCCCGTGACCGTCTTCGAGTGCGTAAAAGATGCACGCGCCGCTCTGCGCTATGTCCGCGCTCATGCCTCAGAGCTCGGCATTGATCCGCGCAAGATCATCGCCAACGGCGCTTCCGCAGGCGGCCATCTCGCCGCCGCCACCGCCATGTTCGACGGCGTCGATCATGCAGATGAAGATTTGCATGTCTCCTGCCGCCCCGATGCACTTGTCCTCTTCTCCCCGGTCATCGACACCTCCTCGGAAGGCTACGGCAACGCCAAGATCGGCGAGCGCTGGCGTGATCTCTCCCCCGCCCATCAAGTCCGCTCAGGCCTGCCGCCCACCCTCCTCTTCCACGGCACAGGAGACACCACCACACCCTTCAAGGGCGCGCAGCTTTTCACTGATGAGATGCGCAAAGCCGGCAACCACATCGAACTTGTGGCTCCGCCGGACGCCATCCACACCTACATGTTCAAGGATGCGACTTTCTATGCGGAGACACTCAAAAAGATGGACGTCTTTTTTACAGAGCTGGGACTGGTGAAGGCTGAGTGAGGCAGAAATGGCGGTGGAAAAAGCAGCTGACAACACGGCCATCCTCCCCTTTATGACGCCTTCTTTCCCTCATCCACCATGCGGTTGTTTGCCATCGGAGATATTCATGGCTGTGCCGGTGCCCTGCGGCGTCTGGACCAGGAGCTGAAGTTTGGAGCCACTGACACCGTGGTAACACTGGGGGATTACGTAAACCGCGGGCCTGACACCCGGGCGGTCATTGCACATCTGCTGGAGCTGCGAGACCGCTGCCGTCTTGTGACGCTGCGTGGAAACCATGAGGTGATGATGCTGCGGGCGCGTGATGACCGCTCCTTTCTGCCCAAGTGGCTCACGTATGGAGGCGCAGAGACGCTGGACTCATATGCCGCCTCCACATTCGCCGACATTCCTGAAGCGCACTGGGACTTTTTGGAATCGACCGTGCTCTTTCATGAGGAAGCACGCGATTTTTTCGTGCACGCCAATGTCGTGCCAGACCTTCCGCTGGCGGAGCAGCCTGAGAAAACACTGCTCTGGGCGCATTTCAGCGTGGAGCGTCCGCATGTCTCGGGGCGTCGCATGGTCTGCGGGCACTCCGCTCAGAAAAGCGGAAGACCCCTCAACTGCGGCCACGCAGTCTGCATCGACACCCATGCTTATGGAGGCGGCTGGCTCACCTGTTTCGATGTAGAGGCCAATGTCTGCTGGCAGGCTTCACAAGAGGGTGCTCTGCGTCAGGAAATGCTGAGCCCGCCAGAGTAAGGGAGGGTCATCACTCTCCATGCTCGCGCTTCCACGCCTTGAGAATCGTGTCCAGCAATCCCGGAAAGCGGCTCTCCAGCTCCTTGCGTCGCACCTTGCTCGTCAGCTCCACGCCACGGCGTTCGCTGTGGATGATGCCGGACTCGCGCAGGATGCGGTAATGCTGGGAGCAGGTGGACTTCGGCATCGTGCATTTCAGGCGGCCGGTGGTTTCCACGCAGTTCAGGCCTTCCTCGGCCTTGCGCAGCTCGGCCACAATGCTGAGACGCACCGGATCTGACAGTGCATGCAGTATGCCCGAGACGGTGAAACTTTCGGCTGGAGGATGGTGGAGCGGTCTGATGTGAAAACGATACACAAATTTCGCTTGCAGTTCAATAATTCTTTAGTTCCGTATTTGTGAACAATAGAACAAGCCCATATGCCCACTCTCTTCGATCCCCTCCAGCTTGGCTCCCTCACTCTGCCAAACCGCATCTTCCTCGCTCCACTCACCCGTGCCCGCGCCGGACAGCAGCGTGTGCCAAACGCCCTCATGGCCGAGTACTACCGCCAGCGCTCCGGCGCCGGGCTCATCCTCACCGAAGCCACCTCCGTCACCCCCATGGGCGTTGGCTATGCAAACACCCCCGGCATCTGGTCCCAGGAGCAGGTGGAGGGCTGGAAGCTCGTCACCCAGGCCGTGCACGAGGCCGGTGGCCGCATCTTCCTCCAGCTCTGGCACGTGGGCCGCATCTCAGACCCCATGTTCCTGGATGGCGCACAGCCCGTGGCCCCCAGCGCCATCGCAGCAGCCGGCCACGTAAGCCTCGTGCGCCCTGAGAAATCCTTCGTAACCCCACGCGCCCTGGAACTCGCCGAAATCCCCGGCATCATCGAAGCCTTCCGTAAAGGCGCGGAAAACGCGAAGCTCGCCGGTTTCGATGGCGTGGAGATCCACGGTGCCAACGGCTACCTCCTCGATCAATTCCTCCAGACCAAGACCAATCACCGCACCGACGCCTACGGCGGCTCATTGGAAAACCGCGCCCGCCTCATGCTCGAGATCACCGATGCCGTCATCTCCGTCTGGGGGGGCGATCGCGTCGGCATGCACCTCGCACCACGCGGCGATGCCCACGACATGGGCGATGCCAACCCTCTCGAAACCTTCAGCTACGTCGCGCTCGAGCTGGGTCGTCGCAAGATCGCCTTCATCGCCGCACGCGAGCACCAGTCCCCCACCAGCATCGGCCCCGCGCTCAAGAAAGCCTTCGGCGGTGTCTATGTGGCCAATGAAAAATTCACCCTCGAGTCCGGCAATGCCATCCTCTCCGCCGGTGACGCAGACGCCGTCGCCTTCGGCGTGCCCTTCCTGGCCAATCCCGACCTGCCAAAGCGCTTTGCCTCAGGTGCTGCCTTGAATTCCCCCGACCCCTCCACCTTTTATGGAGACGGAGCCAAGGGCTACACCGACTACCCTGTGTCATGAATGCGCCTTCCGGCCTCCTCTACTCCGTGCTGGACCTCTCCCCCATCCTGGAGGGAGAGACGGCCGCGCAGTCCTTCCGCCACTCGCTGAATCTGGCGCAGCATGCGGAGTGGTGGGGCTACCACCGTTACTGGGTGGCGGAGCATCACAATATCCCCGGCGTGGCCAGCGCGGCCACGTCCGTGGTCATCGGCCACATCGCCGGTGGCACCTCCACCATTCGTGTGGGGTCAGGCGGTATCATGTTGCCAAATCACGCACCGCTGGTCATCGCAGAGCAGTTCGGCACGCTGGAGTCACTCTACCCCGGCCGCATCGACCTCGGCCTCGGTCGTGCGCCGGGTGGGGATCAGCTAACCGCTCGCGCATTGCGTCGCGGCCTCGGCAGCAGTGGCGATATCTTTCCTGCGGACGTGCGCGAGCTACAGGGTTTCCTCGGCGCACCCTTGCCCGGCCAGCGCGTGCGTGCCGTGCCAGGGCAGGGGCTGCATGTGCCGCTCTACCTTCTCGGCAGCAGCACCTTCAGCGCCGCTCTCGCTGCAGAAATGGGCCTGCCCTTTGCATTCGCCTCTCACTTCGCGCCCGAGCTGCTGCATCAGGCTTTGGACATTTACCGCAGCCAGTTTCAGCCCTCCGCAGCTCTGGAAAAACCACATGTGATGATCGGCGTGAACATTTTCGCCGCAGACTCGGACGCCGAGGCCACGCGACTCTTCACTTCGCTCCAGCAGGTCTTTCTCAATCTCGTGCGCGGCAGCCCCAAGCAACTCCAGCCGCCGGTCGATGACATCAGCCGCCTCTGGACTCCCACAGAGGCCCTGCATGTGGACCGCATGACACGCTGCTCCGCCGTGGGTGGCCCGGACACCTTCCGCCAGCAGATCGAAATCCTGCTCAATGACACCGGCGCGGACGAGATCATCGCCACCGCGCATATCTACGATCAGCAGGCCCGTATGCGCTCCTTTGAAATCGCCGCAGATGTTTTTAAAAACCTGCAGCATTTCCATTCGTAATCTCCATCGCTTTTTCATCTCCCACCTCAATCCACAAACACCCCTATGGAATACAGACAACTCGGCGGCTCCGGCTTCAAAGTCCCCGCACTCACCCTCGGCACCGGCACTTTTGGTGGCGGCACGGAATTCTTCAAAGAATGGGGCGCGTCAGATGTCGCCGAGGCCTCTCACCTCATCGACATCTGCCTCGAAAACGGCCTCAACATGTTTGACTCCGCGGACATCTACTCAAACGGCCTTGCAGAAGAGATCCTCGGCCAGGCTATCAAAGGCCGCCGCGATCAGGTGCTCATCTCCACCAAGGGCACCTTCCGTTTTGGCGAGGGGCCAAACAACGTCGGCTCCTCCCGCTGGCATCTCATCCGCTCCGTGGAGGGCAGCCTCAAGCGCCTCGGCACCGACTACATCGACCTCTACCAGCTTCACGGTTTTGATGCCATGACGCCCGTGGAGGAAGTCGTCGGCACGCTGGACGATCTCGTGCGTGCAGGAAAGATCCGCTACATCGGCGTGTCGAATTTCTCCGGCTGGCACCTCATGAAGTCACTGGCCCATGCCGACAAATTTGGGCTCACCAAATACGTCGCCAATCAGACCTACTACTCCCTCGTCGGCCGCGAGTATGAATGGGAGCTCATGCCTCTCGGCGTCGATCAAAAAGTCGGCGCTGTCGTCTGGAGTCCCCTCGGCTGGGGCCGCCTCACCGGCAAGCTCCGCCGCAATCAGCCCCGCCCCGAAACCAGCCGCCTCAATCACAAGCTCAGCTCCTCCATGGGCCCGCAGGTGGACGACGAGTATCTCTACAAAGTCGTGGACGCCCTCGACGAAGTCGCCGCTGAAACCGGCAAGACCGTCCCTCAGGTCGCTCTGAACTGGCTCCTCCAGCGCCCCACTGTCTCCACACTCATCATCGGTGCCCGCAATGAAGAGCAGCTCCGTCAAAATCTCGGCGCCGTCGGCTGGAACCTCACTGCCGAGCAGGTGGCCAAACTCGACGCCGCCAGCGAAAAGCCCAAGATCTACCCCTACTGGCACCAGGCCGGCTTCGACGAGCGGAACCCGTTCCCGACCAAGTAACGGCAGTCACGCATGGCATTCGGTGGAGATCACTCTTCACCGAATGTCACTCCCGAGCCAGAAAGCGCTCTTGGAGCGCGGACTTCCAGTCCGCAGCATTCCGCGCGTATCCATCCCTCCGCACGATCCCACATCACTGCTGCGTGATCAGCAAAACGTGCACTACCGTGCACCATTGAAAACGAGTCTGCGCGCGAGTCGCTCGCAATAAGGCTGGTAGGGCTCCGCTGTGTCGGGGCCGAAGTTTCGGGTCTGCCGCGTCGCGGGCGCTCAAGAAGGTGCGACGTCCTTGGAATGTCGAAAGGCGGGGCAGAGTTCGCTGGTTGTCTGGCGAATTTCCACACAGCTGCTCCGCCCCCCGTGGTCACGCGCTTTTACCAGAAACATCCGTCCGGACTCCGCGTCATCATGCCACCATGAAACCAGCCCTCGCCGCCCTGCTTCTTTCTGCCTCCAGCGCCTTCGCCGGAGTGAAACTGCCAGCGGTCATCTCAGACCACATGGTGCTTCAGTCCGGTGCCCCCGTCGCCATCTGGGGCTGGGCAGATGCCGGTGAGGAGGTGAAGGTGGAATTCGCCGGACAAACAAAATCCACCAAAGCCGGCACAAACGGCAAATGGCTCATCAAGCTCGGCAAACTCCAGCCCAGTGCTGAGTCACACCCGCTCACCGTCTCAGGCACCAACAAAATCACCGTTGATGACGTCCTTGTCGGAGAAGTCTGGCTCGCCTCTGGCCAGTCAAACATGGAGATGCGCATCAAGGACAAGATGCACGGCCTGGTGGACAACGCAGACGCCGAAGTCGTTGCAGCACAGCACCCCGAGATTCGCGTCTTTGTTCACGATTCCCCCTTTGAAATCTACCAGCTTCCTGTGCCTGCCGATGAGCCTGCCCAGGACCGCGCGGGTTCCTGGCGCGTCTGCTCGCCGGAGACCGTGGGCGACTTCTCCGCCATGGGCTACTTCTTCGCGCGCGATCTCCTCGCCGCGCTCAAGCAACCCGTTGGCATCCTCACCTCCGCCGTGGGCGGCACCCCCATCGAGGCCTGGACCAGCGCCTCAGCACAGCAAACCGTGCCCGAACTCCAGCCCTTGCTCGAAGACTGGAAAAAGCGCCTCACCGGCTTCGATCCAGAGCGCGATCAGAAAAAATTCCGCGAAGACAAAGCCGCATGGTTGAAGACACGCGCCACCGCTCTCAAGGCCAAACAGCCTGCCCCCAAAGCCCCGCTGCCCTTCAAGAACATCGCGGTAATGAAGCCCGGCGGCTTGTTCAGCAGCATGATCGCGCCGTTGATCCCTTACACCATGCGCGGTGTCATCTGGTATCAGGGCGAGCGCAATGCCGCCGGTCCCTTCACCACCCTCTACGGCACTCAGTTGCGCACGCTCATCACCGACTGGCGCGCACGCTGGGGCGATGACTTCCACTTCGCCTATGTGCAGCTTCCCGCTGTCAAAGGCGTCCAAAAGCTCCCCTCCGAGCCCAAGGGCTGGGGCGTGGCCGTGCGTGATCAGCAGCGCCGCACGCTCAGCGTCCCGCACACCAGCATGGCCATTACCATGGACCTCCACGGCGAGGTCAACGGCCATCCCACCAACAAGTCTGACTACGCCAAACGCCTCTCCACCATCGTGCTGCACGATGTGTATCAAAAGAAGGTTGCCTTGCCCACCGGCCCCTTGTTCAAGTCGGCAGTCACTGACAAAGACCGGATGATCCTCTCTTTCGATCATGCCGAAGGCCTGAAGGCCAGAGATGGCGAACTCGAAGGCTTCGCCATCGCCGGTGCCGATGGCAAATTCCTCTGGGCCAGCACCAAAATCGAAGACGGCAAAGTCATCGTGTGGAACGAAAAAATCTCCGAGCCCAAAGCCGTGTACTACAGTTTCGCCGGAAATCCAAAGGGCAATCTCGTCAATGCCGCCAATCTCCCCGCCTCTCCGTTCCGCACCGACGACTGGCAGTAACATCCTCCATCAACAAAAGCGGAAATTGCAGCGAAAGCAGGCACGACCCTTCGTTAAAGGGCGTGATTTTCCCCTTATGAAACGCCTGTGTTTGATTCTGCTGCTGATCCTGCCTATTCCGGTTCGGAGTGATACACCCGCTCGCAAGCCCGACGTCCTCGTCATTCTCGTGGATCAGTGGAGCCCGCGTTACCTGAGCTGGGAAAATACTCAGGTCCGCACCCCGCATCTCGATAAAATCGCCGCCGAGGGTATGGTCTTCGACCGCTGCTACACCACCTCTCCGGTCTGCATGCCCGCCCGTGTCTCCTTGCTGACCGGCTTGTATCCGCACAATGGCGGCCATGGCATCTGGGGCAATGCGCTGAACTACCACGCGCCGCCTGAGGAGGCCACGATGTTTCGCGACATCAAGGCCGCCGGCTACACCACAGCTCAGATCGGCAAGACCCACTGGACCTCCGGCCCCAGCGTGCGCGAGGCGTTTCCGAAGATCGAGGACTATCACCGTGCCCTCGGCCTGGACTATGTCTTTGATGTCTCCGGCCCGGTGGACTCGGTCACGGAAAAAAATCCCTATGCCGAGTATCTGCGCAAGCTCGGTTTGCTTGAACAAGTCGCCGAGGAGATGCACGACCGCTATGTGAAGTGGGAGTTTCAGCCCAAACCAAGCCTCGTGCCTCCGGAGCATTATCACGATGTCTTTGTGAGCCGGGAGGCGGCAGACTTCGTCGGAAAACAGCCCGCCGACCAGCCGCTCTGCGTCGTGCTGAGCCTGCACTCGCCGCATCCGCCGCTCGATGCCCCGGGCGATTACGCCACCATGTATGACGCCGCAAAGCTCACGCTGCCTCCCAATGTCCCCGAAACCTTCCGCCGCGAGATGCGCACCATCGGCCATCCCGAAACACGAGAGATGCTCGCCAATTACCTCGGCAAAATCTCCCTGGCAGACGATTGCATCGGCCGTGTGGTGGAGGCCCTCAAAAAGCGCGGCACCTGGGATCAAACGCTCGTGTGCTTCACCGCCGATCACGGCGAGATGATGGGCGCTCAGGGCATGCTGACCAAAGGCCGCATGTATGAGGAGTCCGCCCGCGTGCCGCTAGTGATCCGCTGGCCCGGTCAGGTGAAGTCCGGTCATACCAAGGCCCCGGTGCAGATGTTCGATGTCTATCCCACCGTCGTCGAGGCCGTTGGTGGTACGCTCTCACCACGCCGTCAGGCCGTCTCGTTGCTGCCCGTGGCCGCTGGCAAAGCCACGACCGTTCGCAGGCTCGCCATCAGCGAGATCGGCACCCATGCCCCGCTGAACATGATGGCCACGGATGGCCGCTGGAAGTGGTGGGTGGATGAAAAAGGAGACCACCTCTTTGATCTCGATGCCGACCCCTATGAGATGACAAACCTTGCCGCCGATCCCGCGCATCTCGCCACGCTCAATCAGATGCGGGAAGCCATGCTCACGCATCTTCGCTCCACGCAGACCAATCTGTCAGAAGGCTACAAGTCCAAGGTCCAGCGCATGCGCGAGGCCGAGGGGATGCCTGCCAGGGGCAAAAAGAAAAAAGACGGCAAGCTTCCATGAAACCGCTTCTCCCCCTCCTCGCCCTTTCATTGGCGGTACTGACCACTCTGCCTGCGGCGGACTACAATGTCCTCTTCATCATGGCGGACGATCTGCGTCCTGAGCTCGGCTGCTATGGCGCAAAGCACATACATTCCCCCAACATCGACAAGCTCGCTGCTCGTGGCACTCTCTTCGAGCGCGCCTACTGCCAGGTCTCCGTGTGCAATCCCTCACGCTCCAGTCTGCTCGGAGGGGTGCGTCCGGACACCACCGGCGTGCTGGACAACCAGCACTTCCTCCGTCCTCAGCTGCCGGACATCGTGACGCTCCCGCAGCACTTCAAAAACAACGGCTGGCACGCCATGTCTCTGGGAAAGATCTTCCACCACAGCGAGCGCGAGCCCGGAGACGATCCCCAGTCATGGAGCGAGCCTGCGTGGTATCACGGCGTGCCGTATCAGAGTTGGTTCTCCAATGAGACAAATGAAAAGCTGAAGGCCATCAAAAAACTCCCTGCCGACAAGCGGCCCAAGCTCGTGCGCGGCCCTCCCTTTGAGGCTTCAGACGAACCTGATGAGGTTTACAGCGACGGCCAGACTGCCGCGAAAGCCATCGAAACGCTGCAACGCCTCAAAGGCATGCAGAAGCCCTTCTTCCTCGGTGTCGGCTTCCACAAGCCCCATCTGCCCTTCACCTGCCCGCAGAAATACTGGGACATGTATCCGGCGGACACCATTAAACTGCCGGACAACTACCAGGCTTCTCCGGACGTGCCCGCGCCAGCCCTGCACAACTGGTACGAACTCCGCAGCTATGGCGATGTGCCTGCGTCAGGCGGCATCCCTGACGAGATGGCGCTCAATCTCATTCGCGGCTATCGCGCCTGCACCAGCTTTGTCGATGCCCAGATCGGCCGCGTGCTTGATGAACTGGATCGTCTCGGGCTTCGTGAAAAAACCATCGTCGTCCTGCTTGGAGATCACGGTTATCACCTCGGCGAAAACGGCATCTTCACCAAGATGACCAACTTTGAGCTGGGCACCCACGCGCCGCTGATCGTCAGCGCCCCCGGGCAGAAGCCCGGCCAGCGCACACATGCCCTTGTCGAGTTTGTGGACATCTACCCCACGCTGGCCGAACTCTGCGGCCTCAAGCCGCCGTCACACCTCGAAGGCACCAGCTTTGCATCCCTGCTCGCCGATCCATCACAAAAAGGCAAGGCCGCCGCCTTCAGTCAATACCTGCGCCCCGGCAAAGAAAAGTTCATGGGCCGCTCCATTCGCACCGACCGCTGGCGCTACACCGAATGGTCGGACATGCAGGACGAAATCGTCGGCACCGAGCTTTACGACGAGCGCACCGATCCTCAGGAGAATCGCAATCTCGCCAAAGATCCCGCCCATGCTGACATTCTTGCTGATATGGCAAAACGACTGCACATGGGTGCTCAACCCTCGAAGGCTCTTTGAATCCATGAATGAAAGGGGGATGAATTGTATTGAACAAATGAAAAAGACTCCAGCTGGCTCGAACAAGTTGGGTGGATGCTCCACTCGGCGTGCATTTATTCAGTCGGCTTCGGCATTGCCGTGGCTTGCCTGGGCCATGGATTCGCCACGAACACCTCCTCGCGTTCTCTACAGCAACGACACCACCAACATCACCTCCTGCATCAGCCCCTTTCACAAGGAGCGGGAACCCTTCCGCAAAGAGATGCTCGAAGCCACGGTGGATGAGGTGGCGGGCCTCGTGGATGCGCACCTGCTCCAGCCCGGCCTCGGCATGGTGCCCATGTGGCCCAGCAAGGTGCTGCCGCTGGCGGATCACTACGCCTGGATCAAGCAGCGCTACGGTCAGAAGCCCGATCCTTTCGGCCAGTTTGTCCTGGATGGTGGCGACATCGTTCAGGTCTTCATCGACCGCTGCCGTCTGCGCCAGCAGGCAGCGTTCATCTCCCTGCGCATGAACGACGCCCATCACAAGGAGTTCAGCGATCCCAAACCCGGAGACAAACCCGGTGGAAGCATCGGCATGAGCGTGACCCGGCATTACGTCGAGCATCCCGAATACCGCCTCAAGCCCGGTTCACTGCGCGGAGCCGATCTCGTGCAAAACTGGGCCGTGCCCGAGGTGCGCGCGCAGAAAATGGCGCTTATCCGCGAGTTGTGCGAGAACTACGACCTCGACGGCCTGGAACTCGATTTCCTCCGCTTTTACAGCTACTTCCGTCCAGAGGAAACGCCTCTCGATCAGCGCCGCGCGATCATGACCGGATTCATGCGCGAGGTCCGCACGCTGCTGGATCAAACATCCCGCAACGGCAAGCGCCGCTGGCTCTGTGCCCGCGTGCCCTGCCACCTCCCTGCATTAGATGTTCTCGGCCTCGACCTCAAAGCCCTCGTTGCCGCCGGACTCGACATGGTGAACGCCTCCGAGCATTACTTCACCACCCAGCAGCATGATCTGGCTGCGATCCGTGCGCAGACGCAGGGGGCCACCCTCTATTTCGAACTCTGCCACACCATCTGGAAAGGGGACAAGCTCTTGAAAGGCTACGACGTCTTTCCTTTCCGCCGCGCCACACGAGAGCACCTGCACACCTCCGCCCATCTCGCCTACTCCCGTGGAGCCGATGGCATCAGCCTCTTCAATTTCGCCTACTACCGCCAGCACGGCCAAGGCGAAGGCCGCGGCGTGTTCGGCGAGCCACCCTTTGAAGTACTCAAAGCCCTGCATGATCCAAAAGCCCTCGCACAAGAACCACAACACTGGTTCATCGCCCAAGGCTGGCGCGCCCCCGGCATGAAGCCGCTGCCCGTGCCCCGCAAAATTGAGGCCGGCAAACCCGCCAAATTCAACTTCGATCTCGCCCCGCCCACCGGCGGCTGGAAAAACGAGGCGCACGTCCGCATTCAAACCGACAAGCTTCTCGGAGACGGCGAATGGACCGCCACTTTCAACGGCGAATTGCTGAATCCGACACAAAATACCTCCGAACCTTTCCCTGTTCCCTACCCATCCATGCTCGGCAAGCCGGTGCAACTGCGCGCATGGACTCTTCCCGCCCAGCTCCTCCGTGCAGGCAAAAACAGCCTCGAAGTCACACTCAAATCCGGCGAGCCCCTGGCGGTCGTCTTTGTCGATCTCGCCGTTGGTCAGCCTTCTTGACCAGCAAGGAGTGGACAGTTGCTTCGTCTGGTTTGAGACAACCGATGAAGTCCTTTCTGCTCGCCCTTGCTCTATCGTCCTCCCTCGCCGCTGCCGCAGTGGTGGAATCCGACATCTGTGTCTATGGCGGCACCAGTGGCGGCGTGGCCGCTGCGGTGCAGGCGGCACGAATGGGAAAGTCAGTGCATATTGTCGAACCTGGACGTCATCTCGGCGGCATGACCAGCGGTGGCCTCAGCGCCGTGGACATTGGAGATCCGCGTTCCGTCGGCGGCATCGCACGCGAATACTTCACCAAACTGGCTGCAACCGTGGGTGTGACGCTGGCCTGGGACAAGCCGTTTGAGAGCAAAGGCGGCGGCCCCGCAACCGGCGGCGCCTATGCCATCGAGCCGCACAAGGCGGAGCAGGTGTTCAACGACATGGCTCGCGATGCCGGTGTGAAAGTGCATCTCAATGCACGTCTTGCGTCAGTGAAGAAAGACGGTGCACACATCACCGAGCTGATCACCGAAGACGGCACCGTGTTTCGTGCCAAAGTCTTCATCGACACCACGTATGAGGGCGACCTCATGGCAAAAGCCGGTGTGACCTACACCCTCGTGCGCGAGGGCAATGCGAAGTATGGAGAGACTTACAACGGCATTCACTACGTGGAGAAGTTTCTGCCCCACACCAGCTATGCGCAGCCAGGAGAGACCGGTCGTCTCAAAGGCGGCCAAGGCGTGTGGGACCGTGATTTCCCCCTCGATCCCTACGTGGTGAAAGGTGATCCCAAAAGCGGATTGCTCCCACTCATTCAGCAGGGTGAGCCGGGTTCACCCGGGGAGCCTGCGCCGGGTGTGCAGGCCTACTGCTACCGCATTTGCCTTACCACCAATCCGGCCAACATGATCCCCATCACCCCGCCGTCGGACTACGATCCGAAGCGCTATGAGATCGTTGTGCGCTTCATTGAGGCATGTCTGGCGAATGGAGATGCCATGGACCTGCGCTGGTTCTCCAAGCATGACGCGCTGCCGAATGACAAATGGGACTTCAACACCGCGACCTTCGGCGGCAACCTGCCCGGAGCCTCCCATGCCTGGCCGGAGGCATCCTATGCTCAGCGTGAGAAGATCGGGAAAGAGCATGAAAACTATCACCGCGGTCTTCTGCGCTTTCTCGCCACTGATCCCCGGGTTCCCGAGAAGGTACGCAAAGACATGCAACGCTTCGGCCTGCCCAAAGATGAATTCACCGACAACGGCGGCTGGCCGCACCAGATCTACGTGCGCGAGGCCCGCCGCATGATCAGCGATCTCGTGCTGACCGAGCATCACACCTTTGGCCGCCAGATCGCGCCCAACCCCATCAGCCTGGGCAGCTACGGCACGGACACGCATGAAATCCGCCGCATCGTGAAGGACGGCGTGGTCGTGCGTGAGGGGAAAACTGCCGGAGGCCGCGATGGTGCACCGCCCTATGGCATTGGCTATGCGGCCATCGTGCCCAAACAGAGTGAGTGCGACAATCTGCTCGTCACTTTCGCCCTCAGCGCCAGCCATACGGCCTTCAGCAGCATCCGCATGGAGCCCGTGCTCATGTGCACCAGCCAGAGCGCAGCCACGGCAGCCTGCCTGGCCGTGGATGACAAGATCGCCGTGCAGCAGGTGGATTATGCGAAACTGAAAGCGCGGCTGGAGCGGGACGGGCAAATTTTGGAATGGAAGTACGCTACCTCCAAGAAAAAGGCCGCGCATTGAAACCTCTTGCTGATGCAGGCGGGGCGGGGATGTATGACGCCACGAATGGAACGCGACAATCTGCCTCTCGACCGCCGCCTGCGTCAGGAAATCCTCTTCGCCCGCGAGCGGGTGTATCGCTTCGGCCAGCCCACGCCGATGGAGCGGCTCATTCTGCCCGGCTCCGAGCCCGGGCCTGAGATCTGGGTGAAGCGCGAGGACCTCTCGCCCGTGAAATGCTACAAGTGGCGCGGTGCCTGCAATGCCATGACCGAGCTGACGCCGGAGCAGCGTGCGTGTGGCGTCGTCACTGCATCTGCTGGCAATCACGCGCAGGGCGTGGCACTGGCCGCCCGCACACTCGGCATTCACGCACGCATCTACATGCCGCGCTCCACGCCCAAGGTGAAGCAAAACGCAGTGCTGCACCATGGCGGCGAGTTTGTGCGCATTGTGCTTGCCGGAGACAGTTATGACGAGGCTGTGCATTCGGCGCGTGAAGATGAACGCAGCAGCGGTGCCACCTACGTGCATGCGTATGACGACCTCAAGGTCATGGCCGGGCAAGGGACTCTGGCGGATGAGGTGGTGCTCTCCGGGCACGGTCCTTTCGACGCAGCCTACCTCCAGATCGGCGGCGGTGGCATGGCCTCGGCGGTGTCCTGCTGGCTGAAAACTTACTGGCCAGACATGGAGGCCGTCGGTGTGGAAGGTGTGGGCCAGGCTTCCATGAAAGCGGCCCTGGTTGCGGAAAAACCGGTGGAGCTGCATGACCTCGATATCTTCTGCGATGGCACCGCCGTGCGCAAAGCCGGGGCGTTGCCCTTTGGCATCTGCCAGCAGACGCTTGACCGCGTGGCCACCGTGACGAATGCCGAGGTCAGTGCCGCCATCCGCGTGCTATGGGAGACACTGCGCTGCATCTCAGAGCCATCAGGTGCCATGGGCCTCGCTGCGGTGCTCAAAGACCGAGCTGCACTCGCTGGGAAGAAAGTCCTCATTGTCATCACAGGGGCTAATATCGACTTCCTTCAGCTCGGCCTCATCGCGCAGTCCGAGGGCTCCGGCAGCACCGCCTCCCGCGCCCTGCGCGTGCGCATCCCTGAGCGGCCCGGGGCCATGCTCGCTTTGCTGGACTCCTGCTTTGAGGGACTCAATATCGCCGACTTCCAGTACGGCCTGCATCGCAGCGATGAGGCGTGGCCTGTCTTTACCGTGAACGCGGAGAATGCCGAAAAACTCGCGGAGCTTCCGGCAAGGCTGGAGGCCGGCGGTTATCTCTGGGAAGACCTCACCGGGGCCGTGGACGTCGCCTTCCGCGCCATTCCGCTTCGTGGCGACCTTCTCACGCATCCCGTTTTCCTGCGTCTGGACTTTTATGAACGCTCCGGCGCACTGCATGATTTCCTCTCCCGCCTGATCCGAGACCGCGCCAGCCTATGCTACTTCAACTACCGCCAGTCTGGCGAGCGCATCGGTCGTGCGTTGATAGGGCTGGATTTTCAGAGCGCCGAGGCTCGTGCCGCCTTCCTTGCGGAACTGCCGGAGCATGGGGATGGCTACCGCTCGTGCAAGCCTGTGGAAGATGACGTCATGGCACGCATGACAGCATGAGTGTGAAGGATGGTCTGCTAAATTGACCAGCAACAAGCCGGGAAGACTGACGTCTTGATGGCATGAGCTTTCCGACCATCGCACTTCACGCACTGTTTGTCCTCTCGTCCATCCATGCTGCGGAGTTGCCTGCCACGGTGGATTTGTCCCAGGATGCCAGCCGTCAGGTGGTCGTCGCGCAAGGCACGGCAGAAGTTTATCAAGGTCATCCCACCACGCTGCTGCTGCCGGATGGCAAAACGATGCTCTGCGTGTGGACGCAGGGACACGGCGGCCCCTGCGGGCCGATGAAGCGCAGCGAGGATGGTGGCAAAACTTGGAGCGAGCTGCTGCCGGTGCCAGAAAACTGGAAAACCACGCGCAACTGCCCCTCGTTGTATCGTCTCACTGATCCGCAGGGCATCACACGCCTCTTTGTCTTCGCCGGGCAAGGGCAGGATGGCATGATGCAGCGCTCCTATTCCCTGGATGAAGGCAAGACGTGGTCTGCCATGCAGAGCGTGGGTTTGCAATGCATCATGCCGTTTTGCACCATCGTGCCGGTGGAGGGCGGCAAAAAGCTGATCGGTCTCACCAACATCCGCCGCCCCGGAGAAGCGAAGGACACGAAGTCGAACATCATCACCCAAAGCGAATCGACCGACGGCGGCATGACCTGGAGCCCCTGGCGTGTGCTGGTGGATCTAGGTGATCTAAAGCCCTGCGAGCCCGAGGTGGTTCGCTCTCCGGATGGAAAACAACTGCTCTGCATGATGCGCGAAAACCTGCGCTCAGAGCCCGCGCACTTCATCACCAGCAATGACGAAGGCAGGACCTGGTCCGCAGTGCATCCGCTTCCCCCCGGCCTGCATGGTGACCGCCACAAGGCGGTGTATGCACCTGATGGTCGCCTCGTCGTATGCTTTCGAGACACCGGAGCCAAAAGCCCCACCAAGAATCATTTCGTCGCCTGGGTGGGCCGTTATGAAGACGTCCTCGCAGGTCGCGACGCTGCCTACAAAATCAAACTTCTGCACAGCTACAAAGGCGGGGACTGCGGGTATCCCGGTCTTGAACTCCTGCCCGGTGGCACGCTCGTCGCCACCACTTATGTGAAATACCGCCCCGGAGCCGAGCAGAATTCGGTGGTGAGCACACGTTTCACGCTGACGGAGACGGACAGGGCGGAGAAGCAGCAGATGAAGGCCGCTTCGACAGCCGAAGTCCAGATTGCTGGCATCGTGCTGGATGATGCTGACGCGCAGTACACCGGCCCATGGGTGGAGAGCACCAAGCAGAAGAGCCTCGTCGGTCCAGGATACCGTCATGACAATCGTGAGAAGCCGGGAGAGAAAAGCGCCCGCTTTGTGCCCAGGGTCACCCAGGCAGGGGAGTACGAGGTGCGCCTGATTTATGCCGCCACCACCAACCGCGCCACGAGTGTGCCGGTGAGCATCGTCAGCGCGGAGGGAACGAAGACGGTGGCAATCAACGAGCGTGTGGAGTGTCTGGAAAACGGAGTGCCGCGCGCACTCGGCAGATTCCGCTTCGAGCCCGGCAAAGAAGCCTCGGTCACATTGTCGAACGAGGGGGCAAACGGCTACGTGGTGGTGGATGCAGTGCAGTTTGTGCCAGTGACCATTGCCGATGACGAGCGCCACGGCGTTCGTGGTTCGGGATTTGCCATGCCAAAGGCCGTCGAAGCACCCGCTGCCAATGCAGAGGATGAAAGGCGGCGGCAAATGGCAGCAGCCGTAGCAGTGTCACCGCTGGCAAAGAAAACCGTGGAAGGCCGCAGCATCGCGCCACCTTCTTCTGAGCCGGTGCAACTGGCGAAGGATGCCGGGGCTGCGGCGGTGGATGGCAAGAGCTACGATCTCGTCGTGGTCGGTGGTACAGCGGGTGGTGTGGCCTGTGCGGTGCGTGCTGCGCGTGAGGGGTGTACGGTATTGCTGGTTCAGCACAACCGCCACATCGGCGGCATGCTGGCCAATGGGCTGATGCAATGGGATGCGCTGTATGGCGGGCCGCGTGCAGCGCTTTTCACGGAGCTGCTGGGAAACATCGAGAAAGACGCCATCGCGCGATATGGGCGGGATTCGAAGTCACACCAGACCGTGCGCTATACGCACGAGCACTATCCCATCAGCTGGGTGGAGTCCCATGTGATGGAGCGCGAGTGTCACCGCCTCATTGCTGGCGAAAAAAGAATCACCCTGCTGCTGGAGCATTATCCGGCGGAGGTGCAGCGGGATGGAACCCTGATCAAAAGCGCCACATTGCGGGCCTACGGCACGACGAAGGATATCACTGTCAAGGCAGCCATGTTTGCCGACGCCACTTATGAGGGCGATCTCTTTGCGCTGGCCAAGGTTCCGTATCGTGTCGGTCGCGAGGCACGCGATGAATACCAGGAGCCGCATGCGGGCAAGGTCTTCGTCAATATTGACCACGGCGCACCGCAAAGTGTGGTGACAGAGGGGCTGAACATTCGCAGCTACAGTTCACGGCAGGGCAGCGTTGATCCCACCAGCCCTTTTACGGCAGACGGCAACGCCCAGGCCTACAACTACCGCTTCTGCGTCACACAAAACCCCGAAAACCGCCTCATGCTCACCGAGCCGCCGCCCGGATACAACCGCGAGGAGTACGTGAACTATGAGCGCAAGAGCATCGCCACCAATGCCGGGCCCAATTTGAAGTCGCACATGAACTCCCCCATCCTGCCCGGAGAAAATATCGCGTATCCCGAGGCCTCCTGGCCGGAGCGCGAGAAGATCATCGAGAGGCACAAAAACTTCGGCCTCGGCCTCATCTGGTTTTTGCAGAACGACGAGTCCATGAAGTCCCGATGGAAGTCGTTCCGTGAATGGGGGCTGGCGAAGGATGAGTTTCCCGACAACGGCCACATCCCCTATGAGATGTATGTGCGTGAGGCTCGGCGCATTGTGGGGCGGTATGTCATCACGGAGAACGACGGCATGTTGGCCAAAGAGTATGCACGCACACCGGTCAATCCGGACAGCATTGCCGTGACGGATTGGTACATGGACAGCCATGCCTGCACGCTCGATTCACGTCCTGGCTTTAGATACGATGGCAAGCTCATCCTCACCGAAGAATCGCGCCCAATGCAGATCCCGTATCGGGCGCTGCTCCCTCTAGGCGTGGACAATCTGCTCGTCCCCGTATGCTTGAGTTCCACCCACATCGCCTGGGGTGCGATCCGGCTTGAGCCGGTGTGGATGCAGACTGGCGAGGCCGCTGGCTGGGCTGCCGCCTTGTCGAAAAAGCACCAGACACAGCCCGGAAAGCTCGATGCCGGAATCCTGGTGCGCACGCTCGCTGAGAAGCGACAACTCGTGAGCTTCTTCAACGATCTCAAAGTCGATGCCAGTGATCCACGCATTCCTGCGGCAGAGTATTTTGCCACGCAGGGCTTCTTTTCCGACTACAACGCCCGACTGGATGAGCCCCTGAAAACTGCGACAGCCGCGATATGGGCTCAGAAGTTCGATGCACCGAATGAACGGGCGGCCGCAGTTGCTGCAGCGGAAAAGACGACTTCTCCCGTTCTGACCAGAACTCGTGGGGAGGTGCTCATGGAAATGTATGTCAAAGTGCGCTGAGGCAAGCCGACATGGGCGGGCTGTTTGAAAAAACTGCCCGCTCAGCGCTTCAGATACTTCACCACGGCTTCGGTGCGGGTTTGCACATGGAGCTTGCCGTAGATGGTGTGCAGGTGGGCGCGCACTGTGCTGGTGCTGATGCCGAGATGGTCGGCGATCTCCTTGTATTGCAGGCCGTCGGCCAGATGCTTGAGGATCTCATGTTCTCGTGCGGTGAGAGCCTCGAGCTCGGGGCTGCCACGTTTTGAGGGAGCATGAAAGTAGGTGACCACCTTGCGCGCGATGCTGGCGGACATGGGCGATCCTCCTTCATGCACTTCTCGTATGGCGGCGATGAGCTCGGCGGCGCGTGTGCGTTTCAGGAGATAGCCGCCGGCGCCGGCACGGAGGCTGTCGAAGATCGCGTCACTGTTGTCGTACGTTGTGAGCATGAGCACCTGCATCCGTGGCAGCTGTGCCTTGAGAATGGTAACGCACTCGATGCCGCTTTTGCCGGGCAGGTGGATGTCCACGAGAAGCACATCCGGTGTGTGTGCCGGCACGGCGGCGATGGCATCGTCCGCATTGGGGTAAGTGGCGAGGACCTGAAGTCCTTTGGCAAGTGAGAGCAGTTCCGCGAGGCTCTCGCGGGTGCCGCGGTCGTCTTCGATGATGCTGATGGTGATCATGTGTGAGACAGGCGATGAACAAACTAGGGTGACGGTGCCACGAATGGCGCGCTAGCCCTCCTGTGCCGGCCAGGGCACGGTGAGCTTGAGCTGAGATCCCTCCGGGCTGCTGTGAATTTCCAGTGCGCCGGCTAGAGCTGCGGCGCGGCTGCGCATGTTGGGCAGGCCATGGCCGGAGGCGGCGGCAGGTGCAAAGCCAGTGCCATTGTCGGTGATTTCGATGGTGAGGAAGGCGGACGTGGTGCTGATGTGGAGTTTGAGCTCTGTAGCGCGGGCATGCTTGATGATGTTGTTGACGGCTTCACGGATGATGAGGAAGAGCTGATGACGGAAGGCGGCGGTCAGATGGCGTGGCTCAGTCTGCGCCGGAAAGTCGAGGCGGCTGCGCAGACCTGCGGCCTGCGCGAGTTCGGTAATCTGAGGAGCGAGGTATTCGATGAGGCTGTCAAAGCGGTCCTGCGCGGGATCGACAGCCCACACGATTTCATCGAGTGCGGTGACGGCATCGCGAGCGGTCTCGGCGAGCCGGTTGAGCTGAGGGATGTCGCCGCCCTGCGCGAGGGCGATGTCTGAGAGGAGGCTGATCTGCGTGAGGCTGGCACCGACCTGATCATGCATGTCGCGAGCGATGCGGGTGCGCTCTGCATGCACGGCGGCCTCCCGGCGCAGGGCCTCGGTGCGGCGGCGGTAGCGGGCGCGGGCAATGCGGTAGCCGATGAAGATGACGAACATGATGGCGGCGAGGACGACGAGGAAGCGGAACCAGGCGGTTTCGTAATAGAAGGGCGAGACGTGGAGGCTCAGGATGGTTTCGTGCGTGCTCCAGACGCCGTCGTTGTTCGCGGCACTGAGATGCAGGGCGTAATCTCCGGGCGGGATGTGGCCATAGACGGCACGGCGGTCGGCATCGGCCAGACGCGGGGCTGGGTCGATGCCTGCGAGCAGGTAGCGCAGGCGCACGTTTTCCGGCGCGATGAAGCTGCTGGCTCCGAACTCAAAGGCGAGGGTGCGGACACCGGGCTGGAGCCGGACGCTCGGCGCAGCGGAGATGGCACCCGATGCAGCCGGCATGGCGGCAGGCTGCTCCTGCCACAAAGAGACGGTCTCTTTCTCGTTCACGATCATCTCCTCGATGCTCGCATGAGGAGGTGTGGTGTTGATGCCCACGCGAGTGGTGTCCACGACGGCCAGCCCTCTGCTGGTGGACAGCCAGACACGTCCGTCTGCCGCCGCCACCGAGCTGCCCCCTGTGGCCTGCAGGCCGGGCACGCCCTCATTGCGGCCGAAGAGTGTGGCGTGCAGGCGGAGCTGTCGGCCTTCGGCTGCCGCCGTCAGATCCGTAAGCGGAATCATGAAGACACCGAGATCACTGCAGGCCCAGACCCGGCCCTGCTTATCCAGCGCGAGCTGCGACACCGCATCATTTGGCAGCCCGTGGGCAGTGGTGATGGAGCGGCAGCGCCCGCCGATCAGCTGTGAGATGCCGCCGCCCTCGCTGGCGATCCACAATGAACCGTCGGCGGCAGGCAGCATGGCGCGGATGCCTCCGCCGTGCGTGTCCAGCTCCTGCGCGGCCTTACGCACCAGCATGTTGTTTTCCGCCCGCAGCAGGGCTCCGGTCAGCGTGCCGGCCCATACATGCCCGGCTGCGTCCTGAGCCAGTGACACCACGCGGCCGTCCGGCACGCCCTGCTCGTGCCACTGGCCTGGCTTTCCATGAAACAGGGAGAACCCGCGTGCGATCCACAGCCCGCCATCACGGGCCACGAGCATCGTCATGATGGATGAGCGCCGGGGGTCCGGTGGCAGCGGCACCGGAATGAAGGCCACGCCGTCCCAGTGCACGAGATCTCCCTGGCTGGTGGCGATCCAGACAGCGCCATCCGGAGCGGCCGTGACGCATGCGGCTCCGGGGCCGGGCCAGTCTTTATTCGCAGCCAGCTCATGCCAACCTTCGGCGCGGCGGACGAAGAGCTTTCCCGCCGTGGTTGCCACCCAGAGGTGGCCTCTGGCATCCTGGCAGATGTCTCGCGCGATCTGCGCCGTCGGGGCTCCGGGCTCATCCAGCAGGGTCAGCACACGCGGGCGCACGCAGCAGGCCCCGCCACCGCTCGTTGCGGCCCAGATGCTGGACTCGCGGTCCTCGCAGAGCCACCACACATCGTAACCAGCCTGGGCGGTGTGGAAGCGTGCGCCATCCCACGCCTGCAGGCCGCCACGCACCGTGCCCAGCCACAGGGTGCCGTGGCGGTCTTCATGCAGGCAGGCAACGCGTGCACCGCGCAGTTCGTCCGGGAGATCTGCCACCTCCACGACACGTGAGGATTCAGCGACTCTGAGCAGCTTGCGCCCCGCACCGACCCACAGGCCTCCGGCGCGTGCGCCCGCCATCACGATCTTTCCCTGCGGGACGGCGGCCACCGGCTCAAAGCGGTCCCCCCGCCAGCAAGCGAGCACACCCGAGCCCGCCGCCCACACACGCCCCTCGCTGTCCAGCGCCGCACATGTGGCAAAGGTGGGTGAAAGACCAGACGCGGCGGCAGCCTGCTCTATGCGCCCCTTTTTGATCCGATGCAGACGGCCGCCTTCGAAGGCGATCCAGATCACACCGCCGGGCTGTTCGAAGAAGGCGGTGATGCGTCCGCTGTCTGCCTCCACAGCCGGCATCTCAAGGACCTCCTGCGGCCGCCCCGGGCGCAGGCATACGACGACGGTGCGCGTCACCATCCAGAGCGCGCCATCCTGTGTGGTGAGCAGGCCCGTGACACTGCGCCCGCTGCGCCCCGGCACATCGGTGGGCACCTCGCGCCAGCGCAGCCCGTCAAACCGCGAGAGCCCGCGCTGCGTGGCCACCAGCAGCGCTCCATCCTCCGCCTGCGTGATGGCGGTCACTTCGTTGTTGAGCAGGCCGTCCTCTGTCTGCCATGCGCGGGATATCCACGCGGGATCCGCCACAGCCGCCGCCAGCGGCAGGGCAAGCGCGAGGAGAAAAGGCAGGCGGCACATGGCAGACCCATCATGAACGGCGCGGCGGTGAATGCGAGCCGGAAGGCGGACGGGGGCTCTAGAACATTCGTTCTATAGATATGCGAAAAGCCGTCTGTCAGCATTGGGACCGAACCGCTCAACCATGTCCCAGCCACCCACCAGCCCGCGCGCCCTGCAGGCGTGTTTTCGCTTTCCGCTCCTGCTTGCCCTGTTCTCCTCGTCCGCCCTCGCTGTGGATGGCACCTTTATCGGCAGCGGCAACGGCACCGCTACCACAGCCAACTACGGCGACACCACCAAATGGAGCGGTGGTATTGTGGCAAGCGGCACGGGTGCCACGGCCACGATCAACCTAAGCGGCAGCACGGGTGCGGGAAACACGACGATCTCCATCACGGCACCGGTGACGATCGGGAACCTCACCCTCACGGGCAGCTCCAGCGGGCAGAGCTTCAGTCTCACGGGCAGCGGCACGGCTGCAAACTCGACGATCACCTGGGCGACGAGCAGCGGCACACCGACGCTGTACCTGGCCACGTGGTTCGGCAAGACCTACACCTTTGGCAGCAGCAGCCTGACCTTTGCCGGCAGCCAGGGGCTGACTATCAACACGGGGGCAAACGTGTTTTCCCCCAACAGCGGCGGGCTCTCATGGAGCGGCTTTTCCGGCACGCTGACCATCACCGCCAACAACAACGACGGCGGGACGATCGACCCCTTTACGGGCAATACACTGCCGCAGACACATCTCACGCTGCAGCAGGGGACGGGCACCAGCACGATCACGCTCGGCATGTTTGCCGGGCGCGACCAGACGATCGGCGGCTTTGACGGCACGGCGGCGACTTACGTGCGCAACAACAGCACGAGCTTCAGCACGCTCACGCTTGGCACCGGAAATGACAGCGGAAACTTCCAGGGCGTGTTTGGCAAGAATCCGGGGTCTGCATCGACGGACTTTCGTTCGAACATCAACGTCACCAAAAACGGCACAGGCACGCAGACCTTCAGCGGCACGAGCTACAGCGGCGGTACGACGACGGTCAATGCGGGTGTCTTCCTCATGAACGGCACGCACACCGCTACTGTGACGGCGAGCAGCAACATCGCCGCGGCCACGGGCACCGGCGGCAAGTACAACGTGAACAGCTCCGGCACACTGGGCGGCACGGGAACGATCAAGCCCTTCGACACCGCAGGCGGCGGCGTGATGATCAACATCGCCAGCGGGGGCAAAATCGCGCCTGGAGATCCATCCGCAAGTGGTGGTGTGGGCACGCTGACACTTGACCAGACGTCTTCCAACCAGTCGGTGCTGAACTTCTCCGTAGGAGGCACGGCGTCGTTTGACCTGAACACCACGGGCAATGACAAGATCGCCTTGGTCGGCAAATCGGGCACCACCGAGGTCTTCTTCAACAGCACTGTGGTGAACTTCACCGACCTCGCCGCAGGACTGCTGCTCACGGGGCAGTATGTGCTGTTTCAGGGAGACTCAAATACAAACTACGGCAACCTCACCACCGATGGCAGCGGCTACATCACCGCAGGACTCAGCATCGGCTCGGGGCTTTCCGCGTATACAAACACCAGCCTTCAGCTCGTGGGCACCAGCATTGTGCTCAATCTGACGAACCCCAACCAGCCTGTGCCGGTGGCGTTGAGCTTCAACCTCTTCGGCTCCGGCACCACGGGAATGTCCGCCACGGACACCGCCGGAGCCGCCGGCGCGCGCTTTGCCAGGTGGAACAACTTTGATGTGACTGGCGGCGGCGGGACCATCAGCAACATGGTGGACAGCAACGGCGCACAGGCCGCCGGCGTCAGTGTCACATTCCAAGGCGGCAATGCAGGCAGCACCTTCAGCCGCGGGTATGCGAGCCCCTCGAACGATGTGCGTATGTTTGACACGGTGTTTGACAAATTCGACGGCGCCTCGGCCACCATCACCGTCACCGGCATCCCATACAGCACCTATGATGTGTATTTTTACATGGCGGATGATGGATCGGCACGTGGCGGCAGCTTCACTGCCGGCGGCACCACTTACTACCTGCGCGGCGGCGCGGGCACTCCGACGAGCAGCGGCACCGGTTACGTGCAGTCCACCGACACAGCTTACAACAGTGGTGCAAACACTCAGGCAAACTATGTGAAGTTTACCGGGCTCAGCGGCACGCTGACGGCCTCCTTCACCGCATTGAATGAAGGGGACAGCGTGCAGCGCCTGAAGTTCCCCGGCTTTCAGATCGTAGGCACCGCCGCGCCCGCGAGCAGCGCACCGGGTACGCCCACGGGCATTGCCATCACAGCCGTCAGCAGCACAAGCTACACCATCGCCTGGGGCGCGGTGAACGGGGCTACGAGCTACCAGGTCTTTCGCAGCACCAGCTCCGGAAGCTTTGATTTCAACAGCCCTCTGACCAGCGTGGCTGCGCCAATACTGAGCTACACTGACATGACGGCGGCGGCTGTTACAACCTACTACTATGTGGTGCGTGCGGTGAACAGTGTGGGCAGCAGCGCGGCATCCTCGCAGGTCACCAATCCGCCGCCGGATCTGAGCTCTGTCACGGCCTCCTCTCCGGTGATCTGGCCCGGCGGCAGCAGCACGCTGAGCTGGGCGGTTCCTAATGCGAATACGCTCACCATCGACACCGGCGGCGGTGCGCAGAGCTACGCCACCAGCGGCACGCTCGTCCTCACGCCGACGGCCACCACCACCTGCACCTTCAGCGCCACCAATGCTCAGGACACCACGACAAAGACCGTCACCATCGCGCTTACGCCCAAGCCGGACACGCGCGACTCCCTCTGGCAGTGGGCCATCCCGCTGACGGGCATCATCTCCTCAGAGACGAATGACTACCCGCGAGCCTTTCTCTATATCCCACCAGGGGTGACCACCGTGCGGGGGGTGGTCATCGGCCAGCACAACATGCTGGAGGAGCCCATCCTCGAACATCCCGCTGTGCGACAGGCGCTGGCAGATGCAGGCATGGCCGCCATCTGGATCTCGCCCGCGTTTGACGGCTCCTTCAGCTTCACCGCCAATCCGAACACGCCCGTTATCTTTCAGCGGATGATGGACGGACTGGCCGCCGAGTCCGGCTATGCCGAGCTGAGCAAGACGCCCGTGGTGTGGATCGGTCACTCGGCCATGGCCAATGCGCCGTATCACTTTGCCGCGTGGGACAGCCAGACCAACGGCGCAAACAACCGCCGGTGCGCCGCAGCCATCTCGATCAAGGGCTGGTATCCCGGCTACTCCACCGATCCCGACACGCCCAGGCCGACGTATGCCAACAGCGACCTCGCCGGAGTGCCGATCATGTACATTGAAGGCGAATACGCCGATGCCAATGGTCGCGCCACGAGCGCACTGAGCTTTCAAAACAGTACCGCGGGAGCCATCGTGTCATTCTTTGCCGATGTGGGCGGAGGCCACTTTGACTGGAATGAAAAGTTGTGTGGCTATATCGCCATGTATCTGCGCAAGATCGGCACCTACCGCCTGCCCACGAGCGCCGCCGCCGACGGCACCGCAGTCTTGCAGACCATCAACACCGGCACGCAGGGCTGGCTGGCCGACCGCTGGCGCAAGGGCCAGAGCCCCGCGTCCAGCCCCGCTGCTGTGGGTTCCTACACTGGCAGCGCCAGCGAGGCTTTTTGGTACTTTGACCAGGAGCACGCCACAACCACGTACAACGCCTACCTGCCCGTGAAGACAACGTACCAGCTCGTGAGCTACACGCAGAACGGCGTGCTGGTCGGGCAGGTGGAGGACCATTTGCAGGTGCATCCCAGCTTCAGCCCTGACACCAGTGGAGACGGCCTGACCTTCAAGCTCGGCACCACCTTCCTCAGCAGTGTGCCGGCAGTGAGTTCGCGCCTCGCGGGGTGGACCGGCCTCAACGTCGGCTCTGCAATCGGGCACTCCAGCTCCGGTTCCATTCTTATCAACCGTGTCTGCGGCCCGGTGGAGATGCTCTCGCCGGACACCTTCCGCGTGGCCTTTGACCGCGTAGGCACCAACAACATCTACGGGCAGACACGTTCACGAGACATCGTGCTGACGGCCGTGCACGAAGGAGATGGCACCTACGTCCGCGCCGTGCAGCAGGCGCTGGTGAGCATTCCGCTGCCGCTCACGAGCGGTGCCGCGCAGGAGATCACCTTCACCCAGCCGGCGGATCAGCTCAGTGGCGTGGCCTCCCTCCCGATCAGCGCGACCACCACCGGCACGGCGACGTATGCCGGAGCCAAGGTGGACTTTTATGTGCGCGAAGGCCCTGCCAAGGTGAGCAGCAGCACGCTGCAATTCACCACACTGCCACCGAGAAGCCGCTTCCCAGTTCGAGTGAGCGTGGTGGCCACGCAGTACGGCCGCACGATCGCACCCCTGCTCCAGACGGCCACGCCAGTGATGCGCACGCTCTGGATCTACCAAAATGCTCTGCAGCAGTGGCGCTACCAGACCTTTGGCACCCTGAGCTCTGGCACCAATGGCGAGCTGCAATGGACGTTGGCGGCCGGTTCCGGCGACGCCGATGACTATGACAACGACGGCCTGACCAACCTGCAGGAGTACAACGCCGCCACCGATCCGAAGACGGCCCAGACCTCCCTGCAGGTCTGGCGTGTGCTGAACTTTGGCACCGCTGGAAACAGCGGCGGCTCAGCCGACAGCGCCGACACCGACAACGACGGTGCGCCCAATCTCATGGAGTTCGCCTTTGGCATGAACCCCGCCGCCAGTGACAACGCGCCCTTCATGATCAGCGGCGCCACGCTGACCCAGCGCGGCATGCCCGGGGTGAACGTGGCCAATGGCGTCTCCAGCGTCAGCTTCAGCGCGCGCTTTGTACGCCGCAGGACTTACGTCACAGACGGCCTGCTCTACACCCCGCAGTTCAGCGCTGATCTCGCCACCTGGCAGGACAGCTCGGCCACGCCATCCGTCGTGGCCAGGGATGCTGCGTACGAAGCTGTGGAGGTGGAGTATCCCTTTTTCATCAACGGCCAGAAGGCACGGTTTTTCCGCATCACCGTCTCCACCATGCCGTGAGGATGAACGCCGAACCCGCCAGCGCCATGAATCCCTCTTCCGGCAGACCTCGCTCAGGACGACAGATCTCGCGCTGGATGCTGCTGGCGCTGCTGCTCATCCAAATCTTTGGCATCCCCGCCTCCGCCGGTGCCGCCATCATCTACAGCGGCGTGCAAAACATCGCCATCGATAACACATTCGACGGCACCTACCTCAATGTGGACACCAGCACGCATAGCTCCTCGGTGATCACCGGTTGGGATGTGAATTTTTTCTTTGGCGGCTACGGCATTGCCAACAGCACAGCCTTCCAGGCCGTTCGCGCCAGCACTGACAACATGGCTCCCGTACTGAATCTGGCCGCTGGCACGCTCATCGACGGCAGCAGCATCTACAGCTACGGAGAGGCCGGCAGCGATTCCCATATGGGCACAGGGGCACTGCAGTTCGCGCCTGGCACGGACGGCCTCATCGGCTTCCGGCTGACCACCGATGGCGGCGCAGGCCCCTATTACGGCTGGATGCGTGTGGACCTCACCTACAACACCAGCGGTGCCGTCATCAAAGACTGGGCATACGACGACTCTGGCTCAGCTGTGTCTGCAGGCAGCCTGCTTTCCACGCCTGAGCCCGGCCGCACTTTGCACCTATTGCTCGGGGGGATCTGCCTCATGATGTGTCGGCGTCGAAAAAGCGGATCAGGATGGCTGATTTAATCACTAAGCCCGCCTGCTCCAGCGAGGACAGCATATCCAGCTGATCTGGCTTTATTCAGGAGAGCGGGCGATGGGAATCGAACCCACGTATCAAGCTTGGGAAGCTCGTGTTCTACCATTGAACTACACCCGCGACTCGCGGTTGGGCGGTGCGTGAGATGATTCTGGCTGGCTGTGGCCGTGTTGTCAAATGCGTCGCGTTCAGATTGCGGGCGGCATTGGTGGCATGAGCTGCGCCTTGTTCATGCCACCCCGGCCGTAGCTGGAAAAGGGGGAGGCGAGAAAGGAGTTCCTCTTGGCTGAATAGATGTAATAGAGGCGGGCGTAGGTTCTCGAAAGACGCTGGCGCGCGTCGGAGCCCTCGCCGGTTTTGGGCAGCTTGCGTACATTCCGGCGCAGGTAGTACATGGCCTGCTCCATGTTTACAAAACGAATGTCCGGCCCTTCTGCAGGTGGTGTTGTGCGGGTGGAGGAGAAGCGCGTGACCACCTGCGTATCCTTTCCTTTTGGGCCCAGCAGGCTGCTGGCCATGGCCTCAGGTCCGAAGTCATCATACGCGAATGTCATTTCCGGCGTGATGTAGAAGGCGTCGCTGCAGGAGGAGAGAAACAGCAGGGAGAGACTGCAGCCGAAGATCAAAGCAAGGACAGGGAGCTTTTTCATACGGGCATGCTGTTACCATGACTGTGCCTAAAAGCGAATGCTGGTATGCAGAATCGTCGCGGTGGGCTGAAATAAAAAGCGGACTGCGACGCATGGCCGCAGTCCGCCTCCGAATGAGGCGTATCAGTTTGCTCCAGGCAGGGAAGCACGCTGTTTGGTCAGCATGCCCATGAGGGCGTCCAGCACTCCGCCGGTGTTTTGTCCGCTGTTTACCAGCACGTCGGGAACCACGCGGAGGTTTTTCTCCGCGATGATCTGGAAGGCCTGCAGCATGCCGTACACATCCGGTCCGAGAGCGCTGACACCGGCTTGATAGGCATCCGCCTTAGCCTGGCCGGTGGCACGGATGGCCTCGGCCTCACCACTGGCCCGGAGGCGGGTGGAGGCAGCCTCGCCCTCGCTCTTTTTCACGGAGGCGGTGGCGTGGAGTTCGGCAATGTTGACGCCCTGCTCCGCACTGACCACCTGGTTTTGGATGTCGGCCAGAGAGGTTTGGCGCACGAGCTGCTGGCGCTGCTTTTCGGCAGCCTCCTGCATTTCGTAGGTCTTGCGGCTTTCCTCCGCCAGCTTGCGGTCGGTCTGAGTTTTCATCAGTGATTCGGGAGGCGTGATGTCGCCGATGAGGGTGTCGATGCCCTCCACGTCATACTCACGCAGGGCGGCTTCGATATGGCTGGCGGCGTCTCCCTGGCGCTGGCTGCGTGCGCTGAGAAAGTCCAGCACAGTGTAGTCCTGCGCGGAGTTGCGGAAGTAGTTTCCCACGATGGGCTGCAGCACGTGGTCGATCAGGTTTTGCAGCGAGCCCGCGCGGCTGATGACCTTGGGGGCTTCATTCGCACCGATGTGAATGATCTGAGACACGTCGAGATTGAAGGCGAAGCCGTCGCGGGAGCGCACGGTGATGCTGCTGAGCTTGGCATCGAAGTGGTGTGCCTCGGTGCGGGTGGCCCAGTTCAGCACGATGTTGGTGGTGGGCACCAGCTCCACGCGCATGATGCGGGTGTTGATGGGGTGCTTGCCGGGGAGCAGGGGCTTGCCCCACACGCCCTTGTGGCCCACCTCGACGAGGTCGCCGTGTTTGAATTCAGGACCGCTGATGTCCAGGTGCGCTTTGCCCACATAGGAGATGACCACGCCCACATGGCCGATGGGGATCTCAAACATGGGCACCTGCTCGATCTGGGCAAACCACGGGTTGATGTTCCACTGGCCGCTGAGCAGCACCTGCTCCTGCAGGCCGCGGCAGCCACCGGCGTCCAGAAAGGCCTGGGAATTCTGGAAGTTGTCGTGGCCGGTCACCACGGGGCCGGCGATCTCATTGGCCTCGATGGGGATGCCGTCGAGCGTGGTCACGATGCCGACTAGATCCGGGTCCACATGGCGGATGCGAAGCAGGTGCGGGTCCAGGCCATGCTGGGGCGCGTTTTCAGAGGTGATGACGCTGAAGAGCGCGGGATTGATGCGGTAGGAACCTGCGGTGATGACGCCTAGCTGGCGGCCCTTTTCACCGCCGTTTTTGAGGAAGGCGCGGGCGTCCTGAAAGTGATCACACACCACGGTGCGGGCCAGGATGCGGCCGGGAGGAATGGCGGCGCCGGTCTTGGCCACGATGAGAGCCAGCTCCCCTTGCGGGACGCGGACCATTGGCACTTTCTCAATGTGGTACTGCACGATCCAGAAGCCAAAGTGCAGGCCCGGGGCCAGCGTGTCGGCCTGGTAGCCAGCTTCACCATTGAGGGCGATGATCTCTCCAGGTGGGAGATTCTTCAAGGCGAAGCGTTTGACGACGATGCCCACCTTGCTCTCGGGGATGTAAACACAGGAGACAAAGTAGAGAACGATGACGCTCAGGACTGAAAGAGTGATGAGCCAGTGGTCGATGGCGAAATGAAGAATCGTATTCATGAGTGTAAAAATGGGCGGGTTAAACAAGAGGATTGGATCAGGAGTGGAGGCGGGCGCTGACAGTGCGGACAAAAGCCTCGGGATCGTCCGGGGAGAGCACGGCGGTGCGGTGTTTCATGCGCACGACCACGGTGCGGTTCAGGTCCGTGACGTAGGCGCGGAAGTGGCCCAGCTGCCTGTTCCAGTAAAAGCCGGTGAAGGAATACAGGCCGCCATTGCCGCAGGTGCGGAAGCTGTGGCTGAGCGCGTGGGGCTCCACCTCCACGGAGAGTATCTCGTCAAAAGGCAGCACGGTGTTCCACCAGAGGCGTCGGATGAGGATGCCGTCCTTGGTCAGGACGTAGCCGCGAATGACGAAGAGCAGCGCGCCCAGAGGTATGAGCAGCACGGCGGCTATCACGAATGCCGGACCATTGGTCGGGGCTGGCAGGCTGACAAATCGCGGAAGCGGCCTGCCCATGAAGAGCGTGAGTGCCACGCTGCAGATGAGCAGCGTGACAAACAGGGAGACTATAAACAGGGTGCGGCCCCAGGGGGCGCGAAAGTGATGATGAGTCATGGGAGTGTCGGGCGTGGAAGATTGTGTTTCAGTCGGGAGATTCATGAGGTGTGGAGGTGGAGGGCGCATTCGTCATAGGAGGCGCCCGTGGTGGGATCAGTGCTGGTTTCGTCCGGGCTGGGGTCCGGCTGGTAGATCACGTGCAGCCAGTGCAGCGGGGTGAATACTGGCAGCGCTGGTGCGCACCAGATGGAGGGATGGGCCAGGCTTTCAGTCGTGAAGACCGGGCCTTTTTGGCAGTTCATGGGTATGGTTCTCGGTGCCCCCGGTGAGTGAGGACGGTTTCCCGTCCGCACGCGGGTGCGGTGGTTCTGGGGAGACCATGGTCCCGGCGCACTCGCGTCGGGCATAGGATCGCCCTTCCAATGTCGCCTGCGAGGTTAGCTGTCGGACTGGTCCTTGGAAGTGGACTGGTCGGTGGTTGCCCACCTTCCTTCGCCCCGCCCTGGGTCTTGCGACTCAGGGTTTTTGGGTCCCCCGCGCCACCGCTCTGGAAGGAACGGCAGCTTCGGCTGCGAGGTGAATCACGCACGAGAGAGGCCGTTTGTCAAAACGCCGGGGCAAGATATACCGCTTGACAGCGGGGGCGGTTTTTAACTCCTAGGAGAAAAGAGGTGCGATTTTTTGGGGCGTGCAGGACTGCCGCCAATTTGCTGTGCGCCTGCATTTTGATGGTTGAGACGGCTCCCGCCGGACGTAATCTCTTTTCCCATATGAAGCGCGCGTCCTTTCCAATCCTCCTAGCCGGGCTTTTTTCCGCTTTCGTGTTCTCTGTTCCGGTCTTGCATGCACAGCAGGGGCAGGGTGGAGATGAAAAAGAACTCCGTGATTGGGCCGACCGGGGCGATGCCGATGCACAGTTTGAACTCGGCCTGCGCATGATCACCGGTGAAGGGGTGAAAAAGAATCTCGAGCAAGGAGTGAAGAACCTCGAAAAGGCCGCCAAGCAAAAGCATCTGCGGGCGCAGCATGTCCTGGCCACGCTCTATGAGGACGGAGTGGGCGTGAAAAAAGACCTCTCCAAAGCTGCTGAGTGGTATCGTTCCTCGGCCGAGATGGGTTTTGCACTCTCCCAGCACAGCCTCGCCGCCCTGTATGAAGAAGGCAAAGGAGTGAAGAAGGATACAGCCAAAGCCACGGAGTGGTTCAAGAAAGCCGCTGATCAGGGCAATCCGCCCTCCCAGACGGCTTATGCTTCTAAACTGGAGCGTGGAGATGGGGTGGCCAAGAGCACTGCCAAGGCGGCCCTGTGGTACCTCAAAGCCGCGCAGCAGGACTTTGTGCCTGCCATGACGCGTCTCGCAAATCTCTACTACACCGGCCAGGGAGTGCCGGTGGACTTCCGGCGTGCGGGTGCCTGGTATCGCCGCGCTGCACGCTCTGAGGACCCCTGGGCCTCCAACAACCTTGCCTGGTTCCTGGCCACCTGCCCGGAGGATAACATGCACAACGGGGAGAATGCGGTGCTGCTGGCACGCCGTGCACTGAAGCTGGTGGCTGAAGTGGTGCAGAGCGACGAGCAGCCGTATGAAATGATCGACACCATGGCGGCTGCCCTGGCCCGCAATGGCGAGTTTAAAGAAGCGGAGCTCTGGCAGAAGCGCTGCATCACGCTCTTTAATGAAGATAAAGATCTTCCCGATGAAGAGCGCACGAAGCTGAAGGTCGAGTTTGACGGACGTCTCAAGCTCTACCAAAAATCCACCCCCTTTGCTGAGCCCGAACCCAAAGGTGAAGATGGCTCCGAGCCTCTGCCTCAGGACACCATCCTTCAGGATGAGGGGCTGCCTGAGACCTCGCCCAAAAAAGGATCGTCCAAAGGGAGTAAAGGCACGGTGGTCTGAGTTCGTTGTATCTGCTGGCCCAGCACTTTTTCTCCCGATTCGTTCGCCACTGACGCGCAAGATTCGCACAATTCATCGCAATATCCGCAAGACCAAGTCCTTCCCGCACGGTTAAAGCGCTCACTTTATTCCTTCGGCTCTCCGCCATTCCTCGACCCACTTTCTCATGTCTGCCGCCGTCGTCCGTTCTGCCGCCCTCCCGCCGCCCATTCCCGGTCTGAACCGCCGTATCCGGCAGCCGAAAAAGAACATCCCGCAGACGAAGCAGGACCGGGACCAGATACTGGGCTGGGTGCGAGCCTATGCCGAAGAGCAGAAACTTGTGCCCCCGGTGCCACTGGCAGACCTGCAGGAGCACACGGACAAAATTCTGGCCATTCACGCCATCGACAAGATCCACCGCGACTATGTGGGTGTGCTGCTGGCCAATGAGACGTGGCGGGAGTCCCTGGCCACCGTGCCGTTTGAAAAGCGTCTGCTGCTCATGCCCAAGTGCCTGCGGGTGGAGAGCAAATGCCCGGCCCCCTTTGATGAATTCGGCCTGCTCTGCAAGCAGTGCGGCCTCTGCTCCATCCAGGATTTCCAAAACGAGGCCGAAAAGCTAGGCTACGCCGTGCTGGTGGCCGAGGGCAGCGCCATCGTCATGTCTCTCATTCAGACTGGCAAGATCGAAGCCATTGTGGGCATTTCCTGCCTGCCGGTGCTGGAGCGCACCTTCCCTTATGTAGAGGCCGCTGCCATTCCTGCCGTGGCCGTGCCGCTGCTGCAGGATGACTGCATCGACACCCTCGTGGACATCGACTGGGTGTGGGACTACATCCACCTGACCAGCGACGACAAAACGCGCCGCCTCAATCTGAATGCGCTGCATGATGAGGTGAAGACCTGGTTCACCGTGGAGTCCCTCAATGCTCTCATGGGACCCTCCCGCGGCCATAGCGATGACATCGCACGCGAGTGGCTGGCCCGTGCGGGCAAGCGCTGGCGCCCCTTCCTCACCGTGGCTGCCTACCAGGCCCTGCGTGAAGATCCCGAAGGGCCGATTTCAGACACCGTCAAAAAAGCCGCCATCGCGGTCGAGATCTTCCACAAAGCCTCGCTCGTGCATGACGACATCGAGGACGGAGATGCCGAGCGCTATGGGGAAACCACCCTGCACACCGAGCACGGCGTGCCTGTGGCGCTCAATATTGGCGACCTTCTCATCGGGGAAGGTTACCGTCTGCTGGCCGACAACGATGCCGCCGCGCATATCCGCAGTGCCGCCCTCCTGGTGGCCGCCGAGGGGCAGCGGGAGCTGTGCATTGGCCAGGGCGCTGAGTTGCTCTGGACACGCCACCCGGTGGCACTCAGCAGCGCGCAGGTGCTGGAAATCTTCCGCAGCAAAACCGCGCCTGCCTTTGAGGTGGCGCTCAAGGTGGGCGCTGCGCTCGCAGGTCGTCTGGACGAATGCGCCGATGTGCTTCACACCTACAGCGAGAATCTCGGCATCGCCTACCAGATCCGCGATGACCTGGATGATTTGGGTGAGGACTCCGCCGCAGGCAATGAATGGAATATGCGCCCGAGCATTGTGCTCTCCCTCCTGCGTGAGAAGGGCAAGGGTGAGGTCAAGGACCAGATGGAAGCCCTCTGGAACGGTGCTGCCAAAGTGAAGCCGGACAACGCCAGCATCCGCCAGTGGGCGATGGACAGCGGCGCGCATGAGAAAGCCATGACCCTCCTGGAAAGCTACAAGGAGGCCGCCATCCGCTCTCTGCAGGAGGTGGAACTGCCCAATCTCAAAGGTCTGCTGCGCCGCGTGATCGGCAAGATCTTCAATGAACTGGAGATCAAGGGCTGGTGCCGTGAGTTTGAGCAGAAAAATCTGAACTCAGAACTGCGTGCTGAAGCTGCCAAGGCGGCAGAACATCTCGTGCCGAAGGTGGCTTCGTAAAAAAGGCTCAGGCCATTCTTTACCGGAGTTTTCCGCTGCTAGTTCATCCAGTCTGGCTCCGTTGTGATGCCCCGACCATGAAGCTGCTCAGTCTTTGCTCCGTATTCCTTTTTTCTCTTTCGATTCTGCCTGCCGCAGATTCGCGCCATAATGTTCTGTTCATCGCCATCGATGATCAGAACGACTGGATCGGCTGCCTGGGCGGGCACCCGCAGGTGAAGACGCCGGCGATCGATGCACTGGCAAAGCGCGGCACGCTGTTTTCCAGCGCGCACTGCCAGGCCCCGCTGTGCAATCCCTCCCGCAGTTCGCTGCTCACCGGCCTGCGGCCGTCCAGCACCGGCATCTATGGTCTGGCGCCCGGCATCCGCGAGGTAGAGCAGACGAAGCAGCATGTGACGCTGCCGCAGACCTTCACCCAGGCGGGTTATTTCACCTTCAACAGTGGCAAAATTTACCATGATGGCTCAATGCGCGGCGGCGATCAGAAGGCGGAGTTTAACGAGTGGGGAAATCGAGGCCCCATGCCCAAGCCGAAGACGCCTATTGCGAATCTCCCGGGACCTGACCGCCATCCGGCCATGGACTGGGGTGTGTTTCCCGAGAAAGATGAGGACAACGCCGACTGGAAGATCGCGGACTCAGCCATCGATGCACTCAAGCGAGCACCTGCCGACAAGCCTTTCTTCATCGCCGCCGGGTTCCGCCTGCCACACGTGCCCTGCTACGCCTCGCAGAAGTGGTTTGATCTCTATCCTGACGACACGCTGAAGATGCCGCCGGTCAAAGAAGATGATCGCGATGACCTGCCAAAATTTGCCGACTTCCTGCACTGGAAGCTGCCGGAACCGCGCCTGAGCACGCTGCGGAAATACAATGAATGGCGCCCACTCGTGCGCTCCTACCTCGCCTGTGTGACCTTCATGGACAGCCAGGTGGGCCGCCTGACCGAGGCGCTGCAGGCCACGGGCCGTGCGGAGAACACCATTGTGGTGCTCTGGAGCGACCACGGCTGGCATCTGGGGGAAAAGCTCATGACGGGAAAAAACACCCTCTGGGAGCGCAGCACGCGCGTGCCGCTCATCTTTGCCGGACCAGGGATCAAAGCCGGACAGGTCTGTGAGAGTCCCGTGGAGTTGCTCGATATTTTTCCATCCCTGCTCGCGCTGACCAACATGCCGGAGCGCAAGGACATCGAAGGCCACAGCCTCGTGCCTCAACTGCAGAACGCCGCAGCGCCGCGTGAGTGGCCCGCCATCACCACCCATAATCAGGGCAACCACACCGTCCGCACCAAGGACTGGCGCTACATTCACTACGCCGACGGCAGCGAGGAGCTCTATGATCTGAAGGGCGACCCCAATGAGTGGACTAATCTTGCCAAAGACAGCCGCTATGCTGGTAAAAAAGCCGAACTGGCCAAATGGCTGCCCAAGATCGACAAAGCTCCGGTGCCTGGCAGCAAAAGCCGTGTGCTGACCTACGATCCGGTGACAAAGGAGGCGGTCTGGGAAGACAAGCCGATTGATAAAAGTGCTCCGCTGCCTGAACCGTAGGCAGTGTCCGCCTCTCCGCACAAGCTCCGCCTCACCCTTGGCCTCGGGTTTCTCGCTTTCATCATTGCGGGCTCCCTGCTGCTGCTGGCGTGGCTGCGCCAGCGCGAGCGGGAGGAGTCCAACCGCCTCTTCCAGGCGCTGGCACAGGCAGATGCCGAGTTTGTGCGCAAGATGACCCTGCCGCGCAGTCAGAAGCTGGCGAGTGATCTGGAGCAGCTCCTCGGCATGCGGATCGAATTCCGTGAGGCTGGCAAAGCACCGCTTGGAGGTGAGGACCGCCTGATCATCCGGCTGGATGACAAGACGGACATGATTTTCACACGCCCTCCAGTGGCTTCTTCTCTCTCATTGCGCGATCCCGCCACGCTGAATGCCTTCATCGCCTTCTGGCTTGTCTCGGCACTGGTGGGATGGCTGCTGGTGCGCGAGAGGCTCAAGCGGGCGCAGTCGGAACGGCTGGCCATGCTGGGCCGCGTGGCCACCAGCCTGGCCCATGACATCAAAAATCCTCTGGCCTCCATTCAGCTGCATGCGCAGCTCATGACACCGCAGAACGATGAAGACCGTCAGGCGGTCAAGCTCATCGAAAATGAATCCGAGGTGATCACCGGGCTGGTGAACCAGTGGCTGCATCTGGCGAACCCTCTGCCGCCCCGGCTCGTGAAGCTGGATGTGACCGAGTGCATCCGTGGCGTGGTCAGGAACATGGAGGCTCAGGCCCGGCATGCCGGGGTGGAGATCCAGATGGACCTGCCCAGTCCTGCCTGGATCATGGGAGATGCACAACGTCTGGCCCAAGCGGTGCGCAATCTGGTCATCAATGCCATCCAAGCGATGCCGCAGGGGGGCAGGCTGAGGCTGGAAGGGCGCATTGCCGGCGAAAAACTGGAACTCATGTTTGCTGATGCGGGCGTGGGTTTCTCAGATGAAGCGCTGGCCCGTGGCGCTGAGCTGTTTTTTACGGAGAAGGAGGGCGGCATGGGCGTAGGACTGAACATTGTCTCCAGCGTTGTTGCAGCGCATGGTGGCGAGATTCTTTTCCAAAATGACCCCAAGGGCGGTGCGCTCATCAGCGTGATGCTCCCCTTACTCCCCTCATGACTTCCTCCATCCTCATCATCGAAGACGAATACGCCCTGGCAGCAGCACTCTCCACGGTGGTGCGCCGTCTGGAGGCCACGCCTGTCGTGGCTGCCTCTGGGCAGGGAGGGATCGAGAAGCTCTCCACACAGGGTTGCGCACTCGTCATTCTGGATGTGGGGCTGCCTGACATGAGCGGCTTGAAGGTGCTGGAAAAAATCCAGGCTCTGCCCCAGCCGCCGCCGGTCATGATCATCACTGCACACGGCACGCTGGACACCGCCTTGGAGGCGAGGAAGCTGGGTGCGCGGGAGTATTTCCTCAAACCGCTCAATCTGGCCGACATTCAGCGCGCGATACGCGAGGTTCTCGCTCCAGTAAAGACTGCGCCGCGTGTGGAAACGACAATGATCGGCACTAGCGAACCCATGCAGCGTGTTTTTGCCATCATCGCCCAGGCTAGCAGCAGTGACGCACCCGTGCTGCTGCAGGGGCCGCCCGGCAGTGGCAAGAGTCTGGCAGCGCAGGTGATTCACCGCCATAGCGCCCGTGCGGAAAAGCCGCTGGTTGTCTTTCGCGCAGACGAATGGCAGGCAGATCGTGTGGAGGCGGCGCTGGATGAAGCCATCTCCCGGGCTGGTGACGGAGTGTTGTTTCTCGATGAAATCAGTGCGTGGCCAAAGCCGCTGCAGGCGGCGCTCATGCATAGGCTCGCCGCAGGCGTGGTGCATGCGCGACTTTTCAGCGCTGCCAGCGTGGAGGTCGCGCCATATCTCCGGGAGGACCTCTTCTACGCATTGGCCGTGCTGCAGGTGCATCTGCCGCCTCTGCGTGAGCGCACGGCGGACATTCCGCAGCTGGCGGCCTCATTTCTAGGAGAGCAGGTGCTTTCCGCTGAGGCGTTGGCCATCTTGAAAGCCCATGCTTGGACTGGAAACGTCCGCGAACTGAAGACGGTCATGGCGCATGCTGCGGCTGTCTGCGGGGGCAGCACCATCCTGCCGCATCATCTGCCTGTCAGCATCGCGAAGACGGACGAGGGCAGCCACCTGGAGGACACGATGAAGCGTGGCATCGCGGCATGGCTGGATCAAAAGACTACTGGTGCTGATGAAGCGATGCCCATCTATGACAACTTGCTGGAGACTGTGGAGGGCATCATGCTGGAGACGCTGCTAAAGCGTTTTGATGGAAAACCCACGCGAATGGCAGCGGCGATGAAGATGAACCGCGCCACGCTGCGACGGAAGCTGCGCGAAGAGTAGCCGGGATCGCGTTCTGCTTTCCGGTCAGATTAAGTTCAAATTAGATAGCATGATAGAGTTGAAATCAGGCTGGGGGGGAAGTTGCATCTGAGGCTCATTGAATGTAAATCAGACCTTTGTGAGAAGTGCGCGAAAAAGAAGCCGGTCAAATCCATGTGCATGACATTGGTTGTGTCGGCTTCAGTGAGGAGAGGCGTCTGCTCAGCACTGTGATCCGGCCCCTCTTTGCAGACTTCCTGGTTCTCTGTTGGAGAGGCATGATTTGGTCCAGTGAGGAATGTCTGGTTCGTTTTAAGAATAGGTTTCCAGCCTAACTCATTTGGATTTAACACCGGCATATAAGCAGGATTGTCTTTGCGGGTGGGTTGATTTCATTTTTTTCGATTTTCGAACATTAGTTGTTTTACTTTAAAAGTACTCGGTCAAGAATTTTGGTCTCATGACAACATGTAGAACACTCTCCGTCATGAGCGCTTGTTTCGGGATGGCTTGGAGCTTTAAATACAAGTGGGCTCGGGCTGCGAATGTGTTGGCGGATTTGTGCATGTGGCTGCTGGTTGCGGCGATGATGAATGGTTGTGACCGCAGGGAGGTGCGGCTGGTGGTGACAAAGCCGATCACACGGGACACGGTGGTCACGCGTGTTTATGTGTGCCGGATTCATTCCTGCCGGCATATGGAGATCCGCGCGAATACTCGCGGGCATTTGGAGGTGGTGAATGCACGCGCGGGATGTCTCATCAAAGCAGGGGATGAGATGTTCAAGATCCTGCCGCATGCGCCCGGTGTTGCGATGAAAAGTGCGGGGATGGAATCCTCAAGCATCAATGCGCCGTTCAGCGGCCGGATGGACCGCCTGCGGATGCAAGGAGGCAGCCTGGTCACGGAAGGGGATGTCCTGACCACGCTGTCTGACAACAGCGAGATGTGGGTGGACTTTAATGTGCCGGAGGCGCAGCATTCCGAGTATGTCAAATCGGCTCCGAACGCCGAGGTGAAGCTGGTGCTGGCGAATGGCAGAATGTTTGACCAAAGCGGGCGGGTGGAATTCATCAAGACGGAGGTCAACTCCAGAACGGGCAGCATTCCGTCCCGGGCCATCTTTCCTAATCCCCAGGATCTGCTAAGAAATGGAGGGACGGGAAACGTCCGCATGCAAAATACGATAAAAAATGCGCTCCTGGTGCCGCGAAAGTCCACGTTTGAACTCCAGGACCACCGTTGCATTTACGTATTGGACAAGGACAACATCGTCAGGCAGAAGCGGATCTCCATCATTCAGGAGCTGGAGGATTTTTTCAATGTGTCCGACGGCGTAAGCGAAAATGACACAATCATCTACGAAGGTGTGCGGCAGGTGAAAGAAGGGGAGAAAGTCGATGACTACGTATTTGAAGAGCCTGCGAAGGCATACGAGCATCTGAAGTCCACCGTTCACTGACGGTATTGCTCCCGCCAGCCGGATGTCGGCGAACTAAACTGGCAGGCACGGGTGACGTTGTCTGGATCGAACAGGGCGTGTTTTCTGATCAGGCAGAGATCAGCTTGGAAAGGAGTGTCATTTCCCGTCCGCACTGCCTGGTACTCGCGGGTCGTTGGCAGGGAAGAAGAGCTTCTGTTCCGGGTCAAAGCTGATCGCCTGGCATGCGCCGAAGCGCTCGGACTGCGCTAGCTTGTGACCGAAGGCCATGACCTGGGAGAGGGTTTCCTGGCCAAACGATTTTTCGATTTTGAGCTCATCAGGATTCCACTGATGGTGAAAGCGCGGCTGAGCCAGAGCTTCTGCCGGAAGCATGCCGTCATCAATGATGTGGGTGAGCAGCAGCAGTGCCTGTGTGATAATCGTGGGCCCGCCGGCGGCGCCGGTGACGATGACCGGTTTGCCATCTTTGAGCACGATGGTGGGGCTCATGCTGGAGAGCGGACGTTTGCCAGGGGCGATTGCGTTGGCCTCCGCGCCGACGAGCTTGAAGGCATTCGGCACGCCGGGCTGCACGGCAAAGTCGTCCATCTCATCATTGAGCAGCACCCCAGTGCCTGGAATGACGACCTTGCTGCCAAAGGCGGTGTTGATGGTTTGATTGAGCGCCACCCAGTTGCCTTCGGCATCGGCTGTGCAGAGAAAGGTGGTGTGCTTGCCAAAGATGTCTCCTTCCCAGTTCGGCGGCATGTTGTGGGAGGGAACCTTCGTGCTGTGGTCGAGGTCGATCTTTTTGGCAAGGTCCGCCGCATAGACCGGATCCACCAGCCCGCGAGGCACCGGCGCGAAATCAGGATCTCCCAGCCAGTAGGCACGGTCGGCAAAGGCAAGCTTCATCGCCTCGGTGATGACATGTACGCGGCTGCTGGCCCGGAAGTGGCGGATGGGAAAGTGCTCCAGGATGTTGAGAATCTGCGCCACATGAACGCCTCCGGAGCTGGGAGGCGGCATCGTGATGAGGTCGTAGCCGCGATATTTGGAGCGGATAGCCGCACGTTCAGGAGCCTTGTAGCCTGAAAAGTCCTGTGCGGTCATGATGCCTCCATTGGCCGCCATCCACGCGGCCGTTTTCTGGGCAAACTCGCCCCCGTAGAACCACTCAATGCCATTTTGAGCCACGGAGCGGTAGGTGTGAGCCAGATCCGTCTGGACCAGCACCTGCCCCTTTTCCAGAGGCTTGCCGTCTTTAAGAAAAATGGCCGCACTGGAGGGGAACTTGGCCAGCTTGGCCGCCGTAGCCGCAAGCTTGCGTGCATACACCTCGTCAATCGGGAAGCCCTTTTCGGCAATATCTGCCGCTGGGAGCAGCACATCCGCGAGCTTGAGTCTGCCGTGTTTGCTTTGAGCGGCAGCGCAGGCTTTGAGGTAGCCGGGGACTCCTGAGGCGAGGGCCCCCGTCTTGCTGGCCTCATCGTCCAGTTTGCCGTTGATCACATACATGTCCCGGCTGGCTTTTGCGGGGGCCATTTCACGGCCGTCGATGCAGGTTACGGTGCCGTTCGCAGCGTGGATGACGAAGAAGCAGCCGCCGCCGATGCCTGAGTTGTGCCCATCCACCACTCCGAGGGTCAGTCCTGCCGCTATGGCTGCGTCGATGGCATTGCCACCTTTTTCAAAAGCCTGGATGCCAGCCTGTGTGGCCAAGGGGTGAACTGTGGCAATGGCATGTTTTGGGAAGGAGGCGTCTGCGGCATGCAGGGCCAGGGGCAGGAGGCAGAGGATTGAGGCCAGGACTTTCATGAGACGGATGCTAGCCACAGCCTCCGGAGCGTCGAATCAAAACGGATCGCCAAAATAGGGCGGCGCTAGGAACCACGCTTCCAGCTCAGCCAAGCCGTGCGGTAGGTGAAGGCCATGGCCATGATCCCAGCAAACAGCAGGAGGGCCCGGCCGGGCTCGGGAACTGGGGCGATGCTGCTCAAGGCAGCCCCTGGGAGGGTGATATCCGCCGGAGTGATCTTGTCAGGCTCTGTGGCTCCAACAGCAATGGCGGCAGCTACGCTGCACGCGAACCAGTAACTAAAGGAGCGAATAAACATCGATTTAGAAAAAACCCTATCAGATAGAGGCCGGGTTGGACAAGATATTTCTTGTGCCGATTTTGATGCAGACGTCTCATTTTGAATGGTTAGCTGCCTTGGAGGCGGGTTGTTGAGCGAGTTTCTCATTAGCAGCCTTCCCGCTTGCGAGTTTCTTACACCTCCGCCATGTCTACGATCCCTCACCTCAGGCACTTCATCCACCATGTCTTCCGTCAGTTCTCCTCGCATTATTAACATAGGTTTGGCAGGTTTAGGCAATGTGGGGGCTGGGGTGTTCAAGAATCTGGAAAAGAATCGATCCCTGATCAGCCGTCGTATTGGCGCTGAACTGCATGTGACCCGGGTGGCCGTGCGCGATATCTCCCGTCCGCGGGACGTGGAGGTGCCCGCAGCCATGCTGACCACCGACTGGCGGGAGTTGATCAATGATCCCACCATCCCTGTGATCGTAGAGCTCATTGGTGGCACGACCACGGCCTACGAGATGGTGGCCGCCGCGCTGAGGGCCAAAAAGATCGTGGTGACCGGCAACAAAGCGCTGCTGGCAGAACGTGGGAAGGAGCTTTTTGCCCTGGCGGAGGAGTGCGGCGTGCCGATCTATTTTGAAGCGGCCGTGGCCGGGGGAATCCCGATCATCCAAGTTCTGCAGGAGGGGCTGGTGGGCAATCACATCCGCTCCATCCACGGTATCATCAACGGCACCTGCAACTATATCCTCACTCGCATGTCCCAGGCTGGACTGAGTTACCAGGATGCTCTGCAGGAAGCTCAGGACAAGGGCTACGCCGAGGCCGACCCCACGCTGGACGTCAGTGGCTGGGATGCCGCGCACAAGGCCATCATCCTGGCCTCATTGAGCTACGGTTTTTGGATTCCGCAGGACAAGGTGTATGTGGAGGGCGTGGATCGCGTGAGCATCACAGACTTCCGTTTTGCCGCAAGGCTGGGCTACACCATCAAGCTGCTCTCAGTCATCCGTGCGGATGAAAACGGGCTCGTCGAGGTGCGCACACAGCCTACGCTGGTGCCTTTGTCACATGTTCTTGCAAGCGTGAGTGGAGCGTTCAATGCGGTGCTGGTAAATGGAGACGTGGTGGGCGAGACCCTTTTCTACGGACGCGGTGCCGGGCAGGACCCCACCAGCAGCAGCGTCATCAGCGACCTGTGCGAAGCCGCCGCCGTGCTCATGCATGGGGCGCGTCACAGCGGCTTTGTCCCGCACGGCCTGTATGGCAAATCCAAGCCGGTGGAAGATACTGTCTCCCACTACTACCTGCGCCTGACGGTGGACGACGTACCCGGAGTGCTGGCCCAGGTGGCCACTGTTTTGGGAGAGCGTGGCATCGGCATCTCCTCCATGATTCAGCCTGAAGATCTAGAAGACACCAGCGGAGAGACATCCCTCGTCCTCATGATCCATGATGCCCGCCTTGGCGACATGAAGGCGGCGCTGGGGGCCATCAGCAAGCTCGACTGCGTGCGTGGAGAGCCTGGCTGGATGCGGGTTGAAACGCTGCAGGGTTAACCGAAGCCAAATCCAACAAACAATGCGTCTGTGAAAGCCGGCGTGGAAATCAAAAACACCCGCCACAGATCATGCCCCTCATGAAAATCTCCCTGATCGACCTCGCAGCCCTAGTCGGAGGGACCGTCCTGTGCGGTGATCCAGCCGGGCAGATTACTGGCTTTGCCTCCCTGAAGGAAGCCATTGCAGGCGATCTGAGCTTCTTTCATGACTCCCGCTACAACGAACGGCTGGTGAACACCAAGGCCAGCGCTGTGCTGGTGCCGCTGGGGTGGACGGAGTTTCCACAGCACGCAGCCTGCATTGCAGTGTCTGACCCTTCTCGCTCCTTCGAGCAGATCGTGGAGACGTATGGATTCCAGCCCCAGCCCTTTGCTCCTGGAGTGCACGCTTCGGCTGTTGTGGCTGACGGTGTCAGGTTCAATCCGGAGCGAGTGGCCATCGGGGCCAACGCGGTGGTGGAAGCCGGGGCGGAGCTGGGAGATGGAGTTGACATCGGTCCCGGTTGTTTTGTCGGGCGGAACGTGGTCATCGGCAAAGGATCCAAGCTGCATGCCAACTGCACCGTGCACGCCGAGTGTATTCTGGGAGATGGTGTGTCGCTGCACTCCGGGGTCGTCATCGGATCCGACGGATTTGGCTACGAATTCAGTCAGGGACGCCACCGCAAGGTGCGTCAGGCGGGCATCGTCCAGATCGACAATGATGTGGAGATCGGAGCTGGCAGCACGGTGGACCGTGCGCGGTTTGGCCGCACGTGGATCGGTGAGGGCACCAAAATCGACAACCTCGTGCAGATTGGGCACAACGTGGTCATCGGGAGACACTGCATCATCGTGGCCTGCACGGCCATCGCGGGCAGCGCGACGGTGGGAGACTATGTGGTGATTGCCGCACAGGTGGGCATTGCCGGGCATGTGCATGTGGGATCTCAGAGCACGCTCGCCGCACGCTGCGGGGTCACACGTGATTTGCCTGCAGGCGGCAAATATCTGGGCTTCCCCGCCAATCCTGCCAGGGAGGAAAAGCGCCGGATGGCAGGCATCAACCGCCTGCCGCAGCTTCTTGCCCGGGTGAAAGAGCTGGAGGCGCAGATCGCCGCCGAAAAAGAGGGCTGATCACCAGAAGCCCCACTGCTGCGTTTTCATCACATAGAGTCCCAGGGCCAGGTTGCCCACGGCGTGCATGAACACGCACGCACCGAGGCTTCGGGTGCGCACTGCCACCAGGTACATCAGCGAGCCCCAGACGAAGGCGCCGAGGTAGTCCTCACTGTTGTGGATCAGCATCACCGACGTCGTGACAATCCAAAAAGTCTTCCAGCGGTGTGTGCCAAACGCCACTCGCTCAAACCGGCCGTCTTCTGTGAGCAGGTAGCGCATGAGAAAACCGCGCCAGAAGAGCTCCTCCACAAATGGCACCACCAGCACCATGCGTGCAAATCGCATGCCTACGACGAGGCTGAACCACAAGGTGGAATCCTGCGCAATCGTCGGGTCAAATCCCTTCAGCCGTTCGGCCATCCCGAGCCATGGCCACCAGGAGGCTGCCGCATGACCATGCTGGATCAAAGATTCACGCAGCATGGCAGGAGCCACCCAGACGGCGATGCCCACGAGGCCCAGCAGGGTGGCCAGACCCAGGCCGCGCCAGGGTTTGAAAACATAATGGCGGCGGAAAAATACCAGCACAGCGGCGCACAGGATCGTCTGCAGGGGATATACCCAGTGCTCCGGGGCTCGTATGTGCCAGGGCAGCTCGGAGTTTTCGATGCGAAACATGCCGGGCAGCGACCCCATCAGGGTGAAGAGCAGCAGCGGCAGCACGTACGCTGCGGTGGCCGAGGTACGCAGGCGTGAGAGCATCAGGTCAGATGTTTTTAGGGAGTGCCAGAACCTGCGCCCGACCGGGAGTCAGCAGCCATTTGGAGCAGCATTTCAGGTACATCCGGCTGAAAGTGGACATGGTGGTGGCCCCCGATGCCATGAGTGCAAGGGTGCGTGAGCTGATGCGCTCCATCATGTTGCTGAAAGCGCCTGGATAGTCGGACTTGAGTTTCATGCCGCGCTCGTAGAAGGCCACAATGCGGCCATCGTAAAAGTACTCGATCAGCTCATGCCAGGCCTCATGCCAGGCACGCTGGCGCTGCTCATAGCTCCCCAGTTCCTTGAGCAGTTGCTGGGGGTGATCCAGCAGTTTTTCACCATGGCGGGCAAACATGGCGCTCAGAGACTCCGCAGCGTCCAGCGCCAGAAAGACTCCCGGGGAAAGCATGGGATCGACAAACCCGAAGGCATCTCCTGCGGAGACCCAGCCGGGGCCGTGCGCGCGGTCAGAGATGAGCTGGTAGTTGGTGTAGGTGTAGGCGTCGCTTACACGCTGGCGGTTGGCTGTAAGCGGGGAGAGCGTGGGATCAGTGGCCAGCACCTTGTCCAGCCGCTCCTCGGCGTTGGAGCCAAACTCCGCCAGGGACTTGGGGTTCATGACCATGCCAAAGCTCAGGCAGTCTGGCAGCGGGATGCGCCAGCTCCAGCCCCAGGGGTGGTAGGTGATCACGATCTGCCCTGCGACGTAGGGATGATCAATGCCTGTGAAGTGGGCAAAGTGGGCGGTGTCCCGGCGCGGACCGGTGTCAGCGCCAATGCCCAGCAGCCGTGCCGAGGTGCGGGTGCGGCCGCTGCAGTCGATGATGAGATCCGGCTTGGCGCCACTCTCATATCCACCAGCAGCCAGAGACTCGGTGTCCAGCTCAAGTTCAGGGGTGCCTCCAGGATGCGCCACCAGCCCGGCGCGGTGTTTCACAAAACGTACTCCCAGAGACTTGGCGTGGTCTTTGATCACATCGTCAAACGCGGGCCGTGGCACGTTGTAGGCGTAGGGAGGCAGACGGCCTGTCACACTGCGGAAATCAAAGTGCATCTGCGTACCGCAATGATGAATGAAGCTGGCACCGGGCTTGAATTGTGCGATGGCGGCCACTTTGTCCTCGATGCCCATGCGCTGCAGGATTGCGACGATGGCGGGTATCAACGACTCGCCCACGAGCATGGCCGGGCGCTTCTCATCATCGTAAACAAGCGACTGGATGCCCTGACGGGCGAGCAGCGCAGCAAGCGCGCTTCCGGCGGGCCCTGCACCTAGAATGGCAATGCGTGGATTCTGGCTCATGACTGGATTCAGTAGCGGCGGAGCTTGCCGCTGGCGGTCAGCGGCAGCTCGGTGACAAAGGTGTAGAACAACGGCACTTTGTAGGCGGAGAGCCGCTCCTGGCAAAGTTTTCTCAGCTCAATTACTGCCGGAGGGGCAGAGGCATCCTGGGGGATGATGTCAGCAGTCGGCATGGCGCCCAGGGCGGGATGCGCGCGTGCGGACACTCGCGCAGCTTTCACACCTGGATGGCTGCACAGCACAGCCTCCACCTCTTCGGGGAAGCATTTCAGCCCGCCCACATTGATCACGCTGCGCACCCGGCCGCGCAGGTAGTAGCAGCCGTCCGTGTCCACTTCGGCGACGTCGCCCGTGGCGAACCATCCGTCGCGCAGCACGGCCTCGCGCGGCTGCCAGGGGGTCAGGTAGGCGTCAAAGATGCCCGGGCCGCGGAGCATCAGCTCGCCATCATCCAGCTTCACTTCAAAGGCTGGCAAAGGTTGCCCGATGGAGGTTGGCTTGTCCTTGGAGTGTTGCAGGTTCAGGATCGGCAGTCCGGCTTCGATGATGCCCATGCCCTGCGTGAGATGCAGGCCCGTCTTGCTGGCAAACAGCTCAGCCACTTCGTTCGTCAGGGCAAACGCTGTGGACACGGCCAGCCGCAGAGAGCCAAGACTGGCGGCATCGGGCTGGCCGGAGAGCATGGTGTAGTGGTAGGGAGAGCCGTACATCACCGTGGCGCCGTGGGACCGCATCATCTCGATCATCACCTTCGGATCACTCGCCGGTGCGAGGATGGTTGTGGCACCGTGGTAAAGATATAGAACGATGGACACCGCAAAATGGTGCGCCATTGGCAGAACCCACAGCACACGGTCCTGCGACCCAATCCGCAGGCCTTCATTCGCCGCCGTGATGCGTGCCAGCAGCGTTTCATGGGAGATGACAATGCCCTTCGAGGCACCCGTGGTGCCGCTGCTGAAGCGGATGAAGGCGGGGTTCAGTGCTGAAAGCACTGCTTCATCAAAAGCTGGAGGTGAATCATGAGTCACCGCCTCGATGCGCCACTCCTCCGCGTTTTGCGCATGCACGATGGCATCCAGCGCGGTTGATCTGGCAAGCTGCGCGCGTTCCGCTGTCGTCAGCTCATTGGGAATAGGGACAAAGCAGGCGTTTTGCTGCAGAATGGACAGGGCCAGCACGATGTAGTCCGCGCTGCTGGGTGCGTTCAAGCCGATGCGGGGACGCTCTTTTCGCGGCCAGGCGGAGTCTGCGCTCATGCGCTGTGCGCAGGTTTTCATGCGCGTTTCCAGCTCGCCGTAGCTCAGTTGCAGCTCGGTGCTGATGATGGCCGGATGAGCGGCGGTGCTGCGTGAGAAGATGAGATCGACGATGTTCACTTGGCTGGTTGCAGTTGGCTCAAAATCGTTCGCACTTGTGATGCCAGGAGAGCGGTGTTCTGATCCGGCAATGCTGCTGCAATGCCTGCCGCCTGCCCGGTGGCCAGTGCTGTGCCCATTACGCGGGTGCTTGCCTGCGCCCGGTGTGTGGCGGACAGGCAGCGGCCTGCGATGAAGACATTCCGCAGATCACGTGCGCGTAGAGCTGAGAGAGAAATGCCGCAGGCTTTGGGCTCATGCGGATAGACAAGGCGCGGGCCGCGGGCGGTTTCGCGCAGCTCGATGGGCCATGTGGCATTTGCCACTGACAGCTCTCCGCTGCGGCTGGAAAGGATGTCATCTTCGGTGACGATGCTCTCGCCGATCCAGCGACGGCTTTCACGAATGCCTGCACGCACGGGCAGGGTGGTGATTCGTGCCCGGGCAAAGCCATCCAGAGTTGCTTTCAGATGATCCACGATGGCATGGGTGACCTCTCGTCCCTGCATCTCGATCGAGGTCAGGCTGCGTGGGTCCGTGGAATCAAACGCACAGTCTGGCGAGTCCCCCGGGAGATCGAGCGTGAGAAAGGCTTCGCCCGATGCCGGGCTGGCCCGGAAGTGGGCACCTGATGCGGAGGCGGGCAGTTTTTTCTCCTGAATGGCCCGCGCCAGGCAGCCGGCGATTTTGAGCGGTCCATCGCCCTTGAGTGTGGAGGCATCGATCTCTCCGATGCCGACGATGTAGGCCGGGCGCTGCAACTCATGAGCCGGTGTCATTTCAAAGGCATGACCTGTGTGGACAGCCAGCACGGCATCTCCGCTGGCATCCACCAGCGTGCGCGGCTGCACCTGCAACGATGTGCCCCGGCATTGCAGCGTCACCTTAGTGATACGGTTAGCCTCCACAGCGCATCCGGTGACTTCGGTGTGCAGCAGCACTTCCAGATCCGACTGTTTGATGCACCATTGATCGAGGAAACCAGCCAGACGCTGAGGCTGGTGCAGCAGCACATCCACCCTGCCCATGCGCAGCGGACCATGAGCCATGCCTTGAGCCAGAAGCTCACGCTCCAGCTCGGCTGGCAGGCCGGGATTGGACACGCGGGGGGCGGCATCGGGGGATGGCGGCAGATCGTACAATCCGCAGAACGAATGCACGAGCGAGGCCGTGCCTGCGCCGCCCAGAAATCCGTGGCGCTCCACCAGCAGTGTGGCCGCGCCCTGACGTGCCGCGGCCAGAGCCGCCGCCACGCCTGCGCTGCCACCGCCGATGATGAGGACGTCTGGATTCATTGGCATATCATTCACCGAGAAGATCAGAACGCCAGCGCTCACGCATCAGTTCGGTCTCGGATTCGCTGAGGCAGGTGTCGAGGTAGCTCACAGTCACCGTGAGCTGGTCCTGGCACTCGGACACAAAGAGGCCGCTGCCAGGGGGCGCATTCACCGTGGGCATGTGAATGGCGTTGAGGATCTCGCCCCCGCAGAACGAGCTCATGCCTTCACCAAAGCTGCCTGTGTAGGCGTGGTAGCAGGAGGCGATTTCACCGCGCTGGGCCAGTCGCACCAGATCCAGCATGGTCTTTCCCGGCATGCAGCGTGTGAGAAGCTGCATGGAGTTAAAGGACAGGTGCCGCTTGAGTTTCAGATGCTCCATGTGTTGCCGCATTAGCGCTTTGCTCGCTTTGGCCAGATCGGTCAGGTCGGCATCCTTCAGGATGTAGAAAAACATCGACATGTGGTTCTGGAAGATCGCAGTGCGTCCGGCGCTGTCTTTCGGGCGCTGCTGCACCGGCATGGTTATGGCGTATGACAGGTTCGTATTTCCGCGTGACTGGAAGACCACCTGATGACAGCGGGCTGCAAGTCCGGCATAAAAAAACGTGCGCATCATGTCGCCGCCGATCTTGCCGAGCGTGAGCTTGATCCGTGCTGTTTCCTCCTTCGAAAAGGTTTCCCACAGGCAGCAGCGCCGCCCGCTGACGACTTTGCCCCGGCTTGCTGAGACAAAAGGTTCAGCTCCCAGGTTCATGAGATGGGTGCCGCAGCTTTCGCTCTCTTGAAACAACCTCCACCATGGCTTGTCGTTTCGTGTCACAGGCTGCACTGGCGAAATGGCATGGGGCTCATTCCATAGTTCATCCATGTGCCTGAAGAGCAGCTCCACGCCTGTGCCATCCAGCAGCAGATGAGACCAGTTCATCAGAATGGACCAGGTCCCGCTACTCGTGCGCACCACGTCCAGATGGATGTGCGGCGGGCCCAGGGTGGTGCGCTGGCGGCCCTGCATGCGTTTTCTGCGCAGTGTCGAAATAGACTCTATCATTGAAGCCTCAGGTCCTTCGACGCCAGCGATGCGATGGAACTCGATGGGAATCGCCGCTGCCTCGCCTGTGCATTCCCAATAAGGCACACCAAAGAGGCCGTTCTTTCGCAGCGTGGCATGCAGCAGCGGCAGGCGTCTTGGCAGTTCGGCTGCAAGCCAGCGCAGGCGGTCGTGATCCGGCACGCCGCATACCTGAATTTCGCTCAGTGCATCCAAGCCGCGGCCATCGGCAGACCGCGAGAGATAATCCAGGGCCACGACAAAGCCATCGGTGCCTGTGATGGGAAACGGGGGGACTGCTGAAATGCCGGTCTTCATGCGCCTGCCACTTGTCCCATCACCAGCGCCGCCATGGCAAGGCCGCTGCGAAAATTGGCGCGGCTCAGCTCAGTGGGGTCGACCTTTTTGCCAAAACGCTCTTCCAGGTACATGACCAGCTGCATCACGCCCATGGAGTCGAGCCCGGCCTCAAAAAAATCGGCCTCGGCACTGAAGCCTGCAGGCAGATCTGGCAGCACGGTTTCACGCACGAGTTCGATCATGGTGCCGGGGGAGATGGCGATGGCAGGCATGTCGCTTTATGAACTTAAGAGAGTGGGAATGCAAACCGCTGCTTAGGGATACTCATGCCCTAAATTGTCATCCGTGATGATTTTTGCCTCACCCCAGGCGGCTTGCATGGCTGGGCGGCGACACCAGTGCCACATATCGCCGGGGACTGGGAGGGCTTCACCTTTGAGGAATTCGAGCACGCCTTCGATCTGATCGGGAGCGATGACGGGCTGGCCGTCGATCCGGTAGGTGGAGAGGGTTTTCATCCAGCGTTCGCGGTTCGGTTCCAGCGGTGTGCTGCTGGCCAGGCAGTGGTTCATGACCATCATCGTGTGTGGAAAGACCTCCATACCCGTGCGGGCGGCGCGCGGGGACTCCGTGCAGTTCCAAAAGGCGATGCCATCGGGAGTGAGGTGGGCTTTGACCTCGGTCAAAAACTCGCGCGAAAGCAGCGCTGAGGCAAACTCGCGCCAGTGATGCGTGGTGTTCATCACAATCGCGTCGAAACGCGCACCGGGGTGCTGGCGCAGCCAGCGGCGGCCGTCGTCGATGACGAGTTCGAGTTTCGGGTTGGCGAGCAGGCTGGAGACTTCCGGGCGTGCACGGATGAGGTCTAGGTAGCCGTGGCTCAACTCGATCGCGGTGACCTTTTTAACCTGCGGGTGATTGACGAGAATCTGCGTCCAAGATCCGCTGGCCACGCCGATGACGAGCACGTTTTCAATGCGGTCCCGCACGGCGGAGAGGAAGTAGGGGCGCACGAGCCAGGACTTCGGCTCCAGCCTGGTGCCGATCATGCCGTCATAGGCTCCATTGCCATACACTGCGTTGCTGGTGTCCACCGTAATGACACCATGGCGTGACTCGATGATCTGCGCGAAGCGCATGCCGTAGGCGAATTCGTTTTTGTACTGCAGGCGCTCGTAGAAGCTTTGAAACGGACTGAGGCTGACTGCCATCAGGCACAGCGGCAGCCAGCGCTGTTGTTTTGGGAATTCAAAACGACCAATGACCTCCGCCCAAAGCCACGAGAATGCGAACAGCAGGACGCTGAGCAGGTGCAGGCCCATCCATTCCATGAACAGAAAGCCCGTGAGCAGGCTGCCTGCACCAGAACCAATGATGTTGGCGAGATAGAGCCTTGAAAGCTGGCTGCCGGTGTTTTGTCCGGGAGGAATCGCTGCGTGGCAGAGCAGGGGGAATGTGAGGCCGATCAGCGCTCCTGCGATGACGACACACACATACCCGCACTCCCAGAACAGATGTCTGGCAAATATGGCGGTGAGAGGTGCCACGATGAATCCCGTTGCGCTGGAAAACATCACCCAGCGTGCCAGTCTGGCTCGCAGCTTGCCGGCTTGAGCCAGCAGTTGAGGACTCAAAAATGACCCGAGTGCGAGGCCGAGCAGGTAGCTGCCAAGCATGTAGCCAAACACCGGGGCCTTGGAGGCGCTGGCAAAGTTGAAGACCCGTGACCAGATGATCTCCCAGGAGAGCGCCAGAAAGCCGGAGAGCGCAGACCAAACCAAGGCTGTGCGGAATGGAATCTCGCATCCCGCATTGGCCGCAGGTTCCTTCCCACGGCCTGCGGCCTCGGCGGCAGGCTTTCTCAAAGCGAGCAGCACAATCAGTGCTGCGGCGGCATTCAGGCAGGCGGCAACGTGCGTGGTGCCGCTCATGCCGAAGCTGCCGAGCAACCAGCGCGCGGCGATGAAGGCCCCGAGCGCTGCCCCGAGGGTGTTCACAAAATACAGCCTGCTCACGCTGTGGCCCACATGCGCAGTATCCCGCACTTGATGCGCCACCAGCAGCGGCAGTGTGGCACCCATGAGCAGGGTGGGAAGAAAAACGAGAAGAAAGACCAGCGCCCCGGTGGTGAGACCGTGGGCCTGCACCGAGGTCAGGGCACCCACGGCATCAAAGAGCTTCAGCGAGATGAGGCCGTAAGCCCCCACGCCGAACTCAGCCAGGCCAAAGAGCAGGACCAGAGGCGCACGGGCAGACTTGGAGATCCAGCCACCCACAATGCTGCCGATACCCAGCCCCGCCAGAAAGGCCGCCACCACCATCGCCACGGACTCGACATTGCTGCCATAGATCGTGAGCAGCGCACGCTGCCACACGAGCTGGTAAATCAGCGCCGAGATGCCCGAGAGGATGAAGACGCCATGCAGGACCAGGGCGTGGAGGCGGCGAGGCATGAGATCACTCGAAGCCGTTGCTGCGCAGGAATTTCAGGCTCTGGGGAATCTGCTCCAGTGAGGTGGAGGATTCGTCCTCGATGAAGTAGTGCTGAATGCCGTTTTTGCGGGCAGCGGCAAAGATGCTGGGCCAGTCCATCTGCCCGGTGCCGAGCGTGACATCGTTCTCCACATCGGTTTTGCCGGTGAGGAATCCGGTGGCCACGCCTTTTTTGAGGTCCTTGAGATGCATGAGTTTCCAGCGGCCGCTGTATTGATTCAGCAGCTTCACCGGGTCCTGGCCGGGGAAGATGATCCAGAGAATGTCCATCTGCATGGAGACGAATTCGGGCTTGGTCTCGCGTAGAAAGAGGTCCAGCAGCGTGCCGTCGCCATAGGGCTCGAACTCAAAGCCGTGGGCGTGGTAAAACATCGTGATGCCTTCCTTGGCCAGGGCTTCGCCGGCTTTGTTAAAAACGGCGATGGCGTCACGGCACTCGGCTTCGTCAAAGCTGTCTTTGTGGTCGATCCACGCGCAGCCTGCGTACTTGAGGCCGAGGGTCTTGGCCTCCTTCACCACGTTGTCCAGATCGTTCTTATAGCGTCCGTAGGGGAAGTGGCTGCTGATGGCCTTGAGGCCGCGCTGATCCAGCTCGGCTTTGAACTGCTCAGCGGTCAGATCATAGGTGCCTGCCAGCTCCACCTCCTTGATGCCAAACTGTTTCACCTGGTCCAGCGTCCATGGCACGCCACGCAGCTTGAACTGGCTGCGCAGGCTGTAGAGCTGCAGACCGGCTGCATTGGGGGCGTCGGCAGCAGAGGCGGGAACCGCAAGCGCCAGGGCGAGGAAGAAGGAGGTGAATTTCATGAGAAATGAGGAGGCGGATTGTTGGAGAAGAGAGGGGGAGATGTCACGCACGAACTTCATACCCGTCGGATCGCCGCCGCGAAGGCACCATCCATCTGGTCCTCGGGTGGAAAGCTTCGGCGGGTGGAGACGAGCTCGTAGCCAGGAGTTGATTCAAGCACGCTCTCCACAAGCTGCTCATTCTCCGCAGGCTCGATGCTGCAGGTGCTGTAAACGAGGATACCTCCCGGCTTCAGAACACGGAGGCAATTTTTCAGCAGCTGCGACTGGGTTTCCATCTGGGCGGAAATATCCTCGGGCTGCAGGCGCCACCGCACATCCACCCGGCGGCGCATCACGCCGGTGTTGGAGCAGGGGACATCGAGCAGGATGCGGTCAAAGCCAGCTTCGGCAAAGTCGGGTATCTGAGGTTCCATCCAGTCGTGCAGCTCTATCCGGGCATTGGTCACATGGAGTCGCTGGAGATTTCCCTCCAGACGGCGCAGGCGTGCCGGGGAAACGTCACAGGCGATGATCTCCCCTGTGTTTTCCATGAGCTGGGCCAGCAGGGCGGTCTTTCCACCAGGGGCGGCGCAGGCATCCAGCACGCGCTGGCCGGTCTGCGGGGCTAAAAGGCGCGGGGCCAGCGCGGTGCTGGGGTCCTGCATGTAAACTTTGCCGTCACTCAGTTCCTTACGCGGCAGCTGTTCGCAGACGATGAAATCATTCGCAGAAGCGGCCATCTCGGGGTGCAGGTGGTTCACCCGGGCGCACATCGGGGCGGGGATCTGATTCCACTCGCAGAGGGCGGTGGTTTTGGCCTCGCCGTGCAGGCCCAGCCAGTGCTGGATCAGCCATTTGGGGTGGGAGGTGCGTGTCTCCAGCGGTAGCGTGGCGGGCAGAGCCAGCAGGGACTCGGCTTCCCGGCATGCCCGGCGCAGCACGGCATTGATGAGGCTGCGTGCACGCCCGGTGGCGGCCACCGTCTCATTCACCGCTGCGTGCTCTGACACCTTGAGAATCAATATCTGGCATAGGCCGATTCGCAGCCCCCAGCGGCTACGGTGGTCCAGATGCTTGTCCTCTGTAAGCACGGCGATCCAGTGGTCCAGCAGCGAGAGATTACGCAGCGTGGTCAGCACGATGTCGCGCAAAAAGGCGGCATCGGGCTGGCTGAGATAGTTGTCCCGCTGCATGCGGTCCATGAGGTCGGCGGCAAAGCGCTCTCCTGCCGCCCATTCGCCCAGTACATCCAGAGCCATGCCTCGGATGGGGACGGCTGGCTGACGGGCGGTGGTGGGTCTGGGGCGTGGCTGATTCATGGACTGCATGACTAAAACGGCCCTGCGCTGCGCACAAGCCGCCCTTTGGCGGTGGTGGGAGGAATGATTGACAAACTTCCCGCCCCCGCCTTTATAGACCGCCCCCCAGCTTTTTCACCCGTTCAACCACACCTGACCATGGATTTTATTGCCAAGAACATCGCCGAAGTCGCCCCTTCAATGACCCTGTCCATCACCGCCCAGGCGAAGGCATTGAAGAAGCAGGGTGTTGACGTGCTGAGCTTTGGTGCCGGTGAACCCGACTTCAACACCCCCGCCCCCATCATCGCCGCCGCCACTGAGGCTCTGAACTCCGGCAAGACCCGCTACACCGAGAGCGCCGGTATTCTGGAACTGCGCGAATCCATCGCCGCCAAGCTGATGGTGGACAACAACGTGCAGTATGACCCCTCCCAGATCAGCGTGAACTGCGGTGCCAAGCACTCCTGCTACAACGCCATCCTGGCCTGCGTGAATCCCGGAGACGAGGTCATCATCCCCGCTCCCTACTGGACCAGCTACCCTGAAATGGTGCGTATCGTCGGCGGCATCCCCGTGATCGTGGAAACCAAGCGCGAAAACGGCTGGAAGCTCACCCCCGAGGAGTTCGAGGACGCCATGTCCCCGATGACCAAGATGATCATCCTCAATACTCCTGGCAACCCGACCGGCTCCATCTACAGCCGCGACGAGCTCAAGGCTCTGGCTGAAATCGCCGTGGGCGAGGGCATCGTGATCCTCTCTGACGAAATCTATGAAAAGCTGGTGTACGGCGGCCACGAGCACGTCAGCATCGCCTCCCTGAGCAAGGAGATCTACGACCACACCATCACCATCAACGGCTTCTCCAAGGCCTACGCCATGACCGGCTGGCGCCTTGGCTACACCGCCGCTCCCAAGAAGATCGCCGACGCCATCGACACCATCCAGAGCCACACCACCAGCAATCCGACCAGTTTTGCCCAGTACGGCGCCCTGGCCGCCCTGCAGATGGATCAGCAGATCGTGAGCGACATGCGCGATGAGTTCGACGTGCGCCGCCAGTACATGCTGGGCCGTCTGAACAACATCAAGAACATCCGCGTGGTGGAGCCCATGGGTGCCTTCTACTTCCTGGTGGACATCGAGCCCACGCAGATCAAGAGCGTGAACTTCTGCGAGAAGCTTCTGAGCAAGCAGAAGGTCGCCATCGTCCCCGGCGTGGCCTTCGGTGCTGAGCACACCGTGCGCTTCAGCTACGCCACCGGCCTGGACGTCATCAATGCAGGCATGGACCGCTTCGAAGAATTCTGCAATCAGCACTAATCCTGCATCTGCGCCGGCATTCCCGGCATCTCCACCGCTAACTCCAAACTCATCATGGGCATCTATAACAACATCGTCGAAACCGTCGGCAAAACACCGCTGGTGAAGCTGAACAAAGTGACCGCCGGGCTGAACGCCACGATCGCTCTGAAGTGCGAGTTCTTCAATCCGCTTGGCAGCGTGAAGGACCGTATCGGCATGGCCATGATCGAGGACGCTGAAAAGCGCGGCATCCTGAAGCCGGACACCATCATTGTCGAGCCCACCAGCGGCAACACCGGTATCGCTCTTGCGTTTGTCGCCGCCGCTAAAGGTTACAAGCTCATCCTGACCATGCCTGAGACAATGTCTCTGGAACGCCGCACACTGCTCGCCCTGCTGGGTGCTGAGCTCGTGCTGACCCCCGGTGCTCAGGGTATGAAGGGTGCCATCGCCAAGGCAACCGAGCTCGTGGCCAGCACGCCGAACGCCTGGATGCCGCAGCAGTTTGAAAACCCCGCCAATCCGGCCATCCACTCAAAAACAACCGCTGAAGAGCTCTGGGCCGACACCGATGGCAAGATCGACATCCTCGTGGCAGCTGTAGGCACGGGCGGTACGATCACTGGTGTGACGGAAGTCATCAAGCCCCGCAAGCCCAGCTTCACCGCCATCGCCGTGGAGCCTGAGGCCTCCCCGGTCATCAATCAGACTCTGGCCGGCCAGCCCGTGCAGCCCGGACCGCACAAGATCCAGGGCACTGGTGCAGGCTTCGTCCCGATCAACCTACACCTGAAAGACAGCGCTGGAAACGCGCAGATCACGGAGTGCGTGAAGGTCAGCAATGACGACGCTTTTGCCATGGCCCGCCGCCTGGCCAAGGAGGAGGGCATCCTAGTCGGCATCAGCACCGGGGCCAACGTCTGCGCCGCCATCGAAGTGGCCAAGCGTCCTGAAAACGCCGGCAAGCTGATCGTCACCGTCGCCTGCTCCACCGGCGAGCGCTATCTCTCCACCGCTCTGGCTGACGAAGCCCGTGCGAAAGTGGGAGCGTGAGCCCCGTAATGACGAAATCTGAATGACGAGAGGCCCGGTGGCGGAACCCTTGAACTGCCACGACAGCCCTCGTCATTCGATGTTTGTTACCCTTTGAGCCATCCGCTCACCCGATTCTCCAAAACCAACCTCCTATGTCCCAACTCGACTACGCTTCCCAGGAACTTCCGGCCACCGGCATGGAAAAGTTCATGGAGGACAACCTCCGCAAGATCGTCTGGCTTTTCATCATTGTGGTGGCCGGGATCATTGCTTTCGGCTTCATCAAGCACCAGAACACCCTCAAGGCCAACGAGGCAGCTGAAGCCTTCACGGCTGCGAAGACGGTGGAAGACTGTGATTTCGTGATCTCCCGCTACCCCGGCACCAATGCTGCTTCCAACGCTCTGCTGCTGAAGGCGGACCTGCTATGGGATCAGAACAAGAAATCATCCGCTGTGGAGGCTCTCAAGGAGTTCACCTCCAAGAATGCCAGCAGTCCGCTCTCCGTTTTCGCCTTGCTGGGGCTTGGCACCAAGCTCGACGCCATGGGCGAAAGCAAGGAGGCTCAGTCCGTTTTTGAGCGCATCGTGAATGAGTTTGCCTCCAGCGAGGCTGCTCCTCTGGCGCAGGTGCGCCTCGGAGATCTGTTCTGGGCACAGGGCAAGGCCGACGAAGCCAAGAAGGCTTACGAAGACCTCGCCACCAAGTTCCCCGACGCACAGGAGTATCAGAGCATCAGCCAGAACCGCCTTGGCTGGATCGCCGCTTCGCTTCCTACTAAAGAAGTCGATCCTCCACCGGCTCCGAAAGTCGAGCCCAAGCCTGCTGCAGCCGCCATTCCCGGCGTGCCGAACATCAAGCTCAACTCTGCTGAAAGCGGCCTTCGTGCCACTCTCGCTCCTCAGGGAGCGGCTCCTGCCATGGCTGCTCCTGCAGCCCCAGCACCTGCTTTGCAGCCTTCAGCTCCTACTCCAGTCCCTGCTCCTGCCGTTCCGGCACCGCTTCCCGTGCCTTCGGCACCGGCACCAGTTCCAGCAGCACCTGCTCCTTCTGCCGCAGCCCCTGCTCCAGTTGCACCTTCGGCTCCCGCCACTCCAGCTCCAGTAAAGCCCTGATGGCGACCCGCTAGGGGCTCGAATCTATCGAGCCCTTTTAAAAGGCAGATGTGGGCAAAATGGCCCACATAAACGAGGTAAGAGGCAAGCGGCTACCAATAACCCTGTGGGATGACGCTCTGGGCCACCCGTGCGGCTGCTTAGCCTTGGCGATTTTTTCACGCCAGCCACTCGCGGATGGCGGCCACCACTTCCAGGCGTTGGGCTTCAGTAAGCTCTCCGTAGATCGGGATGCTGAGCACTTCGCCAGCCACGCGGTGAGCCACCTCGCAGCCTGAGAGCGACGCCGCAGGCAGATCAGCAAAGCACTTCTGCTGATCCAGCGTGACGGGGTAGTAGATGTCACAGCCGATCTTCTTTGCCACCAGGTGGTCGCGCAGGGAGTCACGCCGCCCGCCGAGTACGCGGATGGTGAACTGATTCCAGATGTGCTCGTTGTGCGCGTAGCTGACAGGCAGCACGATCTTGGCATTCTGCGCCACCAGCCACTCGTCCTGGGAGGTTACGCATTTGCAGTGCGCGGGGTCCGCCTGCACCACGCCGGGGAGCTTGGCCAGTTCTGAAATGTAGTGGGCTGCATTGCGCTGGCGGTCTGCGGTGTACTGGGCATATCGCTTCACCTTCACGCTCAGCAGGGCGCATTGCAGCGTGTCCATGCGGAAATTACCGCCCACGTAGTGATGGTAGTACTTTGGCTTGCCGCCGTGCACACGCAGCACGCGGGCGTATTCAGCCAGACCGTCATCATTCGTCACCAGCATGCCGCCGTCACCAAAGCCGCCGAGGTTCTTGCTGGGGAAGAAGCTGTAGGTGCCAAAGTCGCCCATCGTGCCGCTGCTCGTGCCGCGATATTTGGCGCCGATCGACTGCGCGGCATCTTCGATCACTTTCAACCCGTGATCCTTGGCCAGGGCCAGGATGGGGATCATGTCAGCGCACTGGCCAAAGAGATGCACGGGAATGATCGCCTTGGTCTTGGCGGTGATCTTCTTCCGCGCGTCGTTCACATCCATGTTGAAGCAGGTCGGGCACACATCAGTGAAGACCGGCACGGCACCCAGACGCGACACCGCACCCGCTGTGGCAAAGAAGGTGAAGCTGGGGCAGAGCACCTCGTCCCCGGGCTTGATGTCAAGCGCCATGAGGGCCAGCAGCAGGGCATCCGTGCCTGAGGAGACAGACAGCGCGTGCTTCACGCCGACCATCTCGGCCACTTCCTTTTCAAAGGTCTCCAATTCCGGTCCCATGATGAACCTGCCATGGTGCAGCACCTGCGTGAAGGCGGCCTGGAGTTCGGATTCGAGGGGCAGGTTCTGGGCGTTGACGTCGAGAAGTGGGACGGGCATGGCTGGAATGACGGAGGCTGAATGATGAATGACGAATGGCAGGCATGCCAGCGATTCCTTACTCCGTCAGTCCGGGCCAGCCACCTACCTCATCCTGCGAGCGCACGACCTTCCGGAATCGTTTTTCGCGGACGTCGGATACGATGCGCAGATCCACGGCATCGCGCTTGTGGGAGCAGCCTGCGCTTTCCAGCACGCGGCGCAGCACCTCCTCGGTCTTTTCGGGCTGAATTGGAGCAGGGGAGGTGAAGAGGGGCGCTCCCTGGAGCTGTTTTAGGGCATCTTCCATCAGATTCTCACGCCCCTTGGTGTCACTGAGTTGCACCTGCTCGCGCTCTGCCACAAAAGCACGCACTCCGGGGTGTACGCCATGCTTCATCACTGCCGAGATGGCATCGCGCTCCGGATCGCCCAGGTACACATTGCCGATGAACTGAAAGGCATAGCCCTTGGGCGTGGCCTCGTCCTTGTGGTCCTCGATTCCGGTGGTGTAGCGAGATCCCGATTTCTGGTAGTCAAACATGACGTTGTTCACCGCCTCCATCTGCACCTCGTAGTCGTCCCCCTTGCGCATGTCATTGGCTTCAAACTGCGGGCCACGCATCACGTAGCGGGCAAAGAGGCAGTGGTGCACGCTCATCGTGTCCGCGCTGGAGTTGAAGCAGAAGGCGTGGTTGTCCCCATAGGGATGCAGCTCTGGGTTGCTCAGCGGCTCGGCCAGCAGGCACCACTGCACCGTCACATTCTGGCAGTGTACCACGCTGAAAAGCTCGTCGCAGCTCCAGGAGGTGGAGACATGGTCGATGATCGCATCCCGGCAGCGGGTGAGGCCAATGCAATCCAGCGCGTTCGAGTGCTCCGGCCGTTTCAGGTGCCGCTCTCGGTTCTTGCGCTTCGTCGTCTCATCCCCCAGCCGCACGCGGATGTTTCTCACGATGATGTCATGCGTGTCCCTGAACTCCAGCGACCCGCCCCGCAGACACACGCCCATGCCTGGAGCATCGACACCATCAATGGTGATGAACGGCTCCCTGATCTCCACCGCGTCCTGCAGCACAACGGTGCCCGCCACGCGGAATTTCACGATGCGCGGTCCCTCCTGCAGCACGGCCCAGCGGAAGGATCCCTCCGGTGGATTTTTGAGATCATCATCCAGCCGGGTGACTTCGATGACTTTTCCGCCTTTTCCGCCTTTGGCGAAAGCGCCGAATCCTGCTGCGCCCGGGAAAGCGAGTTCCTGGGCTGCAAAGACTGTGACGGTCAGATTTAGAGACAGGAAAAAGACGAGTGCGCGCATGATGCGCGAAAACTCCGTGCACAGGCCGCTTCTTCCAAATTTTCAGCCGCTTTGCCGACGTCCTACATCCTCTCCGTCGTCTGAATACCCAGCAGGCCGAGGCCGGTCTTGAGCACGCGGCCGGTGGCTTCGCAGAGCGTCAGGCGCGTGTTGCGCACCGTGCCTTCGGAACGCAGCACGTTGCAGGCTTCGAAGAAGGCATGATAGGCAGAGGCTAGCTCGTAGAGATAGTTCGCCAGCAGGTTCGGGCGGTGGTCGTCGAGGATGTCGTGGGAGTTTTCGGCAAACTGAGCCAGCTTCATCGCGAGGGCACGCTCGGCGGGCTCGGTGATGGCAATGTCATCCGTCAGAGTCACCTGGCCATCCAGCTTGCGGAAGATGGAGCGAGTGCGCACGTAGGCATTAATGAGGTAGGGCGCGGTGTTCCCTTGCAGGGACAGCATTTTGTCCCAGCTGAATTTGTAGTCGGTAAGGCGGTTCTGGCTCAGTTCGGCGTATTTGACCGATCCACCACCGATGATTCGGGCGATCTCGTCCTTCTCGGCATCGCTGAGACCCTGCTCTTTTTCATCGGCGGCGGCACGGGCGCGCTCGATGGCTTCGTCGATCACTTCGAGCAGGCCGACGGTTTCGCCGCTGCGGGTTTTGAACATCTTGCCGTCGGGACCGAGGATGCTGCCAAAGGCGATGTGGATCATCTTGGTGGTGACACCGCGACGTTGTGCCGCTGCAAAGACCTGACGGAAGTGCAGCTGCTGGGGGGCGCCGACGACGTACCAGATTTCGTCGGCCTTCCATTCCTTCACACGGTAGTCGATGGTGGCGAGATCCGTGGTGGCGTAGAGGAAGCCGCCATCGCCTTTGCGGATGATGCACGGCGCGGGTTTCCATTCGTCCTTTTCGCGAATCAGGAATGGGTCGTTCTCCGGCTTCACGCTGCCATCGCTGAAGACCACGGTGGCGCCGTCGCTGATGGTGGCGATGCCCTGATTGAGCATTTCGGCCACCAGCGGGGCCAGGGCGTCGTTGTAGAAGCTTTCGCCGAGGTAGTGGTCAAACTTGATGTCGAGTGCACCGTACACTTTTTCCAACTGCTCCAGGGTGAGGCGCACGCACTCCTTCCAGATGCCGAGGTTTTCCGCATCGCCCTGCTGCAGCTTCACCAGCTCCGCCTTGCAGGTTTCCAGCACGGCTTCGTCGGCCTTGGTGGCGGCGTTCACCGCCTTGTAAACGCTGACCAGCTCATGAATCGGGTCCGCCTTGAGCTTCGATTGATCAAGCTGCGTCTTCCAGCCGTGGATGATCATGCCAAACTGCGTGCCCCAGTCGCCCACATGGTTGTCGGTGATGACCTTGTGGCCGATGAAGCGTGCCACACGGGCCAGCGAGTCGCCGATGAAGGTGCTGCGGATGTGGCCCACATGCATCGGCTTGGCGATGTTGGGCGCCGAGAAATCGACCACGATGGTCTTAGCCTGCTCCACGGGCGGCACTCCCACATGATCATCTTTGACGATGAGGGAAAGTCTCTGCGCCAGTGCGGCAGGGCTGAGTGTCAGGTTCAGGAAGCCGGGGCCGTCCACAGTCACTTTTTCGCACAGGTCTTCGACCTGCAGCGCCGCCTTGATCTGCTCTGCCAGCGCCCGCGGATTCATCTTCAGCTGCTTGGCCAGAATCATTGCCGCGTTGCTCTGGTAGTCGCCAAAGCGGGTGTCGGATGCGATGACGACGCCTGGAGTGAACCCTTCGGGCAGGGAGATGCCTGCGGAGGAGAAGGCTGCTTGGAGACGGGACGTGAGTAGGGCGCGGAACATGGGCGGCCTGCCTCATAGTCTGAGGTGGCGGGCAGTTCAATCAAGAACACAGCCGTCCGGCCGCAGCTGGCTCAAAACCGCAGCACCGGCTCGCCCACGGCAGTGAGCTTTTTATCGTAGCACTGGTCCGCCTTGAGTGTCTTCACCAGATCAGGCAGTTTTTCCACGGTCGCCGAGGTGGATTTGGTAAAGACAATCTCCCCCTGCGGGCTGATCACCTGCACCACCCAGCCTGAGTACTTATAGCCAAATTTGGCCCCGGTGGTGTCATACTGGGTGGTGACGCTGGGGAGCTTGTTTTCAAACGTCTGCCTCACAGGCAGGTTTACGGCGAAATCCACGCGCTGCAGCACCTTGAAGACCTTCATGTCGATGGTGCTTTCTCCCAGCAGCATGAAATTGACCGTGTAGCCGTCGTAGCTCTGAGAGGTGGAGTTGTTGGTCAGTTTGACACGCGGGTTCATCACCTGCATTTCGTCGTCAAAGTCACCGCCTTCGATCTTCGAGGGCCGCCCAATGGCGACCTCCAGCCTCACATTGCTGGCGAAGGGGGCTTTGGCGGCCGAGGCGGCAGGCATTGGTGTGCGAGGCGGGGCCACGGGAGGTGTCACAGCAGCCATGTTCTGCGGAGCAGGAGGACTTTTTTCGACATTGCTGACTGCGACGGATGTGGGCGCAAAGGTCGAGAAGGCTTTGGGCATGGCCAGACTGGCTAGCAGTGTGGCACAGCGCGCCTGCCCCATTCTGTCACCGCTTTGCTGGCGGCTCGCGGAGAGCGGCTGCACAGCGGCCTCCAGGGCTTTGAAGGTGGTGTTGAGGGTTTCGGAGCGGCGCTGCTCCATTTGGGAGATTTGCTGGCGGTAGATGACACGCAGGCGCTTGTGCTCTCCTGCGGTGCTGGCGTCAGATGAGGGATCTGGCACGGGCTGGCCGCTGGCTATGGCATCCGCTTCCCTGAGCATGGCCTGCTGGTCATTCGGCGGTGCAGTGGCTGCTGTCCGCTTCAAGGCTGCGCCGTACTTGCTGGCGAGGTCTTTGATCTGGAGCCGCACCTGATCATCGTTGGCCAGGGAGTCGTTCGGAATCGTTTTGGCACGCAATGCCGCCAGCTCGGGGTCGAATTTCTCCAGCATGCCGTTCTGGCGTTTGGCCAGGTTTCGGAAGCTTTGATCTGACCCCAGTTTATTCAGCTCTGGCAGACGGATGACTAGAACGTCAAAATCATTCGGTCCTGGGTTTCTGACATCGAGCGGAAAGGCCGAGACCAGCATCCAGGATTCATCTTGGGAGATTTTGATCGCATTGGCGCGCAGCTCCGTCCTCAAGGTGGCCAGTTCCACGCCTGTTTCTGCCTCGCGGATTCGCAGGCTGCCGTCGGCGTATGCGGCGATGATCAGGCGACCGGCCGCCGCCCATGCACTGGCACTACAGCCGATGTTTCCTGTGACAGGCATGGTGAAGCGCGTGGTGAGCGCCGGCACATCCAATAGAAAAAGACTGCCCTGGCCAGCCAGGATCGTGCTGCCATCCGGAGAGAGAGACATGCGGTTTCGTATGTTCGTATAATCCGGCAGATCTTTGATGATGCGGTGCCCGGGTTCGGTGAAAAGCGCGGCCCAGGGCTTGTCCATCACGAGGCTCTGGGTGGAGTTTGGCCCAGGATTTGGATTGGGCTTCATGGTGCTGCCCACCACCAGAAGCTGCGGCGTGTTTTCAGGCGGTTGTGCTGGCAGGGTGAGGATGGAGTAGGCTGCGCGTGGCCATTCTGAGAACTGCTTCAGCACTCCATCCTGTGAAAGGTCCCAGACATAGACGCCACCGTTGGGCTTGTTGCACAGCAGGTACGCGCTCTTCTGATCAGCCGCCCAGGTGGCGAGTGTCAGTCGGTTGTCTGGTGCCTTGATGCTGGCGATGGCTTTTCCTTGATCAATGTCAAACACCGCCACTTGCTGAGTGCGGAAGGAGTACAGCAGAATGCGGTGGCCATCCGCGGCAGCCTCAATGCCGTGGATGTCTCCCACAGGGGATGGGAAGCGCTTGATGGTTGCACCTGTGGCCACATCCCAGAGGATCAGCGTATCATCATGCCCTCCGGAAACCGCACGTCGCTGGTCGGACAGCACAGCGCATGAGTAAACCAGCTCGCGGTGACCGCTGAGGCGTTTGAGAATGGAGAAATCCCCGGCGGGCGGCTTGAAAGGACCCGGGGGAGTATCACTGACCACCGTGGGGGCCGGAGAGGTGGTGCCGGGTGTTGTGGATTCAGGTGCTGATGCAGGGTTCGATTCTGCCTGCGCCTTGCTCTGAGCTTTCGATGATTGCTGCTGTTTGAGTACCCAGCCGCCTGCTGCTGCCAGCAGGGCGATGCAGGCCGCCGCCCACACCCATCCAGGCATGCCCTGACGCACTTTGACCGGGGGGGATCCCGGCTGGCGGATTCTGGCCTGCAACTGTGGCGGCGGTGCACGATGCACCTGCGGAGCCGGGGCTGCTGCAGCGATGGCGGCGGCATTGAGGAAGGCCTTGATCTCTCCGCATCTCTGAAAGCGACGCGCAGGGTCGGCCATCAGGCATCGGCTCACGATGCTGGCATATTCCGGTGGCATTCCCTGGCCGGCGGAAGCACCTGCGGCGCGAGGAGTCAGCCTGGTAAACATTTCATGAATCACCACACCCAGGGCATAGATGTCCGCGCGGTGGTCCACCTGGGCGTCTGGTCGCATGCGTTCTGGCGCTACATAGTCGGGAGTACCATATTCAGACACATCGGCTGTCTCGCTGTTTCTATCCTTGGCCAGGCCAAAATCCACGACCTTGGGCTGCCAGTTGGAAGTGATGAGGATGTTGGCGGGCTTGATGTCGCGGTGGATGATGCCGTGGGTGTGGGCGTACTCCAGAGCATCGCACAGCTGGGGAATGAGGCTGCGGATGCGCTCCAGCGTCAGTTCTTCACTGTGGATAAGACGATGCAGATCCAGTCCGTCCACATACTCCATGACAAGATAGAGATGCCCCTGCGCTGTCTGGCCAAAGTCATACACCGCTACGATGTTCGCATGGCTGAGCCTGGCCATGGACCTTGCTTCCGTGATGAAGCGCTGGGCATCCTCTTCGTTTTGGGCTGCGGAGACCGGCAGCAGCTTGATGGCCACCCAGCGGTCCAGGGTCGGCTGTCGGGCCAGATAGACAGCCCCCATGCCGCCGACGCCCAGCACACTATGAAATTCATATTGGGGCAGCAGTTCCGCCATTTCCTCCAGGGATGGAAAAGCAGAGGGCTCAATCATGTTTTCCTCTTCAGAGACCGGGGGATTTGCATCATCACTCATGGGGAAGGAGTACCGTTGGGGACTGGACACCCTAAAGCGGATCAAGCTAAATACTCAAGTGTAGAATTTAGACGGCATTGTATTACTAAGATTTATTTCTTAGTAATGCGCGCTGGTTAGCTTATGCGCTGCTGTCGCGCACTTCTTCAGCACTTGTCAGCGTCAGTTTGCTGCCGTCAGGCAGTGCTAGGATGAGATGGCCTTCCTCATTCAGATCGAGCACACGTCCATGCACAGTGCGGCCTTCCATCCGGCAGCGAATTTGCCGGCCGATGAGCCAGCTGCGTTCCCGCACCTCCGAGACAGCTTCGCAGTAGTCATCGTCTATCCGGTCAAATTCAGCATGCAGAGAGCTCAGCAGGCGGCTGCCCAGCGCATTGCGGTCGATCTCATGCAGCACGGGGCTGGCCAGCTCCCGCAGCAGGGAGGTGGCATTCAGCTCGGGTGGGAAATTGAGCGCGTTTACATTCAGGCCTATGCCCAGCACGATCCGCATGCCGTCACGGGCAGTGACGGTTTCCGCCAGCAGGCCGCTTACTTTGCGGCCTTGCAGGTAGATGTCGTTCGGCCATTTGATGCGTGGCTCCAGCGGCAGCTCTGCTTCAATGGCCTTGCAGAGGGCCAGTGCCGCCAGCGTGGTGATGCGCGGCCACTTGTCCAGAGACACGTCGGGCTTTAGCAGCAGGGAAAACATCAGGTCCTTCCCTCGCGGTGCCAGCCAGCGGTTCTCACGCCTGCCCCGGCCAGCGGTCTGGGATTCGGCAAACACCACCGTACCTACCGGCAGAGTGGAGGCGTTCTGCTTTAGCCAGTCGCTGGTGGAGCCTGTCTCGTCCAGCACCGTGACGTGCCATGAGGGTGCGTCGTTCTGCAGTGCATGGGCATCCAGCGGGATCATGCGCGGATGCGGTGGGGATCGCTTGATTCGCCATGCTGGTGCAGCTCATCGTGGTCGCCCTGGCATTCGAGATGCGTGGTGATGAGCACGGGGTTGGTCACACTGGCCTGCACGGCGGTTTCGATCTCAGTGGCGATGCGGTGTGCGTCGCGCAGCATGATGTCATCGTCAAAAAGCAGATGCACCTCCACGTAGTGCATCTCTCCGGCATCGCGGTGGCGCAGGGCGTGAAATTTGAGGCCATGCTTTTCCGTCTCGCGGCGCAGTGCGGCGTCCAGTGCGGCATTGAGATTGGCATCGGCCGTGTCCATCAGGCCGCCGACGCTCTGGCGCATGAGCCCGTAGCCGGTCCAGATGATGTTGGCGGCCATGATCAGGCCGCAGATGGAGTCCCAGCTGTGCCAGCCGGTCAGGGCCACAAGACCAAGGCCCGCGATGGCTCCCAGGCTGGTCCACACATCTGTCAGCACATGCTTGCCATTCGCTTCGAGAATCAGCGAGCCCTGCTTTTTTCCTGTGCGGATGAGATACGCGCCGAGCGCCGCATTGATGGCAATGGTCAGCGCAGTCAGTGCCAGGCCCTTGTCCAGATTGGCGGGCGGCAGGTGCAGCAGCAGGCGGCGCACGGATTCATAGATGATGAAGAGAGCTGCCACGATGATCAGTCCGCCCTCGATCCCTGCGGAGAAGAACGCGATCTTGCTATGCCCATACGGGTGGTCTTCATCCGCCGGCTTGTTCAGCAGACCGAGACTGAAGGCGGCAAACATGACGGCTGCCACATGCACGACGGACTCTGCTGCATCGCCCAGAATGGCCGCAGATCCGGTCAGCACATAGGCGCCCACCTTGAGCACGAGCATCAGGAAGCCCACGGCCAGAGAGAGCCGCATGGCACGCGTGGCGTCAGAGGTGGCGCTCATGAGAAATCAGTCTCGCAGCAGCAGTTCCACCGTCGCCGGCACATCGGCAAACGACTCCACGCAGCGCCAGGGATTGAAGGCGCTGAGTTCGGCATGCGAATACTGGCCGGTGGCCACGGCGAGACATTTGGCGCCAAAGGCCTCCGCACAGCGAATGTCCTTGGGCGTGTCACCGATGACGATGACATCGCTGATGTCATACGTGGTTCCGGTGGCGTCCTGCATGCGGCCCAGTGCCACGGGACCGAGTTGGTTGCGGTCATGGTGATCGCTGCCAAAACCACCCTCAATGAAGTGCTCGTAGAGTCCATGACGGGAGAGCTTGATGACTGCTCCGCGCTTGATGTTGCCGGTCAGCAGGCCCAGATGCGCCGCGCTTTCGCCGCGCAGAGCCTCCAGCAGTTGAGTCACTCCAGGCAGGGTATAGCCGGAAAAGTCCGCCGCCTGCAAACGACGCTGCAGGTGTGAAAGATAGCGGTCCAGAAACGCTGTGATTTCCGCAGGGGTGTGCTCGCGGTTCATGTGGCCAAACACATCCATGGCGATGGCTGGGTCTGTGGCTCCGGCCAGATGGAGCGGCGGAAGCTCTTCGCGTTTGATGCCGAAGTGGTCTTCCGCAGCGTCCAGAATAGCCGCGCCGCCTGCGCCGTTGCTGTCGATCAGCGTGCCGTCAATGTCGAAAAGAAGCAGTCGCGCCATCTTGGATCAGTGAGGCTTGGAGGCTGCAGGAGCATGGGCGGCGGCACCGGTGTTGGACGGTGCATACTTGGCCACAAGGAAGGCACCACTGGCGGCCATGACGCAGCCGATGATGAAGGGCAGGGGCAGTGATTTGAAGCCGCCTTCCGGCGGATGCACCAGCATCGCAGTGATGGTGTTTACAATGGGGGCGCCGGCAAAGACGATGGGCATCACTGCGGCAGCTGCTGCCACACCGAAACCGCCGCCACCTTTGATGATGGGAGTGGCTGCTGCACCCAGAGCCAGCACCAGTGTGAGCGCGCCCAAGGCACCGGCCATGCCGGCCACGAGGCTGAGCGGGATGCCATTGCCGGTTTCGCCGGTGAAGCTCCAGTTGGTGCCACGGGCCTTCAGCACAAATGCCGTCACCACACCGATCAGCGCGTAGGCGATGCAGACAAAAAGAAAGGCCTTGAGGCTGGCATTGGGCGTCTCAGCACCCATCGGCATCTTGGAGCGTGCGGCGTGAAGGATGACGCCATAAACACCCCAGGAGAGCACGGTGAGGAGAGCATAGATGAGCCAGGTCTGCATGGTTTTGGTTGGGGGGCTGGAGTTCACGTTGAGGTGGGGAGTAGGACTATGAAGTGCCTTTGAAAAACGCCTGTCACAACGGCTTTGTTCACTTTTTGTCGGCTGGCGGGATCTGCTGCTGAGTAGGCGGATCGCTCAGTCATGGATTTGTGGTTTAGCCTGGGATGATTTTCTCCGGTCTCTTGAGCATCTCCGGCGGAGCGGCCTCGATCTTGTCCACAAAGCGCTGTGGAATGGCCACGGCCTTCATCTGGCCTGTGGCCGGGTCTTTGCGCACGCAGGCGGCGGTGATTCGGCCTTCGGCGGCCAGGGTGCCGTCTTTCTTCCAAAAGCGTATCAAGTGCCGGATGACCTTGCTGCGCACCTCCTCCACGATGAGCTCGCACTCAAACTCCTCTTCAAACCTCAGCGGCGCCATGTAGTCACAGGAGGCATGCACACGCGGCCAGCCTACGCGCTCCTGCCCTTCCTCCAGCGGGTCCACGATGGAGAAACCGAGGCTGCGGAAAAAGCCATGCTCCACACGCTCCATGTAGCGGAAGAAATTGGAGAAATGGACGATGCCCGCCATGTCGGTGTCGGAAAATTGGACGCGTTCGGTGCAGGTAAAGCGGTGAGCCATGAGACTCCATGCTTAGCTGCTAAATGAGGCAATCTCAATCCCGCATCTGAGGCATCAAATTTCCGGCGGCGGCAGAGCTGGAAGCATCAGCCTGCGGTCCAGGCCGCCAAAAGGCTGAAGGTAAGAGCCGTTCAACGCTGTGTTGTAACGCCTGAGTTGCAGCGGGTAGAGCCGGGCATAGGTGGAGCGCAGCCGCTGGCGCAGCGGCTCATTGGCGGCAGTCGCTGGCAGGTTGCGCACCTGCTGGCGCAGGTAGTTCAGACTCTGCAGCACATTCACATAGCGCACATCCTCGGGGCCGGCGGGTGTGATGTTTCTAAAGCCATAATGAGCAATGACGACCGTGTGCGCCCCGCGCGGTCCCAGAAATGGGGCGGCCATTTTCTCTGTGCCAAAGTCATCATAGCTGAGCGTGAGCGACTGTCCGGAAAATGCGCGGCTCAATCCTCCGGCTGCACAGCTGGAGAGCAACAGAGCAGCCAGCATGAGCAGAGGCAGGTGAAATTTCATGGCAGGTGGTCAGTGGGAAATGACGGCAAACTCGCAGCACTGTGCCTCGCGCATTTTATGCGCGCATTCGATCACGGCATGCGCGGCGGCTTCGGCGTCGGTCTTTGTGTTGAAGCGGCTGAAGGAAAAACGCAGTGTGCAGGCGGCATCGCGGGCGCTCACCTGCATGGCCTCCAGGACGTGGGAGGCATGCAGTGCGCCAGTGTGGCAGGCGGAGCCGGCAGAGCAGGCGATTCCCTCCTTGTCCAGCAGGATGAGCATTCCGGCGGCGTCTGTCTCAGGCAGGCAGAGAAAACTGGTCGTGCAGAGGCGGTGCGTGGGGCAGCCGTGCACGCGTGTTTCCGGCAGGGCGGCATGCACCAGATGCTCAAAGCGGTCACGCATGGTCTTGATGCGGGCCTTGGTGCCATCCGCCAGATGCTCGGCGGCGAGTGCGGCGGCCTTTCCCAGGGCTACGATTCCGGGCACATTTTCCGTGCCGCCACGGCGTTCGTTTTCCTGCCCACCACCCACGAGCAGTGGAGCAAACCGGGCGCGCTGGCTGATGTAGAGCGCACCGATGCCCTTGGGCGCGTGCAGCTTGTGCCCGCTCAGGCTGAGAAAATCGACCGGCGTCGTACGCACATCCAGGTGCATTTTCCCCGCCGCCTGCACGGCGTCCGTGTGCACCAAGGCACCGGCGCAGTGGGCCAGTGCCACGATCTCATCCATCGGGGCGATGACGCCAGTTTCGTTGTTGGCCCACATGATGGAGACCAGCGCTGTGATGCCCGGCCGCACCAGCTTGCGCAGGGCATCGAGATCCACTCGGCCATCTGGATGCACGGGAGCTGTCACCACTTTGCCGCCCCGGGCCTGCCAGCGCTGGGCGGATTCCTGGACGGCGGCATGCTCCGTGCCGGTGATGATGAGTTCCGGCTTGTCCGGCCACAGCTCGCGCACGGAGGCCTGAGCGGCATTGATGGCCTCCGTGCCGCCGCTGGTGAAGACGATTTCCTCTGGCTGTGCGCCGATCAGCGCCGCCGTCTGTCCCCGCGCCTGCTCGATGGCTCGGCGCGCCCTGCGCCCGCCCGCATGGCTGGCGGAGGGGTTGGCGTAGTGCTCGCGCAGATACGGCAGCATGGCCTCTAGCACTGCTGGATCGACCGGCGTGGTGGCGTTGGCGTCGAGGTAGATCACAGCCGGAAGGTCGGACTGACATCCCGGCTGTCAATGCCTCCTTCAAGCACTCGACAAATCCAGACCTCCCGCTAACCTCCACGCCCCTATGCTCGACATCCGCCTCATTCGTGACAACCCAGATCAGGTCAAACAGCGCCTCGCCAACCGCAGCGGGGACTTCGTATCTTTGGTGGATGAGGTGATTTCCATCGACACCCAGCGCCGCGCCGCCGAGACCGAGCGCCAGAAGCTCCAGGGCGACCGCAACCGCATCAGCAAGGAGATCGGCATCGCCAAGAAGAAGGGAGAGGACACCAGCGCCATCGAGGCGGAGGTGCGCGGCATCGGCAATCGCATTGAGGAAATCGGTCGTGAAGCCGACGCGGCAGACGTCCGTCAGCGCGATCTGCTCCTCAGTCTGCCCAATCTCCCCCATGAAGCCTGCCCTGTGGGCCACAGCGCCGAGGAAAACCCCGAAGTGCGTATCTGGGGCGAGAAGCCCGCGTTTGCCTTTCAGCCAAAAGACCACACCGCACTCGGTGCTGCTCTCAACATGATCGACTTTGAAGCCGGTGCCAAGATCTCCGGCAGCGCCTTTGTCGTGTATCGCGGCGCAGGTGCACGCCTGGAGCGCGCTCTCATCAGCTTCCTGCTGGATCTGCACACCACGCAGCATGGCTACGAAGAAATCAGCCCGCCGCTGCTGGTGAAGTCCGAGTGCCTCGTGGGCACCGGCCAGCTTCCCAAATTTGGAGACCAGGTCTATCACAGCGCCACGGACGATCTCTATCTCATTCCTACTGCCGAAGTCCCGGTGACAAACCTCCACCGGGATGAAATCCTGCCGCTGGAAAAGCTGCCGGTTAATTACGCCGCCTACACCCCTTGCTTCCGCCGCGAGGCCGGCAGCGCTGGCCTTGGAACACGCGGCCTCATCCGCATGCACCAGTTCGACAAGGTCGAACTGGTCAAGATCACCACCCCGGAAACGAGCATGGCCGAGCTGGAAAGCCTGACCGCCAATGCGGAAAAGGTGCTGCAGCTTCTCGGTCTGCACTACCGCGTGATCGAGCTCTGCACCGGAGACATTGGTTTTGGCTCGGCCAAGACCTACGATATCGAGGTCTGGGCACCAGGGCAGGGGACCTACCTTGAAGTGTCCAGCTGCTCAAATTTTGGCGACTATCAGGCCCGTCGCATGAATCTGCGCTACAAGGATGAAAACGGCAAAAACCGCATCCCGCACACGCTCAATGGCTCTGGCACGGCGCTGGCGCGTTTGTTTGTCGCGCTCGTCGAGACCTATCAGCAGGAGGACGGCTCCATCAAGATTCCAGAAGCCCTGCGCGGTCACTTTGGCTCTGAAAAGATTGGCTGAGCCGCCTATGAAGACCGCCTGCGTCCTTTGGTTCCTGCTGGCGTCCGCCAGCATCGCCTGTGCGCAGGCTCCCGGCGTTCCGGTATATCAGGAGGGGCGGGGGGCACGTCCCAACGCCACGCTCACCGAGCAGGCCAAAAAGCTGCAGGCTGCTTCGGAACTGCTGTCGATGACTAAGGCTCTGGAGCAGGCGGAGAAGACCTCCTGCGACATCGCGCTGCCTCCGGCGGATGCCAGGCCTCTCCCGCCACGCGAGCGCTGGCAGCGGGCACGTCAGGCGCACATCCGCGTGGGGCAGTTTTATCTGTGCTCCAAATGTGACCGCTGGCACCTCGACCTGGCTGGTGGCTATGCCATCACGGCAGACGGTGCCGTGGCCACCTGCGCGCACGTGATCGCACCACCGCCAAACATGAAGGAAGGCTGGCTGGTGGCCGTCACGGAGGAGGATATCATCCTGCCCATCACTGAGGTGCTGGCCTGCAATCCCGGTACCGACTGCGCCATTCTGAGGGTGAAATCCGCGCAGCCGCTGGTGCCGCTGCCTCTCAGCTTGGATGTGAGCCCCGGAGACTCCGTGTGGTGCTTCAGCGATCCTGCGGGCAAGCGCGGCTACTACAGCGAGGGGCTGGTGAGCCGCTTCGTGAAGCGCCCGTTCATGAGCAAAAAGGAGTCCGACAAGCTGCCCGAAGGCACCGAAATCCCCAAGCCCGTGTGGCTGGAGACGACGACTGACTGGGCGCCCGGCTCCAGCGGCTCCGCGTTGATCGATCAATGTGGCAACGCCGTCGGTCATGTGTCCGAGATTCAGACCATTCTCGAAGAGCCACTGCCGGCGAGGCAAAAGAAGACCGAAGCCACCGTGATTCAGCAGCTTGGCACGCAGATGGTGTTTCATCAGGCCATTGGGGCGGTTGAAGTAAAGGCGCTGGTGAAAAGGCCGTAAAAACTTTTTCCGCAACTCTCCCGCGGGCGGGTGGTTTGATGCTTCACCCCTAAAGCATCATGTCCTCCCTCATTCGTCAGCCTCGAGATATTTCCATCCGCTCCGCCGGGACGGACACATCCACCGGGGGGCTTTCTCCTCTGGATGATCTGCCGGCGCTGATTGCCCAGACGAACATTTACTTCCAGGCACTGGTGGAGCGCACGCTGGCGGAGCTGCAGCTGGACCAGCTTCTGCGTCCAGGCATGGCCCCGGTGCTGTTTGCACTGTATGAGCATGACGGCTGCATCATCAAAGATCTCGCCGTGCGCACCCGGCGCTCGGCGGCGGCTTTGAACTCATTGCTCGGACGGCTGGCCAAATCGGGCGTGGTGACTCTCCGGGCCTGTCCGCAGGACGGGCGTGCAGTGCGTGTGCGGCTCACAGCCAAGGGGCGCAAAATCGAACCTCGTGTACGCGAGCTGCACCGGCGTGTGCAGGCTGCTGTGGAGCATGGCCTCAAGGCTGGCGAGTCTGAGCAGGTCGCCGCCATGCTGCGCCGTATCGTCGCTGGACTCCAGCACAATGAGACTTTGCAGAACTGATCTTCCTCGCCAGTCACTCATGAAACACATCGCCTGCGTCCTCCTCTCCTTAGCCGCATTTTCCGTCACCCATGCCCAGCAGCCGCGTGTGCCTGCCGGTGTCAAAGAGCTGCGTGATCTGACCTACGTGGAGGGTGGGCACGAGCGGCACAAGCTGGATCTCTACCTGCCGGAGAAGGCCGAGGGGCCGCTGCCGCTCATCATCTGGGTACACGGGGGTGGCTGGCAGAATGGCAGCAAGGACGGCTGCCCGCCTCTGCGTGGAGGCTATGTGGAGCAGGGCTATGCAGTGGCCAGCATCAACTATCGCCTCAGCGGGCATGCGGTCTTCCCGGCGCAGATCGAGGACTGCAAGGCCGCCATCCGCTGGCTGCGTGCACATGCCAGGGAGTACTCTCTCGATCCTCAGCGCTTCGGCGTCTGGGGCAGTTCTGCAGGCGGGCATCTGGTGGCACTCATAGGCACCAGCGGAGATGTGAAGGAGTTTGATGTGGGGGCCAACCTGGATCGATCCAGCCGCGTGCAGGCTGTGTGCGACTACTACGGACCCACGGACTTCACCGTTTTCGTCACCACTCCGGGCTATGAGAGCCATGCCACAGACTCTTCGCCCGAGGCCAATTTGATCGGCGGAGCCGTGATGAAAAACAAGAGCAAGGCCGCGAAGGTGAATACGGTCTCCTACGTGACCAAGGATGACCCGCCCTTCCTCATCATGCATGGAGACAAAGATCCCACCGTGCCGATCAATCAGAGCCAGCTTCTGTTTGAATCGCTGAAAAAGACCGGTGTCAGCGCACACTTCCATACCATCCACGGTGCTGGGCATGGAGGGCCGGGTTTTGCCGGCAAAAACATCGATGAGATGGTCAGCGCCTTCTTCAATGAGCGGCTGAAAAACAGGTCGGAAAAAATCGAGGCGCTCACCACCGATAGCACTGCGGATGCCGCGATGATGGAGCGCGACCCGCGCAAGGGCATGCCGCCCACAGGCGGGCGGCGTGGCATCCCATGGGATGCCGTGACCGGACGCGATGACAAAAACAAGGACGGTAAGGTCAGCCAGGAAGAATTCAGCGGCCCGCCTCAGCTTTTCAAGCTGCTGGACCAAAACGGCGACGGTTTGCTGGAGAGGGCCGAGCACGAGGCCTTTCTAAACAGGGCCGGACCGCGTCCCTGAGGGAGGGGCAGATTTCGCTTCCCAAGCTATTTTTGAACCGTTAGCATGTCCTGAATACAAACAGGCCATGCACCAGCACCGATTCCTCTTTGTCACGGCAGCTCTCCTGAGCTCGGTATTGTGTCCTACGTTGCGTGCCGATGTGGACATGAACGTCAAAGTGGCCGAGAAGCCAAAGGTGGCCATCTACGCTGAGGACGTGACTGTGGACGGCACACGTCGGCCGGATCTGGGCAGGGCTCTGGCAGACAGCCTCAGCACCCGGCTGCTGCGGCGTGGGCAGATGCGGGTTTTCAATCTCAGCACGGAGGAGACAGAAAGAGGCACCCAGACTCTCGTGCTGGCCAAAGACGACAAGACAGGTGCTCCCGTCCTGGACAAGGACATCGACTATCTCCTGAGCTTCAATCTGTTCTCCAATGCCAGCGAGCACCGCCTGACCATCAAGAAGACCCGGGTTTCCACCTCTGAGTTGCTCGACTCTCACCAGTTCTTCACCTATGGCCGTGTCAGCGATGTATTCGCCTTGGTGAACAAAATCGTGGAGCGTGTGGACCCCATGCCGGTGCGCCATGCCTTCCCCGCCACCCAGTCTCCCGCTGCCATCAGGGCAGCTCAGCCGGATCCGCTGCCCAATCAAGGTTTCTGGGCCGGGGACTACGCCAATCCAGGCAGCCCGGCCTATGATCCCTGGCGCGCTCACATGACAGCGCAGTACGATCTGAAAAATGTGCCCAAAGCCCTGGTTTACCAGGAGCTCGGCTCCATCCAGCATATCGACACCACCTGGCGGTTTACAGTGGTCAAGCCGGTGAAAGGCGTACAGCTCAGCCCGCGGGATCCGCTGCATGTCCTCTATGATGAAGGGGATGTGTATGCCAATCTGCGTGTGGGCACCGTGGAACAGGCGGGCGTCATTGCCGACTACGGCGGCATGACCCCCGAGCACCACAAGCTTTTTAATGGAGACAAGGTCTTCGGCTGGTATGCGCCTCCGCAGCAGAAGCCGGCGGTGACGAAGTAGGGTTGATATGGCGTGGGTGTGGGTTATTGGCACTGCCGCCCAACCACACCCTCCATGCTGCAGCTCTCCCAGGTACTCCTCCCCGTCGATCATCAGGACGATGACCTGCGCCGCATGGTGCTGAAGCTGCTGCGCGTGCGCGATGAAGAGCTCGTCAGCCTCAAGGTCAAGCAGTGTGCCATCGATGCGCGGCGCGGGCATGTGGAGTTCAGTTTTACAGTGCTGGCGGAGGTCAAGGACGAGACTCGTGTACTCAAACGTATCGGCAAGAATCCCCGCATCGGCCCTGCATCGGATGAAACGTACCAGGAGATCGCGCAAAATGTGCCGCATACTCAGGCCGGGCGGCCTGTGATCGTGGGCACCGGTCCCTGCGGCCTCTTTTGTGGTCTGCTGCTGGCACGTGCCGGGCTCAAGCCTATTTTGCTCGAGCGTGGCAAGGCTGCCGGGGATCGCGCACGCGATGTCACGGGCTTCTGGCGTCGCGGCTGGGATTTCAATCCGGAATCCAACGTGCAGTTTGGCGAAGGCGGCGCAGGCACCTTTTCCGATGGCAAGCTTTACACCCAGATCCGTGACCGGGAGCACCGCATCCCCTGGCTGTTGCGCGAGATGGTGGCCGCTGGCGCTCCTGAGGACATTCTGGTCAAAAGCAGGCCTCACATCGGCACGGACCGTCTTATCAAAGTAGTACGGCATGTGCGCGAAGAGATCATTTCTCTTGGGGGGGAGGTGCGGTTCGGCGCCCGTGTGGCGGACGTGGCTATTGAAGACGGCGTGATGCGTGCCGTTGTGCTGGCAGACGGGCAGACCATCGAAGGCTCCCGCTTCATCTTTGGCATCGGCCACAGTTCGCGGGACACCTTCTACATGCTGGAGCGGCACGGCGTGCCCTTTGAGGCCAAGCCCTTCTCCATCGGCGTGCGTATTGAGCATCCTCAGCAGCTGATCGACCGCAGCCTCTATGGAAAATGGGCTGGGCATGAGCGGCTGGGCTCGGCCCCCTATAAATTTGTGGCTCACTGCGGCACTGGCAGGGCGGCCTACAGCTTCTGCATGTGTCCCGGCGGGCTCGTGGTCGCCGCTACATCCGAGCCCGGCATGGTGGTGACCAATGGCATGAGCAGCTATGCCCGTGCCGAGGCCAATGCCAACAGCGGATTCATGGTGGACGTGCGGCCGGAGGACATGCCCTCTGACAGCGTGCTGGGTGGAGTGGAGTTTCAGCGCAGGCTGGAGCGCCGGGCCTTTGAACTGGGAGGTGGTAACTATCACGCGCCCGCGCAACTCTTGGGGGACTTTCTGGCTGGGCGTGCCTCCAAAGGCCCTGGCAAGGTGCTGCCCTCCTATCAACCGGGGGTTGTGTGGACGAATCTGTGCGAAATCCTGCCGGAATACACTGTCGAGACACTGCAGGAGTCGATCTCGCACATCGACAAAGGCCTGCCTGGGTTCTCGTTGGACGACGCCGTGCTCACAGGGGTGGAGACCCGCAGCTCATCTCCGGTGAGAATCCCGCGCGACACCCAGACTCTAGAGTGTCTCGGCGTGAAGCAGTTTTACCCGGCGGGTGAAGGCGCGGGCTATGCTGGCGGCATCATTTCCGCTGCAGCGGATGGCATGCGAGTAGCAGAGGCGATTCTACGCCAGGGTTGAGCGAACGTGGGCCAGCACCCCCCGGCAGCCGTCTTCCAGCAGGTCCAGCACCAGCTCAAAGCCCTGCTCCCCGCCATAGTAGGGGTCTGGCACTTCCTTCTCCTCATGGTCAGTGCAGAAGTCGCAGAAAAGGTGGATTTTGGCGGTATGTCGGCCTTCGCGGTCAATGCTGCGCACATCCCGCAGGTTCGGCTGGTCCATCACCAGCACGAGGTCGTTGGCGCTTAGTTCGTCCTCGTTCACCTGCCGGGCTCGGCTGCAAAGATTGTAGCCCCGATTTTGCGCTGCATTGCGCATTCTTTGGTCTGGCAGCTTGCCTGTGTGCCAGCCAGCCGTGCCTGCGGAGCGGACCGTGATCCGTTCAGCCATTCCCTCAGCCTCCACCAAAGCCCGCATGACCCCCTCTGCCGCAGGGGAACGGCAGATGTTGCCCAGGCAGACAAAAAGGACTCGATAGGGGCGGCTCATCAGTGCAGCTAGGCCAAGGCGGCACTGGGCACAAACGAAAACCTCCTCCTGTCTCCGGGGGATGACCGGCATCCCCTCGTGAAAGATTTCTTTTCTTGTGAATGACTCTTTGGTTGAGGCGTAGTTTGAGCACGCTATTTGCTACCTGTTCAACAAACCCCCACGCTCATCCCATGTCTGTCGTATCCAAAGGTCTTGAAGGAATCGTCGCTGCTGAAACCCGTCTCGGGGAGGTCAAAGGCGCTGAAGGCGTGCTGTTCTACTGTGGCTACGACATCAATGAGCTGGTCAAGCTGACCTACGAAGAGGTGGTGTACCTGCTCTACTACAACAAGCTGCCCAATCAGCACGAGCTCGACAAGCTCACCACCGCTCTGCGTGCGGAGCGCGAGCTGCCGCAGGGAGTGATCGATTTCCTCAAAACCGCTCCGAAAACGGCCAAGCCCATCGACATCATGCGCACCGCCGTTTCGATGCTGGGTTGCTATGACCTGAGCCGCTACGACCTCGAGGTCAGCGAAAACATGGCCAATGCCATCCGCCTCACCTCCCAGATTGGCGTCATCGCGGCTTACTTCCACCGCTCCCGCCAGGGCTTGGAACTGCCCCCGGTGCGCAAGGATCTCAGCGAAGCCGCCCATTTCCTCTACCTCATGAATGGCGAGGTGCCGAGCAAGGAAGCCGAGCGCACTCTCGACATCGCCTACATCCTGCATGCCGAGCACGGCTTCAATGCCTCCACCTTCACTGCCCGTGTGGTGGCCTCTACTCTGAGCGACATGTTCTCCGCCATCAGCGCCGCCATCGGTGCTCTCAAAGGCCCCCTCCACGGTGGTGCCAATGAAGGCGTGATCCACATGCTGGAAGAGATTGGCTCCCCTGACAAGGTGGACGCCTGGGTGGCAGACGCCCTGGCGCAAAAGAAGAAGATCATGGGCATCGGCCACCGTGTTTACAAGGTGCTCGACCCCCGCGCCCCCCACCTCCGTGAGATGGCCATCAAGCTCACCAGCGAGCTGGGTGAGTCCAAGTGGATTCAGATGTCCGAGCGCATCGCCCAGATCATGCGCGAGCAGAAGGGCCTCAACGCCAACGTCGATTTCTACAGCGCCACGGTTTACTACAGCCTCGGCATCCCGACCGACCTCTTCACACCGATCTTCGCCATCGCCCGTATGAGCGGCTGGACCGCCCACGTGCTGGAGCAGTGGAGCGAAAACCGCCTCTTCCGCCCTCTGAGCGAATACGTCGGCAAGCCCTACGGCCAGAAGTACGTGCCGATCAGCGAGCGCTGATTCTGGCCTGGTAAGTAGGAAGAAATAATTTTTGCGCACCGCAATAGTGGCAAATCTAAAGATTTGCCACTAACGTAGGTGTTTCATGCGACTCCTCCCAACCATCGGAGCCGTCACTGTGCTGCTTTGTGCGCAGGCGATGGCACAGCCGGCCACACGCCTCGTGTGGCAGCCGGTGCAGGAGTATTTCATCCATCGGGATGAAAACCAGCAGGTGCAGGCTGGGACCAAACGGCTGAACTCATTCACCGCCTACACCCATCTCGGCACGGACTTTGGTTTCCACGGCCCGGCGGAGCACGAGATCGAGTGGACCACAGATGAGGTCATTGTCCACCTCGGCCAGCAGCCGGAGGCCTGGGCGGGCATGTGGCACAGTCTCGCGGGGCAGGCGCGCAATCCGAAGCGGGTGATGGATTTCACCCACGCTTTCCCCGAGCCCATCACCCCTAGGTACCAGCCGCGTGTCACCGGGGTCATGATTGAGGCCGCAGGTCGCGGCAGGCTCAAGCTGGAGATCAAATCTCCCACGGACGAGCTGCGCTGGACGCAGATGATCGACCTCTCTGAGCCGCAATATCGCATGTTTGTGCATCCCGTGGCGCCTGAGGCCGTGCGGGACGGCAAAGCCATCGTCTGGACGGCTGAGCCGGGTGCTGATGTCAAAGTCTCCAGCCTTTTCCTTGGCGTCGAGATGCCGCACATGGCCTGGGATGCCTACACCTTCCTGGCATCCTATGCCAAAATAGCGCGCTGCTACTCCATCGAGACCGGGTTTGTGAGCGATCGCGCGCACATCGACGAGGGAGCCTTTGAGTCTGTCTCGGCCACGGGCATGTATGTGCTGGCCTCTGCCGCTGCTGCCCAGGATGATCTCGGCATTGTGACAAAGGATTATGCGCGCTGGGTGCTCACGCGCACACACGAGGCTATCAAAAAGCTCAAAACCGGGCGCGGGGTGCTGCCTCACTTTGTCCACAGGCATGACAACGCCTACTGCATCCATCCCAACACCGAGTACAGCACGGTGGATACCGCCATCTATGCGCAGTCCATGCTGCTGGCGGCGGTCATGCTCAACGAAGCCTCGGTGGCCGAGGATCTTGTAGGGCTGCTGAAAGACATCGACTACGCCAGCCTGCGCCTGCCGGGTGGGGAGCTGTCACATGGGCTGGCCGATGATGGAGTGACGATGCTGCAGCACGGCTGGCAGGATTGGGGTGGGGAGACGGCCCTCGTCATGCTGATGGAGGGCATTGCAGACCCAGGGCATCGCCCGCCGCCCATGCGCAGCCCCGGCAAGGCCTGGCAGGGCACAGGGTTCATCACCGAACTCCAGAGCCTCTTCCACCCCGACTTTGACAGCGATGCCCCGGATGCCCACGACGGGGTGCGCTGGCTGAGCGTGCGCCGTGCCATGCTGGGCGCGCAGCAGGCCTACCTCCCGAAACGCTGGCCCCATTCCCAGGCTGCCCTCAATGGCATTTACGGCCTTTCTGCCGGCGAAAACAAGGCGGGCAACGGCTACTACGTGGGTGGTGTCGAGCTGCCAGACCAGAAGCTGGTTCATCCGCACTACATCCTGATGTCCGCCGTCCTGCACCCTCAGACGGATGAAACCTACCAACTGCTGGAGCGCATGGAGAAAGCTCGCTACTTCCCGCCGTGGGGGATGGTCGAAAATCTCGATGTGGACGGTCGCACCTACCTGCCCATGGACGGCGCTTTGAATGCCGGATTTGAGGCCCTGGGGGCCTACCATTTGTATGCCCGGCACCGGCAGGTTCCGGATGCCATTTATCAGGCCAGTCTGAAAAATCCGCAGATTCGGCGGGCCATGCAGTTGTTTTACCCTGCGGTGGCCAGGGTGGCCGCCGAGGACAAGGAGGCTGCTTCACAGTAGTCATACCCCTGAAGCTCGGCCTTGCTCCTGCGCCCATCCCCGGCTAACTGAACCGTCCCATGTTTGTCGATCAAATCAAAGTCCACGCGCGCGCCGGAAAAGGCGGCGATGGCAGCGCCCATTTTCATCGCGGAAAGTTTCGTCCCAAAGGCGGCCCTGACGGCGGCGATGGTGGAAACGGAGGAAGCCTCGTTTTGCTGGTGGACCCCAGCACTGACAGCCTGCGCAACTACGTCTATAACAACCGCCTCTTAGCTGAGGACGGCGCCAAAGGCGGTGCCCAGCAGTGCACCGGGCGCAGCGGCAAGGACGTGGTTTACAAAGTCCCTCCGGGCACGCTCGTCAGCCGGGTCATCCAGGAATACGACAACGAAACCGACGAACTCGTCACGCGCTACGAACCCGTGGCTGACCTGACCGAGACCAACTCCACCTACGTGCTCTGCAAAGGCGGCAAAGGCGGGAAGGGGAACGTCCATTTTAAAACCTCCACCCATCAGGCTCCGCGTGAGTTCACCCCCGGCACCCCCGGTGAGGAGGGCGACTTCCACTTTGAAATGCGCAGCATCGCGGATGCCGGATTCGTCGGTGTTCCCAATGCCGGCAAATCCACGCTGCTTTCCAAGCTCAGCGCCGCCAAGCCCAAGATCGCCAACTACCCTTTCACCACGCTGCAGCCCATGGTCGGCGTGATCGAGTTCGGCCCCAACCGCCGTGGCAGCCTCGCGGACATTCCGGGTCTCATCGAAGGTGCCCACGCCAACATCGGCCTCGGGCATGATTTCCTGCGCCACATCATGCGCTGCCGTGTGCTGCTCTTCGTTGTCGATACCGCAGGCACCGAAGGTCGCGATCCTGTGTCCGATCTGGAAATCGTGCGCAAGGAGGTCTCTCTCTACTCCAAGGAGCTGGCCAAGCGCCCCTGGTGCATCATTGCCAACAAAGTGGACCTGCCCGAAAGCCAGGATCACCTCGAAAATCTCAAAGACCGCTTCAAACGCATCAAAATCCACCCCGTCTCCGCTGAAACCGGCGAAGGCCTCGACAAGCTCCGCAAGTGGCTCGACGAGAAGATCGGGCAGAATGTCGAGTGGTGACCACCATGCGCCTGAACCGTTCCAATCTTTGCTGGCTGGCTCTGGCTTTGATCGCGGTTGGGTATCTTGCCTTTTGGGCGCTGCTGCTCGCAGCCACCGCCACCTACAGCACGCCGGATTCCTGGCTGCATGTGTTGAGATCGCCTGAGATCCGGCATGCCACGCTGATGAGTCTGCTCACGTGTACCCTCGCGGCGGCATTGGCATTGCTGCTGGCCGTGCCAGTAGGCTATCTGATGTCGCGGCTGGAGTTTCGCGGCAAAGCGTGGCTGGATGCGGCGCTGGATGTGCCCATCATTCTGCCGCCCCTGGTGGTCGGACTGTGCCTGCTGATCTTTTTCCAGACCTGGGGAGGCAAGCAGATCGAGAAGATCATCCCCTTCACCTATCAGCTTTCTGGCGTGGTGCTGGCGCAGTTCGTCGTGGCTGCGGCCTTCGCCATTCGCACCATGCGCGGCACCTTCCAGCATCTGCCTGCCCGGCCAGAGGACGTGGCGCTGACTCTCGGCTGCACGCGCTTTCAGGCGCTCTGGCATGTGGCGCTGCCCGCAGCACGGCGCGGCATGGTGGCGGCGTTTTGCATCGCCTGGGCGCGCAGCCTGGGGGAGTTTGGTCCCATCCTCGTCTTTGCCGGTGCCACGCGCATGAAGACGGAGGTGCTGCCCACCACGGTCTGGCTGGAGCTCAGCGTGGGAAATCTCGATGCCGCCGTGGCCGTCAGCCTCTTCATGGTGCTGCTGGCCGTGCTGGTGCTGGTGGCGGTGCGTGCCACGGGGGAAAAAGTATGATTCAGCTGGAACAACTCTCCTGGCAGACCTCCGGACGCACCATCCTGCAGCAGGTGAGCGTGTCTATTCCCTCCGGCACCTACGCCATGCTGATGGGCCCCACCGGCTGCGGCAAAACCACGCTGCTGGAGATCATCTGCGGCCTTCGCCAGCCTTCGTCGGGAAGAGTCCTGCTGGATGGCAAAGACGTGACCTTTCTGGAGCCTCGTGAGCGCGGCATCGGCTACGTACCTCAGGATCTGGCGCTCTTTCCTGGCCTACGTGTGCGCGAGCAGATCGGCTTTGCCCCCCGGCTGCGGGGGGTGCCTCAGGCGGAGGTGGACGCGCAGGTGGTCCAGCTCGCATCCCAGTTTGGCATCTCACATTTGCTCGACCGCCTGCCAGACCTGCTTTCCGGTGGCGAAAAGCAGCGCGTAGCGCTTGCCCGCGCCTTAGCCGCACGGCCCCGGCTGCTGTTGCTGGATGAGCCCCTTTCCGCGCTGGATGAGGGCATGCGTGCGGAGGCCGTGGCGCTGCTGCAGAGCGTACAGCAGGTGCATTCGCTCACCGTGCTGCACGTTACCCACTCCAGCAGTGAGGCCGCAGCTCTTGGCACCCTGCACCTGCGCATGGCGGCGGGGCGGCTGGAGGTGGAATGATTCACATACTGTCCGATTGGAATCCTGCCAAAGCTGCGTTTAGTTTGCCGAAAACAACCCTGAATGGACTGGAATGACTGGCAGCGCGTGCTGAAATGGCGCGCACTCGAAGAAGGCGATGCCGATGGCGTTCTCGTCAATGCGGAGCGCCGTCGCGAGGCCACAGCGCATACGCGGGCCGGGCTGGCTTCAGAGGAGATCGCTGGCGAGGGGCTGGATGAGCGCTCGCAGTCGTTTCTGGACAAGCGCGCCGAATGGCTGGAGCGCGAGGCCGTGGGCTGCCGAGGCGGGCTGATCCACGTGCTGGAGCTGCTGCGTGTGCCGCATGGCCGTTGGTCCTGGGCTTTGGCAGGCTGGGCTCTGGCAGTGCTCCTAGGCTACTGGTTTTCAGATTTGGGGCAGGTTGGCGAGTTCAACCTGCTGGCTCTGCCGCTGGTGGGGCTGCTGGCCTGGAATGCGGTGGTGATCGTGCTGGGCGTGTTTTATGAACTGATGCCGTCCACTTCTTCGAGCGGTCGCGGCGGCTGGGTGGCGGAGGTTCTCGCACACGGCATTTCACGCATCAGCAAAGCCACCAAAGAGGCGGAGAGCGGCATGGCCGAGACAGTACGCTCCCGCTACGAGGAGCTGGCCTGGCCGCTGGCCTGGCGGCGGCTTCAGATGCGCCTGCGCATGTGGCTGCATGTGGCGGCGGCGCTGCTGGCCATCGGCGGGGCCACGGCCCTCTATGCTCGTGGCTGGTCGCATGAATATCGTGCCGTCTGGGAGAGCACCCTGCTGGGAGAGGGCGATGCGAGAGCCTTCTTTGAGACCTTGTTCAAGCCTGCTTCGAAAGTGCTGCGCACCACGGTGCCGCTGGATCAGATTGCTGGCATGCACCGGACTCTTGGGCGGGTGGAGAAACCAGCCCCGGCGCTGCCGTGGATTCATCTGTATGCAGGCACGTTGCTGGTGCTGGTCGTGCTGCCGCGTCTGTTGCTGGCAGGCTTGGGCGTTGCACGTTGCCATCAGTCCATTGGGCGGCAGGCCCGTGCGCTGGGCTGGGGCGGGTATCTGCGGACTCTGCTGCGTGCGGTGGAGGGCGGCAGCGAGCGCATCCAGGTGCTGGTGCATGCCGTGGAGCCCACGGCCACCCATCGGGAGGTGTGGGATCGTGGCATTCGCGAGCGTTTTGGCGGCATGGCACGTGCGGAGTACCTGCGCATCCCGGCGGGGGATGAGGATGAATTTGCCGCCTCCTGGCAGCCTGCTAGCGCCAGTTTGGTGATGCTTTTCAACATGGCCACCACGCCCGAGGCCGAGGTGCAGCGCCGTCTGGTGGCCGATGTACGCCAGCGCCTGCTCACCAAGCACGCCGAGCCGGAGCTCGTGGTGCTGTTGGACGGCACCAGCCTGGCTGGGCGCTGGTCGCCTGAAAAAATCGCCGGGCGTGAGCAGCTTTGGTCTCAGATGGTCGAAGGTCTTGCCTCTGAAGTGATCGTGGCCGTGCGCAAAGAATCCGCACGCGCAAAGCCTCCCGTGGCGTAATGTTCATGAAGTTTTTGTCCCTCGTGCCTGCCCTTTTCTCCAGAAATAAATCCGCCAGTCCTCCTGACAAACAGGCGGCGGAGCTGAATGTGCGTGATGCGTCTGACATCGTCACGCTGAGCCTCATTTCCCACACCAATGCGGGCAAGACCACGCTGGCCCGCACTCTCCTGCGCCGTGATGTGGGGGAGGTGCGTGACGCACCCCATGTCACGCTTTTCAATGAGTCCTACACCCTTCTTGAGACGGGCGGCTTCATGCTGCGCCTGTGGGACACGCCCGGCTTTGGCGACAGCGCGCGCCTGATGAAGCGCCTGAAGCGCGAGCGCAGCCCGGTGCTGTGGTTCCTTTCCCAGACTTGGGACCGCATCACGGATCGCCCTCTGTGGTGCAGCCAGCAGGCGCTGAAAAACGTGCGCGATGACGCTGACGTGGTCCTCTATCTCGTTAATGCCGCCGAGCCGCCCGAGGCCGCCGCCTACATCGCGCCGGAGATGGAGATTCTCGGCTGGGTGGAGAAGCCGGTTGTCGTGCTGCTGAACCAGACCGGCCTGCCAGGCGGCTCGTCCATGGAGGAGGCAGAGCTTGCCTCCTGGCGCGCGCACCTGCAGCAGTTTGAGATCGTGCGGGATGTGCTTACGCTGGATGCCTTCGCCCGCTGCTGGGTGCAGGAGGACATCCTCATGGACTCGCTGGCCCCGCTCATGCAGGGCTCCAAGATTCCCACCTTTCAGCAGATCAAACGTGCATGGTCGCAGCGCAATGTGGAGGTGTTCCAGACCTCCGTGCGCCTGATCTCTGAGCAGCTCACCGCCGCTTTGCTCGACGGGGTGGAGGTGCGCTCGGAGACGCTGCTGGAGCGCGTGGGCTGGCAGCGCGAGCAGCTCAACAAAGAATACAACGATGCCCGGCAGAAGCTGGCCTCTCAGCTCGCGCACCGCACGGAGCAGACGACCAATCACCTGATCGAAGCCCATGGACTGAAAGGGCAGGCGGGCCAGGAGCTGGGAGAGGTCGCACGCGAGCATTTTCATGTGCCACAGGTCGTTTCTGAAAACATCTGGGCCGTGCTCGGCAGCTTTGCCGGCGGCGCCATGGGCGGCCTTATCGCCGATCTTAAGCTGGGTGGCATGACCTTTGGCGGCGGCGCACTGCTCGGCGGTCTGGCCTCCGGCATCGGCGCCTATGCGCTGATCCGCAGCTACAATCTTGTGCGCGGCAGCGATCAGCGCCTCCGCTGGTCGCGCGAGCATTTCCGCGAGCAGGTGAAGCTGGCTTTCCTCACTTATCTGGCCGTCTGCCACTTTGGCCGCGGCCGCGGCGAGTGGAAGGAAAGCGAGCAGCCCCAGCTCTGGCGCGAAGCCGTGGATGAAGTGACCAATCTGCACGCCGATGCTCTCGATCACCTCTGGAAATCCGGCGTGCAAAAGGACACTCAGCCTGCCTCCCTCTCCCGCCAGTCCCGTCAGCTCACAGGTGACTGCATGGTGGCGCTGCTGGAGCGGCTGTACCCCGGAGTGGATGCGGCGCTGTGGCGTGCTTGAACCTCATGCTCGCGCAGGCGTCGTTCCAGCCTTGTCTGGAAATTCACCCAGCACTGGGCGGCGCGGGAACGAAAGGCTGAGGGAGCCACGTCGAGGGCTCGCAGGCAGTTGCGATGATCCCAGGAGACGACCCAGGCCGTGGCCAGATGAATCATGCGGAACTGCCAGCGCCACACACGCTGCATGGCAGGTGTGAGGCTGATCAGCCGCTCGAAAAGAAAATCACGCTGAAAGGAGAGATGCCCCATCTCATCTCGCAGGAGTTTGCGGGCCACGGTCTGCACAACTGGATCGCTGCAGCGCAGGGAGAGCAGGCCAAAATAGACCTCGGCAATGAGCTCCGCTGTGAGCAGCACCTGGATGTTGAACTCCAGATTCACCAGATTGCGCAGCCAGCGGAAGACAGAATTGCTCCACTGCTTCTGCAGCAGCGTGCCACGCAGATGCGCCACCGTGCGTGCCAGCAGCGCAGCGTGGCTCTGCTCCTCGACCACAAAGAGATCGACGGCGCGCTGGTAGCCCTGCAGCCGCTCCAGCGAGGCGATGCTGCGGGTGTAGCGCCGCAGCCGTGTGCCTCCACCGCTTTCGCCGAGCTGGAAGATGGCGAGCGAGCGCGCGAGTGCGGCGCGGGTTTGCGCAGGCTGCGTGCAAGGAACGTCTGGCAGTTTCATTTTGTGATTGAGGCGGGTGTTTGCCTCAAAGTGTTGGATCCAATGCTGGGTGTTCATGATGTGTCGTTGGGTTTGGGGTTGATCAGGCGGCCTGGAGCATGGCTCTCAGGAATTCGTGGGCGGGGCTGGTGCGCATTTCGGCGGCGATCTGCCGCAGCCGCTGCATGACGGCGTCCACCGTTTCATCCAGTGTCGATGTTCCGGCTGTGACGCCGACATTGCGCGCTGCTCGAAACCATCCGGGATCGAGTTCGCCGGCATGTTCGATCTGCAGCACGGGCAGTCCGCGAGCGGCGGCTTTCTGCGCCAGCTGCCGCGTATTGTTGCTGTTGTGTCCGCCGATGACCACAATGTGGTCGCAGTCGCGCAGCAGGTCATTCATCGCTGTCTGGCGCTGCTTGGTGGGATGGCAGATGGTGTCGATGAACCGCACCTCTGAACTGCGGCGGCGGCGCTTGATGGCCTCCACCAGGCTCAGGGCCAGCTCAACAGGCTGCGTGGTCTGAGAGACGATGCCGAGGCGCGGATGTGCAGGCACACGATCCAAGTCGGCCTCTTCGAGCACGACGACCGCCGAGGGAAAATCGCCAACGAGACCGCGTACTTCCACATGCTGGCTCTGGCCGATGACCACCGGCTGGTAGCCCTCTGCCACCAGCATGGCTAGCGCGTGGTGGGCTTTCTTCACCAGAGGGCAGGTGGTGTCGATGACCGTATGTCCGGCGCTTTGCCATGCCTGACGATGGTGGTCCGAGGCACCGTGCGCGGTGATGGCCACCTGCTGCGTGGCGGCGCTGTACAGATCATCCAGATCGCCTCGCTGTGAACCGAGCGTGGCGAGATGGCGGTCCACGAGCGGGTTGTGAACGAGCTGGCCTAGGATGGTGAGCGGCGCGCGCTGTGCTGCCGCGTGGGTGGCGCGCAGGGCGTCGCGGACGCCGAAGCACATGCCGTGATGTTGAGCGAGGATGATGTTCATTGTTTCTGTTCTGGGTTGATTAGCTTTGTGTGGCAAAGTGAATGGGTAAAAAATGGGACTCACCCCTGCTGCGCGGCTTTGACGATCTCGCCCAGCACCTCGACGTAGTCCTTGAAGGCCTTGCGCCCGGCGGCGGTCAGCTCGTAGCTGGTGCGCGGGCGGGTGCCGGACTCGTCGCGGTTTTCCTTGATGTAGCCTGCGCCGCCGAGCGTGCGCAGGTGGGAGATCAGGTTGCCATCGCTCATGTTCAGCTCCGCCTTCAGCTCCTGAAACGCCCACTCCCCACGGGTGGAGAGCAGCGTCATGATGGAGAGGCGGCCCTTCTCGTGGATGAGCTTGTCTATCTGATCAAAGTCGATCATTCCGCAGACACCTCCGCTGGTTTGGCGCTGAGAAAGACGGCCACGGCATACACCACATGCAGCAGGCCAAAGGTGAGCCCCATCACGAGGGATGCAGGGCCGAGATCGCTCGGCAGCAGGCGCACATCGCTGCAAGCAGCCCATGCAAAAAATGCCAGCAGTCCGGTTATCACAAAAGCCCAGCCCAGACGTACCAGCGAGCGCGGCGAAAAGCTGGAGGTGCTCAGCAAGGCCAGGCCATAGCACAGCGCCCAGATGAGTGCGGCGAGCGTGAGATTGTGCAGAAACACGATGAGTCCGATGCCCACGCAGCCGCCTACAAGCAGGGGAGGGGTGAGTGCGCGCACGGCCATCCGCATGTCCGCCGAAACCAGGGGCTGCCCGCGCCTCTTCGCCTCCCGGGCCAGCAGCAGGATATTCAAAGCCGAGGCAATGCCCAGGATGATTAGCCAGGTTTGCAGAAAGCAGGGATCGCACATCACGGCATCGCCCTGATGCGCTACCGCATGCCACACAGGCCAGCCGGAGGCGATGAGCGCCAGCACACCGCCCGTGAGCGCCGCCGGTGCCGAGATGGCGCGGTAGATGTGCGCCTTTTCCATCAGGGAGCGAATGATGCGGAGGTTTTCCAGGGCGGCTTCGGTCGTGCTCATGCGAGTTACTTTGTGGGCCAAAGTGAAATCTGCAAGCGAAACTTTGCACGACAAAGTGTTGGTGCGATCAAAGATGAACGAATCGGGCTTGGCATGAATCTATAAATACTATAATTTAAGAAACGTGAACCATCTCGCCGCAGACCAGCCCACTGCATGCTTCAAGGCATGGCGCAGGTGGTTCATGCTCGCGTTTTGCGCACTGTTGTGGCTGCCCGGCGTGACTAAGGCTGACGATCCAACAGCCGAGCAGCAGTACATGCTCGAGCTGATCAACCGCTTCCGTGCCGATCCGCAGGATGAACTGGCGAATCTGGTCAATTTCTCCTCGCCTGGAGTTTGGGATACCGCGAAATCAAACGACCCCAGCATCGCCTACGCACTGAACTACTTCGGCACCAGCGCTTCGGATCTGGCCGCTCAGTTTTCCAGTCTGGTGGCCGCGCCGCCACTGGCATGGAACAGCGCCCTGAATGTCTCGGCGGTGAGTTATTCCAACCTCATGGTCTCGGCGGATCAGCAATCTCACACGCTCGATGGCCTGAGCTTGGATCAGCGCATTCAAAATGGCGGGTATGGTGCCAACTGGCTCCAGCTCGGGGAAAACCTCTTTGCCGCAGGGCAGTCCCCGCTCCATACCCACGCTGCCTTTGTCATTGACTGGGGAGACGGAAATGGCTCGGCCGCAGGCTATGGCAATGGCATCCAGAGTCCCGCTGGTCATCGCGATCTGCTGCTGAATTCCGGTATGAAGGAGATCGGCATCGGCTTCCAAAGCGTGTCCATCCCTGGCACAAACACCACCGCCACCGGCCCGTATGTCGTCACTGAACATCTGGCCTCGCAGTTCCGCTACGACGGCACCAACTACATCTCTGACGCCATTCTCACGGGCTCGGTGTATCAGGACACCATCGTGCATGATGCCTTCTATGAGCCCGGCGAAGGGCTGGCGGGACAGCACATCAATGTGTACAATGACGCCACGGGCATTCTCGTGGCCAGCGGATTCAGCAATAGTGCAGGTGGTTTCAACATCACTCTCACTGGCCTCACCGACGGCGTGGTCTATCGTGTGGAGGCGCCAGACACCGGGTTGGCGGCCAAGACCTTCACACTCACCGAACACACAGACGACTATGGCGTGCCGGTGTTCGTTTACGACAACGTGTACGAGTCCTTTGCCATGGTGCCGGAGCCGGGCAGTCTGCTGCTCTGCCTCGCATCCGGTCTGTCGCTGCTGTGGCATCGTTCACGTCGTTCGTTTTGCTGATTTCCCATGACCATGAGAGTCCTCGCCTTCCTGCTGTTGTCCATCGCCTCCATCATGGCCCAGGCTCCTGCCTCGCCGCTGGCCACAGAGATCCGTGCCATCATTGATGAGTACGAAAACTCCGTGCGCGCCAACACACAGAAGCTCATCGCCGCCACCACTGAGGAGGAAAAGAACAAATACCGCGCCAGCATTCCCAGCGCAGGCCCCTATGCCACCAAGATGCTGAAGCTGGTGCAGGCCAATCTGGACCAGCCCGATGTGGTCAAGGGCGTGAACTGGCTCGTGACAGGTGCCGCGAGCTTTCCTGAAGGGCAGGAGGCGCTCAAAATGCTCGGTTCCAGTTTCGCAGATAAAGCCGGCATCGCCGAGGCGGTGAAGCAGCTCGAATACCACGGCCTGCCTGCCGAGCCGGTGCTGCAGGCGGTGATCGACAAGAACAAGAACCGCGATGAGCGGGCTGCGGCACTCTACGCGCTCGGGGCCATTCATTTTAAAAACTTCGATGCCTCAGCCGACCGCGCCTCCGCAGAGGCCTCCAAACCCAAGGCGCTGGAGTGCTTTCAGCAGCTCTATGCCGACTACGCAGATGTGACCATCCAGGGATTCAAGCTCTCGGACTTCGCCGCCAAGATGTTCTTTGAAATGACCAATTTGCAGCCGGGCTGCGAGGCTCCGGAGATCGAGGGCAAGGATGCCGACGGCGTGAATTTCAAGCTCAGCGACTACCGTGGCAAATACGTGATCGTCATCTTTTGGGGCGGCTGGTGCCATGCCTGCCACGGCACCCTGCCTCTGATGAACCAGGCTGCCGAGCAGATCAAAGACAAGAACGGCGTGGTTATCGGGGTAAATACCGACATCGAGACCGAGGCCAAAAAGGCGCTCGCTGATTACAAAGTGGGCTTCCGCAACATCCTGGACAACACCAGCAGCGGTCCCAACACCACGCTCTACAATCTGCGCAACTTCCCCACGCTCTATCTCATCGACCCCAAAGGGGTGATCACCATCAAAAACGGCACCCTGGACGCGATGGTGGCCCAGATTCTGGCTGCTAAATAGTTAGGGCTGGCAGCACCACGGGTATCAAGCTCTTCCCCTCATATGGAGGTGTTCGGGCTAGAATTTCAGGGTTTGTAAATGGTTTGGATCTATTAAAAACTTGCCATTTCTATGAAAAACCATAAATATACGTTATTATAAGGCTGAATTTAGGCGGCCAGACACATGCTTCCACTCATCGATCAGATCCTGAAAGACTCGGGTTGTGCCGATCTTCCTGCCGTGCGGCAGGCGGTGGAGGAGGCATGCTTCAATCAGACGTCCTTTGTGGATGCGGTGCTGGATTGTGAAGGCGTGCGCGAGCGCGATTTCCTCATGGCACTGGCAAAGACTCTCAACCTGCCGTGGTGGGAGCCGAAGGATGAAGAACAGCCAGGAGAGCAGGGGCTGCGCCGCCTCCTTCCTGCAGAGATCGCGCTGCGTCACCGCCTGCTGCCCGTTTTCACCGAAGAGACAAAGAGCGATGACGGCACAGAGGCCGAGCGCACGCTGCACATCGCCACCTTTGATCCGCTGAGTCTCGTGGCGCATCAGCGCGTGGCCGCCAGCCTCACCATGCCGGTGATCTGGCATGTGGGGCTGCGCACCCGCATTGTGGAAGGGTTGCAAAAGCTCTATGGCCTCGGGGCGGACACCTTCGAAAAAATCCTGCGTGGTCGCGCCGACTGGGGCGCAGAAGATCTGCGCGATGAAGTGACCGTGCTCGATGAACCCGAGGACGAAGAGGCCTCCGTCGTGCGTTTTGTGAACCAGATCATCCGCCGCGGCCTGGAGCAGCGTGCCACGGATATTCACGTGGAGCCGCAGCAGAATCATCTGCGCATCCGCTACCGCATCGACGGGCGTCTGGAGGAGCTGCCTGTGCCGGAAAACATCAAGTCTCTGCAGGCATCCGTAATCGCCCGCCTCAAGATCATGGCACGGCTGGACATCGCCGAAAAGCGGCTGCCTCAGGACGGGCGCATCAATCTCGAACTCGACGGCCTGGCCATCGATGTGCGTGTGGCCACCATCCCCTCCGTGGAAGGAGAAAGCGTGAGCCTGCGTCTGCTGGCGCAGCAGCAGGTCACGGTGAACCGCTTGGGCCTCACGGAAAACATTCGCCCCGTGGTGGATGAACTGCTGAAGCTTCCCAACGGCATCATCCTCATCACCGGCCCCACGGGCAGTGGCAAATCCACCACGCTCTACGCCTTCCTCACAGAGCTGAACCAGACGCACCGCCGCATCGTCACCATCGAGGATCCGGTGGAGTACAAAATGCCCGGCATCGTCCAGATCGCGGTGAAGCCCGAGATCGGTCTCACCTTCGGCACCGGTTTGCGCAGCATCCTGCGTGGAGATCCGAATGTGGTCATGATCGGGGAAATGCGTGACTTGGAGACCACGGAGATCGCCGTGCGCGCGGCGCTCACCGGCCATCTCGTTTTCAGCACGCTGCATACCAATGACGCCATCGGCGGCATCACACGCCTCATCGACATGGGCGTGGAGCCCTTCCTTGTCTCCAGCGCGGTGCGCGCCTTCTTTGCCCAGCGCCTCGTGCGCAAGCTCTGCCCCTCCTGCAAGACCCCCACCGAGGTGGAGGAGAGCTACCTCAAATCCATCGGCTTCCCCGCGCATCTCAAAGGCCAGATCATGCGTGGCGTGGGCTGCGAGGCCTGCCGTGGCAGCGGGTTTCAGGGGCGCCTTTCCATCTATGAGGTCTGCCTCGTCACACACGCGCTGCAGCACCTCATCAACAGCCGCGCACACCCCGCCGAGTTTCTCAAGCAGGCCATGAAAGACGGCTACGTCCCCATGCGCGGCTACGGCTTCCAGAAAGTGCTCAGCGGAGAGACCACCATCGAGGAGGTGCTCAGCGTCACCGCAGCCACGGACCGCCAGCATGCGCCGCAGTCATCCACCGTGCCCCTGATTCCCACCCGTCTCGCCGCCTAACCCATGCCCACCTTCGTTTACAGCGCCCAAGGCCCGTCCGGTGTCATCACCGGAGAGCTGAGCGCGTCTGATCGCGGCGAGGCCTTTGCGCTGCTGGGAAAGAAAAAGATCCAGCCATTCAAGCTGGAGGCCGCCGGAGATGCCAAAGCTGCCACGGGCAGTGCGGCCAAGGCCAGACAGGCTGCTGTCACAGAAACGATCACCGGGCCCATCAAGCTGAAGCTGCCGCAGGTCGTGCTCTTCATCGAGGAGTTGGCAGACCTCGTCGGCGCCGGCATTCAGTTGGAGCCCGCGCTTGCCACCATGGAGCGCCGCCGTGAACTCTCCGGCATCAAGACTCTCGCGACCGTGCTGCGTGGCAAAGTGCGCGATGGCATGGCTTTCTCCAAAGCCGTCGCGGCCACCAGCCCCAGCTTTGGCAGGCTCTTCTGTGCCCTGGTTTCCGCAGGGGAGGCCAGCGGATCGCTTAGCACCATCCTGAAGCGCCAGGCGCAGTACATGCGTTCTCTGCAGTCGCTGAAGTCCAAAGTGCTCTCCGCGCTGATCTACCCGGCCTTTCTCATTGCCGCTGCTGTCGCGGTCACGGTGCTGTTTGTCGTCTATCTTATCCCCAAACTCACGGAGATGCTTGACTCCACCGGCGGCTCTCTGCCCTTCGCCGCTCAGATCATCCTCAAGATCAGCGACACCTTCAAAGCCTGCTGGTGGATGATCCTGCTCGGTGGCATTGCCACGTTTATCCTCGGCAGGGCCTGGGTGTCGCGCCCTGAATCCGCCATCCCCTGGGCGCGCTTCAAGCTGCGGCTCCCGCTTTTCGGCAGCATCTTCCGCGCCCGGTTCTACGTCCAGTTTCTGGAGACAATGGCCAATCTGCTGGGCAATGGCCTGACCATGGTGCAGTCCATGCAGCTCACGCATGAGGCCACGGACAATCCCTACCTCCGCCAGGAATTCGAAGGCGTGATGCGCCATGTGGGGGAGGGGGTGGCGCTCTCCCGTGCGCTGGATCGTAGCGGGCAGTTCCCCCCGCTGCTCATCGACATGGTGAATGTGGGCGAGCAAACAGGCGACATGCCCGCCGCCCTCAGCCGCGCCGCCGAGCGCTTTGACCGCGAGCTCAGCAAGAAGATCGAGACCCTCGCCGCGCTCATCCAGCCCATCATCGTCTGCCTCATGGCGGGCATGGTGGGTCTCATGGCCTACCTCATGATGACGACCATCTTCCAGACCATTTCCAGCATCAACAAATAGCCGTCCATCACCCACCCTCATGAAACACACCCACCATACGCACCGCCTCGCGGCACAGGGCTTCACCCTTGTCGAGATGATCCTTGTGCTTGCCATCGTGTCGCTCCTCGTGGGCGCGGCCATCGTCAACTTTGGCGGTGTGCTGGACGGCGGCAAGAAAACCACCACCAAAGGGAACATCAGCACCATCAGCTCGGCGCTGCGTGCCTATGAGGTGGACAACATGGTCCTCCCCACCACCGAGCAGGGGCTCTCCGCCCTGGTGGAAAAACCCACCGGACGCCCGGCTCCGCAGAGCTGGAGCCCCAAGCTCAAAAAGCTGCCCATCGACCCCTGGGGCAACCCCTACCGCTACCGCCGCCCCGGCGTCAAAGACAAGACCGGCTTTGATGTCTACTCCACCGGACCGGACGGCGTGGCCGACAATGCCGATGACATCGGCAGCTGGGACAACTGATAAATGCTGAATGATGAAACCCGAATGATGAACGTCAGAAACATCGCGAAACAGGCGCCAGCCGTGCTGAACATTCAGCACGGCTATTGTCGTTCGCGGTCAGCGGGTTTCACACTGTTGGAGATCATCGTGGCCATGGCTCTTACGCTGCTGGTCATCGGCATTGCCGCTGTCAGCATCTCCGGCGTGCGTGCTGAGGACCAGCTGCGCCGCGCCGCCGCTGTCATTGAGACCACGGCTCGGCAGAATCTGATGCAGGCGCTCAACAGCCAGCAGACCGTGCGCATGGATCTCACTGCCGGTGCCTTCGGTGCTGGGAGTGATTTTGGCGGCATGCTGCTGGTGCGCCGCTACGGCGAGTCTGCTTTTCGCAAACCCCGGCGTGGCGAGGCCTGGGAGTTCAGCCCCACGGGCATCTGCGAGCCCATCGAAGTCCGCATCAGCGGACCCGCAGGACTGATCGAGATCGGCTTCGATCCCCTCACCGCCTGCGCCAGGCGCAAGTCCATTCAGGTCAACGGATGAAACACACTCGCACATCCTCAGCTGCGCATGGTTTCGCCCTGTTCGAAATCATCCTAGCCCTCGCTTTGTTTTCGCTCGTGGCCGTCAGCATGACGCGCGCCATCGAGGAGATTGCCAAGGCGTCCACCTCCGCGCGCCAGGAGGCTCAGGTGCTGCGTGTGCTGGAGTCCGTGCTGGCCGAGGTGGCGCATCAGCCCGAGTTCAAGGCGGCCAGCATCTCCTTCCATCCCACGGCTGACCACATCGACGCCAGCGCCACCATCGAGAGGGTCAAACTGATCACCAAAGACAAGGTCGAGCTCGACCACATGTTTCGCATCCGCGCCGAAGCATGGATCCAAGACGGGCGCACGCGGCGCATGAAACGCAGCATGGAAACCTATGTGTATTCGCCCCGCAGTCCCATCTAAGGCCGCGTTCACGCTGATCGAGGTCATCATGGCCATGGCGCTCATCGGGTTCATCCTGAGCGCCGTCTATGGCGTGGCCAATGCCTCGCTGCAGCTGGGCAAGTCCATGAGCACCGCACGCGTGGCGGAGACCCGCATCAGCAATTTCGTCACGCAGTGGCGCGACTACTTTGAAACCATGGACCCCGGCGTGCAGATCTCCGCCGGTCTGGAAAAGGCCGCTCGCGGTGCTTCGGGAAATCTCTTCATTGCAGGCGGCCACATGCCCTTCGCCTGGCAGCGTCACCTGCGCCTGGCGGATGCGGTGGAGTTCGGCGTCGTGCGCAATCGGGAGAGCAAGGATCTCAGCCTCGTGGTGCGTCATTTGAAGCTCAATCCAAAAGCCCGCACCCAGGGCGAGTACAACACCATTTCCGAACTGCCGATCCTGGAGGGCCTAAGCCAGATGCAGTGGCAGTTCTATGAGCCTGTGGAAAAGAAGTGGTTCACCAGCTGGGACCCCAAGAAACACCCGCAGCCTCCGCTTTTCATGAAGCTCAAGTTTGCCTTCAAGGCCGAGCCGCGGGAGCACGAATACACTTTTTGGGTCGCGAATGATCTGGCTCAGGTGAGCACACCGCAGGCTGCACCAGCCGGACCGCAATGATGAAATCAGAATGACGATGGAAAATCCAATGACCGAAGCCCAAGCTCGCCGATCCACCGGATCAGGCGCTGGGTTTGTCATTCCTTCGTCGTTCGCACTGCGCCGCTCGTCCTCGCAGCGCGGCTCCGCGCTCATCGTCGTCTTCTGGATGATCGCCATCCTCGGCATGGTCATGTTTGCCGGAGCCAAGTCGCTGCAGGCGGACTCGCAGTTCACCCGCATGATGCGTGGTCGCATTTTCGCCAAACGCTACGCAGAGATGGGTATCGAGGTGGCGCGCCATCCCGCCATCAAGGAGGACGATCCTCTGCTCCATTTCAGCGCCGACAATGGCGGCGGCTACAACGTCAAGCTCGTGGCCGAGGAGGCGCGGCTGAACATCAATCACCTGATCCAAACCGGAGACAAGGCCCTTCTCCGCCGCCTCTTTACCGCCTGGGGCTTCAAGCCGGAATTTGTCGCCGCCTTGTGCGATGCCCTGAAGGACTGGGTGGACGCCGACAGCCACGTGAGCCTCAGCGGCGCCGAAAAACGCGACTACGAGAAGATGGGATTTGAGGGCATGCCCTTCAACCGTCCCTTCAAGGAGATCGAGGAAATGCTGCATGTGCGCGGCATGGACATCGTCAACATCGAGCGTCCGGACTGGCGCGAATGGTTCACCGTTTATGGCGACGGCCGCGTGGATGTAAATGACGCACGCCCGGAGCTCATCGCCCTGCTGGCGGATGTGCCCATGGAGCGCCTGACCCCGCTGCTGACACTGCGTGCCGGACGCGATGGCGCACTGCACACGCAGGATGATGTGAAACTGAGCAGCGTGCCTCAGGTGGCACAGCTGCTGGGTGTGTTTCATCCGCAGACAGTCGAGCAGCTCACCCAATGGATTCAATTCGCAGGCCCCATCCGCCGCATCGAGAGCGTCGGGTCTCTGGGGCCTCTGCAGCGCAAACTCATCCTGATCACGCAGGACGGCAGGGCCGTCTGGCGTGGCGAAATTCCCGCCCATGGCAAAAACACGTAAATCTCCCTGCGAACTGCTGATTCCTGGCACGCACGTCTGGCAGAGCTGGATGGGGGTGGAGGGCGGGGCATGCGTGCTGCAGGCTGAGCAAAGCGCCGAGGGCGCCCGCTTTGGCAAAGAAGCCACGCATCGCGTCCTGGCGCTGCCCGCTGTATATTTCTGGGCTCTGCCTGCCTGGTTGAAGGGCCAGCCCGAGCACCTGCGCAGCATGGCGCTTCTGCACCTGGAGCGTCTCGGCATCAAGACAGCCGATGACGCCGCCACGGTGGAAGTGCGCGACATGCAGGGAAAGGAAGGCGCGTATCTCACACGCATTCTGGCGCTGAAAGACCTGCCCGTGCCGCTCACAGACACAGCACGGCTGCCCGATGAGGTGACGCTGCATGCGCTCTGCTACCCGCTGGTGCACAACAGCCTCACCATTTTCCGCGAGCTCGGTCGTCTGGTGGTGGCCATCACCAGCGGCTCCCAGCTCATTTACTGCACACCGCTTTCAGCCAGCAGGCTCGACACAAATGCTCTCGCAGAGCTGAACAATATCTGTCTGCAGCTCGGCTTTCAGGGCGTGCTCGGCAGGCTGGAAAGCCTCGTGCTCTGGATCGATGAAGGAGACGTCACCCAAATTCAGCGCGTGACCGGCCTGACCGCCTACCGTTGCGAGATGCCTGCGCCAACCATGCCGCAGCGCGGCTCCAGCAAGCTCATGCCGCAGGACGTGACCGCCGAGCGTCAGACCCAGACGAGCCGTGCCAAAACGCGCTTTCTCGCTCTGGCGGCTGGCACGGTGATCGCCGCCGCCATCGCCCTCGTGGCCACGCTCACCTCTCTGGCGCTGCAGGAGCGCAACATGCTGCGTGAGAAAGTGGCCAATCTCACCCCTCGCTCCTCCAAGGTCATGGATCATAAAAAGGCATGGCGCGAGGTCGCTCCGGCCGTCGATCCCACTACATGGCCGCAGCAGATTCTGCTTCACTGCATGGAGCCCGCCGCCTCCAAGGAGGCCTCCATCACGCACTGGGAATGGACTCCTGAGCGCATGAATATCCGTGGTCGCATGCCCAGCGCCTCCCTCGCGCTGGAGTACACCCAGGCGCTCAAGGAGATCGAGGCCCTGGCCCCGCTTGGCCTCAACGGGCCGCCGCCGGTGATCGCCAGCGACAACAGCGCCACCTTTGAGCTGAAAGGAGGAGCGGGAGAATGAAGAAGAGCGAGAAAATCCTGCTCGGCGTCTTCGCCTTCCTCTTCCTCGCCATCGTGGGCGGTGGTGGGCTGACGTATGCATTTAAAAATTACATGGCCATCCGCGAGGAGAATGACACCCTGCGCGACCGCCTCGGCGAGATGAATCTGGCCATCTCTCAGGGCGCTGACTGGGCCGACAGGTACGGCTGGCTGGAGGAGCACTGCCCCAGCTTTGCCAGCCGTCAGGAAGCCTCCGCCAAGCTGCTGGAGTGCGTCACCGCCGAAGCCGACAAGATGGGGCTGATCATCGGCGGCAAAGAGTTCATCGAAGAGGCGCGCGTGCTTGGCCCCGACGGTCTGCCGCAGGAGGAAAACCTCGGCTACTTTGACAAGGCGACGGTGAAGTTCACTCTCGCCAGCGTTCAGGAGCGCGCCTTCTTCACCTGGCTGCAGGCCCTGCAGAAGCCAGGCAGCTTCATCGGCGTCACCCGCATGCAGATCAACCCCAGCGGTACCAACAAGACCATCAATGCCGAGGTCGAGTTCACCCAGTTCTATCGCGAGAAGTCCACCCCCAAGGTCAGCAAGGCCCACTAGCCATGAAAGCACTCCACCTTCAGCTTCTGATTCTCGCATCGGTGATGATGACCGTGTTGGCCCCTGCGCAGGAGCCGCAAAAAAAGAATGAGACACCCGTGCCCTTCCCGGATCTGGAGCACTTCGCGCCGTTGTGGGAGCGCTCCATCTTCACTACCAAGGACCTGCCATCTCCCGATGCCCCTTCGGGACCAAACTTTGTGGACAACCTCAGTCTCTCCGGCATCTACGAGATCGACGGCGGCGTGGTCGCCGTGCTGGTGGACCGCACCACCTCACAGGTGATGGAGGCCCGTATAGGCTCGGAAAATGAGCTGGGCATCAAGATCCGTGCCGTGAAACCCGGCGAGAGCGTGGAGCGCACCAAGATCCAGCTCCAGAAAGGCGATCAGGCAGGTTGGGTCAGCTTTGCCGAAGTAGCAGCGCAGCCCGCCGAGGTCGTCCAGCGCGCCGTCATCCCCACCCAGCAGGCCGCAGCACCCAACCAGGTTCCAGGAGCACAGCAGCGTCGAAATGTTAACGCCGTCGCCGGAGGCCTGGCCCCCAACCCCATTCTCCCGCCACCTTCCGTGGCAGTTCCTGTCGGAAACCCGAGGCCGGCTCCCCCCAAGATCAACGACGTTCCTCTGCCGCCTCCGTGAAGAGGCGGCTGTGTTCGTGGCTTGCCAAAGCAGTGAAATCTGAGGAAGAGTGCTGTCATGCCCCACATCCCCGGTCTGCGCAGCTGTTACGTCAAAGTCGGTCGCTTGATCTATTTCGGGCGCATGCTCGATAAAATCCGTCTGCATGCTGCCGGCCAGCTTCCAGAGGACTATCATGCGCAGCTCGGTGACGGACAGTTTTATACACTCGACGGTCGTTGCTGTCGCTTTCTCGGCGTTCCATATGCAGCGGTCAGGGAACGCACATTCGTGGGTGGCACAGACGACGAAATCTTGGCCTGGGTGCATTCTCACGGCATCACACGCACGGATGAGGAATGCCATATGTGGAACCGCTTCATCGCCAAACTCGGCTGGCGGGATGAGCGCTCCGCCGTGCTTCCCCAGCGCATTTTAGACAGCGGCTTGGCTGGCAGACCCATCGAAACCCTCATCGATCACATCGAATACGACGAGGGTCGCGATCCTGTCGGTGAACGAGCATGGGAGAGCATTTGATCGGAATTCAGAGTCGGGAGGCGGCTGGCCTCTATTTCTCGACAGTGATCTGCACGCGGCGGTTTTGCTGGCGGCCTTCAGGATTGTCGCTGCCGTCTGGATTGGTGTTGGGGGCCGCCGGCTTGGTCTTGCCGAAGCCTTTGGTGGTGATCATCTTTTCGGGGATGCTTTTCTTTTTCACCAGCCAGGTTTTGACGGCGTCTGCCCGGCGTTGTGACATGTCGAGATTGACCTTGTCACCACCCTTCGAGTCGGTGTGCCCTTCCACGGTTACTTGGCCTTCAGGAAACTCGCCAAGGACGATGGCGACTTTTTCCAGCAGCTTTTCAGCATCAGGCCGGACCACGGCCTTGTCGAAATCGAAGAGCACATCGCCTTCGAGCTTCATGGTGAGCGAGGTTGCGGTTTCTTCCACCTGCAGCGCTTTGCGCGCGGTGGCCACTTCGACGATTTTACGTTCCAGATCGAGCTGCTGCTGATCCAGTTCGAACATCTTTTTCTGCAGCACCAGCTTTTGCTCCTGTAGATCGAGCTTCTTGCGTTCCAGCGATGCCTGGGGAGATGCCTGCTGTGCTTGGGCGACCATCGTGTAGATGCACAAGGTCAGCAGGCCGAATGACTGTGAGCGGGTTGAGATGGAGGTTTTCATAGGGTTGTTTTGACCCTGGCCGCAAGGGCATGGTTCAACTCTTCATCTGCAAAGACGTGTCATCCTTTCTCTTTCGAGGAACGTAGCGCACGATGCTTCGTCGCTACTCTCGCGTGATCGTCTCATCCAGATTCAGCATCACGCGAGCCACTGCCTGCCATGACTGGGCCTCGCTGGCCTTGGCCTGGCGTTCGCTTTCGAGCAGCTTGGCGATGGCTTTGCGCTCACGATCCTGCGGGGTGCGGGAGAGACAGAGCTGGTAGGCGTGGGCGATGCGTGCATCGTCAGTTTTGGCCTCCTTGATCAGCCGTGCCGCCAGGGCTTGTGCAAACTCCACATAGGCACCGTCATTCAGCAGGGTCAGCGCCTGCAGCGGGGTGTTGCTGCGGATGCGTCGCGTGCAGGTGCTGAAGCCATCAGGCGCATCAAAGACACTTAGCGCAGGTGGCGGCGTGGCGCGGAAGATAAAGGTGTAAAGCCCCCGGCGGTAGCGGTCGCTGCCCTTGCTCAGCGGCCAGGCGCGTTTCACCTGTCCCAGGGACATCACGCCATCCGGAATCGGTGGATAGACCGGCGGGCCACCCATCTTTGATGAAAGCAGGCCGCTGGTGGCCAGGCACACATCCCGCACCACCTCGGCATCCAGGCGCAGGCGGTTCTGCCTCCAGAGGAGGTGGTTGTTGGGATCAGCTTGCGCAGCCTTGTTGGTTTCATCTGCAGAAGAGCTCTGCTGGTACGTGGCACTGGTCACTATCAGCTGGTGCAGGTGCTTCAGGCTCCAGTGGTGCTCCATAAAATCCACCGCCAGCCAGTCGAGCAGCTCGGGATGGCTTGGCGGGCGGCCCATGGTGCCAAAGTCGTTGTCCGTCTCCACCAAGCCACGGCCAAAATACTGCTGCCACACACGGTTCACGATGACACGCGCTGTGAGCGGATTCTTCGGATCAATGAGCCAGTGCGCCAGCGCCATGCGGTCGGCCTTGGTGCCTGAGGGCAGGGGAGGCAGCACAGCCGGCACACCCGGCTGCACTTCATCAGAGGGGCGGGTGAAGTCTCCTTTGATATACAGCGTCGTCTTGCGCGGCTGCGGCAGCTCTTTCATCACCAGCGTCGTCGTGCCGTTTTTGAAAATGTTCTCCAGCTCCAGGTGGCGGTCATACAGCGGATTAAAGACACTGTCGGAGGTGCCGGTCATGGCCTTGAAAAGCGCACGTTGATCACCCGCGCTGCGTTTGGCGGCAGGCTTGGCCAGGATCTTGCCCGCCTCGGCATCCAGCAGCTTGCGCGACTGCTCTCCCAGCGTCTTCTCCCATTCCTGAAGGATGGCAGCGCGCTCCTTGATGTGCGCGTCGATCTGCTTCAGCACCTTCGCATGTTCCGTCTTCAGCTTGTCCAGGTCCTGCCCAGGATCGGGCACCGGCATCGTGGGCTCGTCCTGGTTGTTGAGAAAGGCAAAGAGCTGGTAGTACTCTCTCTGGCTGATCGGATCAAATTTATGATCATGGCACTGCGCGCAGCCGATGGTGAGCCCCAGCCATACGGTCCCGGTCGTGGCCACGCGGTCAAACACGCTCTCAATGCGGAACTGCTCCTTGTCGATCCCGCCCTCCTGATTGATCTGCGTGTTGCGGTGAAAGCCGGTGGCAATGAGCTGCTCGCGCGTCGGCTTCGTCAGCATGTCTCCCGCGATCTGCTCCAGCGTGAACTGATCAAACGGTTTGTCCTCGTTCAGCGCATGGACGACGTAGTCCCGATACGGCCACATGCTGCGCGGTGCGTCGATGCTGTAGCCATTGCTGTCACCGTAGCGCGCCTGATCCAGCCACCACCGCCCCCAGCGCTCGCCATAGTGCTTGGACGCGAGCAGTTGTGAAATCAGGCCTGGCAGCTTGGCTGCCGGGTTCTTCGTGAAGTCGGCCACTTCAGCTGGAGTTGGCGGCAGCCCAGTAAGATCCAGGTGCAGGCGGCGGATGAGCGTGGCCGGTGCTGCTGGCGAGGATGGGGCCAGCTTTTCCTTCTCGAGTCGGGCGCGGATGAAAGCATCGATTGGATTCGTGACACCATTTTGGGGCAGTGGCGCTTTCACTGGCGTGATGAAGGCCCAGTGGCGGTCATCGCTGGGCTGCTCTTCCGTCGGGGCTTGGGCCCCCTCTGCCACCCACTGCTTCACCAGCGCGATCTGCGCCGAGTCCAGCGGGCCGCGCTTGTACGGCATCTGCGGGATTTCGGCATGAGTGCCGGAGACGACCTGCACGAGCAGATCCGGCAGCGCCGCCCCGTGCTTGCCGCCGGTGCGTGCGGCTGCTGCCGTGTCCAGTTTCAGCCCTGCCTTCTGTGTCGTGTTTCCATGGCATTTCACACAGTGCTGTTGCAGCAGTGGCTTGATCTGCGTGGCATAGTTCACCGCCGCATGGCTGGCGGTGGTGCAAAGGAGAAGGGAAAGAAACGGGCGGAGAAGCATTCGTGGCGGAGTCAGAAAGAGAATACGTCGAAGCGCTGGGGGCTTCTTCCGCGTTCGGGGCGGCACAGTTGCAAAAAAAAGAGCCGCCCCCGTTCTGTGCGGGGGCGGCTGTAGGAGCTGAAACAATCAGCGTGGCAGGCGCATCAGGCGTCTTTCTTTTTCTTGGGGGTCAGCTCTTCCAGGTTGAGGAAGCCGTCGCTGTTTTTGTCAAACTTGCCAAAGCGCTCGGTGGCCTTTGCTTCGTCCTTCTTGGCCTGGGGAGATGCCAGCCACTCGGCTTTGGAGACTTTGCCGTCCTTGTCGGTGTCCAGCTTCTTCAGCAGTTCTTCGGGGTTCATCTTGGGCTTGCCCTTGTCGCCTTCCGGCTTCTTGGGGGCGTCGCCATCAGCGGCGATGACGGTGACAGCGGAGAGCGCCAGGATGGCAAGGAGGGATGTGATGGCTTTCATGGGGTCAATGGTGCTTGGTTTCGATGCGGAAAGCGCGGAACTCTGGGCGGTCCCAGTCCGGCGCGTGGCGTGTTAAACGAAAAGGCGCCATTTCCCCCCCCCCCCCGCCGGATGTCTGTTTGGGTGGACATAAAAACGCCGCACCAGCGCATGGCAGGTGCGGCGTCGCGATCAATTCAGATCAGAGGATCAGGCTGCTTTCTTCTTCTTGGGAGCAGCGGTGAATTCCTCCTTGGAGAGGGAGCCGTCTTTGTCCTTGTCCTTGGCGGTGAAGGCAGCTTCGGCCTTGGCGGCGTCTTTGGCGCCCTTCAGGAATTCTTCCTTGCTGAGCTTGCCGTCCTTGTCGGCGTCCTTCTTGGTGAACATTTGCTCAGGGGTCATCTTGGGCTTGCCCTTGTCACCTTCGGGCTTCTTGGGGGCGTCGCCTTCAGCAGCGAAGGAGGTGACGGCAGAGAGAGCCAGGATGGCGAGGAGAGAGGTGATAACTTTCATTGGAACGATTTGGCTTGGTTATGATTTGTGAAAACGCGGCAGTCTGGTGTTCCAGTCCTGCTCGTGGCTTGTTAAACGGAAAGAGGTCCATTCCGTTTCATTTTTTCTCACAGAATTTTTTTCAGGGCCAAATCCTGAGGTTTTTGTGGCCTGGCTTGTTCCTGTTTCGGCATCCGCTCTGCGACGGCGCGCTCATGCAGTTCGCGGAGGCACGGTGCCTCACAGGCTGCATTTGGAAAATTGATAGGCGGCTCCCCGATGCAGCCCGGTTGGGCTGCATCACGGTCTTCAGCACTGCCACAAGGGGGGGGATTACAGCAGCTTTGCCGCCGCCTCTGCCAGGGCGCTGCGTTCGCCTTTCACCAGCGGCACATGCGCTGCAAAGGGCTGGCCGCGCATGCGCTGGCGGGTGTATACGAGGCCGTTGCTCCGGCTGTCCACATACGGGTTGTCGATCTGCGCCGGGTCACCCACCAGCACCAGCTTGGAGCCGCGGGACATGCGCGTCACGATGGTCTTGGCCTCCAGCGGCGTCAGCTGCTGTGCCTCATCCAGCACAAAGAAACGGTCAGGAATGCTTCGGCCGCGGATGTAGCACAGCGCCTCCACCTCGATGACCCCTTGCTGGATGAGCGGATCATACGGTGCCGCTGGCGCGCTGATCTGCTGCTGCGGGTCGGGCATGAAGCGGTTCTTTTTCCGTGCCGGGCCCTGCTGCGTCCCCTCCATAGGGCGCATCAGGAGATCCAGCGCATCATACACTGGCTGCAGCCAGGGGCGCATCTTTTCCTGCAGAGATCCAGGCAGGAAGCCCACCGTCTGGCCCATCGCCACGATGGGGCGGCTCACCGTCAGTCCATGGTAGGTGCGGTTAAACACCTGCTGCAGCGCGGCTGCCACTGCGAGCAGCGTCTTGCCCGTGCCTGCCTGGCCGTAGCACGTCACGAGACTGATGTCAGGATCCAGCAGCGCATCCAGAAAGCAGGCCTGCCCCAGGTTCATCGGCTTGATGGCTCGGCCCTGGCCCACCTTGATCGATTCCGGCGTGTGGTGCAGGCGTACAAACTCTCCGCTCGCGCTCAGCTTCGCTGGCATGGTGGCTTTTTCCCCGGCGGTCAGCAGCGCGTAGTCATTCACCACCATGTGTGGCAGGCGGCTCTCGGCCACGGTCAGCCTGCCGCTGCTGGCAAAGCGCTGCAGTTCATGCGGAGTCACCTCCACCCGGGCGATGTCAAAGTTCGCTACTTCTCTTGGCTCCACCTTGTCGTGCAGATAGTCCTCGCACTCGATGCCCACGGCGCGGGCCTTCAGCTGCATGTTCAGGTCCTTGCTCACCAGAATCACTGGTGGGGAGACCTTCTCGCTCAGCCAGAGTGTGCAGGCCAGGATGCGGTGGTCCGCCTTGTCCAGATCGTGAAAAATACGCTCAAAGCTCTGTACGCTCGCGTGCTGGCGCGCCTCCACCGGGTCATACACAGCCACCCGGATGCTGCCGCCGCCCTCGGTGGGCACTCCCTTGGTTACCGAGTCGCCTTTGTTGGCAAAGATCTTCATCAGCGCCCGGTGCACCTCACGGGCGTTCGATCCACGCTCCGTCATCTCGTTTTTAAAGCGGTCCAGCTCGCTCAGCACATCCACCGGGATGCAGATATGATGCTCGGCAAAACGGTGAATGCAGGCCGGGTCGTGCAGCAGCACGTTCGTGTCCAGCACGAAGGTCTTGGTGGCAGTCGGGGCGGCGGCGTTGGCGCGGCGGCGGCGGGCGGAAACGGGTGAGACTGAGGCGGAAAGAGAGGCTGGAGAGGAGGAGTTCGTAGAGGCAGGACCTGGATCGGAGATGCGATTGGAGACGGTGGTGGATGAGGTTACCGATGCTGAGTGGTCGTCACGGTCCATGATGGTTTAGTGGTTGTGTTGGTTGCCTGCGTTGAAAACGGCGGGGACAGCTTTTCTTTGGCGCGGGGTAGTGCCAAGCATACCGATCCCGAAGTGTGATTTTTGATATGAATCACGGTAATTAACAAAGAGTGTCAGAGCGTCGAGTGACTGGCAAGAACTTATTCACAGTTACGAACTTTATTCACAATTGACAGCGCACTTGATGCCTCATTCCGCATTCATGTCCGGCCAGCGGACAGGTCAGCCTCATGAGTGTGCCCCGAGCGGCACCTCAAAGTACTCCAATGCCCACTCTCGCATGTAGCGTGCCCGGTTTGGCACAAATCGATAAATAATCAGCTCCGGGTTGTCGATGCTGCCCAGATAGGCTCGCAGCAGTGGATTCGAATTCCAGATTTCCTCCAGCAGTGGGCGCTCTGTCACGACCTCCGCTGTCGCTGTAATGCGCACCTGGTTGTCCTGGTCATCCTTGTAGCACAGCTCAGCCTTCGGATTGGCCTCCAGCTCATGCGTCTTGCCATAGCGCCGCAGATTGGCCACATACACGGTGAACCCGTCTGTGCGCACTGGAGACACCGGGCGCAGGCGCGGCTGGTCGCCATCCATCGTGGCCAGCATGGGAAACTTGGCGGCTCGCATGGTGGCTTGTGCTAGCTGGGGCACTTCGGCGGGATCGACAGGCTTGGGTTGGGGGCGTGACATGACTGGCGAGGATACGGCACAAGCAGTCCAATTTGCAGGCATTTTTGCAGTGTCCAAACTTGGGCCGCAGGTTAGTCTGCGCGCCGTTCGCTCCATGAAAAATCTTCCCACCGCCTTTCAGCGCAATGCTCTGTGGACAGCCGTCACCGCCATCTCCATCACGGTCATAGGCGCGCTCGCCGTGGGGCTCATCTACCTGGCTGCACAGGTGATGGCCTTCCTGCAGCCTATCTTGGTGCCCTTTGCTGTGGCCGGGGTGCTGGCCTACCTGCTGGAGCCCGGTGTGGAGTGGCTGGAGCGCCGTGGCCTCAATCGCCAGCGCTCCGTGTTGCTGGCCTTTGCCATGTTCACGCTGGCCATGGGTGGTCTGGGTTGGTGGATCGTTGTGAAGCTGGACAATCCCGCCCATCACCTCGCCGACAGAGTGCCGGTCTATTTTACCAAGGCTCAGAAAGCCGTGATCGATTTCTCCGCCAGGATCGAAAAGGAGTACCACATCACCATACTGCCTCAAACGGAAGCTCCGGCACTCCCGGCTCCTGCAACGGATGCCGCCGTCAAGACGCCAGCGGACGCTCCTGCCACAACGGGTGCTGCGGCAGATCCCAGTCCGGAGGCCGAGTTGCAGTCCATCCTCAGCGGGGACTGGGTCAAGACCACCCTGCCCAAGCTGCCCGGCATCATCTGGAGCTTTGTCAGATCCAGCGTGGGCGGTTTCCTTGGCGTGTTCGGCTTCCTGCTCTCCTTCATCATCGTGCCGTTGTATCTCTACTACTTCCTCATCGAGAGCGCCAAGATCCAGCAGCAGTGGTCAGACTACCTGCCGCTGCGTGCCTCGGCCTTCAAAGACGAAGTGGTCAGCTGCCTCAACGAGATCAACAGCTACCTCGTGGCCTTCTTCCGCGGCCAGCTCTTTGTCAGTGTGATCAATGGCATCGCCACCGGCATCGGGCTGGTCATTGTGGGGCTGGACTTTGGCCTGCCCATCGGGCTGGCGCTCTGTCTGGCCGGCATCATTCCATATCTGGGCATCGCCTTGTGCTGGATTCCTGCGGTCATCATCGCCTCTGTGCAGGGGGGCAGCGCCTTGGTGCCGGCGGACCCATGGTGGGTCATGCCGCTGGTGGTCACCGGGGTCTTCGCCCTCGTGCAGCAGATCGATGCTCTCTTCATCACCCCGCGCATCGTCGGGGAGGCTGTGGGGCTGCATCCCATGACAGTCATCGCCTCCGTGTTGGTCTGGGGCCTGCTGCTGGGCGGTCTGCTGGGGGCCATCCTGGCGGTCCCGCTCACCGCCTCGGTCAAGGTGCTCTTCCAGCGCTATGTCTGGCGCGCACGCATCGCTCCGCAGACGATCGGCGGCTCCAGGCGCGAGGAAGAGGTGTCTGTTTAGCCCCGCAGATTCTCTGCCGGGAAAGTTGACACCCGGGCTGCATCGCCACCTTGATCGGGCATGAAAAACGTTGTGTTGATCTTCCTTGGCGGGGGCTTCGGCTCGGTGCTTCGCTATTACACCGTGATCGGCATGGCCCGTCTGCTGCCCAAGGCGACCTTTCCCTGGGGCGTGCTCACCGCCAATCTCTGCGGCAGTTTCATCCTGGGGTTCCTCTTTGCGCTCCCTGCCATGAAGGACAAAGGCAGCGGCCCCTGGCTGTTTGCCGCCACGGGTGTGCTGGGCGGCTACACCACCTTTTCCACCCTGGCCAATGACTCCTGGCTGCTGATGCTGAATCAGCATTCCTGGCTGGCTCTGTTCAATGCCATCGGCAGCATCCTGCTGGGCATTACCGCCGCTGCAGCTGGCTGGTGGGCAGGCAGTCGTCTGGCCTGAAAGGATTACGCCTCAGTCTGAGGCGCTTCTTCACCTTCGGCGGCTTCCGCATCTTCTTCACGTGCGGAGCCGACCTTCAGGGAGATTTTGATACCGTGCTTGGCGGCAGCGGTGTTCAGCAGGGAGCGCAGCGCGCTGATGGTCATGCCGTTTTTACCGATCACATGGCGCACATCTTCAGGCGCCAGCTGCACACGGTAGGCGACGGCACCATTGGAATTGGTGCCGATGGCAATCGTCGCCTGCTGAGGGTGGTCGATCAAATTCGCCACCACGTAGGAAAGGAACTCGCGGAGGGCTTCCGGCGCGTCCATGGCGGATTAAGCCGAGGCTGCGGCAGCGTGCTTGATCAGGCTCTTCACCGTATCGGAGGGCTTGGCGCCCTGGGAGATCCAGGTGTTGACGCGGTCAAGCTTCACGATGGCGCCCTTGGGTCCCTTCTGGGGATCGTAGGTGCCGAGCACTTCGAGGAAACGGCCTTCCTTGGGGAAGCGTTGGTCAGCCGCGACGATACGGAAGACGGGGCGGCCTTTCTGGCCTTCTTGACGGAGACGGATGACAACTGCCATGGTGCGGGTTCGGGGGATAGAAACAGGTTTAGGGGACGGGCAAATTGCAGGCTCTTCTGAGGAAATCAAACGGTTTTTCCCCGGCTTTCGCCCTCCAGTTCACGCCAGCACCTTCCGGATCACGTGCCCGTGTACGTCTGTGAGCCTCCGTTCGATGCCGTTGTTGTAGTAGCTCAGGCGCTCATGATCAATGCCCAGCAGGTGCAAAATCGTGGCGTGCAGGTCGTAAATCGTGCTCACCTGCTCGGCCGCTTTGTAGCCAAATTCGTCCGTCGCCCCGTAGCTGAACCCCTTTTTCACCCCGGCCCCGGCCAGCCAGACGGTGAAGCCCTTGGGGTTGTGGTCACGCCCGTTCGCCCCCTTCTGGAAGGTGGGCATGCGGCCAAACTCCGTCACAAAGGCCACCAGCGTGTCTTGCAGCAGGCCGCGCGCTTTCAGGTCCTTCAGCAGCCCGGCCACCGGCTGGTCCAGGATCGGCCCGTGCACCGAATACTGCTTCTCGATCGTCTTGTGCCCGTCCCAGTTGCCCACCCCTTCGCCCATGGCGTAGGAGCCGTTGAAAAGCTGCACAAACCGCACCCCGCGCTCGATCAGCCGCCGCGCCAGCAGGCAGTTTTTGGCAAATCCTGCCTTCGTCTCATTGCTGTCGTTGACACCATAGAGGTCCAGCGTGGCCTTGCTCTCGCCTGCCAGATTGCCCACTTCCGAAGCTGCGATCTGCATTCGCGCCGCCAGTTCATACGAAGAGATTCGTGCCGCCAGATCACTGTCCGCCGGATGCTCCTGTGCCTGCCGCTTGTTCAGCAGATTCACAAAAGCGCGTGTGTCACGGTCGGCCGCCTCGCTTACGCTCGTCGGGCGGATCAAATTCGGGATCGGCTTGCTGGCATTGAAGGCGGTGCCCTGAAACGCCGCAGGCAGAAAGCCTGAGCTCCAATGTCGTGGCCCGATCTGGGGCACACCACGCGGATCGGGGATGGCCACAAAGGCCGGCATGTCATCGCATTCCGAGCCCAGCGCATACGACACCCAGGAGCCGATGCCTGGAAAACCATCCAAAATGAAGCCGGTGCTCATCTGATTCTCCGCCGGGCCATGCGTGTTCGATTTGGCCGTCATCGAGTGGATGAAGCACATGTCATCTGCAAATTCGGCAATGTTCGGCACCAGATCGCTGATCATCTTGCCGCTCTGTCCGCGCGGCTTGAATTCCCAGATCGGCTTCACCAGGTTTCCCTGTGCGCCCTGAAAGGTGATCAAATCCGCCGCACCCGGCAGGGGCATGCCATGCCGCTTCACCAGCTCCGGCTTGTAATCAAACGTGTCCACATGGCTCAGGGCACCCGAGCAGAAAATGACGAGCACATTTTTCGCTCGCGGTTCAAAGTGCGGTGGGCGTGGCGCATACGGATGTGCCGGATCAATGCGCGGGCGGATCGGGTCATTGGCCAGCAGGCCCTTCTGCGCCAGCAGCGAAGTCAGCGCGATGCTGCCCAGCCCGCTGACGCTTTGACCCAGAAAGTTCCGACGTGAGAGAAGATGGCTTTTCATAAATCAGGGGATCAATACAGGGTCATGAATTCGCTCGTGTTCAGCAGCGCACGGCAGAACATCGCCAGCCCGTGCTCGGAGATCAGCTCCATCGCGGCCGTCAGTTCCTCCGCCTGCGGATCGCGCTGGTAGGCCAGCGCAAAGGCGCGCTTCACCTGCGCATCCGCTTCTTTGCCCGCCTCCTTTTCCAGTCGTGCTGCCAGCAGTTCGCTCTGCTGCATGGCAAAGGAGCTGTTCTGGAAATTCAGCGCCTGCAGCGGCGTCGTGCTCGATGTGCGTCGTGGTGCTATCTGCCCCGCATCCGGCACATCAAATGCGCCAAAGGTGTCGTCCAGCTGCACACGCGGCTTGCTCTGGTACACCATGCGCCGGAAGGTGTCGGGGCCAAACTCCTGCTTCGACTGGTACACCTTCACGTAGTTGTCATTCGGCACAAAGAGATCAAAGCCCGGCCCGCCCATGGTGAGATCCAGCACACCGCTTACCATGAGAATCGTGTCGCGCAGCGGCTCCGCCTCGATGCGCCGTGTTGGAAAGCGCCACAGCAGCCTCGCTGAGGAGTCCGCCTTCAGTCCCACGTCGTTCGCGGCACTCGACTGCCGGTACGCCGCCGAGTTCATGATGATGCGGTGCATCTCCTTCAGGCTCCAGCCATGTTGCATAAAATGCGCCGCCAGCCAGTCGAGCAACTCGGGATGCGATGGCTTTCCACCGTTGTAGCCCAGATCACTCGGAGTATCGACGATTCCCACTCCGAAATGATAATGCCAGATTCGGTTCACCATCACGCGTGCGGTCAGCGGATTCTGCGGATCGCTCAGCCATTTGGCCAAAGCCACTCGACGCTCGGCTTCCGGTGTGTCCTTGGCCAGATCTAGCTTGGCTCCGATCTGCGTTAGTGCTCCCGCTGCCACCTCCTCCTGTGGAGTCATCGGATCGCCGCGTTGCAGTCGATAGGTAGGCCCAGGCTGCTCAAATTTGCCGAGATACGCCATGGGGAAATTCGTCAGCTCTTTCAGCCTGCGCTGCAAAACGGCCCGCTGCTCACTGTGCTTCTTCACCGTGGCCGCATCTTCTGCCGAGACACCGCTCAGCGTGGGAATGTCGCGAATGCGGTCCCGATACTCCGCGCCCAGCCTGTCTGCCGAAGATGCCACTTTCTGCCATGCTTGGCCATCCAAGGAAGTCTCGATCACATAATCCGTGGGCAGCCGGTCCTGATAAACCTTGCCCTTCTTGCTGTCCCCGCGATCCCGGCTCCACACCACGCTGTTGATCCTTTCCTCACGTGGAAACTCAATTTGAAGCCAGCCCTTGCCCGAGTTCTTGGAGATCCAGCTCTTCGCATTGCCATACTGCCCGTCATTCGCATGCGCGATCTGGTGGATGGGATTCGCGCCATCGCTAAACACATCCGAGGCAGTCACCTTCGCTCCGTTGCGTGCCAGCGCCACATTGCGCGGCTTCGGGCTGGCGGAGAAGACTTCCAGTTCATCGATGCAGGGCTGTGCACCTGCCGTCGCACGAATCGTGAAACGCACAAACTTCGCCTTCACTGCATCAAAACTTTCATGATTGGCCAGATGCGTCACCGGTGCACGCAGATGGGGCTGTGAGGCGGGTTGATTTCCATCCGCTTCCTCAAACAGCACCGCATCCGCCACGGTAGGACCACCGAGCTTGCCGCTGCGCAGGATCAGGATGGACTCTTTTGTCAGTGCGTAAGTTCCGGCATACTTGAAGCCGCTCCAGCGCTTCTGCCCCGGGATCGCTCCGCTGCCATCGGCAAACTTGCTTTGGTCCACGCTGGCAATTTCTGTCTGGTCGTTCTGCGTGCTGGCATCTCCGTCCAGATCCAGGATGTAGCGTGCATCTTTGGCATGCGTGGTCCACGCCGCCCAGGAGAGCCACACACGCTGCTTTCCAGAGGCACGCGGATTCCACGAAAAGAAATCCTGTGCCGCCGCATCCTTCTCCGCCTTCCAGTAGCGGTAGCTTTCACCGAGATTCGGCAGTCGGGTGGAGTCTCCCGGGTCAGAGGCCTGCCCGGGCTCCGTGCCCGGCGAGTAGTCGATGGGTTTGCCATTGGTCGGCTGCTCGATCTGCACGCATCCGATGGCATCCGGCTTCGTGGGAGGGGGCAGATCGTCATCCACAAGCACGCTACGTGTCAGCTGCGCACGTGGTTGGAATCGCGCCAAAGCCGCATCCAGCGCGGCGATCTCCGTGCGTAGTCCCTCCGCTTGTTTGATGCGTTCGTCTGCGTCCGCAGGCTTCAGTTCCCGCTCTGCATGCTGCACGCCTTCAAAGATGGCACGCACGCGGTAGTAGTCCGTCTGCGAGATGGGATCAAACTTGTGATCATGGCAGCGTGCGCAGCCAATCGTGAGACCGAGGAAGGTGCTGCCCGTGGTGCTCACGAGATCATGCATTTCATCCGCCCGCTGGTTCGCCCGCAGCACCGGGTCCGCGCCCTTCACCTGATCCCATGCGCCAGCAACCAGGAATCCTGTGGCTGCATCCGCCCCAAGTTGGTCTCCCGCGATTTGTTCGCGCACAAACTGATCATACGGCTTGTCGGCATTGAAGGCCTGAATGACGTAATCGCGGTAGGGCCACGCATTGGGCCGTGCACGGTTCATTTCAAAGCCATGGCTTTCCGCAAAGCGCACCACATCCAGCCAGTGCCGCGCCCAGCGCTCGCCATAGCGCGGAGAGGCCAGCAGGCGGTCAATCAGCCGTTTGGTGGCACCTGCTTGATCCTGTGCGAACTCCTTTTCAAAAGCCGCCGCTTCTTCCGGCGTGGGCGGCAGGCCGATGAGGTCAAAGCTCGCGCGACGGATGAATGTGCGCGCATCTGCCGCCGGATTCATGGTGAGGTTCTTTTCCTTCAGCTTGGCGTTGATAAAGCCATCAATCGAACCATTTGCCGCAGGCTTCAGCGGCAGCAGCGACCAGTGCGTCACATCTCCCTTCGGCTTCTCCTTGAGCACGATCTCCGTGGGCCATGTCGCGCCCATGTCGATCCAGCGTTTGATCAGGTCTGTTTCTGCCGCTGACAGCGCGGGTTTCTTCTTCGGCATTTCCGGCTTCTCGCCTGCCGTCTCCGGCACGATCATCGTGTAGAGGGACGATTCAGCCGCCTTCTCCGGAACAAGCGCGGGTCCGTCGTCACCACCTTTCAGCACATCCGCCAGCGTGCTCATGTTCAGGCCGCCTTTGGTGGTCACGTCATTGTGGCATTCCACGCAGTTCTTCACCAAAACGGGTGCGACTTGCTCATGAAACAGCTTCGCGCTTTCAGATTCCACCGCCTGCGCGCTGCTGCCTGCGATCAATAAAAAGAGATAGAGAAGGGGCTTCATGCTCAGGCGGCTTTCTTGGATTTCGGCAGGGCCAGATCGTTCTCGGCGGTGATCAGATGTTCACGCATCGCCTTCGCCGCGGCGGCGGGATCTCGTTTTTCGATGGCGCTGAGCACCGCTGCATGCTGACGCACCGCGTTGTCTGTGGAGGTGCGGCTGTAGCCATGCTTCAGGCTGGCCTGCAAAAGCTCAGAAAGAGAATGCAGCAGCAGTGTGGCGATCTGGTTGCCCGATGCTGCAGCCAGTTCGCGATGGAATGCCATGTCAGATTCCACCGCCGTTTCAAAGTCCGTCGTTGCCTCCAGATCCTTCAAAGCAGCGCGCAGTTTGCGAATTTGCGCCGCCGTGGCGTTTTGTGCCGCCAGCCGCGCATTCTCCGGCTCCAGCATGAGTCGCACCTGCACCAGCTGCCGCAGCCGCTCCGCCTCATCTGGAATCAGCAGCGCCAGCGATCCGTTCAGCGGCTTGTGCAGCTTGTCCACCACCTTCGTTCCCACCCCATGCTTCACCTCCAGCAGCCCCTGCAGTTCCAGCCGCTTCGTCGCCTCCCTTACCACGGGCCGGCTCACGCCCAGCTTCAGCGCCAGATCCCGCTCCGGCGGCAGCCAGCCATCGCCAGCCCCTCCTCCGTCGCGGACTTCCGTGGCAATACGTGCACACACCTCCTCCACGAGGCTGCGCTGAGGTTTGATGGATGAAAAAGCCATGTGGTTAGAGGTCTTACCACTGACCCAAACGAGCATGATTCTGATTTTTTATCGCACCGGGTGGAAAATAGCGAAGCCCGAACGCATTGTTCGGGCTTCGGCGTGATTTGCTGAGATGCAGTGATATCAGATCGTCTGCGACGAATATCCGCCATCCACCACCATTTCATGGCCGGTGATGAAGGAGCTGCCTGCGCCTGCCAGCAGCAGGGCAGCGGCAACGAGTTCCTTGGCTTCGCCAAAGCGGTTCATCGGCGTGTGGCCCATGATCTTGGCCACGCGGTCGGGCGTGAGCACCTTCTTGTTCTGCTCGGCGGGGAAGAAGCCGGGGACGAGGGTGTTCACGCGGATGCCCAGCGGAGCCCACTCGCGGGCGAGGTTCTTGCTGAGGTTGTGCACCGCGCCCTTGGACATTGAGTAGGTGAACACACGGCTCAGCGGCAGCAGGCCTGACATGGAGCCGAGATTGATGATTGAGGCGGGGATCTTGTTCTCCACAAAGTACTTCCCGAACACCTGGCAGGCGAGGAAGACGCCTTTGGTGTTGATGTTCATGATCCGGTCATACTCCTCTTCGGGAATGTCGAGGAAGGGCGTGGCAGAGTTGACCCCCGCACCGTTGATGAGGATCTGGCAGCCGCCTGAGCGCTCCAGCACCTGGTCCAGCAGGATCTGCAGATCGGCTTTGCGGCTGGCGTCGGCGGAGAGGAAGTAGGCGCGACCACCTGCAGCCTGGATCGTTTCCAGACGCTTGTCCGCCTTGGATTGATCACGGCCGACGAGCACGACTTCCGCGCCTGCGGAGGCGTAGCCTTCGGCGATGGCGCCGCAGAGTTCACCGGTGCCGCCGATGACGACGGCGGTTTTGCCTTGAAGAGAGAAGAGTTCGAAAATGGAGGACATGGGTCTGGTAGGTGCCCATCTATGGCGTGTCATCCCGCCGCCGCAAGCGGGCTGTCTCGCCACTTTCGTCATCTTGACACCCCGCCTGCAGTGCTCTCCGGTAGGCGCATGCCCTGGGGCCACATCATGACCTTTCTAGCCGGAGCCCTCGTCGGCGCGGCCTCCATCGTGATCTGGAAGCTGCTGCGCTTTGCCGCCGACCTGCGCGCCGCCCGGCACGCGCTGGAAAGCTACGTCTATCCCGAGTGCGGTCTGGCGGACGAAAAGGCACACGCTGCCGTGGAGGCCTGCAAAAACCGCCTGCGCTGGCAGAAGAACCTTAATCCCGAGTGGCTGCCCCCGCTGGTGGATGAGGTGCCGAAGCTGGTGCGCGAGATCGCAGAGATCTACCACCCCGGCAAGCAGGAGGCACTGCTGGCCCCCGGCCTGAGCCAGTTTTCCCGCGCCGTGCATCTGGCTGCCATGGACGTGGCTGATTTTCTCCAAACACGCTCCATCGGCCGTCTGGTGGATGTGAGTGCCAGCACGGCGCTGAAAACGTGGGAAATGACGCACAAGATCGCCACGCACGAGAAAATGCAGACGGCAAACAAGTGGTATAAGCGCCTGCTGCCTTACTGGCAGGTGCTGCGTTTCAATTCTCCCATGATGTGGGCCAGCATGGCCGTCTCCAACGTGGCGGCACGCACGCTCCAGCCTGCGGTGATCGACATCATCGCCAAACGGGCCATCGACCTTTACAGCGGAAGGCTGGGCAAAGGCTCTAGTGCACCCAGCATGGCCATCGTCCCGGTGGCGGAGCAGGAAACACCGCCGGGGGCGATGTGAGAGGGGCCTGGGTGTCACCTTGACCTTGGCATGCTCTCAGAGAATAATAAGGGCATGTCCGCGAGAACCATGCTGATTGAGGAACTGGCGCGAGCGCCCGAAGGCGTGGCGCGGGTTCTACTCACTCAACTGCGGCAAATGATGCCTGCAAACGGCACTGCCAACCTGCCCGGGCAGGATCACTTTGAATCTTACTGGAGCCAGTTTTATGGCGCATTTGAAGGTGCGGAATGGAATGAGCCTGAAGAGCTGCCTTTTGAAAAGCGGGAGGCATGGTAATGCCCTGGCTTCTGGATACCAACCACTGGATCTATCTGCTCAAGGGACGGTGCCTTCCGTTGCAGGAGAAGCTCCGCAGCGTCTCTCCTGATGAGGTCTGGTTGTGCTCTGTGGTGAAAGAAGAGCTGTATTATGGTGCCGAAGGGTATGACGACAAAGCTGCAAGACTGAGCAAGCTGGAGAATCTTTTTGCACGGCATGCCTCGGCACCGTTTGATGACGAGGCGGCTTCCGTGGCTGGTCGGATCAGAAAGGAGCTGGAGGCGCAGCGGCAGGTCATCGGGCCACACGATATTCAGATAGCTGCGATTGCACTACAGCACGGATGGACGGTTGTGACGAACAACACCGATGAGTTCAAACGTGTCGCAGGTCTTGCCGTTGAAGACTGGACTGTCTGATCCTGGCTTCAGTGGGGGGATGGTGCGCTTTTCTTCCCTGATTTGCCTTTCAATCCAGCCAGATACGCCACGACGTCGCGGATTTGCGGTTTGGTGAGGATGCCGAGCATGGGGGGCATGACGGAGATGGGAGGGGGGAGGGAGGCGATCTGGTCGCGGGCGAAGGTTTGTTTCTTGCCGTCGGGGAGGCGCAGGATGACCTGTTTTGCGTCTTCCTTCTCCAAAATGGCGGCGATGGTTTTGCCGTCCTTGGTGGTGAGGCTGACGAAGCCGTAGCCGGGGGCGATTTTGGCGACGGGGTTGAGGAGGGATTCGAGGATGTAGGGGCGGTCCTTCTGGCTGCCGATGGTCTTCAAATTGGGGCCGACCTGGCTGCCTTCCTTGGCTTCGACGGTGTGGCAGGCGAGGCAGTTGGCGCCGAGGTTGTTGGTGACGATGTCTTTGCCACGGGTGGCATCGCCCCCTTCGAGGAGCTCAGATGCACCGAGCTGCAGGGAGGCGAGCCTGGGCTTGAGGGATTCGCGGGTGGCGGCGGCTTCGAGGATGTCGAGCTGGATGGCGGCGGGGGCTTTGCCTTCGGCGAGGCGGTCGAGCCAGCGGGTGATGAGGGTGTCGTCTTTGGAGGTGGAAAGGAGGCTTAATGCGAGCTGCTGCGTGGTGGTGTCGCCTTTTTCCAGGACGGCGGCGGCTTCGGTAATGGCGCGGTCGGGCTGGTGGGTGAAGAGCTGGCGGAGGGCCTCGCGGCGGAGCTCGGCGGGGGAGGTGTCCTTGAGGGCTAGGTCGAGGGTGGTGGCAAACTCGGGAGTGGCGGCGTGCTGCGACGCCATGAGCTTGAGTGCTTCTGAGCGCAGGGTGGCGCGTGCGGTGGTGTCTGAGATGATCTGCTGGAGGACCGGTGCTGCGACTTGCAACTGAAGCTGGGTGAGGAGCTCGACGGCTTTGGCTTTGAGGCCGCCGTCCTGGATGCCGAGAAGTGCATCGAGGTGCGGCTGAACGAGGGCTGCGAAGGCTTTGGCGTCGCGTGGTGCAGCTTCGTGCGCCATGCCGTCGATGCGGTCAAGACGCGGGGGGCTGGTGAAGGTGAGGAGGACATCCAGTGCCTCTCCCTGCAGCGGGGTGCTTTTCAGTGCAGCGTTGATCACGGGCTCGGCGATGCCGAGGCGGAGGCAGGCATTGAGGCCGCGAGGGGTGGGGCGGGTGGTGAGCTTGGAAAGGACGGAGGGGATGCCGGTGTCGTCGTGGATGGCGCGCTCGGCTTCGGCGGCATAGGTTTTGTGGGTGAGGAATGCTGCAACGAGTGGCGAGTGGTTGCGTGCAAGCGCAAGGAGACAGCAGAGGGACTGCTTGTCGTTGGTGTGTTTGGCGAGGGTGGCTGCATCGGCGCAACCGGCGAGGCCGGTGACGATGGCGTGGCGCATGTAGGGATCTGCGCTTTCCTGCGCTGCCATGCCGAGAAGTGCTTTGACGGCGGTGGGTTCTGCCAGCTTGCCGAGGGCGATGGCGGCGTGGAAGCGGACGCGCTGGGAGGAGTGAGTGAGGAGGGGGACGAGTGGGGCTCCGGTGGTCTTCACATCACTGAGCATTTTGACGGCGGAAATGACGATTTCTGTGTCGGATTCCGCAATCAAGGGCAACAAAGTTGCGGCTTCGACTTTTCCGTAGCGCATGCCCTGGCCGAGACCCCAGATGGCGTGGATGCGGGCGAGGCGGGGGGCTTTTTTGTCGAGTGCTGTTTTTTGCAGCACGCTGTAATCACCTTTTTTGACGAGGCCAAACTGGGCCTGGAGTCGGACGCGCTGGTCGGGGTGGGAGAGGTGGGCGGCGTCGAGGTTTTCAGAGGTGAGGAGTTTGTTTGTTTCCTGGCGCTCGGTGCTGTTTTTGCCGGTGGGGTCGTCGGCGAACCAGATGGCGCCTTTTTCATCGAGGGGGTAGCCGCCGTCCCAGTCGGCGATGATGAGCTCTCCGGAGGGGGCGACGGCGAGGCCGATGCCCATGATGCCGGCGTGGATGAGGCGCTCGTTCTGCATCTTGAAGGTGCTGCCGGAGGGGACGATCTGGAAGGCGGTCATCTGACCGGAGGGGAACTGGTCGAGGATGAAGTGGCCGCGCAGGGAGGCACCGAGTGCGGTGCCGGGCTCGTGGATGAAGCCAGCGGGGCCGTTGGAGTAGTTGGCGAGAGGCGGGGTGATGAAGAGTGGCTGGCCGGGATGGGCGGGCTGCCAGATGCCGTCGCGGATCCAGCGGCTGGCGGCTTTCTGGTACTGATGGCTGCAGCGCCAGCCGGAGTCGCTCAGCTCGGTGATGTAAACGAAGCGCTCGCGCTCGCCGGGGAGGTCGGCGTCGTTGTCCACGCCGAACATGTTGCCGTAGTCGTCGAAGGCGATTTCCTGGATGTTGCGGAGGCCGTGGGCGAAGACTTCGAAGTGGGAGCCGTCGGGCTCGCAGCGCATGACGCAGCCTTCGTGGGGGTAGTAGAAGTGTTTGCCCTCTTTGCTGGTGACGTTCACGCCTTTGTCTCCGATGGACCAGTAGATGCGGCCATCGGGGCCGATGCGGGGGCCGTGCATGTCGTGGCCGGCGTAGGCGATGTGCATGCCGAAGCCGTGGGCGACGATCTCGCGCTCGTCGGCGACGCCGTCGTCGTTGGTATCTCGAAGGCGGACGAGGTCGGGGGCGACGGTGACGTAAACCCAGCCGTCGTGGTAGAGGATGCCGGCGGCGATGCCGGTGACGACGCTGTTGAAGCCTTCGGCGAAGGTGGTGATTTTGTCGGCAGTGCCGTCGTGGTCGGTATCGCGGAGCTGGTAGATGCGCTCGGTGTGGACGGTGAGGTCTTTCCAGTCGATGGAGCCGTCTTTGTTGTGGTCGGCGAGGCCGCCGCGAGGGAGGCGGAGTTTGCCGGGGGCGAGCTCGCGTTTGAGGAAGGCTTCTTTTTCTTCGACGCTGGTGAGGGCGACGTCGTCGGGGATCCACTGGGTGTGCTCGCGGATGTCGAGGTCGGCGGCTTTGCGGCGGGTGGTGGCGGAGACGTAGATGCGGCCCTGGGGATCGACAGTGACAGCGACGGGGTCGGGGACATTGAGGGTGCCGGACCAGCGATGGAGCTCGAGGGGGGATTTGATGGGCGCGGTCTTGGGGGCCTTGGCGGCTGATTCGTCAGCGGCGAGGCAGGGGAGGGGGAGGAGAAGTGCCAGCGTGAGGTGGCGGAGGTTTTTCATGAAGCGGGGTTGAGGGGAAAGTTTCAGGTTTAAAGTTTGAAGTTGGGCTTCGCCAGTGCGGAGGCGCTGGGGTGTCGGTGGGGGATGGGACGTTCGATTTTGCCGCAGAGGGGCGGAGAGGCAGAGGGAGCAGAGGTGGGGAAGCGGGCGGGGAGTTTACCGTGGTTTACGATTGTTGACAGCTGTTTACGGTGGTTGGCCGGAGTTCAGGAGGAGAGTTTGCGATGGCTGGCGGTTGTTTGCGATGGTTTGCAGTGGCTGGCCGGAGGTCTGGAAGTTGAGGAGAGAAGGTGCGGGATGGTTGGCCGAAATCCGTTCTTCGCCCATCGGGCTGCGAAGGACTCGGGAGGGGCGCAAAAAGAAATTAAAGGTCTGAGGGGGGGCAACTGAGAGGGGACCGAAGGGGGGCTGCCGGGCTTATTGAGACTTGCGCAATAGACTGACGCGAATAAAGCGCATGTGCATGCTTGAGCCAAGGCGGGGGTGTGGTGGAGACACAGGATGCCTGTTGCGGTGTGGCGGGAGGACGCTGCTGGGACGCGCGGTGTGTGAAGAGAGCGCTGGGTTTGCTGCCCTGCTGGTGGTGCAGATACCCAGGGCGGCGCTCGCTTAGGCTCGCTTGCCCTGGGCTTCGCCAGGCCGCACCTTTGGTGCTAAAACCTGCAGGCTAAGACGACGATAACCCGACTTAATTGGGCACCATGTCAGTCTATTATGCAATTCTCAATAATCGTCCCCGATTCATGCCTCTGTGCGTCTCTGTGAACTCGGTGGTTGATGAAAATGCTTCATTTTTTTACCACAGAGTCCAAGCCGAGATCCACAGAGGGGCTGGCATTTGGGGATGAAATTGATGGTGAGGATGAGGAGATGGGAGCGTTTGTTCTTGCTGCTGCTGTGAGGGGCCGTCAAAGTCGGGGGCTCGTTCGCAGTTGCGAATGTCATTGAATCGAAATCCAACCCTTATTCTAACATGAGCCAGATTGTTCCTCTTATCAGCTCCGGCATCGCCGGTCCCCTTGGTGTTCTTCATCTTCCGCGCCTGTGGCAGAAGGCCTCTCTTGCTGCTGCGGGCAAGCTGCATCCGGAGTATCCGGGCATTGGCTGCGGGTATGATCAGATGACGCTGGATGCGCTGGGCATCAACATCGAGACGTTCAAGGCGTTCGTCGCGACGAAGCCGAGCTATCCGCAGCTTGAGGCCTGGGTGAAAGCGCAGCCGGGGGTGAACCTGACGAAGGGAAATCTCTACAAGCACAACCAGGCGATCATGGGCTACATCCACGGTGATGACACCCGCAAGACGATCCTTGCGGCGGACGGCATTCCGGACGACGGCAGCGTGAATCCGGGTGCGGTGGATCTGAACAACCTGGACGACTGGCACATCTTCTGGGCGCAGGAGATCAAGTAACGTTTTTTGTTCTCTGTTCGCGGTTCTCTGTTCTCGGTTGTTTTGGCCGAGGGCAGGGAGTCGGGGAGAGAGTTTTAAGTTTCAGGTTTCAAGTTTAAAGTTGCCGGAGGGAGTGGGAGCCTTGTCGCGTGGCTTCTGTTCAAGGCTGCCCGGCAAAGGGGTTGATGATCTGCAGGCCGGGGATGTGTTTGAAGTCATCCACGTTCTGTGTCACCAGCGGCACTCCGTATTCCAGCGCGGTGGCGGCGATGATTGCATCTCCAAGTTTCATCCGCTTCTGCTGCCGCAGCCGTACGGCAGACTCGACCACCTCATCATCCAGCGCGTAGCTGAGGATCGCGCTCAGAAACGTGCGGATCGCCTCGTCTTCTTCGGTGCTGATGCTGGTGAAGCCCAGCGCTTCCACACGGGTCACACTCGCACAGGCGGCTTGAGGGTGCCGTGTCCAGGCGGACAGCCAGGCACCGTCAGGTTTGCAGGCATGGATGACGATGTTGGTGTCCAGCTGCATGGGTTCAATCCCGTCCGGGCTGGGTCACATCCTCGCGGATCGTGCGCTGCCATTCCACCGGATCAGCAATGTCACGGTAGGGGTTCAGCTCCCGCACTTTTTCCAGGGCCGCCATGCGTCGTGCGATCATTTCGGGCGTGGCCTTGGGGATCTGGCGCTTCGGCCTAGTCATGGCTGCGTCGGCCACCGTCAGCAGCACATGGGCGCGTCCGGGCTTCAGCCACTCAGGCAGCGGCGAGAGCAGCTTCAGGCTTCCATCCGCCGCGATCTCGACGTCAGTTTCCAGTGTGTTCATCTTGGGAAAGGATACCCGCTTCCGCCATTCCGTAAAGTTCTCAGTCCACTGCCCTCCCCGGCAGAGGAGGGCTGCCCGCAGCTTGTAAGCTGGGTGAAGGCACAGCCGGGCGTGAATCTGACGAAGGGAAATCTCTACAAGCACAACCAGGCGATCATGGGCTACATCCACGGTGATGACACCCGCAAGACGATTCTGGCGGCGGACGGGGTTTTGCGGGGGGAGATGATGGTTGTTGGTGATGTGCGTGAACTGCGGGATGGGGCAGAAAGATTTTGGGCAGCAAAATTCAGAGTAAGAGGCTTGGGCCACTGACTTGCTGTTCAAATTTGCACGTTTCCCGCGAGAGCTACAAGACCCAGCGGTATCAGGGATCTTGCTCCCAAGTCCCGCCGCCATCTTGCCCGCGTGAGTGATGCTGCTTTTTACTTTTTCACCCGGTAGAGATTGCCTTCGGTGCGGATGAGCAGGTCTGAGCCGATGACGGCGTAGGAGGCGAGGGAGCGCTCGGCGAGGTCGTTTTTGGCGAGGATTTCAAATTTCTTGCCGGGCTTGACGACGATGCCGAGGCCTTTTTCGTCCTGGAGGTAGAGCTTGCCATCGGCGGCGAGGATGGAGGCGGAGATGGGGCCGGTGCAGCGCTCGGAGTAGTGGACGGCTCCGGTTTTGGCATCGACGCAGGAGAGGATGCCGTTGTCTGCGACGAAGTAGAGCTCGTCTCCCACGACGACCATGCTGGGATTGTGCGGGGCGGCTTTGTCGATGATCCAGCCGAGGTGGGTGGCGGTGACATCGCCTTTGGAGGAGGCGTCCACTTTGATGGCGTAGAGGACGGGTTTGTCGTAACCGCTGGAGAGGTAGATCATGCCGTGGGCGTAGATGGGGCGGGGGACGACGGAGTAGCCCTGGTCGTAGTTGAAGTGCCAGATTTCGGCGCCGGTCTTGGGATCGAGGGCATTGACCACGCCGCTGCCGGGGGTGATGAGCTGCTTCTGACCGGCGACGTCGATGATGAGCGGGGTGCAGAAGGAGAATTTCTTTTTGGCGTCGGACTGACGGGCGAAGGCCCAGCGCTGCTTTCCGGTGGTCTTGTCGAGAGCGATGACTTTGGGCTCGGTCTCGGCGTCGGCGTTGAAGATGAGGAGGTCTTCGAAGAGGACGGGGCTGCTGCCATTGCCATGGACGGGGCTGTAGGCGTGCTCCTGTGTGCTCCAGACCGTTTTGCCGGTGGCGGCGTCGAGGCAAGCGGTGCCGAGGTGGCCGAAGTGCACGTAGAGCTTGCCGTCCTCATAGACGGGGGTGGGGCTGGCGTGGCTGTTTTTGCGGTGGGCGCGGGGGGCGGTGGCGGTGAAGAGTTCGACGTCCCAGACCGGTTTTCCCGTGGCTGCGTCCAAGGCCAAGGCATGCAAAGAGCGGTCGGCCTTCGGGTCCTCCACGCCGCCGACTGGCAGGGCGGAGGTGAGGAAGATCCGATCACCCACGACTACGGGTGAGGACCAGCCGATGCCTGAGACGGGGGCTTTCCACGCGATGTGGGAGGTGGGGCTCCAGGTGAGGGGGAGATGAGTGGCGGGGGAGTGGCCCTGGGCACCTGCGCCGCGGAACTCGGGCCAGCTAGGAGCGGCTGGCGCGGTGGGGGCGGCGGAAGCGATGCTGAGGAGGGAGCTGGAAAGCAGGAGAGTGGTGAGGGCGGAGCGCATGAGGCGGAAAGAACGCTGCGAAAGTGCGGGCGTTTTCAGAATGCGATGTCTTGTTGTTTGCCCGAGGTGCTTTGGGCGGGTGGAATCGACTCTGCCCATGAGTTACGCTGATGTAAAAATTGAGCGGAGCATATGATCATATCTGGCACAGACATTCGAACGGATCACCTCTATCTTGGCCCCGGCAAAGGAGGGCGGCTTGTCGTGACACATCTGCCGACGGACTTGTCTGTCGCCGAAGACATCCCCAGGGACAAGTCAGCTCGTTCCATTCAGCAAAAGCTTTTGGCAGCCCTGACACAGATGCTGCTTGAGCGGGCAAGGCTGCCGACGGACGAGTGAGCTGGCGCTGTGGATAGAATGGTGAAGTAACAATACGGTTCCACAAGACGTCACACCATGACAGCAATTGAGCAGGCTCTTTTTCACGACGGCAGCGCCCATTGGGTAAGCGCCTTTGAGCTTTCGGCCGTGGAGCTGAAGCTGACGCTGCACCCATGCTTGAGGGAACACGCTTTGACGCGGGCCGTTTTTCTGAATCTACGCAACGTTTCCAAGGACGACGCTCATTCCAACGAAGACGAGCGTGAACTTCCTTGGGACATCATTGGATTTGATGCTGATCAACTCGCGGATGGCACCTGGCGCTTCTGCCTGCATACGGATGCTGTCGAGTACGTGTTTGACTCAGCCTGGCCGGTGGTCAGCAAGACGGTGTGATCAGACTTTGAGTGCACACATGTGGGAAGCGTCTTTGAGAGCATTCGACAGCTCTCGAAAGCGGTGTCGTCGAGGCAGGCTTGTGCCTTGCCTCTGTGCCACCGCACTCCACGACGCTGGCGCGTGGATCGCAGATGCCTTGCGCTTTGCGGGGGGCTGATTAACATGGGGCATGAAAATTTATCGCGGGATCCTGTGTCTAGCCATGCTGCTAGGCGGCCTGGTGGTCGGTAGGTGGATTGCTTATGGAAAGGTGGTTCGGGTCGAGGCTGAGCGAGCTTGGAGACAGCAGGATGTGGAAGGATGTTTCAAGGCGCTGACGCGGCTGGCGCAGTCCAGTCCGGCCCACGCCTTCGAGCTGCTGCTGTCTCTGGAGGGGGATGAAACCAAGCAGCAGGAGCTGGTGAAGCGGCTGGCTGAGGAGTTTCCAGATGCGGGCACCGACTTCATGGAGGTGTTTCTCCGGCACCCGGAGCATTATCGGGATTACACGTTGGGAAGGGAGGTTTTCTGCGGCTGCGCCCGGGCTGACCCTGAACGCGCCTGGCAGGCCATGATGGCGCATGCGGTGCAGTTCATGCCCGCCTTTCTGCCGGACATTGCGCGGGGCATGACGCAAAGAGCGCCCCTGGAGACCATGCGGTACGCGGCGAAAATTCAGTGTCCGATGCATCGGGAGAGCTTTGTGCATGAGGTGATGCAGGAGTGGTCCGAGCGCGACGGCCAAGGGCTGCTGGCCTGGCTGCGCACTCAGCCGGACGCCGGGACGCTGGCCAGGCATGTCGGCTGGTTCCATTTGAAGCTCAAGGATGCCGCCGGGCTGGCTGACATCGCGGTGCTGATGCCGGAACAGACCGTGGCAGACAGTTTCGCGTTTCATCGTTGGTTACCACGGCCTGAGGTCGAGGGGGCCTGGGTGCAGCACACGGACTGGCTGCTGGCCCTGCCAGCGGGAGAAACGCGCGAGCGTCTGTGTACTGCCGCAGCCCAAGGTCTGGTGAGGCTGGATCCTGAGACAGCGCTCAAGCTCCTGCCGGAAATCAAGGATGCCGAAGTCCATCATCTGGTGACGAGCGCCGTCGCTGGCTATCGTGCCGCCGCATCGCCGCAGGACGGGCTGGCGTTTGCCAATGCGCTGACAGACGCCGACGCGCGCCGAAAGGCCAGAAACTCGGTGTTCATCACCTGGGCGGAAAATGATCCGGCGAGTGCGGCACGCCACGCTGTGGAATCCGGTGATCCAGATGCCAAAATCATGCTGAATTACGCTGGCGGCGGATGGGCGATGTCCGACCCCGAAAGCGCCTGCCGTTTTGCGCTGGAGCATGAGCCGCCGAATGACGGCAAGCGAGGCAGGAAAAACGAGATGCTGAATTCCACGGTGAACATCTGGGCCGGAGCTGAACCTGTGGCAGCCGCACGGTGGGTGAAGGCGCTGCCCGAGGGGGCGGCGAAAGACACCGCCATTTCAGCGGCTGCGAGGGCTTTGTCCCAGCGACTGCCGGAAGAGGGCCTGCGCTGGGCCCAGGACATCAAGGATGCCGAGATACGCAGGCAGGCGCTGGGTTTGTGCTTCCAAATCTGGCTGTATAAAGAGCAGGACAAGCCGGGGAAATGGCTGCAGCAGGCAAGCCTGGATGAAGAGACGCGGAAGTCTCTCGACACACGTCTGAAATACGCCTCGCAGGCTCATCAGTCTGGCCGGGGAGGTGGCAGTGAGACGAACATCACTGATGCCATCACGGTCTTTCGCTAAACCAAACTTTTTATGAAAACCATCTCTTGGTGCTCGATCAGCCTTGTCTGCGGTCTTCTGGGCGGCGCGCTGTATTCCTGCGGGCCTCTCCTCTTCACTTCCGGGCCACCCACGGCGGGTGCGGCTGCTTTCGGCCAGTGGCAGGAGGCGGCCTCGGCCGCAGGAGGACAGGTGGATATCAAAACGAGGGAGAAGCTGCTGCCGCTGATGGCGCAGAGTGACGGGCCGCGTGCCTGGCAACTGCTCATGCAAAGCGGAGGGAAACCGCGCAGGGAAGACATCGGCCAGGTGGCCCGCGAGTGGGCCAAGCGGGACGGGCGTGCCGCCGCTGTTTTCGGGCTCGCCATCGCTGAGCCGATTGAGCGGCATGTCTTTCTCACCGTGGCCTTGTCCTGCTGGTTTGGCATGGAGCCCCAGGTGTTTTTGGAGTGGCTGAAAACTCAGCCCGACAGGGAGCCGGTGGTGGCGTACATGACCTATTCGGAGTATGGCAGCCTGATCACAGCCGAGGTGGCTTCGCTGGATGCGCTGATGGCTCTCTACGCAGGAAGCCAGGGGCGCCAGGCACAGCTTGTCAATCTTGTCACACGTGTCTGGCGGCAGGGAAATCAAAAGGAGGCGGTCAAGGCCTGGCTGCGCCGTCAGCCGGAGTCTGAGCAGCGTGACTATGCCTGGATGGGCATCGCCCGCGAACTCGCACCCATCGATGCCCGTGCGGCAGCCACTCTGGCCGGGGAGGTCACCTCACCGAAGATCCGTCGTGGCCTGACCAGCACCGCCGCAGCGTGGATGGCGAAGGCGGATGCTTCCGCTGCGCTGGCCTACGCTGAGAGCCTGCCGGATGAGGAGAGTCGAGATGCCGCGTGGCGCAGCGTGCTGGGCACATGGCTGAAGAATGATCCCGTCGGGGCGCTGGGGTATGTGCGGCAGCATCTCGACACGATCACCACGGACAAGGTGCGCACGGTGCTGGGAAATGAGCCGGCAATCGCGGTGGATGTGATCGGTCTAGTGCGGCTGATGAAAGGGACGGAGGAAAGCCGGGATGCCGTCCTGAGTAGCATCATGACTCAGTGGAAAGATTATTCACGGGAGGATATGAGCCGCTGGCTGGCCAGTCCAGAGGCGGCGTGGATGCCTCCGGAGGCACTGAAAAGATACCGGAAGATGGCCGAGCAGCCGTGGCCATTTTCAGCCGGCAGCCAGACGATTCAGGGACGGCGTGTTTTGATCAGTGGCTGATGACGAGCCGGAGGACGCCGCTCAGTGTGGCGGAGCTGAAGATGATGCTGAGCGCGTGTGAGGCGCTGGGGAAGTGAGGCTTGACATCGATCTGGCGGTCCTAAACAGTTGGAGCATGGAAATCACACTCACTGGCCCTATTGAAGCCTTTATTCAGCGCCAAGTGGCTAAGGGGTACAAAGACGCAGACGAAGTCACGCGTCAGGCGTTTCTGCGCTGGATGAGTGAGGAGGCGGATACGCCACCCAACATTCAGACGCGGCTTGATGAAGCGGCGGCTGGTCGCTTCATCCTTTTGGGGCGGGCTAACGTCCAACGTATCATCTTCGGATCATGAGATCAGTGTGCATTGCACTCATGACTGCAGCATTTTTTCTGCAAATAACCAGTTGTAGCAAAAGGCAAACACCAGGCGAGCTATTCGAAGAAGCCGTGGGCGATCCGATCCCTCCATCGGTCCAAATAATCAATGCCACGCGTCAAACGGGTCTGTCAGGTTCGATCATTTGGATTCATTTCAAAATCTCTCACGAAGATTGGAAACTTGTTTGGAAGTCTGAGGCGTGGGGCGGGTCTGAAGGAAGGGAAGCAATCGAGGATGCGTCAGCAATCAACGCTTCGAAAAAGCCTCCAAAGTGGTGGAATCCCTTGTTGTTAGAGGATGGAATGATCAGCTTGGCATGCGAAGTCGCGCCTCATGCTGACTTTGATGGTTCCGCCAAAGCAATGTTTGTTAACCAGCAGAGGACCGAAGTCTTTTTCCTCTTTCGCAGTTGGTACAAATATTGATGATCGTGTGTCGCCTTTGTTGTCTTGATCACGCCCCCTCCGGCAGCGCGACATACGGTTCTTCCTTCAGCGTGGCCTGCTTGGCGCCGCTGAGGAGCTTGATCCATTCGCTGAGGCAGCCGATGAAGATGATGGCGACGGCGAAGAGGAAGAAGGCGGTGACTGCGGTGTCCACGTTGAAGTTGAACTGCTGAGCAGCCCAGGTTTTCATCTCCACAGGGGTGCCGCCTTTGGCGAGCTTTTCACCGTACATTTTTGCGCCTGCGATGAAGCCCATGCGCGGGTCTTTGTCGAAGAGCTTGATGTAGCCGGCGGCGAAGGTGGCGCTCATGAGGAAGATGAGCGGGATGACGGTGACGAGGAGGTAGCGGGCCTTGCCCATCTTGATGAGGATGGTGGTGCCGAGGCAGAAGGCGATGACGGCGAGGAGCTGATTGGCGATGCCGAACAATGGCCAGAGGGTGTTGATGCCGCCGAGGGGATCGACGACGCCCTGGTAGAGGAAGTAGCCCCAGGCGGCGACGAGGAGGGCGCTGGCAAAGACGTTGGCGGGGAGGCTGCGGGTGTTGCCCAATGGCTTCCAGATACCGGCCAGGAAGTCCTGAAGGATGAAGCGGCCCACACGAGTGCCGGCGTCGATGGTGGTGAGGATGAAGAGCGCCTCAAACATGATGGCGAAGTGATACCAGAAGGCCATCCAGGCGGGGCCAAAGGCGCGGGCAAACATCTGCGCCATGCCGACGGCGAAGGTGGGGGCTCCGCCGACGCGGCCAAACATGGTCTTTTCGCCGATGTCGGCGGCCAGCTTGTCCATGCCTGCGACGGTGACGGGGAATCCGGTGGTGGTGATCATCTGTGCCACGGCGGGAGCCTGGGAGGGGTCTGTCTGAGCCACCTTGGCGGCGGCGGCATTGATGGCGAAGTATTCGCCGGGCTGCAGGGCACAGGCGGCGACGAGGGCCATGAGAGCCACAAGCATCTCGGTGATCATGGCACCGTAGGCGACGCTGCGGATGTCGGCTTCGTTGTCGAGGAGCTTGGGCGTGGTGCCGGAGGAGATGAGGGCGTGGAAGCCGGAGATGGCGCCGCAGGCGATGGTGATGAAGACGAAGGGGAAGACGCTGCCGAGGAAGACGAGGCCGGTGCCGTCGATGAACTTGGTGAGCTTGGGCATGTGCAGCTCAGGAGCCACCCAGATGACCACGACGGCCAGCACGGCGACGGTGCCGATCTTCATGAAGGTGCTGAGGTAGTCGCGTGGCGCGAGGAGCATCCACACGGGCAGCACGGAGGCCGCGAAACCGTAGATCATGATGGACCAGGCGATGGTCTCGCCTTTGTAGTCAAAGTAGTGCTCGATGCCCCAGTCCTTGAGGTGGCTGCCCGCCCAGACGCTGACGAGCAGGCCGATGATGCCGAAGATGGTGATGTTGCGGACGCTGATGCCGAAGATGGTGTGACCAAAGCCCATGATGAAGGCCAGGGGGATCGTCATGACGATGGTGAAGAGACCCCAGGGGCTTTCCGCCAGCGCCTTGACCACGACGAGGCCGAGCACGGCGAGGAGGATGGTCATGATGGCGAGGACGGAGATCATGGCGACGAGGCCGACGATGGGATTGACCTCTTCTTTGAGCATTTGGCCCACGGATTTGCCGCCACGGCGGATGGAGGCAAACATCACGACGGCATCATGCACACCGCCGCCGAGGGTGGCACCGATCAAGATCCAAAGCATGCCTGGCAGATAGCCGAACTGGGCGGCGAGGACGGGGCCCACGAGAGGTCCGGGGCCGGCGATGGCGGCGAAGTGATGGCCGAAGACGACCCACTTGTTGGTCGGGACGAAGTCCTTGCCGTCCTTGTGCGTGATGGAGGGCGGGGCGCGGTGGGCATCCAGCACGAGCACCTTGGTGATGAGCCACTTGCTGTAGAAGCGGTAGGCGACTGCAAAGCTGCAAAGACCGGCCACGACAAGCCACAGGGCATTGATGGTCTCTCCTTTGTGCAAGGCAGAGAAGGCGACGGAGCCAGCTCCGAGGAGGGAGACGGCGATCCAGATGAGGACTTGGACGGGCTTGGGCATGGTGGTGTGAAAATAGTCCAGTCGTGCTGCGACTGGATTTGGACAGGAAATTAACAGTGGAAGGGAGGGACTAAACGAACTCAACGAGGCTCCAGTTGCGGCGCAACTGGACTACTTTGCAGGAGCGTCGGTCTTGGCGGGCTTGGGCGGCGGCGGGGCCACGTAGGGGGGATTGGTCATGGCGCCGGGGGCGGTTTCGGCGAGGTTGGGGTACACATCGGCCTGGACGTCGCCGAGGGCCCACTTTACGCCGCCGATGAGGATTTCCTGGAAGGTGGGATTGGTCCAGACGTCTTCGCGGTGACCCATGGCGGTGTACCAGACGCGGCCTGCGCCTTCTTTGCGTGCCCAGGTGCTGGGGTAGGCGGGGCGCTCGTATTCCTTGCCCTCCATGGCGGGGGCGTCGATGACGCTGAGCACGTGGATGTCAGGCGTGAAGTCTTTGAGCGAGTACCACTCCTCCATGAAGCCGTAGGTGGCGCCGACCTTTTCAAAGCCGGGGAACTTGGCGTCGGTGACGGTGTTTTTGGCGTCCTGCTGCTTGCCGTGCTTGATGAACTCGGCGCCGAGGAAGCGCACGTAGGCGTCTGCTTTGTCGCCGTGGTTCAGGTAGCGCTCGGGGCCTTTCTGGGACTCGTTGTCGGTGTGGAAGGTGTCGCTGGCGGAGTGGGTGCCGATGAAGCCCTTGCCGCTTTTCACGTAGTCAAAGAGGGCCTGCTTGCCCTCCGTGGTCATGGGCGGGTTTTTGTCGGTGCCTTCGCTGCAGAGGTCTCCGGTAGTGTAAAAGAAGACGGCGTCAAACTGGGCAAGGTAGTCCTTGCTGAATTTGGAGCCGTCTTTGGAGAAGGTGAAGTCCCAGCCGTTTTTCTCGCCGAGTTCGAGGAGGACTTTTTCGGCATAGCTGGGCTGGCCGTTTTTCCAGGAGATCACGCTGTGCTCGAAGCCGCTGGATTTGGAGAAGAAGAGGATCTTGTGCTTGGCGGCAGGGGCGGAGAAGGCCACGGCGCAGGCTGCGGCGGCCAGCATGAGAGGGGCGGCGAGTTTTCGGATCATGGGGGCGGATTGTGGCGAGTATTTGAAAACAAGGCAAGACGGTGTTGCACGCCTTGTCATTTCCGAGAGGCCGCGTACGATGGCCGGGATGATGCGTTTTTTCCCCCTCCTGATGCTCCTGCCACTCTGCGTGCTGCTCTGCCAGTGCGGCTCCAGTGCTGGCTCGCGCTGGGAATACAAGTATGCGCCGGGCAAGACGGCGGTCATTGTGGGCGGCAGGGCGGTGCCTCCGGCCAATGCCCCGCCTGAGGTGATGAGGGCGATCTCCGCCGGGAACCGGATCTGCACCAAGCCCTACCGGCGCGGTGGCGGGCATGCCCACTTTGAAGACTGGGCCTATGACTGCTCCGGGACCGCCTCGTATGTGCTGCATGCCGCTGGAAAACTGAGCAGGCCCACGGTTTCCGGGGCCTTCCGGAGCTTTGGCAGCAGCGGGCATGGAAAGTGGATCACCGTGTATGCCCGCAAGGGGCATGTCTTTCTGGAGGTGGCCGGTCTGCGACTGGACACGGGCTACAGCGATGCGGACAGTGATGGCCCGCGCTGGAGCAGCCGCTCACGCCCGACGAAGGGCTACACCATGCGTCATCCCTCCGGCCTGTGATGATCCCGCCTGAAGCCATCGTTTATCGTCCGAATGTCGCTGCCATTTTGCAGCGGGAGGACGGCTGCATCTTTGTGGCGGAGCGCATCAACATCAAAAACGCGTGGCAGTTTCCGCAGGGCGGCATCGATGAAGGAGAGGATGCAGAGACGGCGCTCTTTCGAGAGCTGGCGGAGGAGATAGGCGTGAAGCGTGAACAACTGCAGATCCTGCAGCGGCGGGACGGCTACCGCTACTCTTTCAGCAAAGGGCGGCTGAAGTACGGCATCTACGGCGGGCAGGAGCAGACTTACTTTCTCTGCCGGTTTGAGGGCACGGACGCTGATTTCAATCTGGATGCCACGCACCGGGAGTTTGCCACCTTCAAGTGGATCAAGCCCTCTGAGTTTCAGATGACGTGGGTGCCGAAATTCAAGCAGCGCGTTTACCGACAGGTGATGCAGGACTTCTTCGGCGTCGAGCTGGAGTGAGGGGGAGATTGTGGAGATGAAGCGTGCCGAGGTATTGGGCCGCCCTTTCAGGGCTCCTGTATTGGAAAATCGCGAGGTGATGCTCATGACCCAGGGCGTTGCCCTGGGCTGCGGTAGGTCGCACCTTTGGTGCTGGGATGGCTGTACACCTCGAAGGCTTGGGCGGGTGCTGTAGTGAGCCTGGTGCTGGGACTTGCGGACGAGGGAAAAATGGGCTGACGGCTGGCCTCAATTCAATCCGAAGCGCCGGTGGCCGCCCAAGCGTGGGCGGAGCCAGCGCATGGAAGAGCGGAACTTTGGCTCGTGTGTTTCTTCAGCCTGCGCCTGCAGCGCGAGAAGGGAGATCTTGAAGCCTGATGATCCGTCCTCGCGCCGTTGGGGAAGGGTGGCGGCGACGAGGCATTTGAGCATGACCCATTTGGACTGGGTGGCTGTCATGGCCTGGATGGCGGGGGTGAGGGCGGAACGCTCCACACGCACCTGCACCTCGGAACCGATCTCGAAGCGCTGGCGGGACCAGAAGATGAGACCGCAGGTGGTGACTTCGCACAATTCGACGACAGCCTGACGTCCACCGCATGATGGCTTCGGGGAGCCTGCGGAGGTTTCCTGCTGCTGGTGCTGGCCGTGCTTAGCCATACGAGTCGCGGAATGACCGCGGAAAGAGGCGCACGGGGAGGGAAATGTCAAACGACGAAGGCTGGGGGAGGCTGCCTTCGTCGTTTGTTGTTCACTGGTGGATGGGCGGCCAGAGCCGCGCCGATCCTGCGATGTTCTGGCTCGGTTACTCTTCGTCGGAGGAAGAGGCGGCGGCAGCGGCGGCTGCCTTGGCGGAGGATTTGTCTCCGGCGGCGTTTTTCTCGGCCAGCTTGGCCTTCACGGCGGACTCGATTTCTGCGTACACGGAGGCGTCGTTGCGCAGCACTTCCTTGGCGGCGTCGCGGCCTTGGGCGAGCTGGGTGCCCTTGTAGCTGATCCAAGAGCCGCGCTTCTGCAGGATTTCGAAGTCCATGGCCAGATCCAGCAGGGAGCCGACATTGGAGATGCCCTCGTTGTACATGATGTCGAACTCGGCCTCGGTGTAGGGAGGAGCCAGCTTGTTCTTCACCACTTTGACCTTGGTGCGGTTGCCGGTGACGGTGCCGTCGGTGGTCTTGATGGCGCCGATGCGGCGGATGTCGAGACGCACGCTGGCGTAGAACTTGAGGGCCTTGCCGCCAGGGGTGGTTTCGGGATTGCCAAACATGACGCCGATTTTTTCACGGATCTGGTTGGTGAAGACGCAGCAGGTGCGGGCCTTGGAGATGATGGCGGTGAGCTTGCGCAGGGCGGCGCTCATGAGGCGTGCCTGGGCGCCCACGGTGGAGTCGCCGATGTCGCCGTCGAGTTCCTGGCGGGTGACGAGAGCGGCCACGGAGTCGATGACGATGACGTCGAGGGCGTTGGAGCGGACGAGGGTTTCGCAGATGCGCAGGGCCTCTTCACCGGAGCTGGGCTGGGAGACGAGCAGCTCGTCCATCTTGACGCCGAGGCGGCGGGCGTAGCTGGGGTCGAGGGCGTGCTCCACATCGATGAAGGCGGCGAGACCGCCGGCCTTCTGGGCCTGGGCGATGACGGTGAGCGTGAGGGTCGTCTTACCGGAGGATTCCGGGCCGTAAACCTCCACCACGCGACCACGGGGGAAGCCGCCGGTGCCGAGTGCCTGGTCGATGAGGAGATTGCCGGTGGGGATGACGCTGACGTCGATCTTGGAGCTGTCGTCGCCCATGCGGAGGATGGCCCCTTCGCCGTAGTCTTTCTGAATCTGCTGGATGGCGAGGTCCAGATTGCGGCTGCGCGCCTCGGCGATTTTGTCGGTCTTGGCGGAGGAGGAGTCGGCGGATTCTTTGGGTGCGCGGGCCATAATCAGGTGTGGTGTGTGGTTAAAAAGATGTTCGGGTGAACAGAAAACGCATTTCAGGTGGGCTGTAAAGGACTTTTCACCGTTTTGGGGCGAATCCCTGGGCAGAAATGACGAACGCTGAACCCCGAATGACAAAGCTCGAAGTATAAAGGTGCCTCAGCGGCCTTAAATAATAGTGTGCCTCTCGTTCCGCACGGTAAGAGTCTTAGCGCTTTATCTGAGCGGCCAAGTTTAGCCACTTGAGGTGAGTGCGTTGCTTGATTTTAGCTTTAGGATGATAAAGCGATATTGCTAAACTACCGCCTGAATTACTTCGAAGCGTTGAAAATCAGATGGTTTTAGGGGAAAAGTTCGCCATACACTCAGCGCTTTATTGGTGCATCTATGATCACAATCTTGACGGTCGAAGGGTGAAATGAACAATGAATATTCATCTTTGTATCTATGAATAGATGTAATAAATATATGATGAGTGCTTCTAAGAATTGAACAATGTTATTCGTTTATCTCCTGCATGGAGCTTAAATTATGAGCAATTCATCCAATAACTCTTCCTCTGGGATTACAAGTGCGCAAAATTTCTTCTTTTCGAAGTTTGGGAATTGGTTGGACCGACAAGGGCTCCACGAGTTTGCAATCTTGGAAGGGATTAACAGGGGGACTCAATTGGGAACCGCTGTGGTGTTGTCGTTTGCTATACTAGACTTATTGTTGACGGTAGACCGGCAGGATAGCTTTATACAGTGTGCCTTTATCCGAGGATTTATGGCCGTTATTTGCGCATATTATTCGTGGAAGAATCATTGCTTTTATTCTATCGAAGGGATTGAAAATCACAGGGGTAATGAGAAATTTGTAAAGCGACGAGTTTTTATTGGTCTTGTTATTATTCACATTGTAGCGAATGGAACTGCGTTAATTGGCTATTTGATTGATGGTAGTAGATCGAATTACTTTGCGGGAATCGTCATGGTTTTCGTGGTTATGAGTATTTTAATACCTGTTAGCTCTGAGTTCTTGGCATATAATATGTTATTAGTGATAATATTTTATGTCGCTACTCTCTATATGGCTGAAAAAAGAGTGTTATTATCAGTAGAAGCTCTTTCTAATTTAACAATGGTAATTGGAGGAGCGGTTGTAAGTTGGTTCGGTGCGAGTATGAATCATCGACGCAAATCTACAGCAAATGGTGAATTAATGACTGCCGCTAGTGGCGAAACAAATGTGAAGCCACCTCCGAGCAGTACCAAAGTTTCAGTGGCTCTGTTTCGTGTCATGCTGACACTTGCATTTC